>MTKY01052031.1_pt1 | contig 20074 bp, 17 predicted proteins | sample 1042731 | NCBI WGS metagenome assembly MTKY01 (sample SAMN06212206, study PRJNA360538) | anaerobic digester metagenome | biome: Wastewater treatment plant; material: sludge; isolation source: anaerobic digester fed with sludge from wastewater treatment plant | place: Denmark: WWTP Soeholt ... | reverse complement strand
TCCTCGATGGCATGACCATCACCGGCGGTGAAACAACGCAAGGTGGTGGTGGGATGCTAATCATTCACAGCAGTCCGACGGTGAGAAACTGCACCTTCACGGGGAACAAGGCGGACATCGGCGGCGGGATGGGCATCATGTTAGGCAGTCCGACGTTGACGAACTGCACATTCTCTAAGAACGTGGCAGATGACAGCGCCGGAGGGATGTACCTCGGCTTCGGCAGTCCAACGTTGACGAACTGCACCTTCTCGGAGAACAAGGCAGGTGCCGGCGGAGGGATCGGCATGGAAGGCAGCAGCAATCCGACGCTGACGAACTGTACCTTCACGGGGAACGAGGCGGGCGTCGGCGGCGGGATGGTCATTGCAGACAACAGCAATCCGACATTGACGAACTGCACCTTCTCGGAGAACGTGGCAACTTACGGCGGCGGGATGTTTCTCAGCTCAAGCGATCCGACATTGACGAACTGCACTTTCTCGGGGAACGGGGCAACTAGCGGCGGCGGGATGGACATTGCAAGCGGCAGCAAACCGACGTTGATGAACTGCACCTTCTCGGAGAACGAGGCGAACTACATCGGCCGCGGGGTGTCCATCAGAGATGGCAGCGATCCGACGGTGACGAACACCATCTTCTGGGGGGCGGGATCCGTAGTGGGGCAGGTTTTTGTGCAACAGGGCAATCCGACAATAACCTATTCCGTCGTCGATACCGCCGTTTTCCCAGGCAACGGCAACACGGGCACCGACCCGATGCTTGCCCCGCTGGCGGACAACGGCGGCCCGACGCAGACCTGCGCCCTGCTCGATGGCAGCTCAGCGATAGACAGCGGGACAAATACGGGCGCGCCGTCGACAGACCAGCGTGGCGTCTCCCGTCCGCAAGGGTCGGGATACGACATTGGCGCCTACGAGAAAGAGCAGACCCCCGTTCCCCCGAAGCCCGGCTCGTCTGGCGGCGGCGGCTGCTCGACAGGCCCCTCCTCACCATGGGTGCTCGCCCTTCTCGCGCCCCTGGCTTCTCTAGCGATGAGAAAAGGGTCTGTCCGCAGGGGGCGTTAGTTAAACACCAAGGAATACAAAGACCTCCGGGCGCTTCTTCATGAAGCGCCCGGAGGTCTTTAGTCCACGAGCAGCTTGGCTATATCACCTTTCTCCTCTCCCGCTCGGCGTCGGACGCGCCGTCGTCGCGCGGGTACCAACGCACCTTGCCGAAGTTGAGGCCGACCCGGTCGCCCACGGAGAAGCCGTGCTCGCGGGCGGTCTGGATGCGCACCTCCTGGTCGCCCGCGTCCACCCTGTACTCGGTGTAGTCTCCCAAGAAGATGCGCGACTTGACCTCGACGCGGTATCCGCCCTCCGCGCTCAGCTCGATCTCGTTCGGGCGCGACGCCACGGTCGCCGCGCTCTCCCCGAAGTCGCTCGGGACGGGGAAGGGCAGCGGGGCACCGTCCGTCCCGACCGGGTAGGCCCTGCCGCCCGAGATGTTCACGTCGATGAAGTTCGACAGCCCGAGGAATCCGTAGACGAACTTGTTGGCGGGGTCCTTGTACATGTTGGCCGGGGTGTCCACCTGCTGCACCACGCCCATGTCCATCACCAGCATGCGGTCGGACAGGGCCATAGCCTCGGCCTGGTCGTGGGTGACGTAGATTATCGTGAAGCCCAGACGCCTCTGCAGGGCCTTTATCTCGAACCTCATCGTCTCGCGCAGCTTCGGGTCCAGGTTCGACAGGGGCTCGTCGAGCAGGAGCACGTCCGGCTTCATGACGATGGCGCGGGCCAGGGCTATCCGCTGAAGCTGCCCCCCCGACAGGCTCGACGGAAACGACCTCTCGAGACCGGACAGGCCCGTGTGACCCAACGCCTCGGCCACCCTCGACTCCATCTCGGCCCTTCGGACCTTTCGGACGCGAAGCGGGAAGGCCACGTTCTCGAACACGTTCAGGTGCGGCCAGACGGCGAAGGCCTGGAAGACCATACCGAGCCCCCTGTCCTCCGGCTGCACGTACAGGTTTCGATCCCTGACCGACACCGGCCTGTCTCCTATCCAGATCTCACCCTCGCTGAGGTCCTCGAAGCCTGCTATCATGCGCAGCGTGGTCGTCTTGCCGCACCCGGAGGGCCCCAGAAGCGAGAAGCACTCGCCGTTCCTGATCTCGAGGTCGAGACGCGAGACGGCCGTGACATCCCCCATGCTCCTCGTCGCGAACCTCTTGGTGACATTCTTGAGCACCACTCCGCTCATGACACGCTCCTCCTGTCCCTGGTGACGTAGCGCAGCGCGAGGTTGCCCAGCATTATGATGATTATCGTGATGGCGGACAGGGCCGCGGCCTGGGTTATGTTGCCCTCGGCGTTTATCGAGTAGATGGCCACCCCGAGGGTCCGCGTGTACGGCCCGTACAGCAGCACGGAGGTGGTGAGCTCCCTCATAGCCGGCAGGAAGATCAGGAAGAAGCCCGCCACCATGCCCGGGCGAATCAGCGCCATGGTAATGTCGCGCAGGGATTCGAGGTGGGTGGCGCCGCACGAGCGGGCCGCCTCCTCCAGCGAGTAGTGCACCTGCTCGAGCGACGCGGAGGAGCTCTTCATCGCGAACGCGACGTAGCGGGCGATGTAGGCGACGAGGATGATCCAGATCGTGTTGTACAGGTTGATGTAGAAGGCGCCGCTCCACATCAGAATGACCCCAATGGCCAGCACCAGGCCGGGGATGGAGTAGGGCAGCAGAGCCAGGATCTCCAGCAGGGCCTTGCCCCTCACCCTGACCTTGACCACGACGTAGGCGATCATCGTCCCGACGAACATGGCGATTATCGCCGACGAGATCGACAGCACGAAGCTGTTTCGGATCGCGTCCCTCGCCATCTGCGACGAGAACAGCACCTGGCGGAAGTTCTCCAGCGACATGTTCGACAGGGTCAGAGGCAGCCCGTAGGCCTTCAGAGCCCCGACCGCGAAGATTATGTAAAGCGGCATTATCACTATCACGAACAGGCTGCCCAGGCACAGCGCCAGCAGCGGCATCCTGGACTTCCTCAGGTTTATCAGCATGGGCCTCATGCTCTTGCCGCGGATGATGTCGTAGCGCCCCGCCTTCAGTATCCACCGCTGGACGAGGAGCGCGGCCACCACCACCAGCACCAGCAGTACCGACAGGGCCGCGCCCTGCCTTATGCCCTCGAAGCTTCCCGCCGCCCTGTTGATCAGCTCGTAGATCTTGGTGGGCAGGGTGAAGATGCCGCGCGAGAAGCCGAGCATGGCCGGGACCCCGAAGTGCGACAGGGAGGATATGAGTATCAGCATGGCGCCCGCCGCTATCGCGGGCACGACGAGCGGCAGAGTGATCTTGCGGATGACGTAGAACTGATTTGCCCCGGAAATCCGGGCCGACTCCTCCAGTGTCGGGTCCATGCGCTCCAGCGCGCTGACCACCTGCAGAAAGACGAACGGGAAGTAGTAGCAGACCTCGACGAACACGATGCCCCAGATGCTGTTGATGTTCAGAAGCGGAGTCCTCGTCCCCGCCATCGCCATCCACATCTTGTTTATGTACCCGGAGCGGGGGGCGAGCAGCAGCCCCCATGCCACCGCCCCTATGAAGGGCGGGAACATGTAGGGTATGACGAACAGGGTCTTCATCAGCCCCTTGAGGGGTATGTTCGTCCTGCCGATCAGCCAGGCGTAGAACACCCCGACGAGGGTGCCGACGAGGGTCACCCAGAAGGCGATCACTATGGTGTTCCACATCGCGTCGACGTTGGCCGGGTCCAGCACCACCCTGGAGAACATCTCCCAGTCGAAGGCGAAGCCGTAGAAGAACGTGTTGTACACGATCATCAGCATCGGCATGGCCACCGTCACGATCAGGATGACCAGGCATACGAGCATCAGGATGTGGTTGAGGTCCAGCAGTCCGCCGAACATCCGGGCGGCCGCCGCTCCCTCGCGCCTCTTCAAGAACCTCATCGAGCGTCCCTCCCCTCGTCGGCGTAGAAGCGCAGGTTGGAGAAGCTCATGGGGTAGGAGCGCCCCTCCTCGGGCACGCCGGCCGCGAAGGCCTCGTGCGAGTCCTGCTGCACCCTTATCTCGCGCCCGCCGAGAATGACCCGGTACTCGAACAGGTTCCCCAGGTAGACGACGTGCTTCACCAGCCCGTTCACAGGCCCCTCGCCGATTCTGATGTCGACCGGCCTGCACGCTGCGTACAGGCCATCGGCGGCGAGATCCGCGGGCACATCGCACGGGAAGCGGGGGGCCCCCTCGACGTCCCTGATCACGTAGCCGTCGCCCGAGCGGTCGAGCGGGATGAAGTTCGACACCCCCAGGAACTGGTAGACGTACCTGTCATTCGGGTTCTTGTAGACGTCCTCCGGCACGCCGACCTGCCTTATGTACCCCTTCGAGTCCAGAATGGCCATCCTGTCGGCGATGGCCAGCGCCACCTCCTGGTCGTGGGTAACGTAGATCACGGTGATCCCCGTGCGGCGCTGCAGCTCCTTGATCTCGAAGCGCATCTCCTCGCGCAGGTTCGCGTCCAGGTTCGAGATGGGCTCGTCGAGCACCACCAGGTCGGACGAGGAGACCAGCGCCCTGGCGAGGGCGACCCTCTGCTGCTGCCCTCCGGACAGCTGCGCCGGCATGCGCTCCTCGTAGCCCTTCATGCGGACCTGCTCGATCGCGTCGAGCGTCCTCTGCCTGGCCTCGGCCTTCGGGACGCCGCGCTTCTTGAGGGGGTAGTAGACGTTCTCGAACACACTGTAGTGCGGCCACACCGCGTAATCCTGGAAGACCACGCCGATGTTGCGCTTCTCGGGCGGGACCCCGCGCCTGCCCGCGGCCCCTACGAGTCTGTCGCCGATTCGAATGCCGCCTGTGTCGAGCTCCTTGAAGCCGCACAGCCCCCTGATGAGGGTCGTCTTGCCGCAGGCCGACGGGCCGAGGATCGCGAAGCACTCCCCGTCCACGACCTCGAGCGACAGGCCGTCGATTATTACTCTCTTGTCGTAGCTGATTGTGACGTTCTTAAACGAAACTCCTGCCATCGGATCACCTCGACAGGCCGCGGCGGACTCTCCGCGCGCGGCGGGACAAATATCGGCGCGGGGGCGGAAGCCCGCGTCCCCGCGCCGCCTGTTCGGCGCTACTTGAAGATCGAGTCGAACTTCTTCAACAGCTCGTCCTTCTCCGCCACCAGCAGATTGTCGTCGACGGGCAGGATCCTGTCCGCGGCCTCCACCAGGGAGGGCGCCCCCTCCAGGGCGAGCTCCGGGCGCACGGGGGCGGTGTACTCGGCCATCAGGATCTTCTGCCCTTCGATGGACAGGATGTAGTCGTACAGCAGCTTGGCCTCCTCGAGGTGGGCGGTGTTCTTGACTATGGCGATCGGGCTCAGGATCACCGGGATGTAGTCCTCCGGGTAGACGAAGCCTATCGGGGAGCCCTCCGGATCATGGTCCTGGCGATGTAGTCGACCCCTATGCTGACGTCGTACTCGCCGGATCCGACCTTGGTGACGACCGCGCTCGAACCCCTCTCCAGCAGCACGCCCTTGTCCTTCAGTTTCTGGAAGTAGTCCCAGCCGAAGTCCGGGTGCTGGACGAGGCCGGCCACGGTGTACAGGGTGGTGCCCGCGAAGGTCGGGTCGGTCATGGCGATGTAGCCGTCGAAGGCGAGAAGCTCGTTCCAGGTCTTCGGCACGTCCTCGCGCTTCACGGTGTCGGTGTTGTAGACGAAGCCGAGCATCACCACGCGCCCAGACGTGTAGAAGCCGTCGGGATCCTTGAGCTTCGCCGGGATCGAGGCGCCCTCGGGGGAGTCGTAGGAGTAGAGCAGCCCCTGCTCCTTGAAGGAGATGTAGTTGGTCGGATCGCCCACCCATATTATGTCGGCCTGGATTCCGCCCGCCTGCTGCTCGGTCGCCAGCTTGGTCATGACGTTGCCCGTGCCCGCGGTGTAGTAGTCCATCTTGATGTCCGGGTACTTGGCCATGAAGGCGTCCTTCAGGGCCGCAAGCTGGGAGTCCTTCATGGAGGAGTAGATCATCACCTCTTTGGCCGCGGCCTGCGCCGGAAGGGCGACGGCTGCGATCACCATCAACGCGAGGAGAAACAGAACTCTCTTTTTCATCGAACTACCTCCTTGTGATGTGAAGTGCCAGGGCGGCGAACCACCCTGGCACTGGATTGTAACATCGAGGCGCTCGATATGCCACAGCAGCCTCAGTATTTGGACGAAAGCCGCGATCTACCTGGCGGTGACGTCCTTCCCCCCGCGAATGACGTAAAGGGGAGCCTCGTGCTCCCAGATGGCGTGGTAGACGTCCTTCGCGTTGAGCACCACAAGGTCGGCGTTTCCGCCGGGCTCGAGCGCGTGTCCCTTTATCCCCATGGCCTTCGCTGCGTCGGTGGTTATCATGTCGTAGATGATCTCCATGTCGCTGAAGGTGGTCATCCACAGCAGGTGCACCGCCAGGAAGGCGACCTCGAGCATGTTGTTGCGCCCGAAGGGGTAGTAGGCGTCGGCTATGTCGTCCTGGCCAAGCGCCACCGGGATTCCGGCGCTGTTCAGGTCGCGCACCCTGGCGTGCAGCGGGCCGGTCTGCGGGTCGCTGACGAGGCCGATCTTCGCCTGCTGAAGCAGGGCGACGACCTTGCGGAAGTAGGGCTCCTGGTAGAGAGCCATCGCGCGGCAGTGCTGCGCGGTGACGCGCCCCTGCCAGCCCTCCTTGATGGTCTTCACCGCCAGCATCTCCAGCGAGCGCAGGCCGGAGTCGCCGGCGTCGTCGATGAGCATCGACACATCCTTGTCGAACTTCTTCGCCAGTGCGAACATCGAGTCAATGTGCGCCTGCATGTCCGCGTCGGTGTACTCGATCCAGGGAATGCCTCCGACCACGTCCGCGCCGAGCTCCATAGCCTGGCGGATGTAGTCCTCCGCGCCGGGATCGCGCTGCACGCCGTCCTGCGGGAAGGCTACGACCTGTAGGTCGACTATCCCCTTGAACTCCTCGCGGGCCTTCAGCAGGGCCTTGACCCCCTCGAGCTTGGCCTTGGTGTCCGTGTCGGCGAACGCCCTGATGTGGGTGTTGCCGTACTTCTGGGCCAGTCTGCACGCCTTGCGGACGTTCTCGATGATCCACTTCTCGTCGTACCTCTCCTTGACGCGGGAGGCCTGCTCGATCGCGGTCATCGCGCCGCCCATCGAGCCGCCGTGATAGGAGGAGAGCGCGTCCTGTCCCACCATCTCCAGGGTGTAGACCTTGCACAGGTGAAGGTGTCCGTTGACGAAGGACTCGGTCACCAGGTTGCCGCCAGCGTCGATGACCTTCTCGGCGTCCTTCTCCGGCAGGTCCGCGCCGATCGCGGCTATTTTGCCGCCCTCGATGCCGATCGACAGGGGCTTGTTCTGCGAGAAGCGCGTGAGCGCGTTCTTTATAAGAAGGCTGTAACCCATCGTATCATTCTCCTTTCGTATATAGGGGGGCGCGTCAGCGCGCGACCGGGACCGCGCCGGAGCGGATCTTCTCCTGCGCCAGCTTCGCGGCCTTCACTATGTTCTCATAACCTGTGCAGCGGCACAGGTGCTTGTCGAGCTCGCCCGCTATCGCAGCCTCGTCCGCGTCCGGGTTCTCGGCGAACAGGGCGTAAAGTCTCATGATCAGACCGGGGGTGCAGAAGCCGCACTGGATGGCGTCCGCCTCGACGAACGCCTGCTGGATCGGGTGGAGCTCCCCGCCCTCGCTGAGGGACTCTATCGTGAGGACGGTCGCCCCCTCCGCCTTCTCGGCGAGGACCGTGCAGCTGGTCACGGCCTTGCCGTTCATGACCACGGTGCAGGAGCCGCACTGCCCCGTGCCGCAGCCGACCTTGACCCCGGTGAGGCCCAGCGAGTCGCGCAGCACGGACGAGAGCATCACGCGCCCCTCCTCGAGATGGACAGTCCTGTTCACTCCGTTGACCGTCAAGTTTAGGACGCGCATCCTAAAGGACCTCCTTTCCGTTTTTAAGTGCCTCAAGTATCCTCGCGGGCGTCACGGGAAGCGACGTGAATTCGACGCCTGTCGCGTTCCGCAGCGCGTTTAGTATGACCGGGGCGACCGCCACCACCGGGTGCTCGGCCATGGGCTTGGCGCTCCAGGGCCCCTCCTCGTTGGGCGTCTCCAGCAGTACCACGGTCTGCTTCTCCGGCGCGTCGTGCAGGCGCGGGATCTTGTAGGCGGGGAAGTTGACGTTCTTCGCCACTCCCTCGTCGGTGAATAGTATCTGCTCCATGAGGGTGGCGCCCATGGCGTGGACGACCCCTCCGGTCACCTGCCCCCTCGCGGTGGTCGGGTTGATCGCCCTCCCCACGTCGAAGGCCGACGCGAAGTGGAGAATCTTGACCTCCCCCGTCTGTTTGTCCACTCTCAGGGTGCACCCCTGCACGCCGAATGTCCAGCTGCCGGCGGCGTTCCCCATGCCCGTCTCCGGGTCGGGCTCGACAAGGCCGGGGACCCTGTACGATCCCACCGACTGAAGGGGCGTGCCGGTGGTCAGGCCGTCCTCGGCCATGTAGCCGCGGGCGAGCTGTCCGAGGGTCAGCACCTCCCCGGTGTTCGGGTGGACGCACTCCCCGTCGCGGTAGGTCACCAGGCAGGGGGCGCAGTTCCAGACCCTCGCGGCCGTCTCCTTCGCCGTCGCGATTATCCCGCAGCAGGCGTCCTGGATGGCCCGTCCCCCGCGGTAGGTCTGCATCGATGCCACGGTCTGCCACTCCCAGGGGGAGAACTGGGTGTCCACCTCGGAGTAGATGCGAACTTTGTCCAGGGGGATCTGCAGGGCCTCCGCGGCCATCTGGGAGAAGACCGTCTGGACTCCCTGCCCCATCTCTATCCCCGCCAGGTTGACGAAGGCGCTGCCGTCTGTGTTGACCTGCACGTGGCAGCAGGATGAGGAGTTGGCGGCCATCTTGGGCGACTTCATCATGGATGCAACGCCCCTGCCGTAGGCGTACCGCTCGTCCCCCTCGGGAAGCGGGGTCTCCGCCAGGGCCTTTTCGACCGCGTCGAGGCACCCGAACAGGTCGCCGGTGCTCTTCTTGATCCTCTGTCCGAGGGCGTTCCTGCTGCCGTCGCGCAGGTAGTTCTTTCGCATCAGCTCCTCGGGCGTGGTCTCGAGCTTTCTCGCCAGCATGTCGATGAGCCGGCTGGACATAAACTGGCCCTCTGGATGGCCGTAGCCTCTGTAGGCTCCCACGTTGGGGGAGTTGGTGTACACGCCGTACACGTCCACGATCGCATTGGGGAACTCGTAGGGCCCGGTGCAGTTGTGCCCCGCCACGGTGAATACCGGCCAGCCGGTGTCGCCGTAGGCCCCGCTGGCGAAGTACATTTCGGCCCTCAGCGCGGTGAAGGTGCCGTCCAGCTTCGCACCTATCTTCATGCGTCCCTTCATCCCGCGCCCGACCAGCGAGCTCGATATGACCTCGGCCCTGGTGAGCACCAGCTTCACCGCATATCCCGGGACGAAGCTGGCGGCGTAGGCCACCAGCGGCTCGATGCTGACGTCCGACTTGCCCCCGAATCCGCCCCCCAGGTACGGAATGTGAACGCGCACCTTGGCGGCAGGGACGCCGAACATGTCGGCAAGCACGTCCCTCAGCACGAACGGCGCCTGGTTGGACGCCCACACCTCGATGCCGCCGTCGGAGCCGAAGCGGCAGATCGCGCCGTGCGGCTCAATCGCGGAGTGGCTCGAGATCGGGAACTCGAACTCCCCCTCGACGGTCACGTCCGCCTTGGCGAACCCTTCGTTCTCGTCGCCCTTGCGCAGCTTGTAGTGGTGGAAGATGTTGCCGCCCGTGACCGGGTGGACCGAGTACTCGACGCGTCTGTACTCCCCGTTCCTCTCGTGGATGATCGGCGCGTCCGGAGCTGCCGCCTTTACAGGGTCGAGCACGAAGGGCAGCCTCTCGTACTCCGCCCTTATCTCCTTGACCGCCGCGGCGGCCTGGTTCTCCGTGTCAGCGACGACCACCGCCACCGCCTCGCCGGCGTGGCGCACCTTGTCCACCGCGATCGGCGGCTGGTCCCACAGGCAGGTGCCGAAGAGCATGCTGCACCCCCTGCCTGTCACAACCTTCCTGACCCCGGGCATGGACTCGGCCCTCGACGTGTCTATCGAGAGAATCTTCGCGTGGGGCACCCCCGCCCTCAGCACCTTCGCGTGGAGCATTCGAGGGACTACGATGTCGGCCACGTACGTCGCCTCGCCCGTGGCCTTGCGAACCGCATCGGTCCTCTGAACGCCCTTGCCAACATGTTTCAACGTCATTGCCTCTCCTCTCTTTCACTGGTGTCGCCATGGAAATTTGTCTTAAACCGCGCGACGCAGCGAGATCGAACCTAGCCCTTCTCCTCCCGCCTGTAGGGCTTCAGCAGCCCCGCAGGAGCGCTCGCCCTTCGGGAGACTCCGACCAGGGCGACCACCGTCATCACGTAGGGTATGACAAGGAACAGGTGGAAGGGCACGTCGAACCCGAGCCCCTGCAACCTCAGCTGAAGGGCGTCGAGGAAGCCGAATATCAGCGCCCCAGCCGTCCCTCGGACCGGGTCCCAGTTGCCGAAGATCACCATTGCTATCGCTATCCATCCCCTGCCGCCGATCACGTCTATAAGGAACATGTTCTGGTGGGCCAGGGTGAGAAACGCGCCCCCCACCCCCATCAAGGCCCCTCCCGCCATGACGCAAAGGGTGCGGGTTTTGTTGACGCCGATGCCAACCGTGTCCGCCGCGAACGGGTTCTCGCCCACGGTGCGGATCGAGAGCCCCCACGAGGTGCGGTAGAGCAGGAAGCAGATGGCGGGGACCAGCAGCAGCGCCAGGTACACCAGCGAGTACTGGTTGAAGAACGCCTGCCCTACGACAGGTATCTCCGACAGGAACGGTATCGCCACCTGCGTGAAAGGGCGCACTGTGGGCGGGTTGACCGGAGAGCCCACCGCCAGGCGGTAGACGAACATCGCGAGCCCGGTCGAAAACAGGGTGATCCCGAGCCCGGACACGTGCTGCGACAGCCCCAGGTGCACCGCCAGCAGCGACATCAGCAGCGACAGCAGCACTCCCACGGCCGCCGCCGCCGCAACGCCGAGCCAGAGCGACCCGGTCCCCAGGGTGGTCAGGAAGCCCGTCATCGCCCCCATGAGCATTATCCCCTCGATGCCCAGGTTCAGTACTCCGGCTCGCTCGCACAGTATCTCGCCCAGGGTCGCGAATATTATGGGAGTGGCCATCCTCATCATGGCCGCCAACAGGCCGGTTATGAACGCGACGGTCAGAACCTGCTCCATCATGACCTCACCGCCTTGATCCTGTACTCGGTCAGCAGGAGCGCGATCAGCATCACCATCAGGGCCATCCCCTGGATTACCTCGGCAATGTACACCGGAACCCCGGTCAGGCGGCTCATCGACTGGGCCCCCACTATAACGACGCTGAAGAAGAACGCCGACAGCGCCACTCCGACCGGGTGCAGTCTCCCGAGCATCGCAATAACTATGCCCGAGTAGCCGAATCCCGGCGATATGTCCATGAGCAGGTGGAAGTGTATGGCCACCACCTCGCCCACCCCCGCCATGCCGGCAAGGCCGCCGGAGAGCAGGGCCGTCCTCATTATCACGGAGTTTACGTTAATGCCGCCGAACGCCGCCGCCCTCTGGTTGACGCCGACCGCCCGCGCCTCGTAGCCGAACACCGTCTTCGCGTTGATGAACCATACGACGGCCACCGCGATCAGGGCGAGCACGACCCCGAGGTGGAAGCGCGACCTGGCAAGCAGGATGGGGAAGCGAGCGATCGCCTCGACTGCGGGGGAGCGTGGCCAGCTCGACCCCGGCATCTGCAGCGGCCCGAAGAGCAGGTAGCCCATTATGTGCCACATGACGTAGTTGAGCAGCAGCGTGGTCACGACGTCGTCCACCCTGTACCTGGTCTTGAGAAGGGCCGGTATCGTCGCCCACGCGCCCCCGGCGATGAAGCCGGCGACGCACACCAGGAGCAGCACCAGCGCCTTCGGCAGAGGGGGAGCGTAGATCCCGACCCACGCGGCGGCTATGGCCCCGGCCAGCAGCTGCCCCTCCGCGCCTATGTTCCAGAACTTCGCCCTGAAGGCGAAGGCGACCGCGAGCCCCGTGAACGTCAGTGGCGCGGCCTTTACGCAGGTCTCCAGGAAGTTGTACCTGGTCCCAAGGGCCCCCTTGAACAGCGAGGTGTAGGAGAGCAGGAGATCCCCCCCCGCCACGAGGATCGGTATCGCGGAGAGAGCCAGGGTCACCAGTATCGCTCCGACCGGCACAAGGAGCTGTATCCAGCCGGGCAATGGCGCCCGCTTGCTGATCACTATGCGCATGGCCTGCTCACCCCGCTCACGCCGCTCATCCAGAGGCCGACCTGCTCCCTGTCGGCGCTTTCCCTGTCGGTTATTCCCATTATCCGCCCCTCGTATATCACAGCGATCCTGTCCGAGAGCGCGAAGACCTCGTCAAGGTCCTCCGAGATCAGGAGGATGCCCGCCCCCCTGTCCCTGGCCTCCAGGATGCGCCTGTGGACGTACTCGATGGCGCCCACGTCGAGTCCCCTCGTGGGCTGCGCCGCCACCACCGCACGCGGCGACGCGGAGAGCTCGCGCGCCAGTATTATCTTCTGAAGGTTGCCCCCCGACAGGGTTTGGGCCAAAGCTCCGCGCCCGTCGGTCTTAATGCCGAACTCCTCTATTAGTTCGTCCGCGTGTCTGCCCATGGCCGCGTGGTCGAGCACGCCGTGCGACTTGAACGACGAGTGGTTCTCGAGCACCAGGTTCTCCTCGACCGTGAGCTCCAACAGAAGCCCGGTGGTCATCCTGTCCTCCGGTATGCGGGCCATTCCCCGCTCCACGGCCGTCCTTGGCTGACCCGGCGGCAGGATCTCGCCGCACAGGGTCACGGAGCCGGAATCGGGGACCCTCAGCCCGAACAGGACCTCCGCCAGCTCGCGCTGCCCGTTTCCCGAGACCCCGGCCATTCCCAGCACCTCCCCCGAGCGTATGTCCAGGGAGAGCTCCTTCACCGCGTCGAGCCCCTTGTCGTTCTTCACCGTGATGTCCTGCACGGTCAGGACGGGCGCCCCGATCTTTCCGGAGCCGGTGGTGCGCCTCTCCTCCAGCTCCCGCCCTACCATAAGGTTGGCGAGCTCTCTCTCGCAGGTGTCGGCGGTGCGCCTCTCGGCGACCACCCTCCCCTTCGACAGCACGACGACCCTGTCCGCTATCTCCATGACCTCGTAGAGCTTGTGGGAGATGAACACCACCGAGCACCCCTCCGCGGCCAGGGAGCGCAGGGTGGAGAAGAGCTCCTTGGTCTCGGGGGGCGCCAGGACGGCGGTCGGCTCGTCCAGGATGAGGATCCTCGCGTCCCTGTAGAGGGCCTTGAGGATCTCCACCTTCTGCTGCCCGCCTATGGGCAGTGTCCATACGGGGGCGTCCGGGTCAACGTGCAGGCCGAACCTCTCCTGCAGTCCGAGCAGCCTGCGTCGGGCTCCGTCGAGGTCGAGCAGGAATCCGCCGGTCCTTCCAACCACAGTGTTTTCGAGCACCGTCTGAGACGGTACAAGCGTGAAATGCTGATGCACCATGCCGATGCGGCGCGCTATGGCGTCGCGAGGGGAAGAGAGCGACACTCTCTCTCCCTCGATGTGGATCTCGCCCGAATCCGCGGCGTAGTACCCGAAAAGTACGTTCATGAGCGTGGTCTTCCCCGCCCCGTTCTCGCCCAGCAGAGCGCAGATCTCACCCCTGTAGAGGGTGAAGTCGACGTCCCTGTTGGCCGTGACTTCGAGGAAGGTCTTCCTGATGGAGCGCATCTCCACCACGGGGGTGCGTTCTCCAGTGTTCGCGGTTGTCGCGATGTCCAGGTTCATCGGCGGGCTTGCCCCCTTTCTGATCGAACCGGAAAAAAGGCGGGGGGAGCGGGGGTGCGCCGCCGCTCCCCTCTTTGGTCGGCTAGTCGGTCTTGAGCTCGGTCTCCACGACCGGGATCACGAGCTTGCCCGACTGGATCTTCGCCTCGAGCCCGCGTACTTCGTCCATGAGCTCCGGCGGCAGCTTGTCCTTGAACTGGTGGAAGGAGGCGAGGAACGCCCCGCCCTCGGCCATCATCGACCACTGGCGAAGGTCGGCGGCCTTCCACTCACCCTTGCGGACCGCGTCGACGGAGTGCAGCACCGTCGGGTACATGTCCCACACCGGCCCGGTGATCACTACCTCGGGAGCGAGATCGTGCTGGTCCTGCATGTTGCCGAACGCGAGCACATTGTGCTCCTTGGCCGCCTCGAACACGCCGAAGCGCTCGGCGAAGATGAGGTCCGCGCCGGCTTCGATCTGCGCGAGGGTGGCCTCCTTGGCCTTGGGCGGGTCGAACCAGCTACCGATGTAGGCGACCTTGACCTTGACATCGGGGTTGACGGACAGCGCGCCCTCCTTGAAGGCGTTGACAAGCCTGTTGACCTCGGCGATCGGGATGGCCGCCACTATCCCCAGGATGTTGCTCTTGGTGAGCCTGCCGGCCATCACTCCGCACAGGTAGGAGGGCTCGTGGATCCAGTTGTCGAACACGGAGTAGTTGGGCTCCTGGAAGGTGAACTCCGATCCGAACGCGAAGGCCACCTCGGGGTAGTCCTGGGCCACTCGCCTGGAGGGCTCCTCGCCCGCGAGGAAGGCGTCGCCGACTATCAGGTCGAAGCCCCTTTCCGCGTACTCGCGCAGTACCCTCTCAAAGTCCGCCGCGGCAACCTTCTCGGCGAACTCGTAGGTGAGGCCGACTTCCTTACTGTAGTTTGAGGCAGGCCTGGTGGATAGCGCCGTCCCAAGGCTCTTCGATCGCGGTCTGGAAGACCGCGGCCAGCTTGAAGTCCTTGTACTCCTTGACCTCCGCGAAGGAGGCTCCCGAGGACAGAAGCAACAGGAAGACCATCGAAAGAACAGCTATTTTTCTCACTCTTATGCACCTCCAGTTTTTTAGATAACCCCGAACGGGGCCTCTCATGGAAACCCGGACATCCAGCCCGGACTGCCGACCTCACCTCCTCCGAAGAAAAATCGTGTCGGATATATTCTAGCAGATAATGCGAATTTTGTGGTCGGTCCCTCCGTGCGAAACTCTTGCGCTCCAAAATAGGCGCGTTTCGTGCTATCATACGCCGAGACAGACCGTGGAGAGGGGAGGACGCCTGTGGCGAGGGTAGTGGCCGTGTGCATCAGCTCCGCACGTCAGGAGCCGAAGACCGAGGTCGAATCGGCGAGGCTGACGACGGGCGGCATGGAGGGTGATTCTCACAGGGGAGTTACCGAGAGAGAGGTGAGCATGCTCCGCTCGGAGGACATACGCGCGGCGGAGCGGGAGGCGGGGTTCATCTTTCCTCCCGGGTCCCTGGCGGAGAACCTGGTGGTCGAGGGGCTGCCGGAGGACCTGGCCCCGGGGGACAGGGTTTCGATCGGAGCCTCCGCGGTGCTGGAGGTCGTCGAGAAGGGAAAGAAGCCCGGCGAGCCGCACTCCTACGACTACAGGGGGTGGTGCCTGCTGCCGACGGTCGGGTTTTTCCTGAGGGTGGCAGAGGAAGGGGTCGTCCTCAAGGGAGATTCGGCCAGGTTGCTGTAGTCAGGCGCCACCGATCCGCGGCTGTGCGGCGAGGATGGGAAGAACGCGCGCGGATAGCGCGCTCACACAAGTAAAGGGGGAGTCGGCATGAAGATTGACATCAGCAAGTCGGGAAACAGCGCCAGGGTGAACCTGGCCGGCAGCATGTACGTCGAGGATTCGGCGTCGGTCAGGGAGAAGCTGATCGGGCTCATAGAGGACGGGGTTAGCACCCTGACGCTCGACCTCGGCGGACTGGACTACATCGACAGCTCGGGCCTCGGGGTGCTCATATCCATACACAAGAGGTGTCTGCAGAAGGGCGGCAGGATGACCGTCACCGGGCTGCGCGGCATGGTGGAGGAGCTGTTCAAGCTCACCAGGCTGGACCTGGTGTTCGACGTCGCGAAGCACTAGGCCGCCGAAACTCACACCTCGCCGGGGCTTTTGAAGGAGAAGCCTCTGCTCAGCAGGGAGACGCAGATGTCCGTGACCTCCGGGTCGAACAGCCGTCCGCGCCCATCCGCCAACTCGAGGAGGACCCTCTCCCTCGAGAGCGCGGGGCGGTACGGGCGATGGTTGAGCATGGCCTCCACGGCATCGGCGAGGCCGACGATCCGAGCAGCTAGGGGGATGCTGTCCCCGGCGAGCCCGTCCGGGTAGCCGCTGCCGTCCATTCGTTCGTGGTGGTGCAGGACGGCGGCGGAGATCCTGTCGGGGAACCCCTCCTTGACCAGCAGGTCTCCGCCTATGACGCAGTGCTCCTGCATCAGCAATCTGTCGATCGGACGGAGCGGCCCCGGTATGTTCAGGATCTCCGACGGCACCCCCATCATCCCGACATCGTGCAGCAGGGAGACCGTCACGATGTCGTCCACCTCCGACGGCGGCATTCCCAGCCCGGTCGCTATCTCCGCGGCCAGCCTGGCAGTGCCGCGCTGGTTTCTGCCGGTATAGGAGTCCTTCATCTCCACCAGGGCGGTCGTCAGGCTTATGGTCCTTATCCTCTCGGCCTCCACCTCCCTGAGGGAGCTCGCCAGCAGCTCCTGCACGGAGATCTGCTCCTCCTGGTCCCTCAGGATGAGTATGCCCGACTCGCGGCCCGAGTCGAGGGCCACCCGAAACGACGCCTCGAAGCGGCGAGGGCCGCCCATGGACAGCAGCGAGAGCACTGCGCGGCTCTCCGGATTCCTTGGCTCGGGAAAAAGTTCCCGGAGCGAGACCGGCCTGCCGCCCGCGGTCCTGAGGCAGTCCCGAAGCCTCCTGCCGCCGGGAGCGCCCGACATGGTCATGAGGGTCTTCGCGGACACGTTGCCGAACTCTAGGAACTCCTCCGGCAGCGTCACGAGCATGATGGCGTCGCCCGCATGGTCGAGAAGCGTCCTCATGCGCTCGAGTTCGGCCAGCCGGCGCTTCAGCTCCGGATAGTGGCTCTTCTTCCCTGACTTGGCCCCCAGCCCCATCAGGGCGAGGAGCTGAGCGTCTTCCTCGTCAAAAGGCATCTCTCAAAATCGCCTCTAGGTCGCTCTCCGCCAGCGGAACCGGGTTGGTGACCATGCAAGGGTCCTCGGCGGCGGACTTTGCCAGAAGGGGCAGCTGCTCGGGCGACAGCCCCAGCTCGCGCAGCCTGCCCGGCACGCCTGCGTTCGACCTTAGATCGTCGAGCCGCTTCAACAGCTCGTTCAGCGGGTCCTGCGACGCGTCGCGGCCGCCGAGCGCTTTCAGGATCTCGACGAAGCGCCCGGAGGCCGCCGGGTAGTTTCTCTCCACCCCGTAGCGGAGCAGGAGGGAGTTGCACTCCCCGTGGGGAAGGTCTAGCAGCCCTCCCAGGCTGTGCGAGATGGCGTGGACCACCCCGAGCCCCGCATTGGAGAAGGCCAGCCCCGCGTGCATGCTGGCCAGGGTCATCCCTGTCCTGCGGGTCATGTCGGAGGGGTCTTCGAGGACGGCCGGAAGGTTCTCGGCGACCAGTCGGATCGCGTGCAGCGCGTGCAGATCGGTCAGGTCGGAGGAGGCCCTCGACACGTACGCCTCGACCGCGTGAGTCAGGGCGTCCAGCCCTGTGGCCGCCGTGAGGCCCCTGTCCATCGTGACGGTGACCCGCGGGTCTACCAGGGAGAGGTCGGGCACCATCGACTTGCTGATTATCGCGTACTTAACCTTCGTCTCGTCGTCCTTTATTATGGAGAACTGCGAAACGTCGGCGGCGCTTCCGGAGGTGGACGGGATGCAGATCACGGGCGGGCACGGGCTCGGGATCCGGTCGATGCCGACGAACTCCAATACGTGGCGGCCGTTGGCGTGCACCGCGCCGATGGCCTTGGCGCAGTCCATGGTGCTGCCGCCCCCGAGCGCCAGCACAAGGTCGCACCCCTTCTCGGCGTAGACCTTCGCCCCGCTGGTCACCATCGAGACGGTCGGGTTGGGGCGTATGTCGGAGAAGACCACGAAGTCGAGCTCCTCCCGCCGCAGGCTGTCGACCACGTGGTCGAGCCATCCCGCCTCTATCAGCCCCGGATCGGTGGCCACGAAGATCCTGGTGCCGCCCAGGTTGCGCGCGTACTGACCGGCGTACTCCATAGATCCCTCGCCGAACAGGATCTCCGGGGCCACGAACTTCCTCAAGGAAAAGTCGCTCAACACGTCACCCCCTGGCGAAATGTCAAAAAAACGAGGGCGGAAAGCCCCGCCCTTCAGTCTAACACAAAATCATAGTAATTTTCGCGGATGAGGGTTACCACCTCAGAATGGTGGCGCCCCACGAGAAGCCCACGCCGAACCCCGCCACCAGAACCCTGTCCCCCGGTCGCAGCCTGCCGGAGTCCGCCGCGTCCCTCAGGGCGATCGGGATCGTGGCGCTGACAGTGTTCCCTTTGTTCTCGATGTTTACGAAGAACTTCTCCTCGGGGATGCCGATCTCCTTCCTGAGGTGCTCCAGGATCAGCTTCGTGGCCTGGTGGAAGACGAACAGGTCCACGTCCTCCAGCCTGAGCGAGTGGGTCTCCAGGACCTGTCTTATCGCCGGGGGCACCGTCTCGACGGTGAACTTCAGGACCTCCGGGCCGTTCATGTACAGGTTCTCCGCGCTGCGGGTGTTGCCCCACTTGTTCGTGCGCTCGGCGGCGGTCTCGGCCGAGCGGGGGGCGGCCCACGCCCCGGCGGGGATTATCAGCTTGTCCATCCCGGAGCCGTCTGTTCCAAGGACGAACTCCCCTATGCGGCCGGTGTCGGAGCCCTCCACCAGGGTGGCGGCCGCCGCGTCGCCGAAGATCGTGCGCGTGCTCTTGTCCATCGGGTGAACCGTGCGGGTGAGGGTGTCGGCGGTCAGCAGCAGCACCTTCCTGGCTATCCCCGTCCCTATCAGCCCCTTGGCCAGGGCCAGCCCGTAGATGAAACCGGAGCAGCCCAGGTTGAAGTCGAGCGCCCCGGTGGTCTTCTTCAGCCCGAGCCTGTCCTGGACCACGCAGGCGGTCGCGGGAAGATAGTAGTCCGGGCACTCCGTGCAGAGCAGCAGAAAGTCCACGTCCCCCCTGTCGATCCCGTGCTCCTCGAACAGCTTCTCCCCCGCGCGCGTGGCGATGTCGGAGACCAGCTCTCCGTCCACGACCCGCCTCTCCTTTATCCCCGTCTTCTGGCTGATCTTCTCCTCGGTCCAGACGCCGAACTCCTCCACTAACGCCCTGTTGTCGACCACCTTCGGTGGAAGGTAGTATGAGATAGCCCTGATCCCGGCTCCAAATCCCTTCATCTCTCGAACGCCTCCATAGCAGTATGTGCGCCCAAGCCGGCGCCGTGCTATTATCCCATCGGGGGCCGATGGTGACAAGACCGCGCTCGTCGAGAGCCTGGCCTGCGGCCGCGCCGCGGGGCCGGGGCCCTTCGCGGATTGCCCTTGCAAAGAAGGGCCGGTCGGCATAAAGTAGGACGGCAGTATGGTACCACCGAATGAGAGGAGTAAAAAAATGGTGGAAAACACGCTTAAATTCGTGCACTGCGCGGACCTGCACCTCGACAGCCCCTTCTCGGGGTTGGCGGCCGTCTCCCCATCGCTGGGGGCGTATCTCCGGGAGGCGACCTTCTCGGCCTTCAGGAACGCGGTTGACCGCGCGCTGCAGGCCGGGGCGGACTTCTTCGTGGTCTCGGGGGATGTCTACGACGGCGCGGACAGGAGCATCCGCGCCCAGATATTCTTCGTGGAGCAGCTGAAACGCCTGTCGGATGCCGGGATCCCGTCATTCACGGTGCACGGGAACCACGACCCGCTGTCGGGGTGGGAGCTTGACCGAGACCTACCCCCGCTGGTCCACCGCTTCGGTCCCGAGGTGGAGACAGTGCCGCTGATCGTCCGCGGAGAGCGGGCGGGGGCGGTGCACGGGTGCAGCTTCCCCGTGCGCGACGTCGGGGAGAACCTGGCGCTTCG
>MTKY01053769.1_pt1 | contig 20103 bp, 18 predicted proteins | sample 1042731 | NCBI WGS metagenome assembly MTKY01 (sample SAMN06212206, study PRJNA360538) | anaerobic digester metagenome | biome: Wastewater treatment plant; material: sludge; isolation source: anaerobic digester fed with sludge from wastewater treatment plant | place: Denmark: WWTP Soeholt ... | reverse complement strand
CGCCAGCGCGACCAGACCGGCTTCCGGCCCGTAGTTCCTGGCCAGTTGAACGTAATTCCCCTCGTCCCCCGCTCCGGCCAGCCCGGCCAGGCCGCCTCCCAGCCGTGCCAGTTCGCCCGTGGCCGGATCGAAGTCGTAGTAACTGGCCACCCGCACGTCTTCGTCGGTCTCCGCCTGGATGATGTTCCTCACGGCATCGCGGATGAGGTCCAGCTCCTTCTTTTTCAGAGTCTCAAAAACCGGCTCGCCGTCGGCCGGATCCTTGTCCGAATTGCCCGGCTGATTCCGGAATATGCTGACGAAAAAACTGCGGGGCACGTTGATGGAGGCCGTAGCACGCACAATGGCGCCGGGAATCACGTTGGAATCCACGATCTCCGTGGGCGCGCCCGGAAAGAATTTGGTCTTGTCTTCACTCTCCTCGCTGCCTTCGCCCGAGGCGGCGCCGCCCAGGCCAATGCCCACGTTCGGATTCGTGCCCGGCTCCGCGGGGGCCTGGCTCGTCCGGCTGGAGGACTTGCGCGATTCCTCCAGTTCCGGACGCGGGTCTTCGTATTTGTAGGACTGCTGGTGCCTTTTGGAGTGGTCCAGATCCACGGTGACCGCGGCCAGAATACCCGGAATGTACGCGAAATGCTCGTGGATTTTCTTGAGCAGGTGCTGCTCTGTCTTGACCACCCGCTCCAGCATGTCGGTGGCCCAGGCGTTCTCCGGATCCGGCGGTGTGTAGCGCCGGCGTGTAACGCCGTCGATCACCTCCACCCGATGAGCGTCCAGCCCCGGCACGGCGCCGGAAATCAGCCGGGCGAACCCGTCCGCGTCGGCTTGCGTCACCTGTTTGCCGCGGGCCATCGTCACGTACACCGACGCGGTCGGAACGGTGGCCGGCCCGGTCAGATGACGCTTGGTCTCCGACTGGATGAATACCCGGGCGCTGGCCACGTCGGAGCCGGACGCGATGACCTTGGCCAGTTCGGTGCCCAGGGCAATCTGAAATCGGCGCTCGTTCTCCTCGGAAGGCCGGAAGGGCGACTCGTCCTCAATCAGTTCACGGAACCCGATATGCGTATCCTGCGGAAGGGCCTCCGCCTTGTTGAGCAACCGCAGCGCATTGGCCCGATCCGCCACGGGCACATACACGCGGGCGCCGCGAATCTCGTAATCGATCCGGGCCCCGGCCAAAGCGTCCTCAGCCTTGTCCAGCTCCTCATACGTCAAGTCCTGCGAGAGCACCTGCACGCGGTCCGGTTGGGACGACCAGGTCACCAGCCAGGCCAGTGAGCCGGCCACGATCACCGCGCACAGCCCGATCGCCACCCGTTGGGAAAGGCTCAGCAGCTTGAGCTGAGCGCTGATCTGCACCAGCAAGCGACGAATCGTCTCCATACCACCCTCGCTCCGAGAAGAAGACTTCGTTGGTCAACCGGTCCGCCGTGTGCCGTCCCCGCGACTACACCCGCATCTGCTGGATTTCCTGATACGCTTCCGACAGCTTGTTGCGGATCTCCATCAGCAGATCGAACGCCACGCCGGCCTTGTTCACGGCGGCAAAGACCTCCGCCACGTTGTTCGTATCACCCCGGTACAACGCCTGAACCTTCTGGTCCGCCTCCTGCTGCAGGCGGTTCACCTCGTTGAGGTTGTCCATCAGAATCTGCCGGAACCCCTTGCCGCCGGTCTCGCCGACCGTCGGGGCACGGCCCGCCGGCGGCAACGGAAGAATCGGGACCGATCCGCCGGGGCCCTGAATGGGTGTGGTCATCGTTCATGCATCTCCGCAGACCGTGTTCTAGGCCAACAGCCGCAGGTCCGATGCGGCCATTGACTTGGTGATTTCCATAACCGTCACGTTCGCCTCATAGGCCCGCACGGCGAACAGGGCATTGACCATCTCCGTGCTCAGATCCACGTTGGGGAGCCGGACGTACCCTTTCTGGGGTCCGGAGGCCACCGCGTCGGGATGGTGAGGGTCGAACCTCAGGTGAAACGGTGACGGGTCGTTCACGATGCGCGCCACGTGCACGCCGGGCGCGCCGCGGCCCCGTGACGGATCGCCGGTGGCGAACAGGGCCACGCGACGGCGGTACGGGTTGGGCCGGCCGTTCGCGTCGCGCGTCGCGTGCATGTTCGCGATATTGCCGGAAATCGTGTCCAGTTGCCGCCGCTGCGCGACCAGGGCCGACGTGCTGATGTCCAGAGCGCCGAACACTCCGCCATTTCTCCTCTCAGGTCCTCAGACCCTACGACCGACCGCGGATCGCCTTGTGAAGCTCGTCATACTTCGTCCGCAACAGCGTATTCGTCAGCTCGTGCATCATGGCGTTCTCCGCCAGGTCCGACATCTGACGCTCGATCGACAGATTCGTGCCGTCGTGAAACAGCAGGTTCTCCACCGGCCGGAGGGTCGGCGTGACGACCAGTTCGCCCCGCGCGTTCGTGCGCGCCTGCCGGTTGCCCTCCAGAACAAACGGATTGCGCGGGTCGTTTCCCCGGCGGTCCAGCGCCCGCCCCAGCGCGCTTTGAAACGCCTTCACATCCAGTTGGCGCGTCTTGTAGCCGGGCACGCCGATGTTCGCGACGTTCTCGGCGATCATGCGGTGCCGCTCCTCGGTGAACGCCGCCATGCTCACCAGCGCCGGCATCGAACCCCGGTTGATCAGACTCTCAAAGAACACGCACCGTTCTCCTGGCCTTCTCCCGCGGCAACTGGCGTACCATCCCGCCCCGAGCCGCCTGACGCACCTGACAGACCGGTTCGGCCCGCGGCCGGCCCGGCCGTTTCTGCGCGAACGCGCCGATTTTGCGCGACGCCGGTCCTCATGCCGTCAAGACCGAAGCCAGGCCCGCCCGCTGGATCGTGCCGCGCTCCGACTCCGCCTCTTCCCGCCACTGTTTGAGCTTCATCCCCAGCGTGCGCACGCCCATGCCCAGCATGCGGGCCGTCCGCTGACGATGGCCGTTGTTCTCGGCCAGCACCTTCTCGATCAATCGCCGCTCCATCTCCTCGAGCATGCGACCGGGTTGCAGGTCGCCGAACGGCGAAGCCGGCTCAACGTGGCCCGCCAGCCAGCCGCGGATCACGTCACACGTCAGGAGCCCGTCCGGCGCCAGCACCGATGCGCGATGGCAGAAGTTCTCCAGCTCGCGCACGTTGCCCGGCCAGCGGTATTCCTCCAACAACCGGTACGCGTCCGGGCTGACTTTCGGCGGCTTGCGCCCGTCCCGGGCCGCCGCTTCCTTCAGGAAATGGTCGACCAGCCGGCGGATGTCGGCGCCGCGGTTGCGCAGCGGCGGCAGATGCACCGGCAGGACGTTGATCCGGTAGAACAGGTCGTTCCGGAAACGGCGGCGGGCCACCCAGTCGTTCAGATCCCGGTTCGTGGTGGCGATCACGCGCACGTTCGCCCGGCGGGTCACGCTGCTGCCCACACGCTCAAACTCCCCCTCCTGGAGCACACGCAGCAGCTTGGCCTGCAGAGGCAGGGCCATTTCCGAAATCTCGTCCAGCAGAAGCGTGCCGCCGTCGGCCAGCTCGAAGCGGCCCTTGCGAAGCCGGTCCGCGCCGGTGAAGGCGCCGCGCTCGTGCCCGAACAGTTCGCTCTCCAGCAGGTTGCCGGACAGGGCCGCGCAGTTCAGGCACAGCATCGGCCGATCCGACCGCGCCGATTGCGCGTGAATGGCCGTCGCGACCAGTTCCTTGCCCGTGCCCGACTCGCCCACGACGAGCACGGTCGCGTCGCTGCGGGCCACGCGGGCGATCTGACAGCGGATGGCAAGCATCTCCTCGCAGTCGCCCACCATCTCCCGCCGGCGGCGCATGTCGTCCAGCGAAGCCCGCAGGGCCTCGTTCTCGCTGCGCAGGCGACCATGCTGCAGGGCCCGTTCCACCTGCACCACGATGGCGTCCGCCTCGAACGGTTTCTGAATGTAGTCAAACGCCCCGAGCTTCATCGCCTCCACCGCGCTGGAGATGCTGCCGAACGCCGTCATGAGAATGACCGGCGTCTCGCAACCCCGCTCCCGCAGGGTGCGCAGGAACGTCACACCGTCCATCCGGGGCATCTTCAGGTCGCTCAGCACTAAGTCGAAGTCGCCGCGAACGACCGCGTCCAGGGCGTCCGTCGGGTTCTCGAACGTCTCCACCGCGTGGTCTTCCCGGCTCAACGTCTCTCTCAAAGAGTCCCGCAGCAACGGCTTGTCATCCACCACACAGATGCGACTCATGCCTGTTCCTCTTGTTTCTCGGTCCACATCGGCGCCGCCGCCGGCAGCACCAGCGTAAACGACGCACCGCCGCCGGGTCGGTCGCCGACCTCGATCCGACCCCCGTGCGCCTCCGCAATCCGGTGCACGATGGACAGGCCCAGACCGGTGCCCGTGTCCTTCGTGGTGAAAAACGGATTGAAGACGCGTTGGCGCAGCTCGGCCGGAATGCCCGGCCCGTCGTCCGACACCACAATGCCGATCTGCCCTTCGCCCATCTCCACCGCGTCCAGCCAGACCTGCCCGCCCGGTCCCGCCGCGTCCAGCGCGTTGAAAACCAGGTTCACCAGGGCCTGCGTGATCTCCCGCTCGTCGGCGCGGACGAACGCATCTTCCGCCGCCGCGCTCACGTGCATCGTCCCGTGCAGCGCGCCCCGCAGCGGAGCGGTCAAGCCCGTCACCTCCTCGATCACCCGGGCAAGGGCCAGCGGCTGAATCGCCAGCCGCTCATGCCCGGCGAAGGCCAGGATGTCGCTGACGATCCCGTCGAGAGACGTGACGGCCGACGCGATCTTCTGCACGAGCCGGCGGGCCTCCGGCAGACTCCGCAGATCCTGGTCCAGCATGGATGCATAAAGCTGAATGGCCCCCAGGGGGTTGCGGACCTCATGCGCCACCCCCGCCGCCATCTCTCCGAGGGCGGCCAGTCGCTCCTTCCGCGCCAGCTCCCGGTTCTTCTCGTCCAACTGGCGGTGCAGACGCGCCACCTCCTCCGTCAGGCGGACGTGTGACCGCTCCAGTCGCTCCGTCACCAGGTTGTACGCTTCCATGATCTCGCCGAGCTCACGCTGGTGGGGCTCGGTGATCGGATCCGCGGTCCGGGTCATTCCTGATCCATCCTGTTGAGGTGCTGTCCCGCGTCGGCCGATGGCCGGCCGTAGGCGTTCAGCATCTGTCGCCCGCATCGAACCCCCTCCAACGCGGAGGCGGTCTGCGCCTTTCGAACCGCCAGGAGCTGGGCATCCTGACGATCGACCGCAAGAACGCGGCCCAGGCGCTCGCCCGCTTCCGTCAGCAGAGCGTCCGCCGCCTGTCGTTGTTCGCTGGAGAATCGGGCACGCACGTCCGACCAGTGGGCGCGGTACGGCTCCAGCACGCCGGAGTTCGCGGACAATTCGTCCGTGAGCTTCTGCCGGTCCGCCAGCAGTTGCAGCAGCGGCTGCGGGTCCGCCTCGCCGATGAGGTCCCGCTGGCGACCGGCCAGAGCCTCCAGCCGGCGGTACAGATCCACCTGCCGACGTAGAAGGGCCATCACCGTGCCGACGGGATCAGGGTCCGTTCCAAAAGGGGCGCTCGTCTTGAGGGTCATACCGTCACCTGCCTGCCACCTGCGGCGGTTTGAGAAGACCGGACGTCTCCACCCAGTCGAAATACTGCTGCCACTCCTCGCGCGACTCCGGCAGAACGGCCTCGTCGAACGCCTTCTGCGGTATGGTCCGCACCAGGTACTGTGCCCGGCGCAGGGCCGCTTCGGCCTCCTCCAACTCGCCCAGGAAAACATGGCAGTTGATGATCTGCACGTACGCGGCCAGGGCCGACGGGGTGTCCTTGTAGATCCAGGCCGTCCGCTCGAACGTTTTCAGCGCTTCACCGTACCGATGCAGCTCGTAGAGGCAGTCGCCCTGCCCCAGCCGGGCGTGCCGAAGATACATGGCGTTCTTCTCATCCAGCCGGTCTTCTCCCCGGGCCTCGTAACGGGTGATCAGCTCGCCGAACAGATCCGCCGCCCGCTCGAGGCGGCGCCGCATCTCTTTGCGCATCCGCTCGCGTTCGCCGATCAGCCGGTTGTCCTTCAGGTCTTCTTTGAGGGCCAACGCGCTGAACTGATAGCTGTCGGCCAGCAGGTACACGCCGCGCACTGCCCGTTCGTTCCGCGGATACCGGGCCAGCGCCTCCTCCAGCGACGTGATGGCCTCCTCGTAGCGGCCCTCGCGGTTCAAGAGGTCGCCCAGCATGAACAACGCCGTGCGGAACTCCGGCGCCTCCGGCGTGAACAGCTCGTCGTCCTCCAGGATGCCGCGAAGCGTTTTTTCCGCGTGCTCCACATGCTCCGGGCCCATCCGCATGTAGCAGTCCGCCAGCGGAATCCGCGACTGCGCGGCGTCCGGCGACCGGGGAAATCGGCGATTGCACGCCTGGTAGGCCTCCACCGCCTCCGAGAACTCGCCCAGCGAATGCAGCGACTGGCCCAGCCGCACCCAGGCCCTGGGCGTCAGCGGATCCTCCGGCCGCTCGCGCACGAACTCGCGAAGTAGCTCGATCGTCCGGGTGCGATCGCCGCCCTCGTCGAACAGGTCCGCCGCCCGCCAGGCCGCCCACGACGAGAGCCCCTCGTTCAGGGTGTTGATCTTGGCCATCCGCACATACGCCTCTCCCGCCAGCCGAAACAGACGACGGGCCTCTTCATGCAGGGCGTCGCGCCGACGAACGTTTTCCTCCGATGCGTCCAGCCCGCGCGCCTCCAGCGCGTGCGAGCGGGCGAGATTCGCGCGCGTATCGCCCAGCCATCGCAGATACAAGGAGGACTGTTCGATCTTCTGCGGATCCACCAGCGAATAGGCCAGTTCAAAAAAGCCCAGGGCCAGCGCGAATTGCTTCTCCTGGCTGAGACGCTCGCCGACCACCGTGATCGAGGAGCGAAGCTGCTCCGGATCGAACATCGGCGAAGGCTCCACCTCGGGCAGGATGGCCACCGCGCTGCGATAGTGCTCCAGCGATTCCTCCCAGCGATGCAGTTCGGCCAGGGCCTCGGCCATGCCCAGATGGCTGGCCGCCGTGCAACGCGGCGACACCTTGGAGAGGATCACGTCGCGAAAGAAGGAAAGCGCCTCTTGCGGGCGCTGGGCCGATCCGTCGTTGAGCACCACCCGGCCCAGCAACCAGCCCGACAAGGCGTACGTCTCATCCCGGACGAGCAATCGGTTGCGCAGCGCCCGCAACTTGGTTTCCGCATCGTCAAACCGGCCGGATTCGTAGTCAATCAGGCACAGAAAGTACTCGAACGCCTCCCGCTCGCCCGACGGCTCAAACACCGCGCGCAGACCCTCGACCAGCGAGCGAGCCTCGTCACACCGATCGTCCTCCAGCAGCAGGTACAGCTTGTGCTCGACAGCCCAGCGCAGAAACGACGGATCGATTCGGGCATCCGCGACGAAGCTGTCCAGAATCTCATACAGATCGGAGCGCGGCGTAGGCACACGCCCCCAGCGCAATTCAATCACCCGCTTGCGAAGATCCAGCGCCGGCGGTTCCGCCAGATCGATCGCGGAGGCGTAATAGCGAACCGCCGCCTCAAAATCCTGCATCCACTCACACGCCCGGGCCACCGCCGCGTAATCGTCGGCGGCCAGCGCAACGCCTTCGCGGGCCGCCTGGTCCAGATCCTGGATGATCTGCTTGCCTACGGCCGCCGTCCGACGGCCCTCTTGCTCGGCCTGAAGGTAGCGGGCCCGACCGACCTGCAGATGCACCGGCCCGGTGTCCTGCCAGCCGCGCGCTTCCTTCCGGGCACGCTCCAGCAGTCGATCGCCCAGGGACAGGGCCGAGACGTACAGGCCGCCGTCCACCAGTGTCTCCAGCTCGCGCACCAGGTGGCCGTACGGCATGCGGTCCCGCGGCGGCTTGAATTGAGACAGACTCCCGATCAACAGAGCCAGAGCCAGGACGAATGCGGGAATCTGCCATTTGCCGGCGATGCGCTCGCGCAGGGGAGCCGGGGGAACGGAACCGCTCATCCTGAGCCTCCGACGGGCTGCGGGACGTCCTGTCCCGCGCAAAAACGACCTTGCTTTGTCGGCAGGAATCGCGCACGGTCTTGACCGCGATTGGGCGGACGCGCAACGCGCCGTCAATCCGCGGTCGCCGCGCGCACTCTCCGTTCATCACGCAGGCGAACGCGCGCCGGAACGGAAGCTCGCGTCCGTTGCATCCGGAACGTGTCGGATCACGGCGAGGATGCACTTGGATCGTCGCGTGTCACAGTCGGAGATCATGCCCGGTGGCGATGCGCGAAGGATGCGAAAGCAGACCGGCAGGTTCCGATAATCTCACCGACATCTGGACGATCCGCGCTGCACACGGGCGCGACACCGGTTATGGGACTGGTCGCCTTCCGGATCGTCCCGCCGGCCGCAAGGTGTTCCGGCATGCTGAGACTCTCGGCGACTGTCCGTCGTCACCGCGAAACGATCAACCGCCGGCCCGGGAAGATTATCGGTCGTCACGCATCGAACAAGGTGGGAGGAAGTCCCATATCCTTCGGCACGATGGTCATGCCGGACAATGCCGCGAAATGCTCGCGGAGCGTGGCCGGCGCCGGCACCGGGCCTCCCTCCAGCAGCGCCCGGAGTTCGATCGCGTTGGCCGGCCCCTGCCCGGCGTGGTGGTTGTTCGCAAACACGAACACCCGGGCCGCTCGCTCGCCCAGTTCCCGGACTCGGTCCGCCCACTCCCGCAGGGCCTCCGGCGCGTACAGATAATTGTATCGCTCGGAGGCCGGCACGCCGTCGGCGAACCACGTGTCGCGGCGCCGGCCGTGCAGCCGGACATACGCGATGTCGCCCGTCACGTGGGACGTCGGGCCCAGGCAATGGGCCAGCCGCGGCTGATCAATGTTGCACCAGCCCAGCCGCATCTGACGGAATTGCTCGCGAACTTCGTCGTGATCCCACGAGTCGTGCCGCACTTCCACAATCAACGGGAACTCGGCAAAATCTTCGGCCAGCCGCGCCAGCCAGTCAAACCCTTCTGCGCCGCGCCGGAACGACCAGGGAAACTGCGCCAGCACGCAACCCAGTCGCCCGGCCTCTGCCACCGGCCGCAACCCCTCGCGAAACGCCTGCACCTCGGGCGGGCCGTACGGCTCGCGGTGGTGCGTGAACCGCTGAAACAGCTTGAACGCAAACAGGAACCGCTCGATGTGCTCGACTCGCCGCACCCAGGCGGCCGTCATGCGCGGGGTCGGCGGACGATAGAAGCTGGTGTTCACTTCCACGGCGCAGAAGAATCTCGCCAGATATGCCAGCGGGTGAAACCCCCGCGGAGCCGGCTTGGGATACACGATCCCCTCCCAGTCCGAATAGCTCCACCCGGACGGCCCCACGAACAGCTTCGCCGCATCGACCGGCTTCGATCCGCCCACGGTCACAGCGTACCGCGCGGGGGGATGGGGCGGAATTGCGAATTGCGAAGGTGCCCCCGCGGCTCCCTCGTCCGATAAAACATCCGCCGCCGTAGACTCCCCGCAGGCAGTCGTCAATTCACACCCCGTGATCTCCGATAAACACAGGGAGGTGGAGTCACTCCGCGCGTCCGGCGGCCCGTGGGACAGGCGGCCGAACGCCCGGAATCCACCCGGAGAGTGCATCATGCAGGTCATCGGGAACCGCCTGCCGACTAGCGTGGGGCGCCACGCAGCACGACAGAAGAACCGGAGCATCTGGCCGGTGTTGCTCGCCGGCGTCGCCATCCTGCTGACCGGCTCCTTCTTCGTCCGCCCGCGGACCGGCGTCGCCATCCCCTACTCCATCGAAGAGTTCTACGCTCAGCCCGGCTCCGTTGTGGCCGGTCCGAACATCCTCATCCTCTGCATCGACGCCATGCGCCCGGACCACACCAGCCTTTACGGCTACGCCCGCGACACCACCCCCCAGCTTCAGAGTTTCTTCGGCGAAGGCGCCGTCTTTGACCGTGCGTACGCTCCCGCCGCCATCACCACTCCCAGCGTGGTGGCCATGCTCAGCGGTAAGTATCCGCAGAACAGCGGCGTTCGCCTGCTCTGCCAGAAACTGCCGAACACCACGATCCTGATTTCCGATCACCTGCGCCGTGCCGGCTACCAGACCGCCGCCGTCGTCTCCAACGCCGTCCTCTCCGACAGCGCCGCCGGCCTGCCCGCCCGGTTCGATCACTACGACGCCCGGCTCGACGAGGTCGAATTCAACCGCAAGCACATCTACGAACGCACCGCCGCCAAGACGACCGATGCCGCCATCAACTGGCTGCACTATAAGTGCGCCCCCGGCCGCCCACACCTGCTCTACGTCCATTATATTGACCCCCACGGCCCGTATGATCCGCCCGCCGACCGACCGGCCGATTTCACCCATGACAAGCCGCTCATGATCGACATGACTGGCAAGGGCGGAGGCATCCACCCCAAAGGCGAGGTCGACGGACTGGAACTGGTGGACCGATACGATGAGGAGATCGCGTATGCCGATCAGGAGGCCGGCCGCCTGCTCAGGGAGTACCGGGATCTGGGCTTCCTCGACGACGCCCTGGTCATCCTCTGCGCCGACCACGGCGAGGCCATGATGGAGCACGACCACTGGTTTGCGCACGGAGTCTACGTCTACGAAGAGATCATCCGTATTCCATTGGCCATCCGCTACAAAAACATGCCGTCCGGACGAGTGGCCGCCCCGGTTTCACTCGTGGACCTGACGCCGACCATCCTGGAAATCGTCGGCCTGCCCGCACCCGGCGACTTCGACGGCCACTCCCTGCTCGATCTGCCGGACGAACGCATCATCTTCGCAGAGGCGCGCGGCAACTCCGGAATCCAGCGCGACGACTCCCACAACGGCAACCTCTGGCGATGCGCGATCCGCAACCACAACAAGGTGAGCGCACGCATCGGTCGCAGCGGCCCCGTCCGCGAAGCGCATGCCTACGACCTGCTGGCCGACCCGGGCGAACTTGCGCCGCAACCCGTGGATGAAACCAACCCGCTCTTTCAGACCCTGCTGACCTTCATCCAGGCCGACCCGGACCCGGCGGGCATCCCGCGCAACCTGGACTGGGGCGACCTGCCCGGCCCCAACGTCGCCCCCACCACCGATCCACGCATCCTGCACTCTCTGCGCTCGCTGGGCTACGTGCGCTGATCCGGCCGCTCAAACCCGGTCGCCGCCGTACGGTCCGGCAGGGTGGAGGCGGCGTCAGGACGTGCCCAGCGCCGCCAGAGCGTCGCGGGCCCATTCGCAGGTCGGGTCGGACCGGAGGGCGTCCTGAAAATGGCGTTCGGCGTTGGGAAGGTCGTCGCCCCGTCGATAGAGGTCGCCGAGAATGCAGTGCGCCATGGCGTCGGACGGGTTGGAGACCAGCACGGACCGCAGGGCGGCCTTGGCCCGCTGGGGATCATTGAGCTTCCAGCAGACGTAACCCATGAGAAACTGGGTGTCCGGATCGTCCGGAGTCAGGCGGACGAGGGTTTCCGCGCAATGCCGCGCGGCGGCCCAATCGTTGCAGATCATGGCGGCGCGGGCGAGGATGGTCCAATCGTGCGGATCGTTGGGATGCTTCTCCACCAGGCGGGACAACAGGCTCTTCGCCTGCTGCGGCCGACCGAGAGAAAGATAAGCGCTGGCCAGGGTCCGGACGCTCAGGCGCGACATCTGCTCCGGCGAGCGGGCATACATCGGCTCCAGAATCCTGACGGCCTGTTCGTACTGCCCGGTACGCACCAGGAGCAGCCCGTATTCCTCTGTGAGGCGGGGGTCGCTTCCCACGGTGCGTAACGCGGCTTGCAGGCCCTGGAGGGCGGCGTGTTCATCGCCCAGCAGCAGGCCGACCTCCGCCTGCAAGGCTTTGAGCGTGGCGTCCTGGGGGAAGTCCGCGCTGCGGGCCTGGAGGATCTCCTGCGCCAGCCAGGGTCGGCCGATGGCCACAAGACATTCCACTTCCGAAACGACGTAATCCACCTGGGTCGGGTCGCCTTCGCTCGCGCGCTGGTAGTACGACAGCGCGCGTTCCAGATCCTGCCGGCGTTCGGCGACGACGCCCTGCATGTAGAGCACTTCGGGATGCTCCGGCTCGATGGCGGCGGCGGCCTCGATCGCCTGGGCGGCCGTGAGAGTCTGTCCGGTCTCCAGCAGCGCCTGCGTAAGCAGAACGCGCGGCACCACGGACTGCGGATCCAAGGCGACGGCCTGGCTCGCTTCCTGGAGGCACTCCGTCACGCGGCCGGCGCGGAGGTATTGTTCGGCAAGCTGAAGTTTGACGCCCGCGCGAATTCGATTCCAGCGCTGCTGGGCCTGGGCCTTCGCCTCGTCGTGCGTGGTTTGCGAACAGCCGGCCAGGCCGGCGGCCACCAGCGCCAGCAGCACGGGCCCGACAACGGGCCCGATTCGCCGGGCCCAAGGCAGAACAGTGAAAGACGCGGTCATGGCTGATGCTCCGTGGGCAGGTCGTTCACCAGATCGGGCGAGGACGGGTCCGCGTCGGGTTCAAACGGCGGGGCGGGCCGGCCATATTCCGGCCAGGGCGTATTCCGTTCTTCGGCGATAAGGCGATGAATGAACGAGCGGGTGCGGCTGCCTTCGTCGTTCCAGTCACGCCGGTTGAGAAGCTCCTCCTGGAGAAGAACGGCGTCGTAGAAGCGAGGACTGTTGTGCAGGGCCATGCGGACGTTCCAGAGAGCGTCCTTGTTCCGCCCCGCGGCATACTGCTCCAGGGCCTTGTGGTAATGGTACTGGGCGATCCTTTCGCGACCGGTCCACTGAATACCGTGTCGCGAGCCGACGCGGATGCGCTCGATCGCATCCAGCTCCTGCGCCCCGGCCTCCGCATACGCGTCATCCTGGACAATATGCACGGTCAGCAGGATGATCACCTCCTCGCGCTGCGTGCTGTCGTTCCGGGATCGGAAGAGCGCGCCGAGGAACGGAATATTGCCGAGTCCGGGAATCTGGCCGCGTGAATCGACGGTCGCCTCGCGGAACAGGCCGCCGATGAGAATGGTCTGCCCGTCGCGGATCATCACGTTTGTGGTGACCTCGGCGGTCTCTTTCTGAGGCTGCGAACCCACCACCCTGCCGCGGCTGTCCTCCGGATGAAGCTCCATGCGGACCCAGCCGTCGTCGCCGATGAAGGGCCGGAAGATCAGCCGGGTGCCTGTTTCCAGCATCTCCGTGGTCTGCTGCGATGTGGTTTCCGTCGTGATGACGACGGGGTAGCCGTCCTGCCGACCGACGATCACCTCGCCGCGCTGTTTGTTGAGCGCGAGCACCTTGGGGTTGGCAATGACGGTGGTGTCGGCGATGCCCTCCAGGGCCCGGACGAAGACGCCCACATGGTCCTTGATGATGCCCAGCGTCATGCCGCCCGGCGGAACGACACCGGTGAAATCGGTGACGATGCGGCTGTTGAAGTGCTCGAATCGGTCCTGGGGCAGTTCGCCGACGGTCAGGTCCGTAATGCCGGTGGATCGGGAGCCGAGCAGCTCGAGATCCACGCCGCCGGTAACCGTGAAATCGATGCCCAGGGCGTTGTCCTCACTGAGCTGAGCCCGCAGCATGGTGGCCTCGATGAGCACCTGCTTGGGGCGTACATCGATCTGGCGGAGCACTTCCGCGATACGGCGAATCCGGTCGGGGTGGTCGAACACGATCAGCACGTCGTGCGCGGCGTGCGAATCGCCGCCGGCCTTCTGCGCCGAAGCGGCGATCCCCGTCTCCGCCCCCGGCGAAACCGTGACAGCGCCTTCCGGACTCAGAAGCGGCGCCAGCAGTTTCTGGGCGTCGCCCGCCCGGATGTAATTCAGCGTGAACACGCGCGTTTCCACGGGCGCTTCCGCCGCGCTGAGCTGCGCGAGCTGTTCGTTGGTATACACATACACGAAATTGCCCGCCACGCGGTACCCGGCGTTGTTGGCCAGAAGAACGGCGTCCAGCGCTTCTTCCAGGCTGACGTTGAACAGGCTGGCCGTAACGGAGCCCTGCACGGCCGACGTCGCCACGATGTTGCGACGGCTCTGCACGGAGAGCATCCGCAGCACGGTGGTCAGCGGGGCATTGTTCACGTGCATCTGGACCGTGCCCTGTTCGCTCACCTGCACGACGTCTCCGTTGAGCGGCGATTCCGCCGGCGCCGTCGTCGGCGCCCGGGCGATTGCCGCGCTGGCAACGGTGCCCACGAGGAATCCCACCAGTATCGGATGCGATCGGCGCTTCACGAACCCGTCATCCCTTCGCCTGATGACGCCGCGTCCGCGGTCACAACGCGCGGGCGCGGCCGTCGAATGCCTCGACTGTCAACTCGCCTGCGGTGCTCCCTCCCGCACCGAATCCCGGGGTACGCCCGGTAACGGCGCACCGGTCTTATCGGAACCTTCGAGAGAGACCTTAATTGTCTGCGTCCGCAGGATTCCAATGAGCTCGGCCAGCAGTTCGTTCGTACGGCGGGTTTCGGCCAGTTGGTCGTTTCGCTGCCTGGCCGTGTCCGGGAGCTGGGCCCGGGCCTCGGGCACCCATGGCGCGGGCCCCAGCCAGACGCGGGCGCAAGTGGCCAGCACCAGCGCCAGGAGCAGTGGCCGCAGCAGACCCGATGCCGATCGTTCCAGAGACATCGAACACCTCCTCGAAAAAACGGAGCGTTATCGGGCGTACGGACCGCCGGCGCCGGGGGGGCGGGCGTGTACGTCCTGTAATCACACGGCGAGGAGAGTATCGGAAAGATGATGCGACGAGTTGATTGGGCCTTGCGGGAGCAGCGCTGTGCGGCGCTGACCGGCCCGGTCCGGCCCGAACGAGCGATCAGTCCGATCGGTCAATTGTCCGTAACGAGTCGCCAGGATCCGGGTTTGACATGCATGGAAGAAGTGGCGGGGGCGGTCATGGAACCGAGCGTGTACAGAGTGGCCACCTCCTCGGGAGACAACGCGCGATTGAAGAAAGCCACCTCATCGATACAGCCGCGGAACGGATAAGTCCAGCCGGAGATCGAATGGTATTCGGACGCACCCAGGGTCACGCCCAGGGCGATCGGCTCCGTGTTACCGACACCTCCGGAGGTCCGGCCCAGGCCGCCCGTGTAGGTGTATGACGCAACCTCGCCTCCGTTGACAAACAGGTGTATCCCGCCGGACCCGAAAGTGAAAACAGTCTGATACCATTGGTTCAAGGACACGGATCCGCCGTACAGATGAAACAGGTCGGAGGTGCTTTCTATTCCCACGTGGACCACGTTGCCTTCAAGCCAGATCGTCACATCGCCGCCGGTGTTGTTCTGCTTCCAGGCTTTGCTGAACAGGCCCTGAATGCCCGAAAGGCGGCCCACGGGACAGAACCACAGTAGAATGGAGCCGTTGTCGACCAGGAAAGCGTTGTTGTGGGGGATTTCCACCAGGTCATCCACTCCGTCGAAATACACGGCGGTATCGCTGCGGAACGGCACCTGCTGGCCGGTCAGGGGGCCGTTGCGGTAGGTGCCGTCGTGGACTCCCATGGCGTCGGTCGCCATGGTGCTCGAGTCCCCCAATCGCCACCAGGCGACGGGACCAAGCGCGCTGATTGCATCGGCGAACGGATCCGCATTGTCCCGATCCGGAGCCAGCGTGACCTGCAAGACCTGCCGTGCGCCGCGCTGGTAGCCGCACGCGGTGAACACGACGGAATCACTGGGGACCGGAGAGAACGGCTCTTTGTCCGTCTGGGGGATGGCGCAAACGTCCGCCTCATTCAGATCCCCGTCGGATTCCGTGACGACCAGCGTGTATGCTCCGGTGCCGATCGGTTCTTTGTCGGCCCAGACGCCGCAGGTGCGCGCGGTGCGCCAGTCCGCGTTCTGCGCCATAATCAGCAGGCCCAGTTCGATGGCGGATCGGGCGTGAAGCCGGGCCTGGGCGGGCGCCAGCGAATTTTCAGCCGTACGCCGGGTCTGAAGCATCTGAACGGCCGCGGACGTGCCCAGCAACAGCAGAAACAGCGTGCAGCCGAGCACCATGACATACGCACTGCCTCGTCGCGGAGTTCGCACGGCACGCCACATCCAATCAGCCTCCCACCTCGGTCCGGTACTCCGCCGTGCCACCCTGACCGTCGTAGACTTTCAGCCTGATCTCAAACGACTCTCCAAATGCGGGTGGTGACAATACGGTTTCACCCGTTGCAATGCGGGTGTTGACCGGATTCGTGTTCCCGTTTCGAAACACCCAGAGACAGGTCGGCCGCTCTTCACTGTCGGGATCGAAATAATCGATCACCCGACACATCCATCGGCCCCCCTGTCTGGCCTCCACGGCGATCCCCGCCTGCGGTGGCAGATTCTCGCGGGTCCGCACGGCCATCAAAGAGGACGTCTGCCGACCGGCGACAGACGTGCTCACCGTAATCCGCTTGGCGCCCGTTTCCGTGTTGGCCGGGTCGACGAGATTGTCCGATTCAACCCAGACCACTTCTACAGTCCGCTGCAATTGATCGAACCCGGGAATCATCTCCCCGTCGATCCGCATCGGTGGCTCATCCCGCAGGCCGTTGTAGTCGTCGACGTCGTCAAGTGTGTACCGGTCGTCCTCGGCCGATTCGCCTTCATCCGGGCCAAACCCGCTCGGCGGGCCTTCCGGCTCCAGATAGGCCTGAGAGAGGATTTCCGTCATCAGGGCTTCGCCCAGAAGCTGGTGGCGAAGACGATCCGGGTGTGTTCGAAGAGTACCGTCCATCCCGATCACGAACGACAGTGTCACGCCGGTCATCGTGGCGACCGCGACCACGGTAATGGCCGCTTCCACCAGCGTCAGGCCACGCCGGCGGCCAGAGACGTTTCGGACGGTCATCGGCAGGCGGGTGGCGGTCAATAGAGCATCTCCGGATCGTTCAGCAGGGTCACCGCGGTTTCGATGCGCGTGGATTCGGACTGCGTCCGCTGCAATGTGATGCCGATTTCCCGGGGGTTCTGGATTGCGGAGGCCGGGAGCGGCCCCTCCGTTCTGTAACGTCCCTTGACGACATAGACGAGGTCCGCGTTCGTCCGGGCGGTCCACGAGCGACCGCTGTTGGTCGTGGTCAGAAACCAGTCGCCGGCGGCCGGCCTTCCGTGATTCTCGTACATCACATTGCAGGAAATCGGGAAGGACTCACATTCCAGGACGATGCAGTAGCGGGCCCCCGTATCCAGCTCGGTGATTTCCGAAAACGTCAGGGTTTGCCAGAGCATCCTGTACGAAAGCGAGTGTTCATACATCCGGGCCGTACCAACGACGGCGCCCGTGGGCCTGCCATTCGCGTCCGCCTTGCGGATTTTCACGCGCGTCACGCCCAGTGGCAGAGCATTGGTCTGGGCGGGAATGAACACACGGGTGATCGACCAGGAAATCGTGCCTTCCGGCAGGGAAGGTTGGAAATACTGCGCTGCCCATCGGGCCCCTTCGATCGGATAGGCATATAGAGTTCCACCGATGGGGAGATGCGAGGCCAGAGTCGCTTCCCCGCTCTCGACCTGGATGGCGCCTCCGCCCTTCGCGGTACCCGACCGGAACTCCAGCGCAAAATACTCGACGGACTCGACAAGAATGCCGGGGTCCGGTTCGTTGTCACACGTACGGATGAGGGGCTCTCCCGGACCGTCCCAGGCGTAGCGAATGATATGCGAATGGTTCGTGTTTTCCCGGTCCGGCATGAGAAACCCGATGCTCGTCTCGGTTTTTTCCGTGAACCCCTGAACGCACGAAAGCTCGATCGCCAGGTTGGCGACCGCCGCCTCCGCGTCTTCCCGACCGCACAACTCGTCCCCGTCATCGCAATCCGCCGGAATGGACCGGGTGCCCACAAACAGGACGGCCGCCGTGCCGGCGGCCAGAAACGCCATGAGCGTCATGCTGGTGACCAGCTCGATGAGGGTCAGGCCTCGGGCCGGCGCGATACGTCGCGTCAGGATCATTTCAGCGTCACTTTTCCGTTTTCCGAGACGATCACCGCTCGTCTCTCCGCGCCGACGGCCAGGATCACCTGTCCGGGATGCTTCGGCCTCCCGTATGGGTTGAACGTAACTGACGTCTCGCTTCCAAACTCCACGCTCTGCAGCGTCGCGCGATATGGCCCGACCGCCAGCCGAACCTCGTAATCCTGTCGGGAACGAGCGAGATCCGGGATGCCGGGCAACGTATACCGGTGCTGAGTCAGATCGAATTCGACGCGCTGATCGCACCGGTGGCCGCGCGCGTGCTGACGGGCCATGCGAAGATCCCGCACCAGCCGGAGGGCCGCGTCGTTCGCGTATTGACGGGCCAGAAAGCATCCATACCGGGGGACGGCGACCGCCCCGATCAGGCCCAGGATGAGCAGGACAAGCGAGAGCTCGAGCAGGGAGAAGCCCGGCGTCCGCCGGATCCGGAAGCGATTCTGTCGAACAGCCCAGACCATGTGTCGTATCCCCGGTAAGCGGTCCCGGATCGCCGTCCGGTTATGGACGCCCCGGGAACCCCTCGCCCTCATTCCCCTCTAACGTCGTCTCGGGGGCGCCCGGTTCGAAGTCCCCCGTGGAAAGCACGGCAATCCACCCGACGCCCTGCGGCAGCGCAGGGGCGCTGGGCGTGGGTTTGACGAACACGCTGTTGAGTCCATTGATCGGATTCATCGGAAACGGCGCGCGCAGGTACGGGCCGTAGAGAAACGGCGCCCCGAACGTCGTTTGGGTATTCCCGTTTCCGTCGCTATACAGCGTCAACTGCAAGGAAAAATTGGTGTGATTCGCTGCCCCGCTGGCGGGATCGTAGCCGGGATACTTGCCGTGATCGACCTTGTACAGTTCCATCGCCTGCTGGATCGTGGCCGTCGTGGCCTCCAGTGTGTTTTCCCTGGCCCGTCGAGAGGCCGTCGTCACCCGTGGCACGGCAATCGCCGCGATCACCGCAATGATCACGATCACGATCACCAGTTCCACCAGGCTGAATGCGCCGGCGCGCATCCGCGGAGTCCGCAAGCAGGATCTGTTACGTGTCATGGTCGTCGACCCCACCGGTCGCTGACGCAGTCCGGGCCGCCCGGGAGTCTGTCTCACTCAACCGCGCGGCCCGGTGGTGTTCATGGGATGTCGGGAGAACATCAGTATGTGTTGTAAGCGACTCCCGAATCGTCCTCATCGTCCGTATTGGCGATGATGTCCCCCGTAGCGCTGTTGTACGCCCACCCGGCCGTCGTGTTTGCCTCATTGACGGTCGGACCCGTGGCCTGTACCAGGACGCCGCTTGCGCCCTTGTTCGGGCCCACCGGCACCGGAGGCAGTTGCCGCAGGTACGGGCCGTAGATATGCGCTTCGGTCGTCCCCGTCTCCCCCGCCGCGTTGGTTTTCTTGGTCAACTGGTTGGAGAACGTATCCCCATCGTCTCCGGTGGCGGAGGCCGGATACTTGCCACCGTGTTCGACGGCGTACAGGTCGATGGCGTTGCGCAGGGCCGCCAGGTTCGCCAGCAGAGCCGAGTCCGAGGCGCCTTTGGCCCCCCGGCCGATCCGTGGCACGGCGATCGCCGCGATAATGCCGATGATCACGATCACAATCACCAGCTCAACCAGACTGAACGCTGTTTTCCTGTTCTGCAACCGCATCGAATTTGCTCCCCGGCTGCACGCAGCCATCACGAGTTCCCTCAGGCGGCTCCCGGTGTCCTCGGGACCGCTGTTCCTGCTATCGGTCCGCCTCCGCGGCGCCTTGAGTTATGGCGTGATTCCGGATGGCGCATCCACATGCAGCGTTATCGGCCCGTCAAAGCACACAAACGTGGCTTCCGCGCCTTCGACGCGGGTCAGCGTGCACTCCTGGATGCTCTGGCCGACGCGCAGCAACTGGTCGTCCACGATGACCAGCCCTCCCTCTCCGGTCGAGAGAACGGCCGCCAGCCGGTGCGATTGCTCGAAAGTGGCCGAGGCCTCGGACGGATCGTCGACGTCGAACTCGCCGAACGAAGAGGAGTGTTGCGAGGGCGGCGCAAACGGATCGCGGGTCGGCTCAACGCGAAACGGCGCCGGCACGTGGCGTGGAAACGGCGCCGCCTCAACGCACAATGCCTCGGGCACCGCCTCCTTCGCCGTGCCGGCCCGCGGTGCGACGCCGTCGGCCCGGGCCGCG
>MTKY01003812.1_pt1 | contig 20131 bp, 22 predicted proteins | sample 1042731 | NCBI WGS metagenome assembly MTKY01 (sample SAMN06212206, study PRJNA360538) | anaerobic digester metagenome | biome: Wastewater treatment plant; material: sludge; isolation source: anaerobic digester fed with sludge from wastewater treatment plant | place: Denmark: WWTP Soeholt ... | reverse complement strand
GGCGAGGGCCTCGGCCGCCGCGGCGGGGACCGCGCCTCGCTCGCCTTCCTCCGCCGCGGCGAGGTGGCGCTCCACCGCCGCTTCGTCGAACTCCGCCGCCTCCCGCTCGACGATGGTTATTGCGCCCTGCGGGCATTCCCCGATGCAGGCGCCCAGGCCGTCGCAATAGGTATCGCTCACCAGCCTGGCCTTGCCGCCCACCATGCGGATGGCCCCCTCGGAGCAGGCGGAGGCGCAGAGCCCGCAGCCGTCGCATTTCTCCTCGTCTATCTGTATGATCTTCCTGATCATGCCGCGCTCACTCCTTCAATACATCCTTGATCCTCTCCACCGTGGTGTGCTCAAGGTAGTTCTTGAAGTCGCTGTTCACCTTGTGGATGAGATCGTCGAAGACACAACTCTTGCCACCGCATATCTGCGTGCCGATGAGGCAGTCTTCCAGCTGCAGCGGACCTTCCACGCCCTCGTAGATGTCGCGCAGGGTTATCTCGACGGCGGGACGGTTCAGTGAGAACCCCCCTCCCGGTCCGCGGGACGACCTGAGTATGCGCGCGCGCACCAGTCTCTGCAGGACCTTGGACAGATGGGCTTCCGAGACGCCGAGCCGGGAGGCTATATCGTGCGCTGTCACCGCCGCCCCGTTTTTTTCCGCCCCGACCATGGACATGGCGTGCAGCGCCAGAGAATAGGCTTCCGAGATGTTCAGCATGCTCTTCATCTTCCACCTCCGAGCTGGTCCGCACCATACTGAGAAAAATAAGTAATATGATACCATATTACCATAATTATGGCCGTGGTCAAACCCCTGGATGAAGCATGAACGCACCCCCGTGCTTTATGGGCGACTGTAAAATAACCTGCCGCATCCCGTTATTCCAGAGCATGTTTCGGGAATAATGGAAAACAGTCAAGACATCATCGTGCTGTGGGAGAAATATCTCCTTGAAGCGCGTGAATATGTGCGCGGAATCGAGAGGCGTCAGACCAGCCGTGAAGACACGCGAGAGGTAGAGACGGGTCGAACGCACAAGGGCGGGAAACCCGGGGACGAGAGGGAGGTGATCGATTGGCAGCGACCAAGGCGGAGCCCAAGGACCAGTGTGTGAAGCCGGCGAAGGGCATCATCTCGCAGGCGAAGGCCGGAGCGGCGAAAGCCGGTGAGCCCGCAGCGCCAGAGGGAGGTACTGGAGTGATAGCACAAGTCGGAAAGCCCGCCCCTGATTTCGAAGCCAGTGCTTTCGTGGGGGGCGGATTCAAGAACGTCAGGCTGTCGGATTACAAGGGCAAGTGGGTAGTGCTGTGCTTCTATCCGGGTGATTTTACCTTCGTATGACCTACGGAGCTGTCGGCAGTTGCCGCCAAGTACAAGGAGCTGAAGAAACTGGGCGTCGAGGTCATCTCCATGAGCGTGGACAGCAGGTTCGTACACAAGATATGGCAGGAAGAGGAGCTGTCCAAGATGGTCAAAGGGGGAATCCCCTTCCCCATGCTCACGGATGCGGGAGGCCGCATCGGGCGGGCCTACGGCGTGTATGACGAGGACGCGGGCGTGAACATACGCGGCCGCTTTCTCATCGATCCGGACGGGATCATACAGGCGATGGAGGTGATGACCCCTTCGGTCGGGCGTAACGTGTCCGAATTGATCAGGCAGGTCAAGGCGTTCCAGCACACCATGAAGACCGGTGAGGTCATGCCGTCCGGCTGGCAGCCGGGCAAGCCCACCCTGAAGCCCGGGCCGGACCTCGCGGGCAAGGTGTGGAAAGTATGGAAGGTTGAGGACGCATTCTGAGATACCGCACTGGGAGAAAAAAGGGGCGCCCGCGCGGGCGCCCCTTCGTTTCGGAACCTTTTATCAGACGCTTCGGGACATCAGCTCGTTTTCCAGAGGCCGTGCAGGTTGCAGTATTCCCGCGCGGTGATGCCCTTCTTGGGTGGCGTGAACTTTCCCTCCGGCGCCATACCAGGCTTGAGAAATATGCGCGAGCACCTGTCGCCCACGATGATCTGGACCCACTCGATATAGTGGTCGTCCTGCATGGGATGCGCTACTTCCCCGACCTTCACCACTACCCCGTCCTCTAGCACCTCGACCACGGGGACGTGCTTTTCCACCGCGGCGTCAACGGTGTTCTCGGTCTGCAGGACCATTTCCTCGCCACAGCAGACCAGAGTTCCCTTGCCGCCGTGCAGCACCTCGACGATGTTGCCGCATATCTCGCACTTGTAGATCTCCATCCTCTCTGCCATGCCGTTCCTCCTTTTCTGTTTCGGCTACGAGGCGGCGCGCCCACGTTTGCGCTCAGAACTGCCGGAACTTTTCCCTGGATGCGCCGCAGATGGGGCACTTGTCCGGGGCTTCGCCCTCGCGCGTGTGCCCGCAGACGCTGCATATCTGGATCGCGCCCACCTTGACGTCCTCGCCCCCGTCCACGGCCCCCTTGGACTTCTTGTACCAGTCAGCGTGGATCTTCTCGGCTTCCAGGGCGTAGTGTGTGCTGCGCACTGCACCGGCTTCATCCTGCAACTTGGCTGCGGCGTTGTACACCGGGTACATCTCGTCGATCTCGAAGGTCTCCCCCTCGATACATGACTGGATATTGTCGGAAGTCGATTTCAGATCGCCCAGCGCATCGAGGTGGTTGCCGGCATGAACCAGCTCAGCGTAAGCGATAGCCCGGAACATCCTGGCCATTTCCGTGAGGCCTTCCTGCTCGGCCCTGTCCGCGAAGAGCATGTATTTCATATGGGCCATGCTCTCGCCGGCAAAGGCGTCGTTGAGAAATCTCTCCGTCATCTCTCTCATGCCGCGTTTCCTCCTTTCCCGAGTCCTTTTCGCATTCTATGTTTCCCCCCGCCATCGAGAACGAAACGCCCATCGGCCGATGCTTCTGACCCAGGTCATCGTCCCGCGAGGCCTTGCGGCGCCGGAAAGTCAGCGATAAGACCGCGGCCGAGTGGGGATAATAAAAGGGCCGGAGCTGGACCTGGACGGTCCGGTCGATATGAGGGTGAGGTGTGAAATCCATGATAGATGGGCCGCAAGAGGTCTTGAGGCAGGCGGTCGAGGGCGGAGAGTTGAACGGCTATTCCCTGGAACCCAGGGACTTCAAGCAGGGGAGGACGGGCAGGGAGACCTACTTCAACCTTTTTCTCGCCCGCGGCGGCCAGCGCTCCCTCTCCCCCGTCGTCCAGGGCCTTTTCTTCGTGGGCAGGGGGGATTACATAAAGGCGTGGATCGAGTTCCGTTACGAGCCCGGGGCGACATTTCCGGACGGCTCCACCGTCGACCTCGAGGAGATGGGCCTCACCGCGAAGCTCTTTTCCCTGCTGGGAGGACTGATACCCCCGGGCGGCTCCATGATGGCCATCTACGGGGCGGAACACCACCCCATATCCGCCGATACAGAAAAGGGCCTGAAGAGGAGCTTCCCGCCCGCGGCCACGCCCCTCGGTTATCATCTCTGGGAGGCCGGCATGCGATGGTTCAAGGACTGGTATTTCCCGGAGGGCTGGATGGAAGGGGGGATGAAGCTCCAGGCTACCCGCCCACTCAGCGAGGAGATCCGAGCACAGAGGGAAGCAAAGGCGAGGCGGGAACTCGAAGCCTTCGTTTCGGGGCTGAACGGTCGCGACCTCGACCCGCTCGAACTGGAAGCGCTGTCCCGGGCCGAGGACGTCCTCTCCTCCCTGTAGGAGGCCGGGCATTTTTATTGCCCCCGGGGCATATGAACCGCTGAAATATCCGGGGCTGATATCAACAAGCGCGGTCAAGCCCGTCCCAGCAGCTTCTCCTTGAGGGTGGCGTTGAAAGCCGGCAGGTCGTCCGGAACCCTGGAGGTGATGACGTTGCGGTCCACGACGACCTCGCGGTCCACGAAGTCGGCGCCGGCCTCCAGCATCTCCTCCCTGATCTTGGGGTAACCGGTCATGGTCAGGCCTTCCACCAGGCCCGCAGCCGCCAGCAGCTGGCCCCCGTGACATATGGCCGCGAGGGGTTTTCCGGTGGCGGCAAAGGAGGCGACGAAATCGCGAGCCTCCTTGAATTCTCGCAGATATGCCGGGGACCTGCCCCCCGGGACCACCATGGCGTCGAAGGCGGTCGCGTCCAGGTCAGCGAAGACATGGTCCACCTTGATCACCGTCCCGTGGATGCCCTCGATATCGCCGGTGTACGGTCCCACGGTGACAACCTCCGCGCCCTCCCTCGCGAGGAAATCGATGGGAACCGTGGCCTCCTGGTCCTGGAAGCCCTTGCCGATAACCACTACGACCCGCTTTCCCTCGAGATCCATTCCGGCACCTCCTTTTCTCGGCACCGCCCGGTCGAATCCGCCCGCGCCCCCCGCTGCAGCGCTCGGGGGTGCCTGCGTTCACTCATATCTTTCCCGCGGTGCGCGGCGCCAAACAACCGCACCCTTTTCGCCCGTGGCACGGAAAACGGATAAAAAGGGGCCTCGGTGGGAATCAATAATAATTGAGGCGGAAGGAGGGGATGATGGACTACACGCTGATGGTCGGCGGAGAGGCCGGCCAAGGCATACAGACCATAGGGGGCACCCTGGCGAAGGTCTTCTCCAGGGAGGGCTACCACGTGCTCACGCACCAGGACTACGAGTCGCGCGTGCGCGGCGGCCATAACTTCTACCGCGTGAGGATATCGGAGGAGCCGGTCGCGTCGCCGCGTCAGGGCGTCGATATCCTCATCGCGCTCGACCGGGAGAGCATGGCGAGGCACTCGGGTGAACTCAATGCCGGTGCCGCGGTCATTTATGACGCGGATGCCCTTCAGGTCCGTTACGAGGGGGAGGCGTTCCTCGATATCCCGCTCGAGAGGATCGCCGTTGAGCGGGGCGGGAGCAGGGTCATGTCCAATGTGGCGGCGATCGGAGCCGCGCTGGGAGCGCTCGGATTGGCGCAAAGGCCGCTGCCGGAGGTGCTGGAGTGGGCGCTGCACGGCAAGGGCCGCGATGTCGTGGAAGGGAACGTCAGGGTCGCGGAGGAGGGATACCGCCACGGCTCGAAGGCCTGCGCGAAATGCGGGTTCGAGCCCGGGAGGCCCGGCGAAGCAAAGATGCTCATCGCGGGCAACGATGCGGTCGGACTGGGCGCGCTGGCCTCCGGGTGCAGGTTTTATGCCGCCTACCCCATGACGCCGTCGACGGGGATCATGAATTATCTCGCCGCCAGATCAGGGGACTACGGTATCGTAGTGGAGCAGGCCGAGGACGAGATCGCGGCGATCAACATGGTCCTGGGCGCGTCCTATGCCGGGGTCAGGAGCATGACCGGGACCTCCGGCGGGGGTTTCTCCCTCATGGTGGAGGGGCTCTCCCTCGCGGCGATGACGGAGACGCCCGTGGTGATCGTCCTGGCGCAGAGGCCGGGGCCGGCGACCGGTTTTCCCACCCGCACGGAGCAGGGGGAACTGCTCTTCGCGTCGCATGCGGCCCACGGGGAGTTCCCGCGAGTGGTCTTCGCGCCAGGCGACCCCAGGCAGGCTTTCCTGCTCACCTGCAAGGCGTTCGACCTGGCGGAGCGCTATCAGGTGCCGTGCATCATCATGACCGACCAGTACCTGGCGGACTCCGAATGGACCTACGGCGAGTTCGAGTTCGACTGCGTGTCTTACGCGGACCACCGCCTGCGCGGGGACCCCCTAAGCGAGGCCGCAGGCTACAAGAGGTATGCGTTTACCTCTGGCGGCGTTTCTCCGCTCGCCGTTCCGGGCGCGTCGCGGCACCTCGTGGTCGCTGACAGCGACGAGCATGACGAGGAAGGCCACATCGTCGAGGACGCGCTTACCCGTACGAGGATGGTCGAGAAGAGACTGCTTCTGAAATCGCCCGCCTTGAAGGAGGCCATTGCGCCCCCGCTGCGTTACGGCTCGGAGAACCCGGAGGTGGTGATCGCAGGGTGGGGATCGACCTACGGGTGTATGCGGGAAGCGGTCGACCGCCTCTCCCCCGATACGGATATCGCCATGCTTCACTTCTCCGAGATCTGCCCGTTTCCCGATACCGGCAGGTACGGTTTCATGGAGGCGCTGGAGAACGCCCGCTTCACCATATGCGTGGAGAACAACGCCAGCGGCCAATTCCGCCGCCTGGTCAGGGCCGAGACCGGGTACGAGTTCGGGGCGGGACTGAACCGCTGCGACGGCAGGCCGTTCACCGTCGACGACGTGCTGGGAGGATTGCATGATCTCATTCGATGATTACAAGGACCAGGAACCGGCCTGGTGTCCGGGCTGCGGGAATTTCGGCATCCGCAACGCTTTCATCGATGCCATGACCGGCATGGGCATGGAGCCGCACCAGCTCGTGATCGTCTCGGGTATCGGGCAGGCCGCCAAGTTCCCGCATTACGTCAAGTGCAACGCCTTCAACGGCCTGCACGGCAGGGCGCTCCCCGTGGCCACCGGTATCAGGTTGGCCAACCACCGCATGCACGTGATCGTCATGACCGGGGACGGTGACTGCTACGGGGAAGGCGGCAACCATTTCGTCCACGCCATGAGGCGCAACGTCAACGTCAAACTCTTCGTGCACGACAACCAGATATACGGGCTCACCAAGGGACAGGCGTCACCCACCAGCATGGAGGGTATGGTCACCAAGGCGCAGCCGTTCGGGGTCATGTCGGAGCAGTTCAATCCCCTGGCCATGGCCATTGCCCTCGACTGCGGCTTCGTGGCGCGCGGTTTCGCGGGCGACCGTGCCCACCTCGCTGGGCTGTTCGTGCGGGCCATGGAGCACGAGGGATTCGCCCTGGTTGATATCCTCCAGCCCTGCGTGACCTTCAACAAGGTCAACACGTATGAGTGGTACCGTGAGCGGGTGTGGAAGATGGATGGCGAGCACGACGAAGGGGACAGGATGGAGGCGTTCAAGATGTCGCTGCTGTGGGGAGAGCGCATCCCCATTGGGGTGATATTCAGGAAGCGGCGACCGACCTACGAGGAGCGCAATCCGGTCATCAGCCGGGCTCCCCTGGTAGAACAGGCATTCGACCGCTCGAAGCTCGCCGCCGCCCTCGCGGAGTTCTACTGAGCCTGCGTCCAGGGAGGGTGGAGGATTATTCACGAGAGAGGCGAAACCCTTAGGCGGAAACTCTTCAGACGGGCGGTGTCAGCGAGAGCGGGAAATGAAGATGAGCATGAAGAGCGTTATCACCAAGGAGGGCGCTTTCCGGATTCGGAACGGCGCTGTCAATCCTCCTCGAACCCTGCTCACACTATATCAGCGTAAAGGCTTCGACATCGCCCGTGCGGGATATCCCTCGCCGCTGGCCGGCTTGAGCGCCGGGCAGGCCACCTCGTAACCGCCGGGTTCCGATCAACCGCCCCGAAGCATGTTCTTGCTCTTCGGATGCGCCCCCGTCTATGCCAAAAAAGACTTTAGTCACTAAGTCACGTCCACCAGGGAGGTGATGCGGGGCACGAGGCCGTCCAGGAAAGAGGGGTCCTCGACGGTCAGCTCGATGGCTCCCTCCGGGCAGACCGAGACGCAGTTGCCGCAGCCGCGGCATTCGTCGCTGATGACGGCGCGGTTGCCCTCCAGGCTGATGGCCCTGGGTATGCAGACATCGTTCTGGCAGGTGCCGCAGGCGGTGCACCTCTCCGTGACCGTTACCCTCACCCCAGGCATGCGCTGTATCTTGTCGCTTATCTTGTGGGAGAGGACGGGCAGCACCTTCCACAGGCAGCAGCAGGGACAACAGAAGCACACGGTGAGCAGCTTTGTCCCCGGGCGGACGTTGAGCCACATGGGGTCCAGCTTGTTGCGCCCGATGAGCTGCATGAGGCCGGCCTCGCGGCACTTCCTCACGTGCTCGAGGGCCTCCTCCCTGGAAACCAGGCGACCCAGTTCCGGGTTGATGTCGAGCACCGCCTCCCCCATGAAGAGGCAGCCCAGGTCGATGGGATAGTCGCTGCACTTACTGGCGTCGCGGCAGATACAGGCGTTCATGACCCACAGGTAGTTCGCTTTCGCGACGAAGCTCTCGATCACCTGCGAGGGGAGCACCACGTTCTCCGGTTCGACCTGCTCGTTTACCGCGATCACGTTGTCCTTGGGGAGAAACACCATGTCGTCTCCCTCGAAAAAGAGGTACTCTATACCCCGACCGATGAGGGGCAGCCTGGTCATCCTGGCCAGGATGAAACGCTGCGGAAAAGACTTCTTTACGATGTTCACGAACCACGTCGGACTGGACATGATCTCCTCCCGAGTCGCATAACCACTTGGCGAAGTAGCGCACCGGCCTCACCGGCCGTGTGCCTATATCATGCCACAAGCGCTGCATCCGTCACAGGACTATTCACCGGCCTCGGTCCCGGGCGCACGTGGCCCGGGACCGGGAGATGCCGTGTTTCCCGGTGGGGAGGGAGCCCCGCAGGCGGACATACGTGATCCCGGGTCCGCATACGCGGTAAAATCAGGTGAAGCGATCTCTCAGCATGATGGAGGTGCGAGATGAGCGGCGAACGCCTCTGCGGGAAGGACCTGGAGTTCCACCCCCTCACCCCGGAGCGCTGGGACGATTTCGAGGAGCTGTTCTCGCAGCGCGGGGCCCCCAACAGCTGCTGGTGCATGTGGTGGAGGATCACCCGCGAACAGTTCGGAAAACAGCTGGGCGAGGGAAACCGGCAGGCGATGAAGGCCATCGTGGACGCCGGGAAGGTACCCGGCATCCTGGCTTATCATGACGGCAAGGCCGTGGGCTGGTGTTCGGTCGGCCCGCGGGAGGATTTCGGTTCTCTCGAGCGCTCCCCCAAGCTGAAGCGCATCGACGATGCGCCGGTGTGGTCCATCGTCTGCTTCTATATCCCGAAGAGATACCGCAGGTCGGGCCTGATGGGTCTCCTGCTCGCGGCAGCGGTGGATCACGCCCGGGTGAACGGCGCCGGCATAGTCGAGGCTTACCCCGTGGAGATGCCCGGAGACATGAGCGGCTCCGCCGGCTACATGGGGTTGATACCCGCCTTCAGCAAGGCCGGTTTCGAGGAGGTCGCCCGGCCCAAGGAGCGCCAGTCCATCATGAGGCGCTACGTCCGCTGAAACCGCGCCCCTTCACGGCCGCCTGGTTTATGAGGTGAGCGAGGTACCCGGCCCCGAAACCGTTGTCGATGTTGACCACCGCCACTCCGAGCGCGCAGGAATTGAGCATGGCCAGGAGGGCGGCCATGCCGCCCAGGTTGGCCCCGTATCCTACGGAGGTCGGCACCGCTATCACCGGGCATTCCACCAGGCCCCCCACTATGCTGGGCAGCGCGCCCTCCATTCCCGCCGCCACCACGGCCACGTTGGCCCCGATGAGCGCGTCGGTGCGCGCCAGTATGCGGTGCATGCCCGAGATGCCGACGTCGTACAGTTTCTCCACGGCATTGCCGGTGAGCTCGGCCACGATCGCGGCTTCCTCCGCCACCGGGATATCCGCCGTGCCGGCGGTGATCACCACGACCTTGCCGGCGAGTTCCTTTTCCTCCCTGCGGATGAGGATGAAACGCGCCTGCCTGTGGTATTCGGCCTGCGGGCACGACGCGCGCACCTCCTCGTAGACCTCCTCGGAGGCCCGCGTGAGCAGGATGTTGCCCTGGTTCTTCTCCAGCAGTGCCTCCACGATGGGCCGGATGGTGTCCCGGTGCTTTCCCTCGCAGTAGACCACCTCGGGCAGACCCTTGCGCAGTTCGCGGTGGTGGTCGAGCATGGCGAAACCGAGGTCGGTCACGGGTTCGATGGCTATGCGCGACGCCGCCTCCTCCAGGCCCATCTCGCCGCGCTGCACCTTCCCCAGTATCTCCGCCAGTTCCTCTCTGCGCATCCTTCAACTCCCGCCGGTTGACCCCGATGGCCGCCTGCCGCTGTGCCTGTTCATATTATATGAGATTTGTCCGCGCGAAGGTGACCGGCTGGCTGCCCTGGAATAATTCTACGTAGGTCGCGAACGGATACTGCTTGGGGAGGTTTACGGTTGGACGCTGTACGCCCGGGGATGGCCCTTCGGCTTTGCGCGGTGGCGCTGGCCGCGGCGTTCGTCTTTCCTGGCCTCATCCCGGCGCAGCCCGCGGGTGCTTTCAGCTGGACGCGCACCGCCACTGGCGGCTTCGGGGCGGCCGGCAACACGACCGTTTCCGCTCTGGCACACTACGGCCAGAGCATCTACGCAGGTACCTATAATGCCGGAGGCTGCCAGGTATGGTCGTATGACGGCCTGTCCTGGGCGCAGGAGACAGGCCAGGGCGCCGCGGGCACCCCCACCGCCCCCGGCTTCGGCGACGCCGGCAACAACAACGTCTCGTCCATGGCCGTCTTCGACTCCAGGCTTTACCTGGGGACGCGGAATCCCGAGCGGGGCTGCCAGGTGTGGTCATATGACGGCACGGCCTGGACCCAGGAGGTCGGGCGGGGCGACGCGGGCACCCCCACCGCCCCCGGCTTCGGCGACGCCGGCAACACCGACGTCTCGAGCATGGCGGTAATGGGCGGGAGCCTCTACGCCGGCACCTACAATTCCGCCGGCTGCCAGGTGTGGTGCCGGGACGGAAACACGTGGAAACGCGTGGCGGAGGGCGGCTTCGGGGATGCGGACAACTGCGGCGCGGCGTCCATGGCCGTCTATTTCCAGGGCCTCTACGTCGGGACTTTCAACGATGACTACGCCTGCGGATGCCAGGTGTGGTGCTGGGACGGCACGGCCTGGACCCAGGAGGTCGGGCGGGGCGACGCGGGCACCCCCACCGCCCCCGGCTTCGGGGACGCCAACAACCGCCGGGCGGCGTCCATGGCCGTCTATGACTCGTTCCTTTACGTGGGGACCTATGATTCGTCCGGCGGCGCGGGATGCCAGGTGTGGTCCTTCGACGGCGCCAACTGGACCAGGGTGGGCAGCGGCGGTTTCGGCGACCCCTCCAACCTCACGGCCGCGAGCATGGCCGCTGGCGGCCTCGACCTCTACGTGGGCACCTACAACGAGGACGGCGGATGCGAGGTCTGGCGCTACGACGGCGAGGATTGGAACAGGGAGGCTTACGGGGGTTTCGGTAACGCCGGGAACGTGGCGGCGCCGGCCATGCTCCTGGAGGGAGCGGACCTGGTCGCGGGCACGCAGTGCGAAAACGGCTGCCAGGCGTGGGCAACGCAGGCCTTCAGCCCCCTCTACTTCGCCGAAGGTTACACCGGCGTCGGATTTCAGGAGTACCTGTGCCTGGGCAACCCGCAGCCCCAGGACGCCAGGGTGGCGATCACATACCTCTTCCCCGATGCCACCGCGCTGAACAGGATAGTGGTGGTCCCCGCCGAGTCCCGCCTGACCGTCTTCGTCAACGCTGACGTGGGCGCGGACAGGGACGTCTCGGTCGCGCTCGAGTCCGACCGGGAGATCATGGCCGAACGGCCGATGTACTTCATCTACAACGGCGCCTGGAGGGGAGGACACAACGCCATGGGCACACCGTCGCCCTCGACCACGTGGTATTTCGCGGAGGGTTACACGGGGGCCGGATTCGAGCAGTGGATATGCGTGTTGAACCCCGGCAACGTCGCGGCCGGACTGACCTTCCGCTTCCAGACCCAGGAGAAGGGGGAGCAGGTCAAGGCGGGCTTCACCGTGCCGGCCCGCTCCCGTGCGAGCTTCAAGGTTAACGACCTCCTGGACGCCGATCTCCAGAATTCGCTTGCGCTCGAATCGTCCGTGCCCGTGGTCGCGGAGCGCCCCATGTACTTCGACTATCGCGGTACGGGGGGTCACGGCTGGCAGGGAGGGCACTGCGTGATGGGGACCACCGCGCTGGCACAGGTGTATTACTTCGCGGAAGGGACCACGCGCGAAGGGTTCGAGGAATGGCTCACCCTGCAGAATCCCAATCCCCGCAGCATCACCGTGAGTGCCTCCTACCAGATGGGCCCAGGCCAGGGCGATGCGGTGCAGAGGTCCTATACGGTGAGGCCGGGCGAGCGCTACACGGTGTTCGTACCGGGTGAGGTGGGTGAGGGCAAGGACGTGAGCGCCGTGCTCGCCTCGACGGCGTTCTTTCTGGCCGAACGCCCCATGTACTTTCGCTACGGCGGATACGGGGCGGACTGGAGCGGTGGCGATTGCATCATCGGGGCCAGGCATGCCGCCGTGGAATGGTTCCTCGCTGAGGGTTACACGGGGGAGGGCTATCACACCTGGCTGTGCATGCACAATCCCGGCATAGAGGACGCCTCGGTACTGCTGACCTATTACACCCAGGAGGAAGGCCCCTTGCCGGCGCGCCTCCTGGAGCTGCCGGCGGGGGTGCGCCAGACCGTCTACGTCAACGAGCACGCGGGCGCCGGGTATCAGCTCTCGGCCCGCGTGATATCCAGCAGGCCCATCGTGGTGGAACGGCCGATGTACTTCGACACCGGGGGCGGGGTGCAGGGCGGCCATGACGTGGTCGGGCGCGAAGTGCGATGAAAGGTCCTGGCGTGCGAGGCACGCGCTCGTCCAGGCGCTCGATGACCGCCGCCTGGCTGCAGTCGAAAGACACGGCGACCGCGCCGGGATATACGGGTGAAAGGCATCTCATGGGGCGCGGCGTGCGCGCCCCGAGAAGTCTTTATATCAACCTGGTGGCTTACCAGCTCTCGTAGTTCGATTTGCGCTCCGGCTTCGGGCGGGCTTCGTTCACCCTCAGCTGGCGCCCCTCGAAGTCCTTGTTATCCAACTCCGCGATGGCGGCCTTCGCCTCGTCGTCGTTAGGCATCTCCACAAAGCCGAAACCGCGGGAACGTCCGGTGTTGCGGTCCATGATGATGCTCACCGAATCGACCGTGCCGTAGCCCTCGAACAGGCCTCGTATGGTCTCTTCCGTCGATCCGTAACTCAGGTTGCCTACATAGATGTTCATCTTGCGACCTCTCAGCTCCTTTCTCAGCCTCTCCCTGCGAAACCGGTATAAAGCGCAGAGAGTATGCCTCCCCGTGCGGGCATCGCTAACATTGTAATGAAAAGCCGCCGATTTCGCAAAGGGATACTGAAAAGGGATACTGAAAACGTCTTGAGTATCCCGAGAGAACGACGCCGGTGTATGGATCGTTCTCAACTTGCTGGATGATGGCAAAATCACCCATCCCGCAGGGACCGATCTCTGTTCCTCGCTTTGGGGATAATATAGGGAGGTGGATGCGAGGACGTTTACGGGTTTGGAGGTGCGTTATGGCTAAAGTCCTGTTGGTATCGGCCAGTCCGCGCAGGAAAGGTAACACGGCGCAACTGGTCGAGATGTGCGCTGGGGTCATAGAGGACAACGGCGTGGAGGCGGAGGTGTTATCGCTGGCCGGGAAGGAGATACGTTCCTGCCTCGCATGCGGAAAATGCGCCAAGTTGGGGGAGTGCGTCCAGGATGACGGGCTGAACGAGATCATCGCGAGCCTGAAGGAGGCGGGGGGCTTCATCGTGGCCACGCCTGTCTATTTCGGCACCGCGCGAGGGGACCTCATGTGCGCCCTGCAGCGCATCGGCATGGTCTCCTCGTCCACCGACGGCTTTCTTTCGCGCAAGGTCGGCGGCCCCATAGCGGTGGCCAGGCGGGGCGGCCATACCGCGACCATCCAGGAGCTGCTGATGTTCTACCTCATCAACGACATGATCGTCCCAGGTTCCCGTTACTGGAACATGGTCTTCGGGCGCGATCCGGGGGAGGCCATGGAAGACGAGGAGGGCGTCGCGGTCGTGCGCAGGTTCGCGGAGAACGTGGCCTGGCTGGTCGCCAGGCTGGAGGAATAAAAAAGGCCGCGGCCGTGGCCGCGGCCGCACAACGCAATGGCCTATGTCAGACCTTCATCTTCTCGATGGCCTCCTTGATCTCGTCCACGGAGGCGCCGTCCTCGATGGTGGAGAGGTCGCCCAGGTCTTCTCCAAGCCACAACCGCTTCATGACCCTGCGCATTATCTTCCCGCTGCGGGTCTTGGGTAGCATGTGCACGAACTGGATGTCCTTGATCACTACGATGGGCCCCATGACGTTCCTGACGTGCTGGATGAGCTCCTTCTTCAGCTCCTCCGTGGGTTCCGTTCCGGCAGCCAGCACCACGAAGGCACAGGCCACCTCGCCGCGGAAATCGTCGGGCACGCCGGATACGCCGCTCTCCATCACCAGGGGATGGGAGATGAGGGCGTTCTCGATCTCTATGGTGCCTATGCGGTGGGCGGAGATCTTGATGACCTCGTCCGCCCGGCCCACGAACCAGATGTAGCCGTCCTCGTCGCGGTAGGCCCCGTCGCCCGAGGTGTACATGCCCTTCAGGGCCTCGGTCATGTCCCAGTAGTCGTCCTGGTATCTCTGCGGGTCCTCCCACAGGGTAGGGGTGAGGCCGGGGAAAGGCTTCTTGATGACGAACATGCCCTTCTCGCCGGGGGGGCAGGGCTCCCCGGTGTTCTCGTTCACGATGTCCACCAGGACTCCGGGTACGGCCAGGGTGGAGGACCCCGGCTTGATCGGGTACATGCCCAGGCCGTAGGGGTTGCCGATGACCGGCCCGGAGGTCTCCGTCTGCCACATGTGGTCGATGACCGGTATGCGGTTCTCGAAGGCCTCGAGCTGCATCCATTCCCACGCCGCCGGATTGAGCACCTCGCCGGCGCAGAAGACCCTCTCCACGCAGCTGATATCGTGCTTGCGCGCCTCCTCGATGCCCAGCTTCATCAGGCCCCTCACGCCGGTGGGCGAGATCCACAGCGCGGTGACGCGGTTCCTCTCGATGACGTCCCAGATCATGTCCCGGCGCGGGAAGTCCGGCGTGCCCTCGAAGAGGATGGTGGTGCAGCCGGAGAGGAGCGGGCCGTAGACGTTGTATGAATGCCCCACTATCCACCCGATGTCGGAGGTTGCGAACCACACGTCGTCGGGGCGCATCTTATAGATCCACTTCCCCATGGAATAGACGTACTGCTGGTAGCCGCCGTGCACGTGCACCGTGACCTTCGGCTTTGCCGTGGTGCCCGAGGTGGGCAGGAGAAACAGGGGCTCGTTGGACTCCATTATCTCCACTTCACCGCTTTGCCCCTCCGCCATGGCCAGGAAGTCCTCCCAGGTGATGTCGCGTCCCTCCTGCATGGGCCGGTGGTCGTCGCTCGCCTTCTGCAGCACCACCACCTTCTTCACCTGTCCGTAGGGGACCTCCTCGATGGCATCGTCGATTACCTTCTTGAGCTCGATGACCGCGCCGCGGCGGTGGTTGACGTCCTGGGTCAGCACGTATTCGGCGCCCGAGAGCTGTATCCTGTCCGCGACGGCCTTGTAGGAGAATCCCGCGAAGACCACGACGTGGATGGCGCCGATGCGGGCGCAGGCGAGCATGGCCACCACCGGCTCGACCCCCATGGGCATATAGATGACGACGCGGTCGCCCTTCTTCACGCCCAGGCCGCGCAGGGCCGCGGCGTACTGCTTCACCAGGTGCAGGAGTTGCGCGTAGGTCACCACCCTCACCTCGCCCGTCTCCGCGATCTCCGAGACGATGGCCGCCTTGCCCCCCCTGTCCTTGAGCACGTTGTAGTCCACCGCGCTGTAGCACACGTTGGTCTGTCCGCCCACGTACCAGCGGAAAGTGGGGTAATCCGACTCGAAGGCCTTGTCCCACTTCCTGAACCAGTAGAGCTCGCCTGTGGAATCGAGGGCCGCCCGTTCCCAGAACCCCTCGAAGTCTTCGTAGCCGGACTGCAGGAAAGCCCTGACGTGTGGCGGGATCAATTCGATCCTGGGGATGTTTGCCTCTTCGCTCATTTGCCCTCCTTCGACTGAACCAAGACAATTACTACCGCTCTTGCTCCGCAGCAACGACGGATACAAGGTCTACCCATGAAGAAGCGGGATGGGGGAAATACCGGGTTTCGTGGCCCCGGACGCTGACATAAGCCGGACGTCTCTTATCGGTACCCCTCCCGACGCCATAGACGCAATAATATTATCATAAGGAAGGGGGGGAAAGGCGTATCTCGTAGATGTGGGGCCAGTTCTTTCCGGTCACCAGCAGGTGGCCCGACTCCTCGACCCAGGCGATGCCGTTGAGGACGTACTCACCCCTGAGCCGCGAGGGATCGGGATTGAGCCCCGCCAGGTCAACCCATCCCGTAACGTCTCCTGACGCGGGCGAGATAATGGCTATGAGGCTTGTGTGCCATATATTGGCATATATCTCTCCCGCTACGTATTCCAGCTCGTTGAGGTCCGACAGTGGCCCCAGGTTGTCCGACACGTTTACGCGGCCGGTCTCCGTCCCGCTCGCCGGGTCCAGGAAATAAAGGGCCGGGCCGCCGTCGCTCATGATCAGGGACTTGCCGTCGTGCGTAAGCCCCCATCCCTCGCTCGCATAGGAAAAGCTGCGCTTCAATTCCAGGCTGTCGCGGTCGTAGACGAAACCCAGGCCCGAGGTGTAGGTGAGCTGGAAGACCTCGCCGCCTAGGACGGTCACACCTTCCCCGAAATACTCCGGGTCAAGCTCCAGGACGTCCAGGACCTCCCCCGAACGCAGGTCGGTCTTGATAAGCCTGGATTGACCCCGCAGCCCGGTCCCCTCGAAGAGTATGCCGCCATCCATGACCAGTCCCTCGGTGAAGTCCTCGCTGCCGTGGGCATAGACCTCGATGACCTCGTAAGAGTATACCGGGGCCTCCCTCCCGGCCAGGAACTCGCGGCTGCGCTCCCTCTCCTCGTCCGCGGCGGCATCCGGCTCCAGCCTGGCGACGGAGCCCCCGCAGCTCGTGAGGAAAAGGAGAAAGCACGCGAGGAGGGCGAGGACCGCGCATGCAAGCGCAAACGCAGTTTGCCTGCGGAAACGACCGATCGGCACGCCTCTCCCGCCGCCTCGAGGGCGTGGTCGTTCGAGCGGGGCGCCGCTCAGCGGAAATCACCCAGTTTCTTGTGCTTGTCCACCGGTCTTTCGAGCTGTTCCACGGGCTTGGAGGCATCGTGAAAGCAGCTTCCCGGCTTCTCGCTCTCTTTCACCTTGGGGTAGATCACCTCATGCAGGAACTGCAGCGCGCCTTCGCTGTCCCCGTCCATGACGATGCGCTCCAGTTCCATGCGCTCCGCTTCCCCGATGGAGAGCCCCCAGGTCTTAGCCACAGCTACCTCCCGTCTTTGATCAAACGGAATGTTCCAGCGTGCCCGCGCCGGGACTGGACCTGGATCCAGGATATCTCCGGCCGCGCTTCCCATTATCCGATACCCTGTTGTGTTTGCATATCCCGCGGGTCGCGCGCGTGCGCTGCCCCGCAGGGCATAGATACCCGACATGGAAAACGCGGAGCCGCTCAAATAAGGCCGGCGTTCTCCAGGGTCTCGCGCACCAGCTTCGCCTGTTCAGAGGTCAGCCGGGGCAGCGGTCCCTTGACGTGCGTCATCACGGGATGTCCCAGCAGGCGCAAGGCTTCCTTCTGCATGGCATGCGGGGTCGGGGTGGAGGCCAGCAGGGGGGCCAGGGAGAAGACGTCCTTCTGCAGCTCCTGCGCCCTCTCCGCGTCGCCGTTCCGGCATGCCTCGTACAGCTCCACCGTCTTCTCCGGGATGAAGTTGGGCACGGGGCAGATGGCGCCGCAGGCGCCCACGGCCATGGTCTCCACCAGGTTGAAGGTCATGCCGGTGAAGACGCAGAAATCCTCGTCGGTCGCCTCCACCAGCGCGCGCACCTCCTCGACCTCGAAGATGGTCTCCTTGGCACCGACCATGTTGTCGATGACCGCGATGCGGGCGATGCTCCCCGGCGCCAGGGCCAGGCCGGTGTTGGAGGGAAAGTTATAGAAAAGGACAGGAAGGCTGACGCTGCCGCAGACGTCCTCGTAGAAGGCATAGACGGCGTCCTCGTCCAGGTTATAGAAGCGGTGCAGGGCAATGAGCAGGCCGTCGGCGCCGGCCTCCTCGGCGTAGCGGGACATGTCCACGGCGGGCTCCGTGCCTCTCTTGTTGACGCCCACGATAACCGGTATCCTCTGCGCGCAGGCATCTATCACAGTGTCTATGACGTCCTTCTGGTGGTGGTGGGTGAGGTAGGGGTTCTCCCCGTTGCTGCCCAACACCACCAGGCCGTGCACCCCGGACTCCACCAGGTAATCCGTTATCTCCCGCATGGCCTCGCGATCGACGTTGCCGTAGTCGTCGTAGGTGGTCAGCATGACCGTGAATATGCCCTCGAAACGCTTCATCGACCATCACCCCGCATTCGCTAGACAGCCTCTTTCCCGGCCCTTTCAGTATCGGCCGCGGCCCCGCCGCGATTAACGCCGTTCAGTTGCGCACACCCGTTCCGCGAAGCCGTCGCGCCCCGGGGGTGCGCGCCCAACGGCGTGGTGGCAGGACGTCCCGCTCCAAGACCGCATCCGCCCGGCCTTTCCGCCATGTTATCATTTTTGCGTGAGGATATACGGGCTCGCGATGCAGGGGCGGCGCGAACGGGGGAAAAAGGAGTTCTCATGCCGGTGCTTGGGCTCCCTTGGTGGAAGAAAGGCGTGATCTACCAGATCGCGGTGCCCAGCTTCGCCGACTCCGACGGCGACGGCATGGGCGACCTGCGCGGCATCATCGACAGGCTCGACTACCTCAACGACGGGACGTCCTCTTCCCTGGGCGTGGACGCCGTCTGGCTGACGCCGGTCAATGCGTCCCCCATGCGCGATTTCGGTTACGACGTCAGCGATTACCGTGAGATAAACCCGCGCTTCGGGAGCATGCGGGACTTCGAGGAGCTGCTGGATGCCTGCCACCGGCGGGATATGAAGGTGATAATGGACATGGTCCTCAACCACACCTCCAGCGAGCACCCCTGGTTCGTGGAGTCGCGCTCCTCCCGGGACAACCCCAGGCGCGACTGGTACGTGTGGCGTGACGGCAGGGCGCAGGGCAAACCCCCCAACCGCTGGCTGGCGGTGGTGGAGGGCAGCGCCTGGGAGTACGACGCCACCACCCGCCAGTACTATTACCATGCCTTCCTCCCCTTCCAGCCCGACCTCAACTGGCGCAATCCCCAGGTGAGGGAGGAGATGCTGGGCGTGGCCGGGTTCTGGCTGGACAAGGGCGTGGACGGCTTCCGGCTCGACCTCATCAACTTCCTCTACGAGGACGAACTGCTGCGCGACAACCCCCGCAGGTTCGGCCTGCGGCCGTACGACTGGCAGCGTCACCTCTACGACCGTTCCCGGCCCGAGAGCCTGGAGGCGGCGAGGGAGCTGCGGCGCCTCACCGACCGTTACCCCGACCGTGCCATGATGGGCGAGGTCTATACGGATGATCCCCGGGACGCCGTGGCCTATCTGGGCGGCGGCGACGACGCCCTGCACCTCTCCTTCTACCTCGATTTCGCCGAGCGCAAGTGGAAAGCGGAGGCGTTCCGGGATTCGGTGGGGTGGCTGGAGGCGCACCTCCCTCCCTGGGGATGGCCCTGCTACTACCTCAACAACCACGACCTGCCGCGCTCCTATACCCGCCTTGGCAGGGGCGGCGACGCGGAGGCCAGGGCGAAGGTGGCCGCCGCCATGCTCCTGACCCTGAGGGGCACCCCCATCATCTACTACGGGGAGGAGATAGGTATGCCCGCGAGCAGGGTGCCCAGGAAGAGGATGGACGACCCCATCGGAAGGAAGTTCTGGCCCCTCCCGGTGGGAAGGGACGGCTCCCGCACCCCCATGCAGTGGAACGGGGAGAAAAACGCGGGCTTTACCTCGGGCGAACCCCGGCTGCCCGTGGACCTCTCGTGCGGTGACAGGAACGTCGAGCGCCAGGACGGAGACCCGGGCTCGCTCCTCAACTGGTACCGTAGCCTCATCCGGCTGCGCGGAGAAAAGCCGGCGCTGCGGGCCGGGAGTTACCGAGCCCTCGCCGGTACCCCGAAGGGTGTATTTGCTTACCTGAGGGAAGCGGGGGAAGAGAGGATAGCGGTGTTTTTGAATTTCACCGCCCGGGAAGTCACGCTGCCCGGGCTGGAGGTCGTCCCGGAGCGTGGCGTATGGAGGAGGTTGATCTCCACCCTCGGGGGAGACGGCGACGGCGTCGATCTGCAGCGTATCCGCCTCAGGCCCGACGAGGCCCTGGTCCTGGAGAGGGCGTGAACGCATGCCCTGCCGGGCGGCCGGTCGGGACGTGGCGGCGCCGTCGAGGCCGTGCCCGGGC
>MTKY01051629.1_pt1 | contig 20159 bp, 15 predicted proteins | sample 1042731 | NCBI WGS metagenome assembly MTKY01 (sample SAMN06212206, study PRJNA360538) | anaerobic digester metagenome | biome: Wastewater treatment plant; material: sludge; isolation source: anaerobic digester fed with sludge from wastewater treatment plant | place: Denmark: WWTP Soeholt ... | reverse complement strand
CCATCAGCGACATTGCCCCCGCACCCGGGGGCGCCGGACTGCACCCGCGGGCCGCCGAGCTGCTCCCCGGCCTCGCCCGCCGCTACCCCTTGTGCGTGATGTCCGGCCGCCGCGCGGCGGACGTGGCTTCCCTTGCCGGGCTGGCCCACATCCATTACGTGGGGGTCCACGGCATGGAGTGGATGGAGGAAGAGCCGCGTATCGACCCCGAGGTCCTTCCCCATCTGCCCACCATCGAACGCGCCCGCGAGGAGCTGGGCGCCGCCCTTCCAGGCCTTCCGGGGGTGACCCTCGAGGACAAGCTCATCACGGTCTCCCTGCACTTCCGCGAGGTCCCCGGGGAGGAGGACGAGGCCTTGCGGCTGGCGGAGGGGCTGGCCATGAGGCTCGGTCTCAAGGTGAGGAGAGGCAGGATGACAGTGGAGCTGCGCCCGCCCGTGGATATCGACAAGGGCACGGTGCTCATCCGCCTCGCCGCCGCCTGGAGGTTGCGGCGCGCCCTCTACGCCGGGGACGACCTCACCGACGTGGACGCCTTCCGCGGGCTGCGCTACATGATGAAGGAGGGCGGCTTCGAGGGCGTAGCCGTCGCCGTGCTCTCGCCCGAAGTCCCCATAGAACTGGAGGCGGTGGCCGACCTCACCGTCGACGGCCCCGACGGCCTCCTGGACCTCCTCTCCCGACTGTAACGGGGTCAGCCCTTAACATTCATCATTTATTTGCCGTTGCTAAATATTTTCAGAAGCTCCCTCGGGTCAACCTTCCAGGAACATCAGTCAATGGCACAAGCCAGTTTGATCCCAAAAGGGATTTTCAGGGGACTCGGTTATGGCACGGGCCGGTTTTACCCCAAAAGGGACACTACCAGACGAGTTCGTCGGCGTCCTTGGGGCTGTCCACCTTCATCACCTCGGCCACCTCGCCGGAGTGCAGGCGCACGGTGCGGTCGGACATCTCCGCTATGGCTGAATTGTGGGTGACCAGGATGATGGTCTGCTTCTCCTCGCGGTTTATCCTCTGCATCACCTTGAGCACGTTCTTGCCGGTCTCGAAGTCCAGCTCGCCGGTGGGCTCGTCGCAGAGGAGGATAGGCGGCGATTTGCAGATGGCGCGTGCGATGGCCACGCGCTGCTGCTCGCCTCCCGAGAGCTGGCTGGGAAAATGGTCGGCGCGGTCGGCGAGTCCCACCATCTCCAGAGCCCGCATGGACCTGTCGCGTGTCTCCTTCTCCACCAGCTCCAGCGCGAACTCTACGTTCTCCAGCGCGGTGAGCGTGGGGATGAGGTTGAAGAACTGGAAGATGAACCCGATCTGGGTGCGCCGGTAGTCGGTGAGCCCCTTGGCGTCCAGGTTGGAGATGTCCTGGCCGTTGACGTTGAGCGTGCCGCAGCTGATGGTGTCCATCCCCCCGATGAGGTTGAGCAGGGTGGTCTTGCCCGAGCCGCTGGGGCCCAGGATGACGATGAACTCCCCTTCCTTGATGGTCAGGTCCACATCACGCAGGGCCCGGACCTCCAGCTCCCCCATGGGATAGGTCTTGCACACCCCGCTGAAGACAATCAGGTCCCTTCCGTTATCTTTCGGGTCGGCCAAACTCCCTCCTTTTCCTCCCGCGGGGCTTCCGCTACATGATACAACATGGTTTGTCCCGGAGGCATCGGGATCAGGCATCGGGGTCAAGCCTCGCCGCGTGCCCGAACAGGCTGGATTTCCCGTCCGCGCAGGAAAATGCGATTTCCATGCACGCGCCTATGGCGTTTCGAGCACCTAGGGATCACCACGCCGCTGCGCCTCTCGTGATGACTTAAATAAACGGGCTCGCGATGCGGGTCCGGGTCAGTTCCTCAAGAGGATATGGAAAAAGCGCAGGTAGTCCAGGAGGTGCCGCGTCGAGAGGAAATTGCGCCGCACCTTGTCGTGGCCGGCCTCCCCCATGCGCTGCGCGGTCGCGGGGCTGTCCAGCAGCAGGCTCACCTTCTCCGCCGCCTCTCCTATGTCATCGATGAGGAAACCGTTGACGCCGTCGTCTACCTGCAGTAGGATCCCCCCCACCGCGCCGGCCACCACCGGCTTGCGCTTCCACATGGCTTCGGTCACCGTGAGCCCGAAGCCCTCGCGCAGCGATTTCTGCAGCACCACGTCGGCCATGGCCTGGAAGGCGCTCACCTCCACGTTGCCCACCCCCTGCTGGTTGGAGAGCAGGAAGATATCCGGGTCGCCGTCCGCGTAGTTGAAGGTCTTCTCGTAGTAGTGCCATCCTTCCGGATCGTCGTCGGCCATGCTGGCGCAGTAAACCAGCTGCAGGTCGCGGTGGTTCCGCTTGACCTCCCGGTAGCAGTCAACCAGGCCCAGGGGGTCCTTCCAGGGATCGAAACGCGAGACCTGCAGCATGATGGGACGCGTTTCGTCCACGCCGTAGCGGCGGGCGATGTCCGACTGCACCCTCTTCTCGGGGATGATGTTCTTGGCGCTTAGCGGATCGATGGAGGGAGGTATAAAGGCCAGGCAGGGGACCTCGAGTTGGGACTTCACGAAGCTCTGCATGGTGAAGACGGCGCCGTCGTAGAGGTTGATGTACGGCACGAGGAACTCCCACGCGTCGTCCTGGGCGAAGGTGGAGTCGATGTGGCAGCGCCATATCCACTTGCCCCGGCGGATCGCGCGGTCCTTCATGGCGGCGAACAGGGCGCAGGGCTGGGGATCGTGCACTATGACGAAGTCGTAATCCTGGCCGCAATCGGACGCGTTCTCGCCGCACACCGAGAGATATTTCATCTTCATCTCGCTGGTGACGGGGATGTCCATGCCCTGCAGGGCGTTGTGGAACAGCTTGGTGATGGTGAAGAAATCAGGGTCGCCGTTCATGATATGCCATTCCGCCTGCAGGCCCACGCTGCTCATCAACGGGACCAGGGTGTAGAGCAGCTCCGCCACCCCGCCCCCATGAGCCGTGCTGTTGATATGCGCCACCCGCGCGCCCTTGAGCCCCTCCGCCAGGCGCAGGATCTCGTCGATGACCTCGTCACCCGCAACACCACGGTAATGCTCTATGTTTTTCGGCTGGACCGGGACCAGGGGCAGCATCTACAGACCTCCGCGCTTCCTTCGATCGACAACCCTTAGAGTATAGACCCCTCCAGCAATCCCTTCACGTCGTCTGCGGTACTCGTCAGCTGCCGGCGTTTACTATTCTGTCTTCCCCCTTCCTTCCCAAAACCGATATCGCAATTCTACCATCTAATCGGCACGCGGGTTGCCCCGGGAATGTGCCTCAGGCACGGGGGTCAAGCCTCGCCTCGTGCCTCAGGCACGGGGGTCAAGCCGCGGATTCCACCCCGCACCCTTCAATCCGCGACGGGGATATGTTAATTTCCACATAAGCGAGGTGGATGCGGTGGACGCGTTTGCGTCTGGAAGGAGATGAAGCCATGGCCATGAAGATATTCTCGGAGCGGCGCAGCATCCGCAGATACGGTGACCGCCCGGTGGAGGACGAGAAGCTCGAGGCGGTGCTGGAGGCGGCCCGCCAGGCCCCCTCATGGGCCAATATGCAGTGTTGGACCTATGTGGTGATCAAGGACTCCGCCGTAAAGGAGGCCGTCGCCGAAACCCTCAAGGGCAACCCCGGCCAGAAGGCGATACTGGCGGCACCGGTGCTCATCGTGGCCTGCGCCGACCCCGAGAAGTCCGGCACCGTCAACGGCCAGCCCTACTACATGCTGGACGTCGGCATCAGCATGCAGCAGCTCATGCTGGAGGCGTGGAACCAGGGCCTCGGCACCTGCTGGATAGGCTGGATAAAGGAGGACGAGATCCGCTCCATCCTGGGTGTGCCGGAGAACATCCGCGTTGTCGCCCTCACCCCCCTGGGCTATCCCGCCGTCCTGCCCGAGAGCCCCGGCCGCAAGCCCATGCAGGAGATAGTCCACCGCGAGAAGTGGGGCTGAGCCCGGTCAGCCCGCGTCATCCTCCGGGCCTCGTCCTCGGGTCGCATCATCGGGGCGACCGTTCCGCCTCATCCCCGAGACGATGTTTCCTCCCACCCCTCTTCAGGCTAAATGAAGGCCTCCGTTATTCCGATGATTAAGTAATGCAAGCATAAGGAGGTGGCGTGATGCGCATCAAGAAATGCAAGGTCTGCGGTTTTCCCTACCGCCTGGCCAGGTCCCTGGTTTGGAACGACAACGGCACTATCACCAGCAAGCACCGGCCTGACTTCCGCACGCTCATCATCGAGGCCGACTACCTCACGGAGATCTTCAAGAAGATAGAGGAAGTCCTGGGCGTCTCCATCCAGCACATCGTCTTCGAGGCACAGCGCAACGCCGCCAAGGACGTCATCAACGGCAACATCAGCCGCTTTCGCTGGGCTATCCGCTACGTCCCCGGTGTGCGCAGGATGGTCATCGCCTATTTCAACCGCATGGCCTCATGGACAGGCCAGGCCTACGCCAAAACCATACCCCACCAGGGCGAAGGGGCCGGCGCCGCGATCATCCGCAATCCCTTCAACCGCGACCTCATGGCCGCAGTGGTGGTGGGGGCGCTGGAGAGCCTGGACGAGAAGCCTTACGACTACCGCTGGGAGAGGCGCGGCGAGGACGACGTCATCGTGGTCGAATCCGGCGCGCATCCCGATATATCGGAGAGGCTGGCCTATAACACCGCTCCGCCCAAGCCGGGCGACCGCCGCTACCAGCGGTGCCCCGGATGCGGGGTTCCCGTCCTCCTGAAGGACATGGAATGGAGGGAGAACGAGGGCCTGATGATCGACATGAAGCGCGGCGTGCGCATGGTCGTGCTGGAGATCTATACCACGAGCGTCGTCCTGCGCGAACTGGCGAGGGAACTCGGGGAGGACGTCTTTCCGGTGATCGTCGCTGCGCAGCGGCAGTTCTCGCTGCCGCATATCCGCGGGGAGTTCTTCCGCGGTGAAGACAACTCCAGCGTCTTCGATAAGGAGGTCTTCTACCGCGAGGTGCTGGACAGCGTCGCGCTGCGCGGCCAGGGCAACCCCGTGATGTGCGACACGGATGACGGGCGCCTCGTCATCATCGTGGACAATCCCTTCGACAAATACGTGTTGGCGGGCCATTTCTCCGCCCTCTACGAGATCGCCGAGGGGAAAACCCCGCAGGTCGCCTGGGAGGCCACCGGCCCCTCCACCGTAACCTACACCCTCACCTCCTAGGCATTGGGATCTCGCCTCGGGCATTGGGGTCAAGCCTCGCCCCGTGCCTCACTCTAATCAACTGCTGCTACTCGAGACGTCGACGGCAACATGAGTGAACTTCGCCCGGTATGGTCCCTCTCTTCCCGCCCAGTCTATTGCCATTATTTGGTACTCTCTACAGGATTCCGCCCGGAGGGGATGTTATACTGGTAATTGGAAGGAGTGATAGCGTGGATGAAACCAGCGTGGAATTCGACGAGTTGGACCTGGAGACCATCACCCCCCGCCAAGTACGCCAATACCTCAAGGACAAGTTCGTCATCGTGGCGTCTAACCGCGGCCCAGTGGAGTTCCGCCGCGGGTCGGACGGGGCTATCAAGGCCCACCGCGGCGCCGGCGGGGTGGTCACCGCCATGTCCACCGCCCTGGTGGCCACCGACGCGGTGTGGATATCGAGCATGCGCACGAAGGAGGACGCCGTAAAGGCGCGGGAGGCCCCCGGCGGCAGGCTGGCCATGCCCCCCGATAAGCCGCAGTACTGGGTGAAGTACATCATCCCCGAGAAGAAGGACTTCCAGCAGTACTACAGCGTGATCAGCAACTCCGTCCTCTGGCCCCTGCAGCATTACCTCTACGACGTGCTGCGCCGGCCGGTTATCGACGAGTCGGTCCACGAGGCCTGGAACAACGGCTACCGCAAGATCAACCGCCTCTTCGCCGACGAGATCGTGCGCGAGATACGCTCCACCGACAAGAAAGCCCTCGTCTTCCTCCAGGACTACCACCTCTACCTCTGCGCCCAGTATATAAGGCGCAAGGAGCCCGACGTCCTCATCCATCACTTCACCCACTGCCCGTGGGCGCAGCCGGACTATTTCCGCTTCCTGCCCCACGCCATGCGCCGCGAGCTGCTGCAGGGGATGCTGGCCAACGACGTGCTGGGCTTCCATACCGCCCACTACGTCAACAACTTCCTGCAGTGCTGCCGGGAGGGGGAGGCGGTGCGCGCCACCGTCGACCCCAAACGCCGCACGGTGCGCCACGGGCCGCGCGAGACCTACGTGCGCCACTACCCCATCTCCATCGACCATGAGGCCCTGGAGAGGACAGCGCGCCGCGCCGACGTGGAGAGCTACCGTGAACGCCTGCGGGCGCTCGCCGCCGGCCGCAAGCTGCTGGTGCGCGTGGACCGCGTGGAGCCTTCCAAGAACATCCTGCGCGGCTTGCAGGGATACGAGCATTTCCTGCGGCGCTTCCCGGAATGGCACGAACGCGTCGTCTTTGCCAACTTCCTCTATCCCTCCCGCTCGGACCTCAAGGAATATCGGGACCTGCAGCGGGATACCGCGGAGGCCGCTAACGCCATAAACAGCGAGTTCGGCACCGACGACTGGGAGCCGGTGCACCTGGAAATCGAGGACAATTACCCGCGCTCCGTTGCGGCCCTCATGGAATACGACGTCTTGCTCGTCAACCCTGTTGTGGACGGCATGAACCTGGTGTGCAAGGAGGGCGCGGTGCTCAACCGCCGCAACGGCCTCATCGTCCTCTCGGTGAACGCCGGGGCTTACCAGGAGATGCGCGGCACGGTGCTCCCGATCAACCCGCTGGACGTCGTGGAGACCGCGGAGGTCCTTAGAAATGCCCTGCAGATGGGCGAGCGCAAGCGCAAGGGGATGGCCAGGGCGGCGCGGGAAATAGTCGAGGCCAACACCTCCTTCAAGTGGTTCCTGCAGCAGATGCGCGCCCTGCGCCGCGTGGAGAAGCAGCGCGAGGGAGGAGAGAGGAAGCAGGCGCTGCTGCCCGAGCTCCCCCGCTACGAGCGCTTCGAGTGAACGCTCTCAAGCCCGACCCTGAAGTGCGCCCCCGGGCGTGCGGCTAATGATGTTGGCAAGTGGTGGCGGGCCAGCCGGTCGCGTTGTGGGACAGGGAGCGCGGTCCGGCGGGCTCCTACGAGTACGACGTTACCAACGACACCCTTCGGTTGTTCATCCGCTGAACGTCCAAACAGGTTGAGGCACGAGGCGAGGCTTGACCCCAATGCCTCCCTACGAGTACGACGTTACCAACGACACCCTTCGGTTGTTCATCCGCTGAACGTCCAAACAGGTTGAGGCACGAGGCGAGGCTTGACCCCAATGCCTCGAGGCGAGGCTTGACCCCAATGCCTCAACCCTGATGCCTGGGGAGAGCGTTGCGGGTGTCCAGCACGGGCACGCCGGAGCGCGCGATGAGCCCGTAATCGACGCCGCTGTGGGCGGTTACGATGACCACGCAGTCGCAGCTCCCCAGGGTATCCTCGCCGAGTTCAGAGCTGCGCAGCACGCTGTCGCCCAGCGAGAACTCCGGGACGAAGGGGTCGTGATAGGCCACCTCCGCGCCGCTGTCCCCCAGCAGCTCCATGAGCTTGGCGGCCGGGGTCTCGCGCGTGTCGCCCACATCCGGCTTGTAAGCGACCCCTACGACCATCACCCTCGCGCCCTTCATGCTCTTCCCCGCCGCGTTCACCTCGCGCGCCACCAGGCTGGAGACGAAGTAGGGCATGTTCACGTTGACCTTGCCCGCCAGCTCGATGAATTCCGTCTGGAAATCGTACTCCCTCGCCTTCCACGCGAGGTAGAACGGGTCCACGGGGATGCAGTGGCCGCCGAGCCCCGGCCCCGGCCAGAAGGGCATGAACCCGAAGGGTTTGGTGGCGGCGGCCCCTATGACCTCCCACACGTTCAGGCCCATGCGCTCGCACAGCATCCACAGCTCGTTTACCAGCGCGATGTTCACGCCGCGGAAGATGTTCTCGAGGATCTTGGCCATCTCCGCCACCTCGGGGGAGCTCACCACCACCGCTTCCTCCACGAAAGCGGAGTAGAAGGCTCGGGCTATCTCGGCACACCTCTCGCACATGCCGCCCACGAGCTTGGGGGTGTTGGCGATGTTCCATCTCTTGTTTCCGGGATCCACACGCTCGGGCGAATAGGCCAGGAAGAAATCCTCGCATAGCTTCCCTCCCACCTCCTCGAGGATGGGCAGAACCACCTCGCGCGTCGTCCCCGGATAGGAGGTGGACTCCACGACCACCAGCTTGGGGACGCCTCCTTCGCGCAGAGCGTCCCTTATCTGCGCGGCTGCCTCGCGTATGAAGCCGAGGTCCGGGTCGCGCGTCCTGGAGAGCGGGGTGGGCACGCACACGCATATCACGTCGCACGATGCGAGGACGGCGGCATCACCGCTCACCTCGAACTTTCCCGCCGCGAGCAGCTCCTTCAGCCTGTCCCCGTCCAGCCCCTCGTAGAGCGCCTCCCCCCTGGCCAGGCGCTCCCTCTTCTCGCCATCTTTTTCCAGCCCGATCACGCGGAAACCAGCGCCCGCGGCCTCAAGCGCCAGGGGCAGCCCGACGTATCCCATACCGATAATCCCGATCAGCGCGCCTCGGCTTTCAATGGACTCCTTAAGGCCCATGCCACCTCCTCACAACAACAGATCCTACTCCCCGTGACAGCGTATCCGGCGCCGGCAGGGCGCCGCGATCCCGGCTGGCGCGTGACCGCCGTAGGCTCGTCTATCCCGGCCGTCGCCAGCTTTTCTATATGTTATCATTTGGGAGCACAGGCTGAACGCGCGGCGGGAGATTATCGCATGTTGACAGGACCGACCATTGACGCAGAGGAGACGCTCGCCCGCATCCTGGATTTCATCCGTGAGCGCATGGAGGATGCAGGAAAGGAGCGCCTCGTGGTGGGGCTCTCCGGCGGGTTGGACTCCGCCGTTTCCTCCTACCTCGCCGTGCGCGCCCTGGACAGCGGGAGCCTCACCGCCTTCATCATGCCCTACAAGACCACCGATCCCCAGAGCACCAAGGACGCGCTTCTGGTCGCCTCTGAGTTGAGCATCGCCCACAAGATCATCGATATCACGCCCATGGTGGACGCTTACTTCGACCGCCTCCCCGAGGCCGACCGCAAACGCCGCGGGAACTACATGGCCCGCACGCGCATGGCGGTGCTCTACGACCAGTCGGCGGCCAGGCACGCGCTGGTCCTGGGCACCGGGAACCGCACCGAGTCCCTCCTCGGCTACACCACCCTGTGGGGCGACATGGCCTGCGCCTTCACCCCGCTGGGCGGCCTGTACAAAACGCAGGTGCGGGAGCTTGCGTCCCACCTGGGCGTGCCCGCGCGCGTCATCACCAAGCCCCCCTCGGCCGACCTGTGGCAGGGCCAGACCGACGAGGGGGAGATGGGGCTTACCTACGAGGAGGCGGACCGCCTCCTCTACGGCATGGTCGACCTCGGCCTGGGCGACGCGGAACTGCAGGCCGAGGGCTTCGACCCCGCTTTCGTCGGCAAGGTGCGCGGCATGGTGGAGACTTCCTCCTTCAAGCGCTGCATGCCTCCCTCCTGCCACCCCTAAGGCATCGGGGTCAAGCCTCGCCTCGTGCCTCAGGCATCGGGGTCAAGCCTCGCCACGTGCCTCTCCCGTGGCACCCTCAGGGATGAATGCTTCAGCTCTTTCTCCGCGTCTGTCTCACCAGGCGCGCCGCTCCTTCGCCTATAATGAATCCATGGCGAAGAAACTGAAGATCCTCGAAGTGTGCAACCTGGACCGTTTCGCCGCCTCTCCATATATGCTGCCCCTGTTCGGCGGCCTGGCGGAAGCCGGTCACGAGGTGCACGTCGCCTGCCACGTAACCTCCTTCGGAGACATCCTGCGCGAGGCGGGCCTGGAGGTTCACGACCTGCCCCTCACGCGGCGAATCACCCCCCTGGAGGACCTCAAAGCATACCGCGCGCTCAAGTCCCTCCTGCGCGAGGGACGCTACGACGTCGTGCACACCCATAATCCCAAGGACGGGATCCTGGGGCGCACAGCTGCGTGGAAGCTCGGGGTCCCGGCGGTCATCCACACCTGCAACGGTTTCTACTTCTCCCACCGCTCCTCGAGGTTGAAACGCTGGCTCGTCCTCCAGACCGAGCGTTACGCCGGCAGGCACTGCCACCTGGTCATCTTCGTCAACGGCGACGACCTCGCCCTGGCGGCAGCGAGGAAGGTTGTGGGCACGCGCAAAGCGAGGCTCATATACAACGGAGTGGACCTGGAGCGCTTCAGGCCGGGAGATGACGGCGGCCTGCGGGAGGAGTTGGGCATACCCGGGGGGGCGGTAGTCCTGGGGTACATCGGCGAGATAAGGCGGGAGAGGAACCTGGACACGCTGGTGGAGGCGGCGGCGCGCCTGCTGCCCAGGCATCCCGACCTCTACCTCGTCTTTGCCGGCGACTCGTCCATGGAACCGCAGGAGCCGGAACGGCTGAGGGGGCTGGCGTCGAGGGCGGGGCGCGTGGACGGAGCGGAAACGGGGGGTGGTCTCTCCGACCGCCTTCTCTTCACCGGGTACCGCCACGATCCCGAGCGTTTCTACCGCCTGTTCGACGTTTACGTCCTCCCCTCGACGCGGGAGGGGTTCGGCGTGACCTTGATCGAGGGCATGGCCACCGGGATCCCAGTGGTGGCGTGCCGCGTCCGCGGCCCCCGTGAGATCATAGACGACGGCGTGAACGGCATCCTCGTGGCGGACCGCGACCCCGCCGCACTCGCCGACGCCGTCGCCTTCTGCCTCGAGGCCCCTGAGGCGGTGGGCAACTACACCCGCCGGGCGCGTGAAAAGGTGGAGCGTGAGTTCGACCACGCCATCATGCGCTCCAGCCTCTACGAGGAATACCGTCGCCTCACCTCCTAGATGAGGTCAGTCACTGAGGAAGAGCTTTACCGCCGCCGTGCGCGAACTCACGTTCAGCTTACGATAGATGCCGGATACGATCTTCTCGACCGTCTTGGGCGAAAGGTACAGTGTGGCGGCGATCTGTTTGTTGCTCAATCCCTCGCTCATAAGGGAGAGGACATCCTTTTCACGCGCGGTCAGCGCCTCCACGGGTGACGGTTCCCCGGCTTCCGGCCTCTCCTGCCTCATCGAGGCCACGATCGCGTCGAGCACCTGCGGACTGAACACCTTCTCCCCCTGCCCGGCCCTGCGCACCGCACTCACGAGCTCGGATGAGGCGACCTTCTTCAGGAGATAGCCGTCGGCGCCGGCATGCAGGGACTTGTCGATGTATTCGTAGTCCTCGTACATGGAGAGCATGATCACCCTTATCAGCGGGTGGGACGACTTGAGCCGCCGGCAGACCTCGATCCCCGACATCCCGGGAAGCTTTATATCCAGCACGACCACGTCCGGGAGGAGCGCCGCCGCCTTCTCCAGGCACTCCTTACCGTCCTCCGCCTCGCCCACCACCGCGATGTCCGGCTGCTTCTCCATGAGCGACGTAAGGCCTTCCCTGAGAATGGCGTGGTCGTCTGCGAGCAGGACCCTTATCCTCTCCTGCGCCTTATCGCTCACAATGCATCACCGTCTAACATTCGAATATTCTCGCCGTCTCCCTGCCATTGTCATCATGACATCTACGCGTTCATACACGCAACGAAAGGTCTTGTCACGTAAGGGGGGACCGGGCCTGTGAACCGCCCCGGGTTTACCGGAGACTCGGTTGGTTGAGTCCTTCCGTCTTTTCCTCTCACCTGAGGCACGAGGCGAGGCTTGACCCCAATGCCTGAGGCTTGACCCCAATGCCTGAGGGCTCCGTGCGTTACAGGGGAAGGTGGACTGAGATGGTGACGCCGCGCTCGCAGGGCTGGCATTCGAAGGTCCCGCCGATCTGCTCCGCGCGCTCGCGCATGTTCACCATCCCCAGGCGGACCCTGCCGTCGTCGGGCGATTCGTCGAACCCCCGCCCGTTATCGCTTATCACCACGTCTACGCCGCCCTCGCCGCGGCTCAGGCGTACCTCGGCCTCGCCGGCACCCGAGTGCTTGACCACGTTGTTCAGCGCCTCCTGCACGATGCGGTAGAGGTTGATCTTCGCCTCCCCCGGAAGCTCCCCCTCCGCACCGCTTGTGACCAGCGAGAACTCGATGGGATTGTCGGCGTTCATGCGCCGCACCAGGTTGCGCAGGGCTTCCGTCAGCCCCAGGTCGTCGAGGACCGGGGGGTGCAGGGAGGCCGAGAGGTCGTGGAGTTGCTTCACTACCCGCGAGATGGATAGCGACGCCGACTCGATGCGCTCCCTCATCTCCTCCGTCACCCCCTCCTCGTTCAGCGCAAGCTCCAGGTTGACCAGGGCGTTGGTGAGGTTCTGGCCGGTGTCGTCGTGCAGGTCGCGCGCCACGGCCGCCCGCTCGCGCTCTTGTATCTCCACGAAGGACTGGAATAGCGCCTTCAGCTCCGTGTTCTTGAACCACAGCTCCCGCGTGAGGTCCTTGTTCTCCTTTATCTGTGCCGAGAGCAGGTATTGCTTGAAGCTCATCTCCGTCACCACCTGTGCGATGGCGTTGACCACCGAGAGCAGGAACTCCACCTCCTCGATGTTCACGCTCCTCACCTGGGAGAGGGAGGCCAGCAGCGGTTCGGGGTCCACCCCGAGCTCCTCCGCCAGGCGGCGGTACTTCTCCGGGTCGGCGGGCTCCATGAGTGAGGCGTCTCCGCTGATCATGCCCACCATCTCCCCGCCGAGGATGAGGGGAGCGTCGAAACAGATGAACCCCGCGTGGCAGATGCGCACCTTCGGTTTCATGGTCTTCTTCAGCTCCGCCAGGCCGCCTATGGAGGAGTCGTAGCAGCGCATCACGCCCTCCAGGGAATCGATGATGAGCTTGCAGTGCTCGCCGCCGGCAACGCTCACCACCACCGGCATGCTGTTCATGTCCAGGACCCAAAGGCGTACGCCGGTTATCTCCGCCAGCTCGTTCACCAGGTCCTGCAGGTACTTGACGTCGAGGATCTCGGTGAAGGCGATGTCCCGCAGCTGCAGCGGCCGTATAAGCTCCGCGTAGGCGGACGGCGCCGAGAGGATGCCGATCTCCTGCAGGAACAGTCCCACCCCCATGGTCCACAGTTCCATGAAAGGCAGGAGCATATCCAGCCTGAGCTTCTCCTCGCGCGCCATGGACAGGAAGAGCTCCCCGAACTCCTCGGGGCTGCCGACTTTTTTAAAGGCTTCCAGGTTGGCGGGGTCCGCGAAGTTGATCTCGAAGAGGGGGACCGCCTGCTCGGGGTCGATCAGGGCTATCTTCCCGCCCCTCTTCTCCCCCGCGGCGCAGCCTCCCGGTGCCGATACCCGCAACACCGCTCCGTCCTCGAGCAGCTCCAGGGCGGAGCTTATCGGACTGTCCTCGCTGATGAACAGCCGCTGCGCCAGCTCCTCCAGGAGCACCTGAACCGACACCACAAACCCCCTAACACAATCGCCAAAGCCTAGCTTAGATTATATCCCAGGCATTGGGGTCAAGCCTCGCCCCGTGCCTGGGACGGTTCCCAGGCATTGGGGTCAAGCCTCGCCCCGTGCCTGGGGGCGTCTGCATGAGGGTTTAGGAGGGGCAAACCGTGGGAACGGTACCGGTAAGAGGCAGGGAATCCTCATGCCAAGCGGCTTACGGAGGTGATAGCATGGCACCGCACTGCGACACGATGGATGGCCCGGTAGTAAAGGCATGCGAGAGGGCTTTGCGCGAGGGCAACGTCAACCTCATCCTCCCCTGGGTACACGCAGAGGGCGAGGAGGAATTGAAGGAAGCGTTCTCGAGAGCGCTTGCCGTAAGGGAGGGTGGAGGTGCCGCGGCCGACCTGGCTGACATGTGGTTCTTCGAGACGGCCGTGCGTATCCACCGCCGGGGAGAAGGCGCTCCATACGAAGGGCTCAAGCCGGCGGGTCTGGACTGGGGACCGGTCATTCCCAGGGCTGAAAAGGCGGTGGAGAACGGGTACGCGGACGAGGCGATCGCCTACGTCACCGCCGAGGTGGAAAAGGAGCTCAGGGAGCGTTTCGACCGCGTCCTGTCACACAGGGAATACGACGAGAACGACGTCCCGGCCGCACGGGAATACGTCCAGGCCATGCTGGGCTTCGTGCTCTTCTCCCACCACCTCTACGCCTTCGTGAAGGGCGGCGGCGGCCACGGCGGTGAGAGCATGGAAGGCCACGCCGGCTGACCCTGAGCGGGCTTCGTGCGGTGAGCGCCGACGGCAGACCCCTCCCCTACCCCACCTCGGTGGCGGCGGTGGCCCTTTTCCGCTTCAGCACGTTGTTCACGAACTCGTCGATCTGCTCGTCCAGCGCACTCATGGGGGTCATGCGCCTTATCCAGGAGTCGCCCTGCAACATGAGGGTGGGTATCTTCGAGCGCTTCATTATCTCGCTGCGCACCATGGAGAACACGCTCCAGGTCTGCTTGCAGGAGTGGTGGCCGCAGTAGATGCAGGCGTCCGCGTCGAGCTGCGAGGTCCAGTAGGCGATGTCGTCCGCCCACTGCGCCGACATGGACTGCGCCCCCACCTGGCGGGTCATGGCGTAGTCCCAGCAGGTGTCAGCCAGGCCGTCGATCATGCTCTCCCTGGACGACGTGTCCACCGGCTGGAAGAAAAAGGAACCAAGCAGGTCGCCTAGAACGGTGATTCCCCGCTCCTCCATGCGGTTGAAGAAGCCGTACCAGTCCCAGTAGTAATAGGTGTAGATCCAGAAGCAGCGCGCCACCTCTTCCTCCGCCGGGTAAAGCCCTTTGTCCAGCCTGTCCTTCACCGTGTCTATCATCGAGCGCAGGATATCCAAGCCTATGTCCGTCCCCCACAAGACGTAGCGCACGGCGTAGGCGTAGAGGGTGAAGAGGTTGGGGCAGGGGTTGGGGCGCATTTTTCGCAGCTCCCACAGGTCGTAATAGAGCTGCGTAGCCTGGTTGGCCCTGGTGAGCACCTCGCGCATCCTGTCCTCACTCAGCTCCTCTCCCGCGAACTCCTCCATGTCCCTGACCAGGTAGCGGAAGCAGGTGCGGTAGGCCTTACGCCCCCGCGGGGAGTCGTCCACGGGCTTGTCCAGGATGAACTGGGGTACGCCCAGGTAACGCGCCACGAACTCGTGGATCTTGGAGTTGGCGTCGCAGCTCCCCGGCGCGGCCGAGATGATGGCGTCGGGCTCGAAATCGGCCCCGGTGAGGGCGGACCCCAGCTCTATGGTGTTGGAGGAACAAAGGTAGTCGGGGAGCCCCAGGCCCATGGCGTAGTCCCAGTACCTCTCGCCCTGTCCTTCCAGCGCCGCCACCCCCGCCACGGTGAGCACCTCGCTGGTGAGGGGGTAGGCGTTCTCGAAGCAATACACGAACTCCGGCGGGAAGTTGAAGGGTACCAGGATTATCTTCTTCCCCTGCGCCCTGGCCTCCATGGCTCCGTCGAACCATTGCTGCATGCCTTTGAGCAGGGCGAGGCTGGTCTTGCGGATGCGCGGAGCCATCACCGCCCTGATAGCCGAGGACATGTCCTTGGGGAGCACGTGGAGGATGCCCTCCACTTCCTCGTCGCTCATATCTTCAGGGAAATACTTGAGCAGCCCGTATATGCCCGAGGCCCGGTTTATCAGCCCCTCGTAGCCCTTTATTTCCTTCTCCGCCATGGAAATTGCTCCTTTATATTTTTCCTGTCCCACCCTCATTTCCTGCTTCTGTCTAATCGCTCCATCAGGCGCTACTTCCCGCTCGCCGCACCCTCGATGCTCCGTCTCAGGCACGGGGCGAGGCTTGACCCCAATGCCTGACCCCAATGCCTCAGGCACGGGGCGAGGCTTGACCCCAATGCCTCAGGCACGGGGCGAGGCTTGACCCCAATGCCTGGCCCCGGTGCCCTAGTCCTCCTCGGCGGACATGGCGGCGCCGATGGCGCAGGCCAGCTGCGGGTTGTACGGGAAGGGGTGGAATTCGCCCCTTATCTTCTCCCGCGCCGGCCCCGTCACGGATTCGTACCTGGCCACCCCGCCGGTGAAGGTGTAATCGTCCTGGAAACCGAACTTAAGCGCCTGCGATATCATTATCTTCGCCACGGACTCGCATATCCCCGCCATGATGTCCGCAGGCTCCACCCCCTCGTTGACGTGGGTGATGAGTTCGCTCTCCACGAACACGCCGCACTGGGAACTTACCGGCACTTTGTTGGTGGAGCGCGCGGCCATCTCGTCCAGCCCGTCCGCAGCGCAGCCGAGGGCCGCCCCCATGACGGTGAGGAACTTCCCCGAGCCGGAGGCACACTTGTCGTTGCGCATGAAGTCGACCACTCCGCCATCCTCGTCCAGGAGGATGGAAGTGACACTCTGCCCCCCGATGTCCAGCACCAGGCTCGCTCCGGGCACCAGGCGGCTCACCGCCTCGCACAGGCACGAGATGTCGTCGCGCTTCACGTCCCCGAACTCCACCATGTCGGACCCGCGCCCGGTGACGCCGATGCCCGCCAGCTCGCCGCGGGAGGTGCCCGCCTCCGCCAACACCTCGTCCACCAGCGTCTCCACCTCCTCGGCTATGTTCCCGGTGGTGTCGATCACCCGCGACGCCAGCAGCTCGTCGCCATCGACGACCACCGCCTTGGTGTAGAGGCTGCCTATGTCCAGTCCCATGTACTTCATCAGCTTCCTCCCATGCGCCTGGCCATGAGGGCCGCGCCCAGCGCCCCAACGATCTGCGAGTCGGCGTTGTACTTGATCAGCCTGACGTTGAGCATGCGCTCCAGTTCGGCTCGCACCGCCGCGTTCTTGGCCACGCCGCCGCTCATGGTCACTTCCTTCTCCAGCCCCACGCGGCGCACCAGGGCGGCCACCCTCTCGGCCATGGCCCGGTTCACCCCCGCCGCGATGTCCGCCTTCGAGTGCCCGCGCTGCAGGTAGTGCAGGACCTCCGTCTCGCAGAAGATGCTACAGCGGCTGGACAGCTCCAGCACGCGCTCCGCCCCCTGCGACACCGTGCCCAGCTCGTCCAGGGACAGCCCCAGGGTGCGCGCCTGCACCTCGAGGAATCGCCCCGTTCCCGCCGCGCACTTATCGTTCATGACGAAGTCGATGAGCTCCCCGCCGGGGCCGATGCGGATGACCTTGGCGTCCTGCCCTCCGATGTCGATGACCGTGCGCGCCTCGGGCACCAGGAACGCCGCCCCCATGCCGTGGCAGGATATCTCGCTCATGTTGTCCTGGGAAAGCCCCTCCACCTGCACCTGCTCGCGGCCGTACCCCGTGCTCACGCAGAACCTCACATCGTTCCAGGAGACCCTCTCCTCGCTGATGAGCATATCCACCACGGCCTTGGCCGACTGCACCGGGTTGGGTTTCACCCCCATGCTCTTGAACGCGTGGATGCCCTTGCTGTTGATCACTACTGCCTGCGCCGTCAGCGAGCCCACGTCTATGCCGGCATAATACATCTCCTACCTCCCTGCGTTTTCGTATCTGCCTGAACTCTCTCCAGCCATGTCCTCAAAACTCCCTCAGGCACGGGGCGAGGCTTGACCCCAATGCCTCAGGCACGGGGCGAGGCTTGACCCCAATGCCTCACCAATGCCTCAACCTCTTTTCACCACGTTTTTCACGAACTCCTCGATGTACTCCTGCAGCGCGCTCATGGGCGTCATGCGCCTGATCCAGGAATCTCCCTGCAGTATGAGCGTGGGTATCCTCTCCCTTTTCATCAGCTCGCTGCGCACCACCGACGCCCCGCTCCAGGTCTGCTTGCAGGAGTGGTGCCCGCAGTAGATGCAGCAGTCGGCGTCCAGCTCGCGCGCGGCCCAGGTGATGTCCTCCAGCCACTGCACGGACATGGAGCTGGCCCCCATCTGCCGCGTCATGGGCATGTTGCGCGCGATCTCCGCCACCCCGCGCAGCATGGTCTCGCGCGATGTGAGGTCTATCACCGACGGGAACACCAGGTCCAGCCCGTCTCCCAGGTGGGTGATGCCGCTTTCCTCCATCCAGTTGAACAGCCCGGCCATGTCGTAGTAATAGCTGGTGTAGGTCCACAGGCTGCGCGCCACCTCCTCGTCCGCCGGGTAGTCGCGCTTCTCCAGCCTCTGCTTGGCGACGTCGACCATGGACCGCATGGTGTCCACCGCGTTCTGCGTGCCCCACTGCGTGAATCGCGTCCCGTAGGTCATGAGTGAGAAGATGTTCGGCACCGGGCACGGCCTGAACTTGTGCAGGTCCCACAGCTCCCAGTACAGCTCCGAGGCCTGGTTGGCGAGGCCCAACACCTCCCGCATCCTGTCCTCGTCCAGCTTCTGTCCCAGGAACTCCTCCATCTCCTCCACCAGCTTGAAGAAGTACTTGTAGTACTGGTTGACCCCCCTCTCGGTGTTGTCCACCGGCTTCTCCAGGAAGAGCAGAGGGATGTCCATGTAGCGGGCCAGGAACTCGTGGGTCTTGGAGTTGATGTCGCACGACCCGAAGCAGTCGGAGATGATGGCGTCGGGCGTGAAGTCCTCCGACGTCAGCACGGAGCCCACCTCGATCATGTTCGCCGAGCAGGAGGAGTCCGGCAGCCCCAGGCCCATGGCGTAGTCCCAGTACCTCTCGCCCTGCCCCTCCAGCGCCAGCACCCCCAGGGTGGAGAGCACCTCGCTGGTCACCGGCCAGGCTCCCTCGAAGATGTACACAGCCTCCGGCGGGAAGTTGAAGGGGACGAGGATCGCCTTGCCTCCCTCCTGCTTGGTGCGGTGGGCGTTCTTCAGCCAATCGTTCATCCGCTTGAGGAAGAGGATGCTGGTCTTTCTTATGCGCCTCGCCAGGAAGGCTTCCATGGTCCTCGCCAGGTCGCCGGGCAGGACGTGGAGCACACCTTCCATCTCCTCGTCGCTCAGGTCGTCGGGCAGATAGTCGATTATGGAGAACGCCTCGTAAGCCCGGTCTATCAGCCCCTCGTGCTGCCGTATCTCTATCTTAGCCACTCAGGTCACCCCCTGATCCCGCTCGCTTCATGCCTCGCCCCAACGTCCCATTTTGGGGTCGACCCCGGCCCGTGCAATCACTTCCCCAGCCTCTCCAGGAAGGCCTGCACGCGGGTCTTGACGCGCCCGGTGTCGGCCTTCGAGCCGTAGTCTTTCTCCAGCACGAGCACGGGTATGCCGGCCCTCTCCAGGTCCATGCGCTGCGAGACCGACTCCACCCCGTGCAGGTCGCAGAACTTGTTATAGGTGATGATGGCCCCGTCCACGCCGGCGCGCCGCGCCGTGTCCAGGACGTACTCGATGCGCCGCTCGTAGTCGTTGAACATGCGCGGGCAGAAGAGATGCCCCAGGTAGCGCTCGGCCAGCAGGGCCAGGGGGTCGCCGCTCTCGCCCCCGCGGGTCCAGAAGGAGCGCGAGCCGAAGCACAGGGCGTCGGCCGCGATGAGCGCCCCCGTGGACTCGATGTCCGCGATGAGGTCCACCTCGTCGGTGGCGCTGCCCATGATCATCAGCCGCGCCTTGTAGTCAGTGACCCTGGCCTTTGCCTTCTCCTCGAGCACCTCGTCGAGCAGGTCAGAGAAGTCCCTGCCCAGCATGGACGAGCCGGTGCACAGCACCTGCATGACCTCGGTGCCGCTCACCGCCGGCGGCGTCTGCTCGCGCAGGGCGTACAGTCTCTTCAACTTCGCGTTGACCTCGTCGTAGGTGTCGATGGCCTCGCGCAGCGCGTCGTCGCTTATCTCCGTCCCGGCGAACCCGGCCACGGCATCGCGCATGAGCGCCAGTTCATCGGTGAAGTACTCCAGCGAGTCCTCGCGCAGGAAATGCGGCACCTTGAGGTAGTGGAAGAAGTCGTACTTCTTCACGTGCTGCCAGTTCTCGAACATGCCGCGCAGGTGATCGCAGCCATTGGTCTCCACCAGGCCGTCGAGGAAATCATAGGACCCCTCCAGCCCGAGCTGCAGGCAGGAGCGGCAGAAGCGGCAGTTGAAGCGGGCCAGGTAGGCGTCGCCCAGCTCGGTGTCGGGGTGGCCGAAGGCCTTGATACGGTAGGGGAGCACGCCCGCGGCCTCGATGATCTCCACCGGAGTGGCCACGCAGGCGTAGCCCAGCACCTTGCCTCCCTTTTCCTTCCAGTCGCGCACGTACTCGCTGTAGAGGTCCGTCGATTGGCTCTGCATCGTTCTCATATCAAAC
>MTKY01046838.1_pt1 | contig 20171 bp, 36 predicted proteins | sample 1042731 | NCBI WGS metagenome assembly MTKY01 (sample SAMN06212206, study PRJNA360538) | anaerobic digester metagenome | biome: Wastewater treatment plant; material: sludge; isolation source: anaerobic digester fed with sludge from wastewater treatment plant | place: Denmark: WWTP Soeholt ... | reverse complement strand
GAGTTAACGCGGGGCGCGCGGCTGCCACAGACGGGCAGAGACGCGGGCAACGGCCCGCACAACCCCCAACCCCCACGGAGAAGCACGAATGCAGAAACACGTCCTCACTGTCTGCTCAGCCGATGAAGTCAGCGGCTGCACGATCCTCTCGGACGGCACCAAGGTCTACTGGGGCGAAGGCCGCTCCTCCAGCATGATCGTCATCGGCCCCGATGGTACTCGGACGGAAGTCCCCGTCTACGAGCAGTCGCCGATGATGGAACTCATGGAGAAGCTGGCGGAGCAGGGCTACGAACCGCAACGGGCCATGACGGACGCAGAGGAAGCCGAATTCGAAGCCGCCACCGGCTGCCACCGCGAGTTCTAGTTTCCACGCTGGAAAGCCTGTCCCCGGCTCCACGCCGGGGGCAGCGGCCCGCCCCGATTGAACGCGAGGCGAGCCGCTGCCACAAACGGGCAGAGACAGCCCCCACCCCCACGGAGAGACGCGATGATCACAGTCAGCAGCCCACGCCCCGGCACACGCATCGAAGCCGAACCCACCCCCGACAGCACCGCCACCAAATTCCGCTGCTCGGTGACGGGAGAAGTGGCCAACGCCCCCATCTACCCCGGCATCCTCACGCTCTACTACGACGAGAGCGGCGAATACACCGGCTGGGACTGGGAAGGCCCGAACAACCTCGAAGACGACGAGGACACACAGGAAGAAGTCCTCAACGCTGGCGACACCTGCTGGCAAGACAACCACGGCTAGTTTCCACGCTGGAAATCCCGCACCCCCTGATTGAACGCCGGGGGTGCGACTGCAACACTCCCCCAGATCACCCCCAACCCCCACGGAGAGAGACAGAATGACAAAAGAGCAACAGCTCCGCAGCACCATCAGGCGACACAAATTGTGGTCCGAGGCAATCCCAAGCGGGTACCGGCTCAATGCCAGTTGTGCCTGGGACTCACTGGACGCCAAAAGCGGATTCTACACCGACGGCACAGGTACCAAGCAGGACCTGTACTACAACCGTGATCCTGACTCCGGTGATCCCTGCACAGTCACCATCGAGAACGGCAATGTCCACTGGCGATGGCAATGGTCACAGGGCTACGACGAGCACCTGGTATTCGAGACGGTGCGTGAGTGGTACCGATTCTTCCGCCACTTCATGGCGAACGGCATCAACGACACCGACTACGCGGACTTCCGCTGCGATGTCTGCTAGTTTCCGCGCTGGAAATCCCGCACCCCCGGTTGAATACCGGGGGTGCGACTGTCACAACCCCCCACAGGAGAGCCAAGTGAAATACGTCATCAAAACCCATGGCAGCACAGTCATCAAAGGCACCAGAGGGCATACAGCAACAAAAGAAACCCTCGCCAAGGGATCAATCTCAACAGGCACGTATCTTGACAGGTACAAACGAAAACGAAGTAGGACTCCTTACGTCTGGGACGCCGCCATCTTCAGCACCATAGCAACAGCCGAACGAAACCTCGCACAATGCCAAGCGGGGGAACACGGCCAAGTCGGAGATGAGACTTTCGAAATCGTTCAAGTAGTCGAAGACGGCTATCTCGTCAGAGAAATCTAGTGGATTTCCAACGAGGAAAACGGCCCCCATGTCACTTCTCCTTGGGGTTGGGGGTTGCGTTCTCGCGACAACCCCCTGTGGCAATGGGTGACCCTCTGTTCAGTCGGTCTTGCCGTAGCGGGCAAGCAGGGTAGGCAGATAGCTCGCCGGGTAGTAGGTCCATTCCGCCATCCAGCCACTCTTGATGGCGTGCGGATTGGTTTTTCTGGCCTCCGCCAGGGCCGCGTCGCTCTCTGCCAGCCATTTGGCGTATTCTGCCGGGTTGCCCACGATGACACAGCAGTGGACGATTTTGCGGGAGCCGCCACGGCAGGTGGCCTTCAGGGTGGCTTTCTGGCGGATTTCGGTGCCGTCGTCGGTCTTGTGGACCAGTTCGCCAGTGTCATCCTGCCATGCGTCCCATTCTGCTTTGCTGCAGAAGGTGGATTTGGTTCGGTTGGCGTCAAACCATTCTGCGCGTGCTGCTCCGATATCGGGGATTCGGTTGCCGCTGCCGTCACGATGCATGTCACTTCTCCTTGGGGTTGGGGGTTGCGTTCTCGCGACAACCCCCTGTGGCAAGGAGAGATAGGGAGTTAAAGAGGCGGTGGCAGGACGGGGCTGTTAGTGTGTTGTGGTTGATTACCCGCCGACCACAATCGACTGCCACCAACCGGTGCACTATCACCGGCCTTCCTCTTTTCGCTTCCTCAACTCAGCACCACGCTCCGCAGTGCAGATTCCGCCTTCCTGCATCCGGCGTTGCAGATCAGCCGCTTCCCGCTTCGGCATCACTACCGACACAAACTCGACCTTGCCGCCAGCACCCAGAATGAAGAAGCAGGACGGTTCTTCACAGTGCGAGCACTTGGCGGGTGCCGCTCCAGCCGTCCAGTTCATTACGAGAGTTCGGCCATCGTGCGTCACATCGCACTGCTCACAATACCACTTACCGCCACCGGGCATCGTCTTGATCACGTGTATCTCCTTCACTCTGGGGGATCTCTCAACATCATCCTGTGGCAATGAGAATAGGGGAGTTAACCCAGAGCCGCAGCGAACGCGGCCTTCCTGGTCCGCTGGCGGCGGAAGCGGCGATCCAGGTGAACACCGGCTCCGCTCCGGGGCGGGCAGTACAGGCGGGGCTTCGGTTGTCGGATGACGATCGTGACTTTCTTGGACTTGGGCGGGACGACGATGTGCATGGCTCTCTCCATTGTTGGGGGTTTCGTTCTCGCGACAACCCCCTGTGGCAGAGAGGATGAGGGGGTTCAATCAGTCTCGCCATCGGGCAGGGCTGCCACAGCCGCTCGCAACTGCTCTTCCGTGCCGACGAAGAGTAATCGGGTGATCGAGACGAAATCGCAAGCGTCCATATTACCGTAAGCGAGGCAGATAAGCTCGTCAACGGGGATAACCCAAGTTTGCTCGTTCGGCGAGGCTTGCGGGAAGTAGGTAGTACGAGCAAATGCGAACGGTGCGATCGTCGTCTGCCAGTACTCGTGCTGCTCGGATCGGGCGTGATTGGTCCGCACCAGAAAGCCGTGATACATCTGCTTGTCGTGTGTATCCAGGAGTTTGTCGTTTCTCATCTTGCGTGAGAGTTCGACCCACAGGTCTTGCGGGATAAGTGTGAATCCAGCCGCCACCAGTCCTGCCGTCAGGTGGCCGAAGAAGTGAATTCGTGGCGTTTGGGCCGCAGCAGCCAGAGCAGAAACCATGATGTCGCGTTGTGAGTCCGCCAATTTGTTTCTCCTAGTGGATTGGGGGTCGTCTCTCGGACAACCCCCTGTGGCAGAGAGGGGGATGGGGTTAAACCTCCAACAGAAAACCCCGCCGCTGGGCTTCTTCGTCCCGCACGATCATCAGGATTTTGCCAAGAATGTTGCGGCCTTTGCCCCGACAAACTCCCCAGAATGTGTCGTTCCAGGTGTTTCCCTCGATCAATTCGGCGTCCCCGGTGGCGATGAGTCGTTCCATCAGTTCGGGGTTTTGCTTGAATTTGGCCTCTACGATGGCCAGCATTCGGTCCACGCGAATTTTGTCCCAATCCGGGCGCAGTTTGACTCTTTTGCCAGCCCGTTTGGCCTTGCCCGGCGTGCTCAAGGCGGCGATGGCTCGTCGCTCTTCCATGTTCAGGGTCTTGTCGGCCTGAAATGCGTGTTCGCTCGTCGGGAATTCGATGTCTTCCCACACGACTTTGGCGAAAAAGAAATTGGACAGAAATTCGTTCTCGCCGTCAAATCTTGTGATTGGGTCCACGATTGTCTCTCCTGGGGTTGGGGGTCGTCTCTCGGACAACCCCCTGTGACAGGAAGAGGAAGGGAGTTAAACCTCCTGTGCTCCCTCCCACTCGGACTGGACCCACTCCTGGAAGTCCTCGACGAGCGTGTCGGGCGCTCGTTCCTCCCAGCGGTCACACGCTTTCACACCGGCGTAGTAGTGCGGGACCTCAACCTCTGGCCAGTTGTCAAGTTCGACGGGTTGACCGTCAACCACCAGAACGTCAACACCACCGACGTTCTCGACTCCACCGCCAGAACCAACGGAGAAGTCAAACTTCAAAGACCGTTCACCCAAACGGAAACTGACCTTCAAGCCACCGTACGAACGCTTGTCGCCACAGTCGTAGTCAAAAGAAAGGTCTTGGACAGTCGGGCACTCAGGGAACTGCGAAAACAACTCAGTCAGTGTCACACTTCTCTCCTTACCAGGGGTTGGGGGTCGTCTCTCGGACAACCCCCTGTGACAGAGGGAGAGAAAGGGTTAACTCCGCCACTCACAGTCGCCCTCGTCGTAGTACAAACTGCACTCGTGCGACCACAGTTTGTCAGGAGCCGGAACGCCCTCCTGCAGTTTGTAGTAGCCCACGTTGTGGAAGGTAGCCGTTAGAACGTAGCCACCACGGTCCGCACCCTCCGGGTGCTCTTCGGGCTTGACGGTGACTGTGCACACACTCAGAGTGTGCTCACCTTCCTCTTCCAACTTCTGCCAGTCTTCGGGCGTCAGAACGGCTTTGGCCCACGCTTCGACGCTGTTGACCGGGACACGCCAGAACCCACTGTCGTCCTGGTAAGCGGGGAACTGACCGTACAAGGTGTCAAGGGTTACTTCTCTCACTGCACTTCTCCGGGGTTAGGGGTTGGCCGAACAACCCCCTGTGACACCCCAAAGGCAGAAGTTAACTAGGCCGGTGTAACCTCCACAACCGGCTGAACAACCTCACCACGCCGCATCGACGGACGAGGAATCCCATCCATCGCCAAGGCCAACCGAGCCTCAACCTCAGTGGCATACTCAGTCGCAAACCTCCGCGACCCCCACGCCGAAGCAGAAGCATTCCAAAAAGACTGACCAAATTGAAACCGCGCGATGATAACAAACATGACGTATATCCTTAATTCCGGCCCATCGTCCGATTCTTACCAGCAGTCGCCTTCTTGCGTTCATAGCGCGGGTTGCCGCTCACCCAACCACGCTTGCCATGGTTCCCGTCTTTACGATGCTTCGGTCGTTTCATTGGTACTCTCCTGAATTGGGGTACCAACCTGTGGCAACGGGCTATAACCGGTTAACCCATCATACGCACGATTTCCGACTTGGAAAGCCTACCAGTAGTAATCGATGCCGCCACTCTCACGACTCGACCACCCTCTGTACCTTTTGAACTTCAGTTTCGCCAAATGACAATCGTGAAGCCGCAACACCAGTCAGACTTGTAAATCTTGCCACATTCGATCTTGTCGTCACTGGCTTCCGGGAAGGTTTTGCGGATTTCTTCCGCCATAGCCCTGAATTCGGTGCTTGATGGTTTTGGTTCTCCACCAGATGATCTTGTGCAGTGACATAGCTGCTCCGTATGACGATAGTTGAGAATACAGAATGCCGGGGTCCGGGTCTTACCACGTTCCCCAACGCCGCTAACCGCCATGCGAGATTGATGCACAGCCGTAAAGCGCGGACCCCGGCAAGGAGAGATTAGGAGCAAGCCGACTAGCCGCCCGATGCTTCGTTGTCTTTTCGCATTGCTCAAGACACACTAGCAGAACTTGGCCGTAGCATTGCTGCCACTTGATTCGCGGCTTGCTCCTAATCTCCCCTCAATGAAAGGCGGGGCTTGGGACCGTTCCGTAGCGTTACCGCATAGGCGTACTAAGTCCCAAACGCACCCGTTCCCACGTGTACGCGATTTCCTGCTTGGAAAAACAACTGGCAGGGTGGTAATTTCACTTGCGGCGACCAATTGCCTCCCACCTATCCTACACAGCCAGTTGCCAATGAACCGGGGCACAGCCAACCTTGGCCCATGGCTCACTAATGGCTCTGTTCACCCTGACCAAGACGGGCCGAATGCCATCAGCGTCCCCGATTCAAAGAGTTGTGAGACGCACCGAGTCGCTGGTTAGCTGACGCACGAGCAGTGGCCACCGCTCGATTGTCCAGACTCGCGTCCTTTATCGCCCCTATCGGTGCGTCTCACAACCCTCTGTGACAATCAGAACAACGCCGTTAATAGACATCGCTCTCAGCACCAAGCACCACCAAATGGGTGCCAGCCTCGTCGTCATCGGCCAATGTCGCTTCACCGCCGTCCTCGTCCTCACCATGCCTCAGGCAGAGCCTGGACGCGCTGTACCCCGTCTCAGCGACTTGATCCCGCGAAACCGGTCGAATTACCTCGACGGGGAGCAACTGGATCGTGTGCGATCGGTCGCCATAATCCGCAGCCAAAACGAGTAGGGCTTCATCGGGCATATCAGCCAATGCATGCCGTGCATCAGCGACCGTCATACAACCACGAAGCCTGCGAAATCTGTCTGCCATATCAGTTTCTCCTGGGGTGATACCCTATTGTGACAGGTGGTGCCCCGATGTTAAACTTCCACCAGAGCACCACCAAACTTCCACCAGAGCATCACTCGATCACCTTGATAACGTCTTCGTCGTACGACGCAACCAAGCATTGGGTTTGCTGGCCGTACCACGTCACGACGCACAGGCCGTTGTCCCTGGCTTCGATCACGTCTTCGACGATGCTGACGACGGTATCGCCACCGGGGGGCGTCTCGCTGAATCCCTGCTCGACCAGGATGCCGTTCAGTTCACCGTTTTCTTGTGCCTCTTTGAGAGCGTCGAACTGGGCCTTCGTGATGGCGAACTCACAGGGCTGATCATCCTCCAAGCCCATGACGTACGCTTCGTACGAGTCGATCAGGCCGGATTCGGGGGAAACTTCCAGGAATTGCCAGAGTTGTGGTTTCGTCACTTCGATCATTTTGGTCCTCGCTGAAACTAAAGTGGGGGTGGTTCCGTGAATCTCTGTGTCAGTCCGTCACTCGTCGGTAAATGGGTAGGTTATTTCCGGCAGCCTCGTCAACCGTAATACGGGGCATTGGCGCGATGCCGCCCGCGTCCGATACCGTCCCAATTGGACGGGTGCGGGGTGCGAATGCCGAAGTGCCCTATGTCGAGGTTCCCCTAAAGCCGTGCTACCTCTGGCCCCATGGTTAGCCAAGGTTTATCACCAGACTATGCCGAACTGAGTGGAGATCACGAAACCACCACCCACACGCATCGCAGCGAACTAGTTACCCGTATGTTCCTTGCTGCTGCTGCGGTCGGATTGCGATAACGCAGCAGGTTCGCCCTCTGGGCGGTTCGATTGACAACTGTGCGATCTGGAGTGCGGCCAACCACATCAGCCACAGCACCAGAATTTGAGCAAGACAAACCACAGAAAATCTCTCCAAAGGGAAGTGGGGCAGCGAGCAGACCGTCTCCAGTCCCTCACAAATTGCGGTTAACCCTTACCCCACTGTTGCACCAGAAGTTAGACCGTAAAATCGTCCTTCTCGACGTGGTAGACCATCGTTGCACGATACCCGTCATCGTCACGAGTCAGAACAAACTCCCGCCCGATCTTCGGCTCGTCATACTGTATTTCGTACCGTTCGGAATTCTCCCACAACCCCTTCAGATCAAGACCGGATTGCAGAAGTTGCTCAGCACGCAGAGCATCCCATCCATCGGCCAATTCCTCGCCACGCTCCGACCGCTCGTTGTACTCGTCGGCGGCGAGATCCTCGGCCATACTTCGACGAACATCCTCGTTGATCAAATACTCAAGCTGGCTCTCGGTACCGCGACCAAGATACACCAAGCTGTGGCTAGGACGAGCCTTCCAATCGGTACTACAAACGGTGCGAAAAAGAAGCGGCATGTGTCTCTCCAAGAATAGTGGGTTGGTATACCCCTGTGACAACCACCAACCACCCGTTAACGCAACGGCACAGGCACGCCGACGGCTGATGGAGCATCCTCAAACGTCTCCATCAACTCATCGCGCTCCTGAAGCGCCGTAACAGCGTTCGCAGCTTGCCACGCCGTCATACCCTGGGCAAGCTCAACCAACCGCTTCAAAGCCATGGCCTTGATGTTCAGGTCCTTCGCTTCACCCTCATCGGTGGTGATGGTCACGTCATCAAAGGTCGTCCCACCCTTGAAGCTGTTGATAAGCTGCTCCAAAGTCATCTGGCTCATGCCATCACGACCAATCACGAACAGAATAGTGCTCTTGCTAAGAATCATGGGTTCTCTCCTTCGGGGGCCTGTGGCAGGGAATAGCCCCCTGTTAATCTTCACAAATAGTGAGGTTCACCCGTTCGTAAGTTATCGGACCATCCGGCGTGACCCTATCATAGCATGTGTCGTCTTCGAGTTCCGCCATAGTGCCGCTGTTGATTTCAACAACGACCCGGCACTTTGTGCAAACTACGCCGATTGGCGAGTCATGGTCATCTTTACTACAAAAAGTCCCAAGGATTTTACCACAAGCAGTATGGCGAACCCGAAACGCAATCATGTTAACCTCTCCCGCGAAACGGCGGAGCCAAGTCGGACAGGGGGAATTCATTCGTCTCCCAGTCGCGATGCTGGTAACGAACCTGAACAACGCCGATCAGATACAGGGACCTTTTGACGGACAACAACACCATCGGTGTTATGCCGCGAGTGCCCTTGACTCGAACGGGCTTCCCAATCTGTTTGTTCGCTTCTTTCAGTGTCATGCGTACGATTTCCTGCTTGGAAACTAAGCCATCTTGCAGCCAGTAGCCGGGCACACACCAGGACGCACCGGGTCATCACTCGTGAACACGGCCAAAGTCTCTTTGGCCTTGTCGGCTTGTTTTTCGAATTCTGCGGCCCCGATTGGCTTGGTGCTATGGACCCTCAGGCTCTTGGGCAGGTTCGTAGGTCTTGCAGGGCTTAGCGGGTTTGGTCTTCATAGTGGTGTCTCCTATGGTTTACTGTGGCAGGGGGATAGACAGGGTTAACCTACCAACAGACACAACCAGAGGCAAAACCACTCTCGGCGACTTCTGAGAAGTAGACAGCCCACCCCTCCCATCTGGGCACATCGTCCTCGAAATCGTTCACATCGCCGTCGAAGTCCGCTTTCAGCAGATAAGTGTTGTAATCACCCTCGACGACTTTGTACGGTTCGCCTTGCTCTTCAGGACTGGCGATAACGGCTAAGAGCTTCTGGACGGCTTCGTCTTGGTTTGTGGCTTCGGTGGTCCAGCAGAAACCATCACGCTTGTGGCTATAACCGGTGATCACGAATCTCGGCATTGTTTTTCTCCGTAAACGACACAGGGGGACACCCTCTTCGGGCATCCCCCTGTGACAATCTGCGGGATCGAGTTAACGGCGATCAGGACACGCCGCAGGCCGTGAGGCACGTCTTCATGGCCGTTTCGAGGGACGGCAGCCGCACGAAGACCGCGACGCCCTCACCCTTGACCGCCATGCGGGCGATGATCGGGGTGGCGACGAGTTCCAGCGTCGCGCCGCGAGCCTTCACGGTCGGTTCCTGCTCGACGAGGGTGGCCTGCAGCTTGGCGGGATCGGCGGCGATCTTCTCCTTCACGGTCAGGACGTGACCGTAGACACCGCTCAGACCGGCGATCGTCCACATGGTCGCGTACGCGGCACCGATCTTGCCACCGGCCACGCCGTTGAAGTCCGCAACGTCCGTCAAGCGCGTCGCCTTGGGCAGGTCGAGACGCAAAGCCCGCGCCGGTGGCTTCTTCTCCTTCGGCGGCTTCGGGGCCTTCACTTTCTTCGCCTTCGGGGCGGCGGGAGCGGCGGCGACGACGGCGGCACCAGCGGGCGTCTCTTCGATGACTTCGACGGCGGCGGGATTCAGGGCTTCACTCATGGTTCACGGTTCCTTCTGTAGATAGTGCTGTGAGGTACAACGCGACGGCCAAGTTCGCCACCTTAGCGAGCTTTCGAGCCGTCTCTCTGGCACTCTTACCGGTGCCAACATCGGCTAGCTTCGACGTGGGGGTCGGACCAAGCACTATCCAGTGGCCGCCACCAATGTCGTAAGCTTTGTACGGTTCCATGTGTCAGGCAAAGTCGGGCAGCCACTACCCGCAAGGTTCATCGTCACACCGAGAGCTTGGGCAGCCAAGCCCCCTGGGCCTTCTTCTTGCGATCCGTGGACGAATTACGACCATGACCACACACATCCACAAACGCACGACCCTTCTTCACACCAACCCGGATGTGGAAATGAGCGATCTTGTCACCATCCACCACCTTGACGTGCAAAATCTCAGGTGGGATCGTTAACGAGCTGTCAGCATCCAAGTCACACTCAGCACGATCAACAACCAACACCGGATGCGATGGCCGCAACTGACCAAGATCAACCTCGCTAACGCTAAGCATCCCATTGTGGGTAGCCGTGTTCTCGGTGCAAGACAAATCCAGCTTCACTTCTAATCCCTCCGTCTGATAGGGCACAACCGAATCGGCAACTTCTGAACCTTAATGGTGCTCGGCGGACGCTTAAACGCAGCCTCAATCGCCGCAGCCTCTGCCGGTGTCAACACCCACTCTTCAAGCGGATCGAAAGGCTCAATACCCAGCCGACGATTCGCCTCATCCAAGGCACGCTTGTCCATCGGCGTAACACCAAGCTCGTCGGCCACATCGTGCAAAAATCTCTTCATACCACTCATGATTGTCTCTCCATGCCTGATTGTTACAACAATGATTAGGTGGGTAAATCACCATATTGCTTTATGAACTGACAGTTAGCACATAGAACCTGGAACCCGACAGGACAGCCATTGCGTCTTAACCATAAATAGAATTGATAGCCAGTTAGATCACCGATTTCGCGCCTATGCGCAGCACCATTGTTATCGATGTGATCTATTGTTAGTGCACGTATGTCTGAGAAACCACACACAGCACATTTGCATCCACCATAATGTTCCATAATCTCACGTTTTACGGTGAGTTTGTGGGCCTTATGATATTGAGACGAAGCATGTCTAAATGTTTTTCTACATGCCTTGCATTCATCTTGATGACCGGACGATTTAGATCTGTTTTTACTGAATTCGCCGATCGGTTTTGTTTGATGGCAAGTATGACAACAATACGTATCCATATTTGGTCCCTCCTGTTTATCTTTGACAGGAGGGACTGGACTAGATTATCACCCCTCATCCCCGGTTATTCGGATATACTCGGCGCTGCACTCACGCATCACCCCCTGGAATTGCATCGTCAACATCATCGGTGTCGGCGACTTGTCACCACCACGACAGTAGAACCGCTCACCCTCACCAATCTTAGCCAAAAGATCAAGCTCGGCAAACGTCAACAACACTTCCACAGGAAGCAGAAAATCAGCACCACAAGAATTAGGTGCCTTATCCTGCAATGCCTCATCAAAGAATTCCGGCGACACTCGCTTATCATGGTGCATCGCCCATCGGTTGCACAAACCATAAAGGAGTCCACCATTCTCCCTCGCTGCTCGACACTTCCCGTCATAATGCAGACGAGAGAGAGTCATGAGACGACCAAGCTCCGCCCCAGTGATGGAGACAGTAGCTAGAATACGATAGTCAAAACCAGTCCGTCTCATAACAACTCCACAGGGTCCAAGCTAGCGAGTGACTCTTTGACATGCGTTTCGTCAACATCGCTCAGAGGGCAACCATACATTTCTGCTAGGGCGAGCAATTTGGCATGGGCCTCATTGTAAGCGACGACCATCACAGTCGAATAGACGCCACCCTTGTCGTCCACAGAGTACAGGCGGTGCGGTTCACCAGCCTGCTCGGCCCGCTTCTCGCAGGCTCCACGATAGTGCTCGCTAGAGCCGGGGTCCTGCCCACGGCTCACAAAGCACGCCTCCATAGCACAGGCTGAATGACTAACCTTAGCGTTCTCGAAGCCAACAATAGAACCAGCCGGTTTGCCACAGATTACACAAATCGCGTTGCACATATCTCGTTCTCCTCTGATAATCTGTGGCAAACCGACATAAGGGGGTAAATCTACCCCCGACGATCACGCCGTGGCGGACGGCGGTCACCCGCGTTGTACAGGTGATGGAACATGGCTCGCGCCGTGCCATCCTCGACCTCGGCCAAGTCGAACTCGTCCAGGTGATCGAGCAACAGGTGCAGAGCCGGGGAATTCATGTGCAAGCACGTCGTGTGGTCCAGATGGCTCACGTTGAACACCGGACGGTGCTCGCGGGTGTCACCACCATCGTCAAACTCGGTGTCGCGAACGGGTTCATCCAGATTGCGGCGGTCGGTGCGGTTCATGCGAATAGTCTCCCTTGAAATCACGAAAACGAAACGAAGCAGAAAAACGAACGGGGAGTTAGGGCTTCAAGAAGCGGATGCATAAACAGAGGCTTTGCTATTGCACACCTATGGTTGATCAGACCCGGTGTGAAAGAAGCGGATGCATAATTAGAGGCTTCGCTGTGAGTGGCGTTGCTCCCCATTCGCTCGAACTTTTGTTACAGGAGTCACCCCCGCGTTAACACAGGGAGTTTATCCACCTGAAACTCGCTGGCGGCATACTGATCGAGATACTCGTTGATCTGCAAAGCCGGAAGGGCAGAATCACCAACAACCTCTTTCAGATACTGCGTCAGCAAATCCCACAGATGCTCATCATTCCCAGTCATGAGTGGTCCAACCTGAGGGTCATAATCAGTCACGGCAATCACCTGCCGACCATGATCAGCACACTCAGCGGTGAAAACCCAAACCGTGCTGCCCGATTTCGCAGGCAACTTCCGCCCGAACGAAACGACAGCAGGTTCGATCCACTCGACATAGCCAATCTCGCCATGCTCCGAGAGAACGCTGTAGTAGGTCCGTTGGCGACCAATGCCATGACCCTGTTGCTTCAGCTTCCGCCAGCCGTGCTGCCTTGCTTTCTCGATCAGGCATTTCTGCGAGCAATAGCCGGTCAGATCGGCCTTGGATTTGTTCGAGTCGAATTTCTTGCCGCATGTGCGACACTTGCACCATCGCGGCGGATTCCGTAGATCAACCATGTCCTTGTCCTCCGATAGACTGTTGCAGGCCAAAGAAAATGGTTAAACCATATAGACGATGTAGACGCGGACCAGATCACCGTCCTTCCGCTCCCAGAAGGCGTGATCACCGCAGTCCTCGACCTTTTCACCAGCAGCGATGGCGCGATTGACCTTGTTCACGATCGTCCGAACGGTCCGATCGTTGACCACGTGATAGTCCTGTGTCGCATGACCAGTCGCATGGGTATGCTTCCCGCGACACCCGCAACAACAACCAGGGCGTCCACTGTAAACAGACGCCACCTTGGTCACATCGATGGGGGCAGTCAGAAAGATTTTCTCGCTCATATCAATCTCCTTGATAGCGGGGTGTCTCAGCGACCATATGTGGCAGGGGGATGACCCCTGTTAACTTCTCCCAGTCTCTTCATCCATCCATGCTCGAAGGATGGCGAACACTTCGTCATAATCCGAGTCCTTCGGGCGTGCCGCCTCACAATACGAGTGCATCTGCGACACACTCTCAGGCGGAAAGCCACCGCTCCAGGTCTCGAAATCAGCACGAATATACGAATGGCTCGACCGTAGCCGATCTCGAAGAAGCCTTCAAACGGGCCATCCTTTAACCCGTTATCTATCGCTGCCACAGGACTATATGAACGAACCAGAAAAGATTGACGCTGCGGCTGGCAGGGGGAATAGAGGAGTTAATTCGGAGCAAACACCAACACCGAAAACGTACCAGCGTCAGACTCACCAAATGAAAAGTCTTCGTGAACATAAGCATCAGCAGCATCACCGACAAAATCGTAGCCACCATCTGGTCGGTATACCGCTATTGGCAGATCTATCCAATCGGGATGCGTAGCCAATAATTCGCGAATAGTGAGCATCGTGTAATCCAAAAGCAGCGAGTACCCCAGCTTACTACCAATCACCACCATGGACCCCATGGATTCAGCCGGGAGTACCGCACAGAAATTAAAGTGGTCGCTCAGCAGCACGGGATTTTGTGCAGGCCCACCCCTCCCATCATCCTCACCCTGGAATGGGAACAGGATAAAACAGGAATGGGCGGTGCTCTTGCCCGACCGCGAATTTGTCGCGAGATTTTGCTCATCGTTACGGTCCTCAACTCAACAAATCTCACTAATCGTCTTTACCACATGATGTGACAGCCACATCGGCCAGATTAAATCGGTAATAACCAAATCTCTTAGCAGTCGATCTACGATGACAATTAGCACAACGTATATCACACTTTGCTATTTCAGCCAGAATGGCTTCTTGGGAGAAGGTGAGCATCGAACTAATCCCAATTCTCTTCTCGTTTGGGTCTCGATGATCGAATTCTAAGACAACTGGGTCTGGTTCACCACAGTCGATACAGCATTTATCAGAAAGATAGCTAAAGATGAATTGCTGATTCTCAGCGATAGCCTGTCGCCTGCGAGTAGCAGCCTGTTGTACTCGCTTCGATCGATTGTCTAGATAGTGTTGATCACGATACCGCTTGTGGCATAGTTTGCATTGTTTAGCTCTTTTACCAGCGGCTTTGCTCTTCCAGTTGAATTCTTCTGGTTCTTTGTCTTGTCTACATGTTGAGCAGCGCATGGTATACCTCCAACGTAGCTTTGCGTTGGAGGTAAAGAAAACGAAACCCGACTCTCGACTCCGTTGTGCATGGCCTGAGAGCACCACACGACCGGCAGCCGGGGGGCGGAGTATCACGTCTACGCCGAAGACCACCCTCTAGGTGCAGGTCGTCGAATCGGCGTCGCCGGGTTCCGTAACCAACTGTGGCAAGAAGGTAGTACCGGTTAAACCCGCACCACCGAGTAACTGACGATCCAGTACCAGCCGCTAGAATCGTTGCCGCTGTAGTTCTTCTGGTACAAGATGTTCGGATCAGACTGCTCGTGACCAGGACCACACTGAGGGATCGAAGTAGTCATGCCAAAACGGCGCAACTCATTAACAAGACTACCAGTATCGGTATCGCCGAACGAATCATCCTCGATGAACCGCTGGCAAGCCCGCAGACTACGATCAAAATCGCCCTCATGGTCACTGTGACTACCAAGGACCACCACACTGACGTATGGCGGCTTTTTGCGATCAATCGGCGTCCTTGAAATCGTCCTGATCAACTGCAGCATGGCTTCTCCTATGCCAAAACGGCGTCAGCCTCAATGTGCTCGTCCTCGTACCCCTCACAACCCACCAGCCGGGACCACCCATCGACCAGGGTGTCGAATTCTTCATCCGGCATCGCAACCAACCCGTCGAAGGCCGCTTCGATCAATTCGGGTACGAGATCGAAATCGATCGGCGGCTCAACTTCCGGGTACAACGCTTCCATTTCTTCGTTGAACTTGACGTAGCAGGCGGCGTGCATCGATCCGCCACCGTAAGGAATCCCCGCTTCGCCAACAACCGGTTCGTCACAATAGAGGCACTGTCTGCACATGTCTGGCTCTCCTTGGTGAGTGGGTGATGCCCGATTGTGGCACCAAGGTCAGGCCAGTTAAATCCATTTTCGAGCAAATCTACAGTAACACGATTCACATGATGCGAATCGTATGAGCGATTTCCTGCTTGGAAAGGTTGAATTCAATGCCAATTTGTATCACATGTCACCAAGATAAACCAAAATCAGATTTTTACGGTGGTAAACATAGATGTAGCAACTGCAAAGAGTGCAATGCTAAATACCTCAAGAATTATAGGATACAAAATAGACTCGAAGCACTACAAGCATATGGCGGTGAACATCCAAAATGTTCATGTCCAGGTTGTAATGAATCACATATCGAATTCTTATGTATAGACCACATTAACGGTGGTGGTAAACGACATTATGCTCAATTAAGAGCAGAACAAAAACAGACAAAAGAAAAAATCAAGCCGGGGATGTTACCAGGTGGGGGAGCATTATACAGATGGTTAAAAAAACAAGGATATCCACCGGGGTATCGAGTCCTATGTTATAATTGTAACACGGCACGATCTAATGGGCCATGCCCTGTACATGAAGCTAACCATATACGATGACGTTAAAGCTACCACCCACAGCAGCCTTACCGTATACTTCAGCATCCCATTCAACATCGTCTGGCGTGATCTCACCATCGATAATCAAACGGCGAATCTTCTCGATGCTCTCTTCCGGGTGATCAAGCGTACCCTCAATGATGATGGACTCCCTGGTTGCCTGATCCTCATAGCGTCGTTCTACTCTGTGCTTAGCCATAATACCCTCCAGGGTAGCTTTGACGGACAGTACGTCGTTTAAATCCTGTCCGTACAAAAATACAGTATGACACAAATGAAATACTGTAGCGGATGTGACCAAAACCTACCAATAGACCGATTTAGAAAGCGTACAGATGTAAATGGGCTTCGGCCTAAGTGCAGAAAATGTGAAAACAAACTAACACCCGCTATGAAGTTGTATCGAAAAAGAAGAACGTATACATTAAAACGCAGAGCTATCGAATATCTTGGTGGAAAATGCATGAACCCAAGCTGTCCACTACCACCAGATTACGTTGTACCAGATTCAGCGTTTGATTTTCATCATCGTGATCCAACAGCTAAATCGTTCAACATTTCGAATAAAAAGACATGGGAGATAATTAAAGAAGAACTCGATAAATGTGATTTGTTATGTTGTTTATGTCATCGGATTCTTGAAGATGAAATGGACCGTTCAGTACTAATAGAAAAACGGCCTGAGAGTTCATGACCCCTCAGGCCGCCAAGAATCAGCCATGCCTTATACCTAACCACGCCAGACAAGAGCACCATCATCACAAGAGCAGAACGCGCTCCATTTCTTGCTTAGATAGTGGTTGCTGTTTCGCGTGTCTCAACCTTCACGGACCGTATCGGGTCTACGCAACCCGACGTATCTCCAGCTGAGTGGCTCAAACGGTCATCAGCCCAACTGATTCCTTTCCTTCAGAAACCCAAGGGCAACGGGATTCACCTTCACCAACGATCTCAACCCACTCGCCACCTGAATCCCGTTGACAATCTCAGCGACCTTCGCAAAAACTGACTCAGCCAATTCACACTGAGCGGGGTCATACTCGGTCCCGCCATCGTGCTTGAAATCACGAATCCGCATCGACGAACTGATGAGATTCCTGGCTGCCGACCAACGAATGTCGATGAATGCCTTGTTGCCATCATACCGCAAGGACAACCAGACGATATGCAACACATCGTCCACGGCGATCGACGTGCCGACCACACCCGGAAACGTCACCATCCGAACCGCTGACAACTCGACCTCTTGCCCATCCTCGTCGTAATCGGCATCGGTATCGACAGTACTGCCACAGAATTCGGCCACTGCACGAGACGTACAAACCACCAGCCGATCGGCCTCGGCTGCGGAGTAATTGCCGGTGGTGCCGTACCGCCCATCACGCTCCATTTCGATGTAGACCTGATAGCGTTCGTCGCCCTCGCCGACCCCGCCTTTCTGCAGGACAACAGTCGTCTTACCGACTCCAAGCGTCCGGTTGAGAGAAGCACGGGAGAACGACCGACCAAAATCGGCCAGATAGAGCAAATCGTTTCCCTCTTCATCGCGGGTTTTTCGGACCCCAGAAACTGACGCAAGATTTCAGAAGGGAACATCTGAGCATGCCGTTGGTCGATCATATCACACTCCAAGAAGCAGGAATCACACAATCACTACCTTGTGAAATACATGTGACAGACGAGAGTCAATCGTTAAAGGTACATGACAGCGAATACAGCCCGACCAAGCATCCGCCGATCGGTAGCACCGATAACAACCTCAGAATCCCCATCATCCAAGCTGATGTGAATCATCGGCACCACATTGTTATCGGCGTTGAGGTACTCGACGACTCGCATAGCAGCAATAGTCGATGCTTCGTTGGCCTGATCACCCTCAAGATGGTCTGGCCAGCATCGTACCTTGAACTCGACATCGCCTTCCTCGAAGACCTCAAACTCATGGTCAAACGAGTTGGCGAAAATACCGGCGTCTTCGGCAGCCTGTCGTAGCAGTTGAACGTGTGCTGGTTTCATCGGATAAACTCTTTGGCTTTGGCGATTTTTCTGCGGGTCACTGCTGGCAGTTCACCAAATTGTTTTTTCTGGTGCCTGACTACCGCCAATTCGGTGGCTGGTGAGATTGTACCAATGGCGACCATCATACCGCCACAGTCATGGACGATGTAGACGTGCCGCTTGTAGACCCTGGAGACGATTCCCCAGAATTTCTGTGATGGTGCGTGCCACCAGATCAGATCACCCTTGCTGTGCTGGTGCATATGTCCTCTCGTACCAGTTGAGGAATTCGGCATCCCGGTTGGCTTCAATAACGAGATCGACGGTGGTATCGCCCCAGCATCGTCGCTGAGTCGCTTCGTCACAACCACCTTCGATGGCAAGCCCCAGTTTGTAGACGGCTTCGTATGGCACGAAGAGGATCATGCCTTCGACGGCTTGGTCACCGACGAAATTGTTGGGGTTGGTCGATCTGAGTGTGGTGTGTTTCGAACAGATTACGTGTTGCATGGTTGGCTGTGGCAGGTGGGGGATTATGGGTAAATGAAAGGGGCCAGCGCCCCCAGAGCGCTGGCCCCTCTCTACCACCCAGAACCACCCAATCAAAGATACAGTAAACGCGGGTTTTTACAAGCGAGAAAACCAGATGAAATGCAACAAATGCTCACAAGAAGCAGCCCCAGGTAAGAAACGGTGTCCTGAATGCATAGAGCGTGATCAGAACTGGACCAAAAAACGTAGAGCTTACAGACTCGCAAACAACCTATGCCTCAGATGCGGCCAAAATCCACCTGATTCAGAACGGTACTGCAGGCCATGTCTCACAAAATTCAAACTATGGCGAAACACAGACAAACAGGACGCTATAGAGCACTACGGTGGAATCTGTGCATGTTGTGGCGAATCGAACCAAGCATTCCTAACGATTGATCACATTAATGGCGGTGGTACACAACACCGCAAGAAAAACAAGAATGGATCAATCGTTGGGAACTCTGTTTACCGCTGGCTACGCAAACAAGGTTATCCTGATGGTTATCAGGTTCTTTGCTTCAATTGCAACTGTGCGAAAGGGTTGTACGGCCAATGCCCACATCAGACACTGGCCGTACAACAATCGATCACTTAGTTGCCTTCGAACGCAGAGCCGGTCGTACCAGTAGAGAGTTTACGATCGATGTGGAACGCGGCGAACTCGGTGAACTTGTCGCGGGTGCCTTCCATGTCGTATTCCTCGCCCAAGGTGCCACCGACCCACGCATTCATCAGCCGGGCACCGCTCGGCGTTGCGTAGTGCGTCGCGACCTCGGTGGCGTAGTTGATGGCGTCGTACACGGTGCATTTGACCGGCAAGGCCCGCTGCCGCTTCGCCGACAGCGAATCCGGGTTGGCGATCCCGTACAGGCGGCTGAAATCGCCGGTCATCCGGTGGAAGGCGTTGAACAGGGGCGAACCGATGTGTTCGTCCTTCTCGCCCATCGGCGTGCCTTCCAGCGGCTGCCGCATCCAAGCCGACAGCGACGTACCCTGCGACAGGGCGGAATCCATGGGTTTCAGCATCTTGTCGGCGTGCATCCGAGCCAGCAGCTTGTACAACTGCTGCGTCTCGTTCACGGACGCCCACGACTTGGTGGCCGCTTCGACCCGCTGACGCAGAGCCGCGAAGCCCTCGTCATTGTTGAACCCATCCAGGGCACGGATCAAGGCGGGAGCCACATCATCGTTGCCCTTGCCCAGCGCCAGGCCGCTCTTGAACGCTGCGGTGTAGCCGATGGCCCCATTCATGCAGACCATCCGCAGCAACGCCAGATAGATGTTCGGCAGGCCGTAGCCGTCAATCGGCGTGCTCATCAGGAAGCGGTTCGCATGCACGTCGCCCGCAATGTCGAACTGATTCTGCCCGACACGCGGCACGTGATGGGACTCCACCAGACCGTTGGTGTAGGTGATATCCACCCCACCGTACTGGTTGAGCAGTTCGATCAGGTCGTCGAACACCACGATCGGCTTCTGCGGAGCCGTCGCACCCATCAGGGTGGCCATGGGCTTGCCTTCCTCGTCCTCACCGCGCTCGACGCAGACGCGAACCCGGTCGCTCTTCTCGACACTGGCGATGCGCTGGAACGTCTCGGCGTGATCGAAGTACTTGAAGATCGTGCCGTTGATGCCGTACTTGGCG
>MTKY01007076.1_pt1 | contig 20213 bp, 14 predicted proteins | sample 1042731 | NCBI WGS metagenome assembly MTKY01 (sample SAMN06212206, study PRJNA360538) | anaerobic digester metagenome | biome: Wastewater treatment plant; material: sludge; isolation source: anaerobic digester fed with sludge from wastewater treatment plant | place: Denmark: WWTP Soeholt ... | reverse complement strand
AAAATGGCGATTTGGGGGAACACGGCGTCACGGATTCAGGAATGAAGAAAAGCAGCTTAACCCGCTCGGTTGACTCAAACGTCTGCGCGGCTGCATTGCGATGTCCACAGGCCGGGCAGTTGATGACAATGTCCGGGCCGGGTACGTGCTCCAGCTGGTGCAATAGCGGAATCATCATGGACTCCCCCTGTGTCAACGCGGGGTGGCCGCGGAGGGGCGGGATCGCGGAAGTCGTCTCGATTCCGCTCTGAGGCGTCACGGCACCTTCCGAGCCGCAAGTCCTGCCCGCACGCCGCTTCGTATTCTAAATAGTTATCCACAATCGCCCGGCGCGAAAGTGGGCAATGTGTAGAAAATAGGGCGTCAGTGCCAAGTGTCCTGACCAACAGGTTCAAGGCAAGGAGGCCCCATGCGGACTATTATGCCCGAGTTGTCGCGCTCGGAAAAGCGCAGGTTGCGGATCTGGATTCGGCGTGAGAGGGATGCCGGAACGCGGACGCGGATGTTGTTGTTGCTGCAGGTGAGCAAAGGCAAACCAGTGGCGGAAGTGGCGGAGGCGCTTCACGTGGCCCGATCGACCGTGTACCGGCTGCTGGATCGGTTCCGAGTGCGCGGCTGGTCGGCCTTGGCGGATCGGCGGGAAGAGAACGGCCGGACCGGCGTGGACGAGATGTTCCTGCTGCAGTTGCGTCAGGCGGTGGCGGGTTTTCCCCAAGACTATGGCTGGTCAAGGCCCACCTGGACGCAGGAACTGCTCTGCGAAGTGATGGCGGAATGCACGGGCTTGCGGGTGAGCCAGGCGACGATGAGCCGGTTGCTCAAGAAGATCGGAGCTCGGCTGGGCCGGCCGCGTCCGGTGCTGCGGTGCCCGTGGAAAAAGGGGCGGAAAACAAGGCATTTGCGGAAAATCGGCCGGTTGATCGGGAACCTGGGCCGAAATGAGGTGGCGGTACACGCGGATGAGGTGGACATCCATCTGAATCCGAAGATCGGATTCGACTGGATGCTCTCGGGGCAGCAGAAGGAAGTGGTGACCCCCGGTCAGAACGTGAAGCGGTACCTGGCCGGGGCCAGGGACGTGCGGACGGGACGGATTCACTGGGTGGCCGGCGTCCACAAGCGCAGCCGCTTGTTCATTGATCTGCTGAAGCGGCTCTTGAGGATGTACCCTTCGCCCAGAGTGACCCACGTGATCGTGGACAACTACGTCATCCACAAGAGTCGTCAGACGCAGTTAGCGCTGGCTGGCATGCCCCGAATCCAGTTGCACTTCCTGCCGCCCTACAGTCCGTCCTTCAACCCCATTGAACGGGTGTGGCTGGATATGCACGCGGAAGTGACACGGAACCATCGATGCCGAACGATCGACGAGCTGATGGACGAGGTGGACTATTACCTCAAGCATCGTAACCGGAAAAAACTACGCGACCGCCAGCGAGCAGCCGCGTAATCGTGGATAAGGATTTAGCAGCGTGCCAGGGGGCACGCACGAAAGGCCGCCCCGCAAGGTGCCGTCAACGATCGTCGTCTGGTAACCGTTCACACCCTGATGGGCAAGAGCAAAGGGGGCGGGGTGTCGTTGGAAGCAGGCGTAGATGGCGCCGCGAAGGTGGGCGAAGGCGGACCGGTCCTGCTGGGCGCGTGTTGGGTAGACTCGGATTCCTGGAATTCGGGCGATCAGAGACGTTCTGCCGTGTCCTGGTCGGATGCCGTCGGGCCGAAGGGGTCGAGAGTGATGGGTCATGAGTCGCGCGGCACGAAGCGGCGTTGAGGCCGCTGGGGCGGGCGGGACCCGCACGCGTGGCGGAGTTCCGTGTTGCTCTGATTCACGTTCGCAGTGAGGACTATCCGCCGCCGCGCCGAATGTGCTATCCGCCGCCGCAAGGAACGTGGATGCCGTCGACCAGGCCGGAGGCGTCGTGCCAGTCCAGCAGGTCGTCCGAGCTGACATGGTTGACCGGAACGGGCCGCACGTTCCAGATATCGCGGGCGTATTCCTGGATGGTTCGGTCGCTGGAAAAAACACCCATGTTGGCGGTGTTCAGGATGGACATGCGGGTCCAGCGTTCCTCGTCGCGATAGGCTTCGCTGACGTTTTTCTGGCACTCGACATAGGCAGAGAAGTCGGCCAGGTTCAGGAACGGGTCGCCCTCGTCCAGGAGCCGGTGTACGAGCGTCTGGAACACGCCCGGCTCATGCCGGGAGAAGTGATCCTGCGCGATCTGGTCGATGGCCGTCCGCAGCTCGGGAACCGTGAGGTAGCGGTTCCGCGGGTCGTATCCGCGGCTCTTGAGGTTGCGTACCTCGTCGGCGGTCAGACCGAAGATGAAGATGTTGTCCGGCCCCACCTGGTCGCGGATTTCCACGTTTGCCCCGTCCAGGGTTCCGATGGTCAGGGCGCCGTTCAGCGCGAACTTCATGTTTCCCGTCCCGCTGGCCTCCATGCCGGCGGTGGAAATCTGCTCGGAGAGGTCGGCGGCGGGGATGACTCGTTCCGCCAGCGACACGCGGTAGTTTTCCAGGAACACGACCTTCAGCCGACCGCGCACGTCCGGATCGTGGTTTATGACGTCGCCGACGGCGACGGTCAGCTTGGTGCAGAGCTTGGCCAGCCAGTAGCCCGGGGCCGCCTTCCCGCCCAACAGGATGGTCCGTGGCACAGGATCAGGTTCCATGCCCAGCTTGATTCGGTTGTACAGGGTGATCGCGTGCAGCAGGTTCAGGGTCTGCCGCTTGTACTCGTGCAATCGCTTGACCTGCACGTCAAAAAGGGAGTCGGTGTCCAGCAGCAGGCCTTGCGTTTTGCGCAGGTACGCGGCCAGTCGTTCCTTGTTGATCCGCTTGACTTCGCGCCATCGGCGGCGGAACTCCGCGTCATCGGCGAGCGGAATGAGCCGTCGCAGTTCGTCGAGATTCCGGATCCAGCCTTCGCCGATGGCGTCGGTGATCAGATAAGCCAGGGCCGGGTTGGCCTTGCGGAGCCAGCGGCGCGGCGTGATCCCGTTGGTCTTGTTGTTGATGCGGTCCGGATACAGCTCGTGGAAATCGCGCAGCACGTCGTCCTTGAGAATCTGCGTGTGCAACGCGGAGACGCCGTTGACCGAGTGGCTGCCCACGACGGCCAGGTGTGCCATCCGCACGCGCTTTTCGCTTCCTTCCTCGATCAATGACATCCGCTGCACGCGCGGGGCGTCATATGGGTATCGCCGGTGAATGGTCTCCAGCACGCGGCCGTTGATCTCGTAAATGATCTCCAAATGCCGCGGCAGCAGCTTCTCCAGCAGGTTCACCGGCCACTTTTCCAGCGCCTCGGGCATGACGGTGTGGTTGGTATAGGCGAGGGTCCGCTGGGTCAGGTCCCACGCCTCGTCCCAGTCCAGTTCCTGCTCATCGGTGAGCAGCCGCATCAGTTCCGGAACGGCCAGGGCCGGATGGGTGTCGTTGAGCTGGATGGCGACGCGCTCCGGCAGCAGCCGCCAATCCTGATGCTGGGCGCAGAACCGGTCGAGAATGTCCTGCAGGGAGGCCGACACCAGCAGATACTCCTGCTTGAGCCGCAGTTCTCGACCCTGTTCGGAATCATCCTTGGGGTACAGGACCTTCGTGATGTTCTCCGTGCGGAACTTGTCCTCGCAGGCCTGCATGTAGTTGCCGTGGTTGAAGTAATCCAGCTCAAACTCGTTCGTGGACTTCGCCGAAAACAGGCGAAGCGTGTTGACCGTGTGGTTGCCGTAACCCGGCACCGGCACGTCATACGGCATGGCCATGATGTCGTGCGTGTCTACCCAGCGCGCCCGGTCGCGTCCACGGCCGTCGCGATGGCGTTCCACCCGGCCATAGAACCGCACGCGCAGCGTGTGCTCCGGCCGCGGAATCTCCCACGGGGTGCCCAGGCGCTGCCAGTCATCCGGCCGCTCGACCTGGTAGCCGTTGACAATCACCTGGTGAAACATCCCGTAGTCGTAGCGGATGCCGTACCCGTAGCCCGGCAGCGCGAGCGTGGCCATGGAATCCAGAAAACAGGCTGCCAGCCGGCCCAGACCGCCATTTCCCAGGCCGGCGTCTTCCTCCAATTCCCGCAATTCCTCCAGATCGTGACCGAGCTCAAAAAGGGCCTGGTGCGCTTCATCGTACATTTCCAGATTCACCAGGCTGTTGCCCAGCGTCCGGCCCATGAGGAACTCGAGCGAGAGGTAGTAAACCCGCTTGGTGTCCGGGTTTTTGTAGTAGGCCCGTCGGGTGGCGATCCAGCGTTCAATGAGACGATCCCGCACCGTCATGGCCAGGGCCATGTAGCGATCGTTCGCGGATGCGTAGCCGGGTACTTTGGCCTGGGTGAACGCGATGTGGTTGATGAAGGAGCGCTTCAACGACTCTACGTCCATCCCGCGACGCGAATCGCGGACAACTGTGTTGGCGGGTCCGTTCTGCAGAATCGTCATGCGCGATGCTCGTTCAAGTGCGGTTGCAATTGCCGCCCTTACAGGTTCTTCGGGGGTCACGGGGCTTCGGCCCGTGCCCGGGCGGGCCGACCAACGCTGGGGCGGCCCGCCCCTTCCGACGTATCGGTCCGGTGGGTAAGGGGTCTTAGTTAGCGGGCGGTTATCGGATGCGATTGGAGGAGCAGTTTCCGCAACGAGAAAATGAGTGGCATCCCTCAGCTTGCGACGGTGGTGACGACGTCTGATAAGACCCGAAACGGGGATGAAATGGGGGATTCAAACTGGTATAGTCGCCGGCAGTGGGGAAGAAGCCCTGCCGGTGCGCTGGGGACTTCCGTTGGGTTGGTGTCAAGGCTCGTGAGGAAGGACGATCTGTGATGTGGAACACGATTGGTTCGCGTGCCGTCGCTGCGTGCATGGTGCTTCTCTCGGCCGCGGGTGCAGCCTTCGCCACGCCGGAGTTTGTCGCGCACTTGCCCGACATTTCCGTGTACGGCGAGCCGGCCGGCACGACCATGCGTGAGCCGCACGCCCCGCAGGCCGGCATGGCGATCGACATCTGGGCCCGCATCGGGTTTTCGTTCTACTACACCAACGTGGCCGTGTATTACACGACCGACGGCTCTGAGCCGCAGGGCGCGTTCGGCGTGCCGTCGGGCAGCACATCCGTCGTGTCCAACGGCAGTTGGGTCCGCAACGAGGCGCCGCCGAACAACACGGTGGACTGGTGGCGGACCACGCTGCCCGCTGGCGTGCAGACGTCTGGCACCACCGTGCGGTACAAGGTGGGCGTGTGGCACAACGGGGGCGGGCCGGAAGTGTTTGCCAATAATACGGGTTGTGCCGACGGCGTCTGCGACGACCCCGCCGGAACGCCGTCCGTCTTCCAATATACGGTGGGCGGCACGACCGCCCTGCCGTGGCCCGGCGCCGGGGCCGGTTCGCCCACGCCACAGGCGGGCTATCCGGACGTGTACTTCTGGAAGGAAGAGGGCGTGGTCGGCAACAACTACATGAATGTGATGCTCGACCAGAACGGCACGGTATACGACGTGTACTATCCGTCCGCCGGCTGCGTTTACGGCATGGGCACCAGGAACGAGGGATATGTCGACGGGCTGGACACGTTTCCGCCCGGCCTGCCGCCGGGATTCCGCGGCCAGATGAACCTGAACCAGGCCATGGGCGGCATCCGTGTGGACGGGATGACATACTGGCTGAGCAACCCCAACGGCGCCGGCTACAGCAACGTGTCCCAGCGGTATGTGCCGGATACAAACGTCATTGAGACATCGGCCACGCTGACCTCCGACGGGCACAACATTCTCGTGCAGCAGTATGATTTCTGCGCGAAGGGAATCACCTTTCCCACGGACGCCGGGGGGAGCAACCCCAACCGCGGGATCTACATCAAGCGCTACCTGTTGACCAACAACGGAACTCAATCCAGAACCATCGTTTTCTACTATTATGCCGACTACGCGTTGAACGGCGGCGACAGTTACGACAGCATGTTCACCGACGCAGCCCGCGGAACCATGGTCGCCTATGACAACACACAACGCTGGACCAGCCAGAGCGGCGAGTACAACCCCACGACCACCGGAGACTATGAAAAGAACGTCTCCATCTACCTGGCCACAACGCTGAAACGGCTGGACACCGTCGGTGGCGCCGGCGGGACGCCCGCCACGGGTTTCTGGAGCGACACCAGCGGCGACACCGATCGCGGCTGGCTCGGCATAGAGGTGGAGCTGCCGGTGGGAGTGACGAAGGAGATCGACGTGGCGTTCATCGGCGGGTTTGACACCTTCGCCGGAGCGACCGGGACCTACGCGTATCAGATGGTCAATGCGATCGATTGGTTTCTGGCCGGCAACATGAGCGAGGTGCAGGCGGCGACGGAAAGCTACTGGACGGACTGGCTTGCGCAGGGCGTTGTCGTGGAGACACCGGATGACGCGTACGACGAGACATTCAAGCGCGGCCTGCTCGCCACGGCCCTGCACCTCGACGGCAGGAACGGCGGCATCATCGCGGGAATGCACAACGGGGCGTATCCGTTCGTCTGGCCCCGCGACGGCGTGTGGGCGGCCGTCACGCTGGATCGCACCGGCCACACCGCGGAGGCGGCCGAGATATACCGGTACCTGCGTGACATCGCCTATCGGGCCGAAGAGGAGCCGGGGCGCCGGGGCTGGTGGTACCAGAAGTACACCACGGACGGCTACATCGTCTGGAACGCCCCGCAGGTGGACGAGACGTCCGTCTATCCGTGGGGCCTGTACTACCACTACAACGTCACGGGCGACGTGCCGTTTCTCGCGGACCACTACGTGACGGTGTACGAGGCGGCCCGGGCGTCCAGCGAGGACAGCACCGTCGACAGCCGCCTCTTCTACGATGATACGTACCTGCTCATGCACTCGAACAACCTCTGGGAAGACTCCTGGGGCGAGTTCCTCTATTCGAACGCGTCGGTCGAGCGCGGCCTGCGTGACGCGGCGGCGATCGCGGACGTGCTGGACCAAAACGCCTGCCCCGGCGGCCCCGGCACCTGCAACTACCACAACGACAGGAACCTTTTCCTGACCCGGGCCGACGCCATCCACAGCGGCCAGGTCAGCCGCCTCCTGTGGGACGGAGAAAACACCGATGTCTCGCTGCTGGGCCTGGTCTACCCGTTCGACGTGTTTGCCGCGGATGATCCGCTGATGGCTCACGTGGTGGATCGGATCAACGGCGTGGCCGTCGACACATTCGGCAACAACCACCCCATCATGAACTATGCCTCGCACGGCGAGTGGGAAGGGCTGGTCAATCGCTACTGGGGTGACACATACTGGCATAATGCGAGCGGGCCAAACCCCAACGCGAGCCCGTGGTTCCTGACCACCCTGTGGTACGGCTGTTACTACGGCGTGCGTCAGAACCTGACGGCGGGCAAAGCGGACATTGACAACCACAAGCACCGTTTTGACCTGCTGCTCGGACGGCTGGGGCCGATGGGACTGGGAGCCGAGCAGATTGCGCCATCCAACAGCCTGCTTTACCCCGGGCAGATGGACTTCGTGCTGCAGGCCGCCTGGCCCAACGCCTGGGAGTCCATGTCGTTCCTGGTCGACGCGGTGATGCTGTTCCTGGACTTCACCCCCGACGCCTCGGCCAACACGCTTCGGATCCGACCCAAGCTCCCCTCGGCCTGGTCCACAATGGCGTTCAAGAACCTGACCCTGGGCAGTCACCGGCTGGATGTCACGTGCACCGAGAGCCAAACCCACGCCGCACACAGCGTTACGAATCGAAACGGGGCTCCCGTCGCGTATGACACGGTCCTGCGCGTACCGGCCGGCAGCGCTGTTCTGGGTGTCCTGGAAAACGGCGTGGGCAAGACGTACGGCTACAGGCCCACCATCGGGGCCGTGTCCGTGGCAGGAGACCTGGCCGTCGGAGCGGGGGCCCAGACCCAGATCGCCGTGTACCTTTACGCGGGTTTCGCGGAATGCCTGACGGGCCCGGATGCGGGGCCGCCCGCGCCCGGCTGTGACGTCTACGACATTGAGGGCGACGGGGACGTGGATCTGGCGGATTTCGCCGCGTGGTGCCGGACCCTGCAACAGATGCCCTGAACAATGGCGCGGCCGGCTTTTCGCAACGTGGCATTTCAGCCGCCCATCGGACTGCGCCTGGAAGGGCAGGCATGCAAGCACAAGCAAATCCGGGCATTATGGGACGTTGCCGCGATGAAAATACCTCGAATTTCGGGTTGATTCCCACGCCGGGAATCGCCTAGAATGAGCGTCGGGTATGAGGGAATCGGGAGAGAGAGCATTCGCGTAACCATTGTGTGGTTACCTCCTCAAGTGGCCGGTGTAGGGGTAGACCGGCAGATTCCCCAAGCGATTTTTTGAGGCGAGGAAAAGTCATCCGGCATGGCTGGAGAGCCTGTCGGTGGCGATGCGTGTCGTGGCACTTCGCGGTTTGTGCCGGCGGACATGATCGTCACTCCAGGTGGGCGGGAGGAGAGCAACAATGCGATTCACTTCAGGATTGGCCCTGCGGGGCGCGGGCAAGGGTCTCTTGGTGGTTGTGGCTGGTTTGGCGATGGTGGGGACGGCCGTGGCGGCGGAGATACCGTTGCAGAAAGCATGGTCCGCATCCGGCCATTACGCGGTTGTGAACACCGGTGTCGGCACGCGCGATACGGGCGGTACGGGCACCATGGCCAACGTGACGGTTCCCGGCCAGGTGCAGCAGGCATGGCTGTATTGGGTCGGATCCAACGTGCCGCACGGCGACATAGGGCATGATCCGGTGGTCACGCTCACGCGCAGCGGAACGTCCGGCCAGAGTGTTACGGCCGACGCCATAGTGGTTGTCGACTTCGAGGTTCCGTGGCAGCCGGGCAATTACTACTGGGATGCCAACCACATCGCGTATTGGGCGGACGTCACGGACCTCGTGGCGAGCGGCACCTGGGACTACACCATCTCCGATTTCGAGATGGACAAGACGCATGGCGCCGGTCTGCAGATCGTCTACGAGAGCGACAATCTCCCCTGGCAGGATGTGAGCATTTTCCAGGGCCACGACTACGCGTTTGCCGGATGGCAGAACGCCGGTGAGCTGAACCGGACCTGGGTGACCAGTTACACGTTTGCTCCGGCCGCCTACGACCGGGTGCTGGAAGCGGCGTTTCTGGTTGCCGGGGGAGAGAACGCGGATCGGCCCGATCAGCTCTGGTACGACGTGGGCACGCACCAAACGGACGCCGATCTGCCCGATGAACTGATCACCAACGGTCTGGGAACGGTCCTGGACACGAACCCACTCGAAGGCCGCGACGGCAACGAGTGGGATACGGTCATCAAGTCAGTGATCATCCCGGCTGGCGCCACGTACGCCGCGTTCCAGTTCGAATCTGGCGGCGGCACCGGCCTGGGCAGTCCGAAAGAGAGCTTCAGTTGGGTCTCCGCGTCGTTCTCGCTGATCCCGGAGCCGACTTCGCTGGTTCTGCTGGTTCTGGGCGGGGTGGGCCTCATCAGCCGTTCGCGCCTCTGAAAGGCCAGACGAACCAGGTGAATGACATTCTCGGGGCCGCCCACTGCGGGCGGCCCCGCTGCATTGGTGCAACAGCGTGGCTTCCGCGCCCCTTAGCCCGGACCATCCGTCCGAACTGTACGCTTCAGACGGCGCTGGATCCGGCCGTCGGAGAGGATCTCAGGGTGAGGCGCACACGGACTCCAACCGCCAACGGAACCGCATTCTCCGCTGCATCAAGACGCATTGCGCCTGGTTGCGCTGTCGATAGCTCCGACCCGACTGGCCTGCCAGGACTCGAACCTGGAACCTTCTGATCCAGAGTCAGACGTGCTGCCAGTTGCACCACAGGCCAATAGACCCAGAGTGTAGCCCACAAACCGCGGACCTGCAACCTGCTGAAACCCTTGACCCAAGGCCGGAAAAACGCGACGATAAGTACAGCCGTTTCGCGGATCGCGCCGCCGCCGGCATCGCCGGGCTCGTGGGGGTCGTTCCCGCCTGTCCCGCCGCATCCGCGACGCGGAAGTCAATGGCCCTTCAGGCAGGGGTTGCAACCTCGTTCGCGGCCATTCCAGGGCAGCCTCGGCCGTGCCGCACACGGAGTCTCGTTTATGACCGACGATCGTACCTACGCCCCGGAAACCCTGGCCGTCCACGCCGGCATCGGCGAATACCCGTTCCGCCCGGTGATCCCCCCGATCTACCAGGTTTCGACGTTCGCGTTCGAGAACGCGGACCACGGCGCGGCTCTCTTCGCTGGTCGCGAGCAGGGCTTCATCTACAGCCGCATGGGCAACCCGACGGTGGAGGCCCTGGAACGCAGCATCGCCACGCTTGAGGGCGGGTACGCCGGCCTGGCCTGCGCAAGCGGTATGGCGGCCATCCACACCGTGCTGGCCGCCCTGCTGAAGGCCGGCGACCATATCATCTGCGGCGACACCGTCTATGGGCCCACCTGCACTCTGGTGGAGAGCTTCCTGCCCCGCTGGGGCATCGAGGCCACCATGCTCGACCCGTCGAACCTGGAGGCCGTCGCGAAGGCTTTTCGGGCCAACACCCGCGTGGTGTACGTCGAGACACCGGGCAATCCCACCCTGGTTCTGGCCGATCTGGAAGAGATCAGCCGTCTGGCCCACCAGCACGGGGCGGTGGTGGTCGTTGACAACACCTTCATGAGCCCGATCCTCCAGCAGCCCTTCAAGTGGGGAGCCGACGTGGTGGTGCACAGCCTCACCAAGGCACTCAACGGCCATGCCGACGTGGTCGGCGGCGCGATCGTGGCCAAGGACGAGGCGGACTACCGGTCGTTCCGGAAGGTGCTCAACCATCTGGGCGGGGTGCTCTCGCCGATGGAGTCCTTCCTGGTGCATCGCGGCATCAAGACCCTGCCGCTGCGGATGAAGCAGCAATCGGACAACGCCCTGAAGGTGGCAGAGTTTCTGGAAGAGCATCCGGCCATCGACTGGGTGCGGTATCCCTGGCTTCCCAGCCATCCGCAGCACGAGCTGGCCCGAAAGCAGATGTCCGGCGGGGGCCCGGTGATCAGCTTTGAGTTGAAGGGCGGGCTGGAAGCGGGGCGCACCATGATGAACTCCGTGACGCTCTGCGCCTTGGCGGTCAGCCTGGGCGGCGTGGAGTCGCTCATCCAGCACCCGGCCGGCATGACCCACGCCACCATGGGCCCGGAGGCCCGCTGCCGGGCGAGGATCACGGACGGGCTGGTCCGACTGTCGGTCGGCATCGAGAACGTCGACGACATCATCGCGGACCTGGACAAGGCCCTGGAAACCGCCTGTTCGCGCAGCACCCACCGCGCCCAGATCGGCGCCGGCTGATGGACCGTCCGACCGCCGGTACGTCGCCGTTTCTTCCGCTGTCGCAAACGCTTGTTTGCCCATCATCGGCGACATTGCTCCGGAGACAGTGTCGTGCGGAGGCATGATGGATGCCGTATTTTCGGATCCATCAGAGCACTCTTGTGCAGAGCCAGTTGAACCCGCCAGAAACCAGGCCCCGCTGACCTTCAGGCCGCAGCGGCCGGCCGGAATCCCAAACGGGATTCGGGCCGAGCCGAGTGATTGGGCGGTTCGTTGCCAGGCATCCCGCGAGGTCGGGCGGAGATGGAAGTGGGGGGGATGCGCGGCGGGCGGATTGCCCGGGCTGCCTTGACGAGTCTCCGCTTTGCATCCAGAATCGCGCCACGCACGCCGACGGTGCCTGAAGCGGGTGGCGGTGGCGCAGGCTGGGCAGCGTCTTGCTGGAATCGTGGCGGGAGGGTTCCACGATGCGCATCAAACAAGGTTTCCCGGCGGTTCTGGGGATGGGTTTTGTGGCGGCCCTGGCCGGCTGCGGACAGGACGATACGGATCACCTGGCGATGCTCTCCCAGAAGGTCGATCAGGTTTCCGTGGAGAACGAGTCCCTCAAGCGAGAACTCGCCAGGCGCGACGCTACGATTGAGGGCCTTCAGACCCAGGTCAACAACCTGCTTGATCTGGGGCCCGGCCGGCTGGATCATCTTTTCGTCACCCACAAGATCGAGCTGGTCCGCTTGACGGGCGGGGCCGACTATGACGGCAAGCCGGGGGACGACGGGGTTACGGTGTACCTCCGACCGCTCGATGCCCAGGGCGACCCGATCAAGGCGGCGGGCGAGATTCGAATTCAGCTATTTGACCTGAGCCGTGAGGGGCAGCCGCGGGAGATCGGGCTGTACGTGGTGAACGACCCGGGCCAGCTTCGGGCTTCGTGGCAAAGCGGGCTTCTGACGAATCACTACACGATCCGGTGCGGCTGGCAGCCGGGCGTGGGCCCTCCCGAATCGCGCGAAGTCACGGTTCGAGCGGTGTTTCGCGACTGGCTGACGGGGCGTGAGTTCACCGCCCAGAAACGAGTGCTGGTTTCGCTGGTGGACGCCCCTGCCGGATGATCGCCAGGCCCGGCTCGGGCGGGGGCGCGAGCGAACAGCACCTTGCCCGGGGCCCGAAAAAAGCCTATCCTGACAGTAGTGGATCGAGGCGACGTTTCGAAAGAGGGCTCGACCGCCGAGAGGTACGCGCGATGTCGGATCATTCGCAAAGCGATCACGCACCCGTGCCGCCCGCGGAGCCGGGCAGCAACGACACGGACGCTTCGGTCGCCACGAAGCAGCAGCCGACCCGCATAGCACCGCGCCTGCTGCCTCCATACAAAGTGCTGCTGCATAACGACGACGTGAACGAGTTCACGTACGTCATCGCCGCCATCGTCAAGCTGACGCCGCTGTCGCGAGAAGAGGCCATCCATCGCACCCTGGAGGCCCACGAGACGGGGGTTACCCTTCTGATGGTCACGCACAAGGAACGGGCCGAGCTGATCCAGGAGCAGTTTGCCGCGTGCAGTCTGACCGTCACGATCGAACCCGACGAAGCCGGCTGACGGCACGGATCGGCGCGGATGCCAGGATCCGGGCATCGGTGGATGACCTGCCGCCTGATCGTTCTGCCACTCTCCCGGGCCGGCTCACCGCTGCATTTACACTCCTACAGGCAGTCCTATAATGGCCGGCTGAAGGCCGCGGGGCCTGCGGGTGTGGGGATACGCCGTCGCATCCCCCGCGGGACGGGTGACGTATGGCACGACTGGGTGTGAATATCGACCACGTGGCGACGGTCCGGCAGGCACGGCGCACGGATGAACCGGACCCGGTCTGGGCCGCCGTGGAGGCGGAACTGGGCGGAGCCGACGGGATCACGGTGCATCTGCGTGAGGATCGCCGTCACATCGCGGACCGGGACGTGGCGTTGCTGCGTCAGACCGTCGGGGTGAAGCTGAATCTGGAGATGGCCGTCACGGACGAGATCGTGAACATCGCCCTTGAAGTCCGGCCTGACCAGGCCACGCTGGTTCCGGAGCGTCGGGAAGAGCTGACCACGGAAGGCGGGCTGGACGTGGTTCGGCACCGTGACCGGGTGGGTGATGCGGTAAGGCGGTTGCGTGAGGCGGGTATCGTCGTTTCGGCCTTCATCGAGCCGGTGGCGGATCAGATTCGGGCCTCCCGCGAGGTCGGGTGCGAGGCGGTGGAGTTGTGGACCGGGGCCTATGCGCACGCGGCCGATGCCGCCGCCTTCGAGGCGGCGGTAAGAGACCTGCGGGCGGGCATTGAACTGGGCCATTCGCTGGGTTTGGAGGTACATGGAGGACATGGACTGACCTATCGCAACATCGGCCCCATCGCCTCCATGCGGGGGTTTTCGGAGTTCAACATCGGGCATTCCATCGTTTCCAGGGCAGTGCTCGTGGGTATGCGGGAGGCAGTGCGGCAGATGAAGGCGCTGCTGGAGCGGTACAGGCCGCGGGAGACAGGATCATGAGAACGGCATTCGGACTGTTGCTGGCGGCGGTGGTGATCATTCCCGCGTCCGTCGCACGAGGTGAGTTCGCGTTGACGGACAGCGATCGGGTCGTCTTCTACGGGGGGCGGTCAGTCGAACCTCCGTCGTTCGGGTCGCAGGTGGAGTTGTTCGTGCGCGTGCGCTATCCGGCGTACAGAACGTGGTTTCTGAATCAGCCGTCCGGTCCGACAGGTACGGTCTCCGAAGGGCTGGCCGGTTTTGACGAACGGGTGGCGGCGTTCTCCCCCACGGTCGTGGTTCTGGCGTTCGGGCCTTCGGACTCCGGGGCACAACCGCCCGAGCCAGGGCTGATCGAGCAATTTGCGACCGACCTGGATCTGTTGATTCACAAGAGCAAGGAACTGGGAGCGCGGGTGTGGGTGCTCACGCCCCTGGCCCCGGATCTCTCCACGCGGCCGGATCTGCGCGACGCCGGTTTCGAGAGCATCGCGAGCGATTGTGCGGCGGCCGTGCATCGGGTCGCCGACCATTGCGAGGTGCCCGTTCTTGACTGGTTCGCGGCGTCCAGCGAGTACCGGGTCACTCACCCGTCTGCCGCCATGCTTCGCCTGACGGCGGCCAACGGCATTGATCCGACACCCGTGGGGGCCGCCGTGGCGACGGACGCCCTGTTGGAAGCGTGGCACGCGGAGCCGGAGCGGATCCTCATCCGGGCCGACTGGAACGGCGATCTGGCGGACGTAACCGTGGGCACGGCGACGGCGAGCAAGTCGGGCGAAAACACACTGGTCATCTCGCTGAAGGGAGTCCCGCTGCCTTGGTATATCACGGATCGGCGGAACACCCTGGCGATGTACTGGCCGCCCGCACGGTTCTACGAATACCAACTCCAGATTGAGAACGTGCCGGATGTACGGGGAGTGGGCTTCACCATTGGTGAGAAAACGAGCACCGGCGTGCAGGGGATCAAGCCGTTCCTGTCCATGATGCTGAGGGACGGATGCGATATGAGCGCCATCGGCCCGCTGACGACCGCGGCCGCCGTCGGCACGCTGCAGGCCGCCATCGATCGGAAAGATCACTGGTACGGGGAACTGGACCGTTTCCGCCAGAAGGCCGGCGAGGTCACCGAGCCGGAATTGAAACCGGCGTACGAAACGCAGATGCTGGCATTCCGACAGTACGCCGATGGGACGGCGGCACTCGTCCATCGCGTGCCCCGGACCATGGACATCGACATTGTGGTTCAGGCGGCCCAACCGGCGGAGGTACGCCCCGTGCCGGCTCCCGCCGAACCGCCGCCCCCGACGACGTTGCCAACCGAGCGAACGCCCGAATCCGACCCGACGGCCATCCACGCTCCGGACGCACCGTAACCCGGGCCAAACGCCCCGCGAGCCGTGCCCATGACGGTTGAGTCGACATGCCCGTATCCCCGTCTGCGATGGCCGGACAAGCTGGCCACGCTGGCCACCTGGAGCGGTGCCGCGGCCATCTTCGCGACGATCGGCTGGATGGCCATCGGCCCGGCAGATCCCCACGGGGTGGTCCAGATCACGGAGGGCGCCTGGCCGCGTGTGTTTGTGGAAATGGTCGCCTTGGCGGCGGTCGTGGCGGGCCTGGCGACGGCGGCAGTTGGCCGCAAGCTGCCGGATGCGGGGACGTTTGCGGTGGCGATCGGTCTGGCCGCTGCCAACCTCAGGGGCCAGTCTGCCGGCTACCTGCTGATGCTCGTCGAAGAGCCCGGCCGCCGCCGGCTGCTGTGTCTGGAGCTCGCCGTGGAGGCGGTCATCTGGTTTGCCGTTCTGGTGGTGGCCATGATCGTTTCCGGCCTGGTGATGCGGTGGTGCTTCGGGCGTGGCGAGTCGGACGCACGGCGTGGCGCGCGATTGTCGGCCATGTGCGTGGCGGACATGCCCGGGCTGCACCGACTGACCGGAGAGCCTCGGACGGCTGGTGGACACGTTCGCCTTCGGGTCAAACTGCTGCACGGGCTGGTGGTGATCGCGTTGGCGCTGGTTCTGATTCGTCTGCTGGCGGCCGGAGATGCGTCTCGCTCCATCCGGCAGGAACAGGTGTATTTCGCGGTCGTCGTCGCGTTTTTCGCGGGTTCCTGGGTGGCGCACCGCTGGTTTCCCGTTCCGACCCCACTTTTCGGTTGTTTGACCGTACCTATCGTGTGTATCATCGGATACCTCTGGACGATGGTGCGGGTTCAGGGCCAGGGGCCGTATGCGGCGATTGCCAGCGTGCCGCCTACCGTGTTTCTCCGAGCCCTGCCGCTGGAATATCTTGCGGTCGGTACGGCGGGCGTGCTTGCCGCATTCTGGAGTCGTTCGGCCCGTTCGGCCCTTGGTCGGGGGGCTGTGGAGTTACGGGCCGGCACCGGCTGACCGAAATCATGATCTGGCAACCGGACGCACGAGATCTGTACCGTGACCTGCGTCGCCGCATTCTGGCGGAGACCGAGCACTTTCTGAATCATTGCCTGGCCCACCCGGAGCGGGTCGTCCGCATTCCGCGCATTCGCGTGGGCGCGGGGAGTTTTTCGCCCCAGTTCGCCCAGCAATTCTGGGCGCATGTCCTCAGCGAAAACGTCATATGAGCCGCACGAACCACGCTGTCAGTAGTCTGCCCGAGTCAGACCGAGGCTGATGGTCCGGGCCGGCCGCTGTGGCCGGGATTCCGTTCTTCGGCCCAGGCGCTGCAACCGCAGCTTGATTGTCCAAATCGGGTACCCGGCCCTGGAATCCGCCGTATACTGCACCCTCGCCGCCGGATGACAGGCCAAACATCAGCGGCCGGCTTCAGCCGGCGGTTGATGGTCCGGGCCGGCCGCTGCGGCCGAAAGCTGACTGTCCAAACCGGATGCTCCGGCCGGCTTCAGCCAGCCAGTCAGTGCCCCCGGCTTCAGCCGGGGGAAAACGCCAGCACCCCTCATTCCCTCTCTATAATTCTCTCGCAGCCGGCTTCAGCCGGCTTCCTCTTGATCCACGAAGATCGCCCGAGGATTCGGACCAGCCCCCGTTTCTCCACGTGCGCGACGTCATCGCCCGATCTGTTCCCGTTCCCGCGTCCTGATCCCCCTCACTCGCTCCCCGTCCACTCACACCGACCAAATTGTCCCGGCGTACCCGACCGAGCGCTTAGGGATGGGCAACCTTGGTGAGGCCGTCCTTGTTGGCGTTCAGCGTACCCCGGCGGAACCGTCGCAGCCGGTCCCGGTGGTCGTAGTCGTAGAACTCGCTCCGCGTCGAGTTGACCAGGTCCTCCTTGTACACCCGGTTGCCCACCGCGTCGTAGCCGTAGCCCAGTTCGTAGATCGGGTTGCCGGACACGGCGTGCTTCAAATGCGTCATCCGCCCGTTGTCGTCATACTCGAACAGGCTGCCGATGCCGTTGCCCAGCGCCGCACCCGTCCGCCGGAATGTTCCCCTTTTCTCGCCCCTACCTTCGTGGCCCTCCGTCCCCTTCCGAATCAGATGTCGCGTCTTCTTGCTCGATTGGCCAGGTTTCGTCTTGCGGCTTCGGCTTCCATTCGGACCTCTTGGGACGAATCGTGCTCCAATTGCGTGATTGCCTGCAACGCACGCTCCACCAGAGCCGGGTCACCAGCCTCCCTGACCAGGTGGCCGAAGCCGTGCGCGGCACTGATGCGACCGGCCTCGGCCGGGTCACTCGCCATCTCCAGGAAGACCGACATCGCCCGGTCGTCGCAGAAGTACATGCCGAGTATTTCACTGGCGAGGAAGAGAGCCATTGGCTCTTGGAAGGAAGGCGCATGAATCGTCAGCCAATTCGCCAGGAAGTCACGCTGATCTTGAGTCAGTGTTTCCCACTCGCTGTCTATGATTTTGAAGAGCAGCCAACCATTCCTTGATTGGGTGTCACGGACATCGACCAGCAAACCCAATACCGCCTCGAACAACTGCTGAGGCATCGCTCCGGTTGCCGTTGTCAGTAACGAAATCGTGAGTCGACACTCGTCATGTGCTGATTCATCTTCCCCATTAACAGCATCACGAAGCGCTGCCAGCACGAACTCCACAATTTGATCCACCGTCTCCTGGTCAATATCCACTCCGCAGGACCAGATGATCTCCTGAATGCGATCGTGCGATTCCATCAGAATCCAGCCACCGAAAATCCGAGGTTGCTTCTCAACCGATCATGGACGCCGAAAAGGCTGCTGCTATGTACCCTCGTTGCACTTCTCGGGAGTTGCCTCCGCTTCAACCGCTACGACACCCCGGATAATGGCGATGCCAGCGGCCAGGGTACCGGGTTCCGGTATCAGGATCAAAATAATCGCGCCTCCGATGGCGATTATGCCCACACGCTGCGTGCCAGGACGGCCATTGCATCCCGCAGACAGGCGCCATCAACGTGTCGCGGGCTTCCCATCCTCTGCGGAGCTCGGATCAGGGCCACGTAAGCCATAGATGAGCGCGGATCGTACGATTGGAACAATCCGTGCTTTCCACTCGGCCTCCGCTTCTTCCGTCATATGTGGCCGCTTCCTCACGATCGCGAGATACGCAAGTTGGCCTCTGTGAAACACATACAAGTACACCTCATCACCTTCCACAATCCCTTTCGCTGTGTCTGCTCCATAGCAGAGTATGCTGGACTCTCCGTCTGAGATCGACCAACATAGGTCAACCGAACCGACGGGAGTGTACGCACGCGCCATGGCGGCTAAATAGAGGGCTTCCTCCAAATCGACGTCATCCGCGCCAACCACCTTGCCAGCCAATTCTATGGAGCGCACAATCGTGTCGAAATGTGTTTGCTCGCGTATGCGATGCTTGGCGGCCTCCGCGACCTTCGCTTCAACGCGGTACTGCTCCGCAAGCTTCTCGCATGCTGCTAGAGCAATGGCCCGATGGTCAAGGGGGGGGGTTCGACGTCGACAACGATGGAGAAGGCTGAGAACACCACTCTAAAGAACGGCCCCGTTCCGCGGTCGAGACGACTACCTGACACCCTCAGGCCTATCATTCCGTTTGGAGGCAATGCCAGGAAACGCCGGTCGGGACTGGTCATGTCAGCGATCCACCAGCCTTCCGGGCAAGCCTCCTTCTCTGTGTGTTTCTCTGCCAGATCGGTCCCGGATCCATCCCGGTAGCAAATCGGTTCACCAAGCTCCACAAGCGCCTCGCGGCGATCAGCCAGCAAGGAAGCAACTCCACGGTCGGCACATGCTGTTGCCGCCGCTGCACACAGCATCCCGGCGACGGTCGCACGCACACAACTCCTACCGTATTGTCTCATCTCTTCTTTTCCTTCTTCTTCGTTTCCCTGCAAACCTGGTTCACCTTCTTTCGTGATACCCCGGCATCGGTTTTACCGATCTTGTACTGTTTCACAGCAAGTGAGACAATCGGGCGTTCTGGCATGGTGACGGTTCGTCGGGAGACGCTGCGGTCGGAGGGCAAAGTCGCCCAGCTCTGCCGCCATTCCACATCACCCCGTCAGCCGAAAAACTTGTGAACGGTTACGCGATCTCGCAATGCAACGCAGGCGGCGGGTGTGGCGCGGACGGTGCGGCGACGGCAGGCAGGAGTTTTTTTCGCGCGGCTCCCGGCGGTAGAGCGGAGGGCGCTGTGCGTCTTTCGCCATCGGCCGTTTGAGACGTCGGCCGCGTTCACTGCCGCCGACGTCCGGACATCTTGCGCGACTGGGCCCACGAGGATTTGAACCTCGGACCTCATCGTTATCAGCGATGCGCTCTGCCAACTGAGCTATGAGCCCTGTGTCCGTTCGGCGAACAGTACTTTAGCCGGGCGGCGGTCTGTGTCAACTCGGTGCGTACAGGACTGTCGGACAAGGGGTTAGGTCCGGAAATCACGAGCCGCCGCGCGTGCCGGCCGGCGGAAGAAGCGGCCCCGCCGGTCAGCGTTGTGCCCGCTGCTCTCCCCACGCCCGCCAGACCATCACCGAGGCCAGCGCCAAGCCCGTACCCACGGCCGTGTACAGAAACCCCACCACAATCCGCGGGGTCGGCCCGCTGCGGAACCATTGCCCCGCGATCATCATGGCCAGCACGAGCCCCCAGGTGCCCGGTGAAAGAAAGCCGCCGAGGCACCGGCCGTCTCCCCGTGCCCGAATGCGCTGCACGATCCGGGTCGCAGACTTGCGCAGCACGAAGCGGTATTTCAGGCATCCCAGCCCACACGCCGACGCCACGAGCAGTGCCGGCCGGCTGGTCGAAGCGGTCAGCATCCAGCGAACGCCGAAGCACAGCAGCGTCGCGCCCACGGCGGTCCAGAGCGTGGCGGCCAGCAGGAGATGGGTCCTGCGCGAAGCCGCGGGTTTGAGGATCTGTATCCAGTTCGGCACTGGTATGCTCCGAGGGCATCTGCGGCCGGCGGACCGACCGACCCGTGGGGCG
>MTKY01051696.1_pt1 | contig 20231 bp, 19 predicted proteins | sample 1042731 | NCBI WGS metagenome assembly MTKY01 (sample SAMN06212206, study PRJNA360538) | anaerobic digester metagenome | biome: Wastewater treatment plant; material: sludge; isolation source: anaerobic digester fed with sludge from wastewater treatment plant | place: Denmark: WWTP Soeholt ... | reverse complement strand
GGAAGCGCAGCAGAAGCGCATGCTGCTGTACGACAAGGACGGCGAGGAGCATTACAACCTGATCTCCGCCCTCCACAAGAGCCTGCGAAACAGCGACGTCGACGCGGCCCTTTACTGGCTCGCCCGGATGCTCTATGCCGGGGAGGATCCCTTGTACATCGCCCGCCGGATGGTGCGGTTCGCCTCCGAGGACGTCGGCCTGGCCGATCCCCAAGCCCTGGCGGTGACCCTTCGGGCCAAGGAAGCCTACGAGTTCCTGGGATCGCCGGAAGGGGACCTGGCCCTGGCCGAGGCGGCCGTCTATCTGGCCGCCGCGCCGAAGAGCAATCGCGTCTATGAGGCGTTCGGGAAGGTCCGCAAGGACGTCGAGGAGCGGCCGCATGAGCCCGTTCCGAAAGTCATCCGGAACGCCGTCACCGCCTTGATGAAGGAGGCCGGCTACGGGAAGGGGTATGCCTACGCCCACGACCGGCCGGAAGGAACGACGGGCATGGAGACGATGCCCGACCGGCTGGCCGGGAGGCGCTACTACGATCCCGGGCCGTTCGGCTATGAAAAGGAGATCCGGAAGCGGATGGAATGGTGGGCCGGGGTGAAGGCCCGTTTCCGCTCGGAAAAAGAAAGCGCCGGGGCCTGATCAGGTTTCGGATTTTTCCTTCATCAGGTAATAAATCTCCCAGCTGAGGTCGGTGGCCAGGCAATCGAGGCAGGAGCTCGGGGTCGTGGCGATTTCGCCCAAGGCCAGCTTGTCCTTGATCATCGCCTTGACCTTTTTTTTGATTTTGTACAGCAAAATATAGTTGACCATGGCATTCCTATCAAATAAATAGCATTTATCGCCTCGGTTGTAAAGCCCGGCGCCCGGCTCATGATATAATATCATTCCTTGTCATGAAAACGGCGCGCTTTATCCCGGTCCCGGTGATCCTCGGCTTCCTTTCCGCGTCCTGCGGAACCCCGCGGCTGAAGCCCGAGGAAACGGCCGTCCTGAAACCGCCCTTGATCGAGGCCTCTCGGGTGGCCTGCCGAGGGCCTCTGGTTCCGGCGATCCTCGCCGGTCCGGGCGGGATTCTTCTCGCGCAGTCGCGGACGGGATTCCTTCAGGCGATCGACCCGGAAAAATCCGTGATCCTCTGGACCGTTCCCGTGGGATCGGGGGCCCTGCCGCCCGTCGTCTCCGGCGACCGGATCGTCGCCGCCTGGAGCAACGGCCGGGTGGCCGGGCTCGACGCGGCCGGGCGGGAAGTCTGGAGCGTAAAATTCAGCAAGCCGATCGCCGATCCCCTGGGCCTCGCCGGCGGAAAAATCATCGTTCGCGACCCGGACGGCTGGCTGGCCGCCTTGAACCCGGCCGACGGATCGGCGGTTTGGAAAATCCCTCTTCCCGCGGCGGACGGCTGGACGTCCGGCGGCGACCGGATCGTCGTTCGGACCGGAGACGGCCGGCTCCGCCTGTTCTCCTCCGAAGGCCGCCCGGACGGGGAATTCCAAGTCGGGGGGAAGGCCGGGGGCGATTTCTGCCTCGTCGACGGACGGATTCTCCTCGGTTTCGCCGGAGGGACCATCGGCCTTTTCGATCCGGCGAAGGGAAGCTTGATTTGGCGCCAGCGGCTCGGCGGCGTTCCGGTCGGCGCGCCCGCCTTCGACGGCCGGAACCTCTATCTTGTCCTCTCGAATCACATCCTGGCGGCTTTTCATCTGCGCAGCGGCGACATCCTGTATTGGAAGCCGCTGGCGGGACGGGCCGCTTATCGGCCGCTCCTGGCCGGCTCGATCGTCTTCGTCGCCTCCCGGTCGCCGCGCCTCCAGGCCTTCGAGGCGGTCAGCGGAGCGGCGAAGGCCCCGTATGAGGCCGGGGGGGACGTTCTCGCCGCGCCGGTGATCCTGGGAACGAAGATCTTCCTGGCCCGGAACGGGGAAACGGAGCAAGAGGACATCGTCCTCGCCCTTGTCTCCTCGCCCGCCGAATCTCCGGCCGCGCCGGCGAAAACCGAACCTCAGAAATCCATCAAATAAAGGATGACGACCATGAACCGTGAGGAAGCGCTCGGCCTCGTCGCCGAGCATTTGAAAAACAAGAACCTGGTGAAGCATTGTTTCGCCGTGGAAGCCTGCATGCGGGCGATGGCCGCCCGCCTCGGATATGATCCCGAGTCGTGGGGAGAAGCCGGGCTGATCCACGACCTCGATTACGAGATGACCGGGATGAGCGCCGAGCTCCATACGGAGGAAACAGCGAAAATTCTGGAAAGCCGGGGCGTCGATCCGGCCGTCATCCACGCCGTCCGGGCTCACGCCGGAAAGGTCCCGTGCCAAGCGCCCATGGACACGGCGATCTTCGCCGTCGATCCGCTGACCGGGCTCATCGTCGCCGCGACGCTCATGCATCCGACGAAAAAAATCAAGGACATCGACGTCGATTTCATCAAGCGCCGGTACAAGGAGAAAAGCTTCGCCAAGGGCGCCCGGCGGGAGGACATCGAGACGTGCCGGAGCCTCGGACTGGAGCTCGACGAATTCATCGGCGTCTGCCTGGCGGCGATGCAGGAAATCGACGCCGCCTTGGGGTTGTGACCGCCGATGAGCGTCTTCGCGGTCGCGGGCCGGTCGGGGACGGGCAAGACGACGCTGCTTCGCCGTCTGATCGCCGAGCTGGGGAAGCGCGGCCGGACGTCCGCGGTCGTCAAGCACTGCGGCGGAGGCTTCGATCTCGGGGCGGGGAACAAGGATTCGAGCGCGTTTTTCCGGGCCGGAGCCCGGTGGGTCACCCTGTCCGGGCCGGGCGGCACCGCCCTCTTGCGGAAGCCGTCCTCCCGTCCGGGGGACCGCGACTTGGCCGCCGCGGCCGGAGAGGAGGTCGATTTTGTTTTCATTGAAGGAGGGAAGATCGGGCCCGAAATCCCGACGATCGAGGTGATCGGGCCGAACATCAAGGATCGCGTTCCGATCCGGACCCGGGATCGGTGGATCGTCGTTTCTTCCGTCCCCCCGCCGGCCTCGAAGCTCGCGCTCGGGCCGGCCGACATCGGCCGCCTGGCCGACCTCATCGAGGCCCGGGAGCGGGAAGACCGAGACGGACAGGCGGCGCGTCTGCAAAAACGGTTTTTCTCCCGTCATGAACCGGAGGTCGCCGCCGTCCTCAAGACAAGCGTCGTCGGCATCGCCGGGGCCGGAGGGCTTGGCTCCAATGTCGCCTTCCACCTGGCCCGGGCCGGCGTGGGGAAGCTCATCATCGCCGATTTCGACCGGGTGGAAACGTCCAACCTCAACCGCCAGCAGTATTTCGCCGACCAGGTCGGCCGCTTCAAGGTCGAAGCCCTGGCGGCCAACCTCCGGCGGATTCCCTCGGCCACGGCCGTCGTTTTCCGGCGGACGACGGTCACGGCCCGCAACGCCGCCCGCCTCTTCGGAGAGGCCGACGTCCTGATCGAGGCGTTCGACCGGGCCGGGAGCAAGCAGATGCTGATCGAGGCCTGGATGAAGGCCTTCCCGGAACGGCCGGTCATCGCCGCCTCGGGGTTGGCCGGATACGGGGCCAACAACCGGATCAGGGAGCGGCGGTTCGGGCGGCTTACGCTCATCGGCGACGGGGCGGGGGAAAGCCCGGCGGCGGTTTCGCCGATGGCCCCGCGGGTCGGGATCGTCGCGGCCATGCAGGCCAACCGGGCCATCGAATGTCTAATGAAAAAAAGGAGAAAAACATGATGAAAGTCAATGAATATTTCGGCGGGAAGGTCAAGTCGGTCGGTTTCACGGCCGAAGGCGGCCCGGCCACGATCGGGGTGATGGCCCCGGGCGACTACGAGTTCGGCACATCCACCCGGGAGATTATGACGGTCGTCAGCGGCGTCCTCAACGTCAAGCTTCCGGGAAGCGAGGAATGGAAGGCGTTCAAGGCCGGTGAATCCTTCACCGTCGAGAAAGACCAAAAATTCCAGCTGAAGGTTCCCGCCGACGCCGCGTACCTCTGCCTCTACCGCTAGAGCCGAGGCGCCGTCTCCGTCCGGCCGGACCGGAATCCCGCGGAAGATCGGGAAACCGTCCGGCCGGACGCATTTTCGGCCGGGAATCACGCCGGCGGAAAAAAATAAAAATACAGGCCGCCGGAAAAACCTCCGCCCTCCCGGCCGGAAGGCCGGCCCGGCGGCCGGCGTTTCAACCGCAAAGAGAGCGGTCCGTCCGAAGCTGCGGACCTCAGCCGCCGGAATAGATGGGCGAAACGGCGATCGTATCGCCGTCTTCGAGACGGTCCTCCGGAAGCACGGCCTTTCCGTTCCGAGTCACGATCCGGGGGCGCTCCGGGGGGATGCCGATCTCTTCGACGAGATCCCGGACGGTCGTTTCCGCGTCGAGCTCGAGGTCCTTTTCGCTGAAACCGGTCTTGTAGATCAAGGGGCCGATGACCTTGACGCGGACTTTCATGAACGTCACTCCGTCAGGTCGGCGTATTTCCGGGCGACGGCGGCCTCATCCTCCAGGCCAAGGGAACGAAGGGTCGCCATGGTCGGGATGCCCCGCCGGTCGTAGCCGCGCTGGTCGTAATAGTGCTGGAGCAGGCCGTCGTATTTGTCGATCTCCAGGTGTTTTCCGGCGATCGGGCCCTCGGTGTCGGCGTTGGCCGGATCGAACCAGACCCGGGGAGGATAATCGTCCTCCCGGCGGGCTCCGGGGAATTCGCGGAGATAATGGAGCTTGATGAGCGAATAGATCCGGTCGCCGACTTTCCACATATCATCCAAGCCCCAGTTCAAGCCGGTGGCCAGGTTGAAATACTTCGGATAATGTTCGAGCGGCCAGCCGTTTTCGATCCAGGGGAAGCGGCAGGCGACGATGAATTCGAACAAGCCGCCCCGGATGCGCTGGAGCTCGATGACCTTGGCCGCCTTTTCCGGTCCGTAGGATTCCCGGGTCGTGTGCTTGATCTCGAAAGTGATGATCCAGGCTTCCCGGTGGTGGGCCCCGATGGGCGCGACGCCGTAGGACAGGGCCTGGCCGGGGATGAACTTGCAGTTGTACGCCGCGACTTCCAAGCCCTTGACGTTCATGGCATAGGCCTCCGAGCCGCGGCCGAAAGCCCGGGCCATGCGCCGGGTTCCGTCCGCCAGGAGTTGGCCGACCTTGCCCTCCCGATGGGCGGCCAGGCGGAGAAGCTCCTTGGCCCGCTCGGCGTCGCCGAACTTGAAATCGCCGTCCACCGCCCCTTGGTCGATGGCGTCGGCATAGAAGGAGAGGGTGCAGCCGGCCGACATCGTGTCGAGGCCGAATTCATCGCAAAGATAGTTGAGCGAGGCCATCTGGGGGATATCAAAAATCTCGAGGTTGGGCCCGAGGAGAGCGACGTTTTCATAATCGAGCTCGGATTCGTGGCCTTCCTTGTCCAGGACGGTGACGCCGCAGCGCATCGTGCAGGTCGGGCAGCCGTAAGTCGCCACCCGGGCGTTGTTGCAGCGTTCTCCGTCGACCTGCCAGGCCAAAGGGTGATGGGTTTTCCGGAAGTTGCGGACGGGCAGGCCGGCGACTTCGTTGCAGAAGGGAAGGACGCCGGTGGTGGCTTGGATCGACCAGCCCGATTGCTTGTCGAGAATCCCGACCTGCCGGAGATCGGCCGAGCCGGCGGCTTTCATTCCGGCGGGATCGGCCTGGGGGATGGGACGCGTGCCTTTGACGACGATGGCCTTGAGAAGCTTGGAGCCCATGACCGCTCCGATGCCCGGTCGTCCGCCGGCCCGGCCTTCCAGGCTCCGGACGACGGCGAAACGGGCGAGGTTCTCCCCGCCTTGGCCGATGTTCAAGACGCCGACGCCCTTGCCGTATTTTGAATAGATCCAGTCGTTGCAGGCGAACGTCCCCTTTCCCCAGATTTCGTCGGCCGGCAGGAATTCAACCTTGTCGTCCTCGATGTAGAGCAACGTCGGCCGGTCGGCCTTGCCCTCGACGATCAGCATGTCGTAGCCTGCTTTCCGGAGCTGTTCGACCGCCCGCGTTCCCAGGTTGCCGTCTCCGTAGAATCCGGTCAGCGGGGATTTAGCCGCGACGACGGCCTTGCCGGTGTTGGGAGCCGGAATTCCGGAAATGGGGCCGAGGGCGACGATGAGCTTGTTGTCCGGGCCGAGGGGATCGATCCCGGGTTTGAGCTCATCGTAAAGGGTTTTGACCGCGAAACCGCGGCCGCCGACCCATTTATGGGCGAATTCCTCGGAAAAAGTCTCCTTTTTGTATGTCTTGGCAGAGAGATTGATCCTTAAGATGTTGCCGGTCCATCCTTTCATGAAAGCCTCCAGAAATTGAGATAATAAAACGCGATAAGGGAGAAATATTTGATACCATGCCGGGCCGAAAGAGTCAAGGCACAGCCCGGCGCCGGGAGAGGATCCGTTTGACTTTTTCGTCCGGCGGAGGGATAATGCCGCCTCGAAGCCGCCGGATCACGCAGAAATCACCCCCCACGACCTCCTCGACTCAGGAATTCATCCTCGGCCGGAGGAGGCGGGGCGGTGGAAAGGCGATCCGGGGAGGCCGGGCGGAGAGGGAGATGAACGACGAAAAACCCCTGGGAGACCGGATCAGGGAAACGTTGATCGGCAAGCCGAAAAGCATTAAGGATCCCTCCCTTTTCCACAAGCTGGCCCTGATCCCCATCCTGGCTTGGATCGGCTTGGGGGCCGACGGCCTCTCCTCTTCCTCCTATGGCCCCGAGGAAGCCTTCAAGACGCTGGGGACGCACACGTACCTGGCGCTTTTCCTGGCCGTGGCCACGGCCCTGACGGTCTTCATTATTTCCAAGGCGTACTCCCGCATCATCGAATATTTTCCCTCCGGCGGCGGCGGATACGTCGTGGCCACTCAAACGCTGGGGCCCAAGGCCGGGGTCCTCTCCGGGGCCGCCCTGCTGGTGGACTATGTCCTGACCATCACCGTCTCGATCGTCTCCTGCGGGGCGGCGTTGTTCAGCTTTCTGCCCGTCTCCTGGCGCGACTACAAGATTCCGTTCGACCTGGCCTTGATTGTCATCCTCGTGATCCTCAATCTCCGCGGAGTGAAGGAGTCGATCCAGCTTCTCGCTCCGATTTTCATCATCTTCGTCCTGACCCACCTCCTGCTGATCGGCTACGGGATCCTGAGCCATGTCCCCCGGATCGGGCCGGTGTCCGAGAAAATCGGCGGAGACTTCCAGGCCGGGCTGGCGACTCTCGGGGCCGGCGGAATGATCCTTCTCTTCCTCAAGGCCTTTTCCATGGGCGGCGGGACTTACACCGGGATCGAGGCGGTCTCCAACGGCCTGGGCATCCTTCGGGAGCCCCGCGTCCATACCGGAAAGCGGACGATGGCCTACATGGCCGGGTCGTTGGCGTTTACAGCCGGCGGCATCCTTCTCTGCTACCTGCTGATCGGGGTGCGGCCGGTGGACGGGCGGACGCTCAACGCCGTCCTGGCCGACGGCGTGTTCGGCGGCTGGTCCATCGGCGGGATCCTGGCGTTCATCACCATCTTCTCCGAGGGCGCTCTGTTGCTCGTCGGGGCCCAGACGGGATTCGTCGACGGGCCGCGGGTCATGGCCAACATGGCCGCCGACTACTGGTTCCCGCACCGGTTCGCCTCCCTCTCGAACCGGTTCACGATCCAGAACGGCGTCCTGATGATGGGCGGGGCGGCGATCCTTCTGCTGCTTTATTCGCGCGGCCATATCACGACCCTTGTGGTCATGTATTCGATCAACGTCTTCCTGACCTTCACCCTCAGCCAGCTCGGCATGTCGAGAATGTTCATCCGGAACCGGGCGACCGAGCCGAAATGGAAGCGGTATCTGCCGCTCCATCTCGTCGGCCTGGTCGTCTGCCTGACGATTCTCGTCATCACCTCGATCGAGAAGTTCGCCCTGGGCGGCTGGCTGACCTTCCTGATCACCGGGGTGGTCGTTCTCCTCTGCTTCCTGACCCGCCGGCACTACCATAACGTTCGACGCGGCGTGCGGGAGCTGGACGAGCTCCTGAGCCTGCCGATCGACGGCCCGGTCAACCATGACCCGGTCCAGCCGAAGGCGACGACGGCCATCCAGCTCGTCAACGGATACACGGGATTCGGCGTCCACACGTTTTTGTCGATCCTCCGCAGCTTCCACCGCCTCTACAAGCAGTTCATCTTCGTCTCGGTGGGGGAGATCGATGTGACCGCCTTCAAGGGGACCGACGAGGTCCGGAAGCTGGAGGAAGCCACCCGCCGGGATCTCGATCAATACGTTTCCCTGGCCCGGCGCTTCGGTTTTCCGGCCGCCGCCAGGATGGAAATGGGGCCGGATGTGGTGGCCACGGCTTCGTCCCTGATCGAGGCGGTGAGCCGGGAATTTCCCGATTCCATCGTTTTCGCCGGTCAGTCGGTTTTCCGGAAACCGGGCGTCATTCACCGCCTTCTCCACAACGAAACGGCGTTCGCCATCCAGCAGGAGCTCCGGTGGAAGGGGATCACGACGGTGATCCTGCCCATCCGGATCAACATTTAACCTGGATTATTCATAACATATGATATATAAGAATTTTAATATATTCATGAATAATCCAGGTTAAGGGAGGCCGCGTTGACTTCGCCCCCGTTCTTCATTATAAAAAAAGCGGGAGACGAGCGTTCATGACCGCTTTCGACGCCGGCGCATTCAGGCATATCGCCCTGGAGGGCGTTTTCCATTCGGGGAAGACGCAATGGGCCGGGCTTTTGGCCGAGCGGATGGGCGGAAAGCTCGTTCAGGACAAGCCCGACAATCCCTATCTCAAGGATTTCTACGACGAAAAAGACGGGGCCGCTTTCCTGGCCCAGCTCGTGTTCCTGGTCAACCGCTATCACCAGCAGTCCCGCCTCGTCCAGCGGGAGCTCTTCGAGGAGCGGATCCTCTGCGACTATATCTTCGAAAAAGACAAGATCTACGCTTACCAGACGCTGTCGGACGACGAGCTTGCCGTTTACGATAAGATTTACGGCGTGTTTTCCGAACGGATTCCCAAGCCCGACCTCGTCATCTATCTCCAAATCGGCCTGCCCACGCTGCTGCGCCGGATCAGCCGCCAGGGATCGCCGCTTGACCGGAACATCTCGGAAAAGTATCTCCAAGACCTCATCGAGGCTTATGATTATTTCTTCTTCAATTACCAGGCCACGCCCCTTCTCGTCGTCAAGTCCGACGAGCTCGACGCGTCCCGCGGAGATCACCTCGACGATTTGATCGAGCAGATCAACGGGATGAAGAAAACGTCCCTTTATTATGTCCCGTCCAGCTTCGACGGAGCGGCGGCGAAGAAGAAATGACAGGCTGACTTTACCCCAACCCCGGTTTTTCAGACGGGGTGGGGAGAAAGGATAAAACATGACCCCCCAGCAAGAGCCCTCTCGAATGACGGCCCCTCTCCTCCGGGCCCGCAAGGGCGGCGGCAAGATCGTAGCCCTCACGGCCTACGATTACGCCGTCGCTTCCATCCTGGACGCGGCCGGCGCGGACCTCCTCCTCGTCGGGGATTCCCTCGGCATGGTCCTCCTCGGCTACGAAAACACGCTTCCGGTGACGATGGACGAGATGATCGGCCACACGAAGCCGGTCGCCCGGGCCGCCCGGCGGGCCCTCGTCGTGGGCGACATGCCGTTCCTCTCGTATCATCTCTCGGAGGAGCAGGCCGTGGCCAACGCCGGCCGGTTCATCAAGGAGGGGGGAGCGGCGGCCGTCAAGATCGAGGGCGCCTCTCCCCGACGGGTCCGCCTGATCGAAACCCTGGTCGAGGCCGACATCCCCGTCCTCGGCCATATCGGGCTCACCCCCCAGTCCATCGGCCGCTTCGGCGGCTTCAAGGTCCAGGGGACGACGCCGGCCGGAGCCCGCCGGCTTGTGGCCGAGGCCCGGGCCGTGGAAAAAGCCGGGGCCTTCGGAGTGGTCGTGGAGTGCGTCCCGGCGGAGGTCGCGGCCGTGATTACGGCCGAGGTCGGCATTCCCACGATCGGCATCGGAGCCGGGCCCGGCTGCGACGGCCAGATCATCGTTTTTCACGACCTGGTCGGCTTTCACCATGGCTACATGCCCAAATTCGTCAAGACCTACGCCGACCTCCACGGGGTGATTTCCGAGGCGGTCGGCCGCTACCGGGACGACGTCCGGTCGGGCGTCTTCCCGGACGAGGCTCATTCCTATCACCTGAAAGCCGGGGCGGCCCGCCGGCCGAAAAGCGGCCGGGCGCGCGGCTGAGCCTCGGAGAGAAGACATGAAGATCATCGCGACGGCCGAGGAAATGGGCCGGGCGGTCCGGGAAGAGCGGCGGCGGGGCCGTTCGATCGGCCTTGTCCCGACGATGGGATTCCTGCATGAGGGGCATTTGTCGCTGGTCCGGCTCTCCCGGACTCAGGCCGAAGTCACCGTCGTCAGCCTGTTCGTCAATCCGACGCAGTTCGGGCCCAAGGAGGATTTGAACACGTACCCGCGCGATTTCGAGCGGGACGCGGCGATGCTTCGGGCCGAGGGCGCGGATTACCTGTTCGTCCCGGCGGCGGAGGACATGTATGGCCCGGAACACCGGACGTTCGTCGAGGTTCGGGACCTCCAGGACAAGCTTTGCGGGCGGTCCCGCCCCGGTCATTTCCGGGGCGTCTGCACGATCGTCCTGAAGCTGTTCAACCTGGTTCAGCCGGATTGCGCCGTCTTCGGCCAAAAAGACGCCCAGCAAGCCTTGATCCTCAAGCGGATGACCGCCGACTTGAACGTCCCCGTCCGGATGATCGTCGGGCCGATCGTCCGGGAAGCCGACGGTTTGGCCCTGAGCTCGCGCAACATTTACCTGAATCCGGAGGAGCGGCGGGCCGCCCGGGTCCTGTCGCTGAGCCTGGCCGAGGCCCGGGCGCTCATCGAGGCGGGGGAGCGGGACGCGGGGCGGGTGCTGTCCCGGATGCGGGCCCTGATCGAGGCCGAACCCGCGGCCCGCATCGATTATGTCGCGGCGGTCCGTCCCGAAAACCTCGAGCCCGTCTCCGCCCTGGAGAACGGGACATTGATCGCCCTGGCCGTTTGGATCGGCCGGACGCGCCTGATCGACAACCTGATCGTCGCCTAGGAGAAAAAAGGGCCATGCGCCGCACAATGCTCAAATCAAAAATCCATCGGGCGCGGGTCACCGTGTCCGATCTTCATTACGAAGGGAGCCTGGGGCTGGACGAGGACCTCATGGAGGCCGCCGGCCTCGTTCCGTACGAGAAAGCGCACGTGTACAATGTATCCAACGGCGCCCGGTTTTCAACGTACATCATCCGGGAAGAGCGGGGATCGGGGAGCGTCGCCATTTACGGGGCGGCCGCCCACCGGGCCCGCCCCGGCGACCTGCTGATCATCGCGGCCTACGCCCAGCTCGAGGAGACGGAAATCAAGGGATGGACGCCCAAGGTCGTCCATGTCGATTCGGAGAACCGGGTCAAAAGCTGACGATAACCGCTATTCGCGCCGGTAGTTGGGCGCTTCCTTGGTGATCATGACGTCGTGGACGTGGCTTTCCTTGAGGCCGGCGGACGAAATGCGGATGAAGCGGCCGCGCTCCTGGAGCTCGGGGATCGTCCGGCAGCCGGCGTAGCCCATCCCGGACTTGAGGCCCCCGACGAGCATCTGGATGATCGAGGCGACCGCGCCCTTGTAGGGGACCATGCCCTCGATGCCTTCCGGGACGAGCTTCGCCTCGGGGACGGCGGCGTCCTGGAAATAGCGGTCGCGGCTCCGGCCTTCGCGCATGACCTCGAGCGATCCCATGCCGCGGTAAATTTTATAGGAGCGCCCCTGGTAGAGGACGACCTCTCCGGGAGCCTCGTCCGTTCCGGCGAGCATGTTTCCCAGCATGACCGTGCTGGCCCCGGCCGTGACCGCCTTCGTGATGTCTCCGGAGAATTTCACCCCGCCGTCGGCGATGACCGGAATGTCCCTGGACCGGGCGACGCGGACGACGTCGGCGATGGCCGTGATCTGGGGGATGCCGCAGCCGCTGACCACCCGGGTCGTGCAGATCGAACCCGGCCCGACTCCGACTTTGACGGCGTCGACGCCGAGATCGATCAGCGCCCGGGCGGCCTCGGCCGTCCCGATGTTCCCGGCGACCAGCTCCTGGTCGGGGAACTCCTTCCGGATGAGCTTGACCATGTCCAGGACCCGGCGGCTGTGGCCGTGGGCCGTGTCCACGACGAGAACGTCGACCTTGGCCGCGATCAGGGCCCGGACCCGGCCGATCGCCTCGTCGCCGACGCCGACGGCCGCTCCGACTCGGAGACGGCCCAAGGCGTCCTTGGCCGCGTTCGGATACTGGATCCGCTTGAGGATGTCCTTGTAGGTGATCATCCCCTTGAGATGGTAGGACTCGTCGACGATCAGGATCTTCTCGATCTTGTGCTGATGGAACAGTTTTTCGGCCTCAACGAGCGACGTTCCGACGGGGACGGTCACCAGCGACCGGGTCATGACCTGGTCGATCGTGATGTCCGAGCGGGTTTCGAAGCGGATATCCCGGTTGGTCAGGATGCCCAGGAGCTTGTTGGAGGCGTCGGTGATCGGGAGGCCTGAAATATGGAAATGACGCATCGTGTCCCGGGCCTGGCCGATGGTATCGGTCGGCCGCATGCTGATGGGCTCGTGGATCATCCCGCTCTCGTAGCGCTTGACCTTGTCGACCTCGTCGGCTTGGACCTCGGCCGGCATGTTCCGGTGGATGATCCCGAGGCCGCCCTGCTGGGCCAGAGCGATGGCCATCGTCGACCGGGTCACGGTGTCCATCGCCGCCCCGACGAGGGGGATCCGGAGCTCGATCCGGCGGCTGAAACGAGCGGCCGTCGAGACGTCGGCCGGCTCCACGTCCGACGGGGCCGGCAAAATGAGGACGTCGTCGAACGTCAATCCTTCGCGGATGTTTTCGTCCAGCATGGGGCCTCCTCGATTCAACGCTTTCTTTTCTTCGGGATCATCGCCCGGGCGGCGGTTTTCGGTCCGCCGCCGCCCGGCGGAGGACCCTGGCGGTAGGCGGCCCGTTCGGGTCTCCGGGTCATCTCCGTCTCGACGGCCGGCTGGAGAAGATAGAGATAGCGGACCGTCTCGTCCTCGATCCGGTCGAGCATATCCTGGAACATCTCGAAGCTTTCTTTTTTGTATTCGACCAGCGGATCGCGCTGGCCGTAGCCTCGAAGCCCGATTCCCTCCTTCAGGTAGTCCATGCCCAGGAGATGGTCTTTCCACTGGTTGTCGATGATCTGGAGGAGGATGAACCGCTCGAACTGGCGCATCATGCCGGCGCCCATGAGGCGTTCCTTGTCCTCGTAGATCGCGCGGAGACGGGCCAGGATCTTCTCCCGGAGCGCGTCGAAGGAGACGGCGCTCCAATCGATCCCCAGCCCGCCGGAATCGACCCCGAACTGGGAGGCGAGGGCGTTTCGGAAGCCGTCCAAATCCCACTCGTCGGGGGATTCGTTTTCCGAGACGTGGGTGTCGAGGAGCCCGTCGAGAATCTGCTCGGCCAAATCCTCGATGTACGATTTGAGGTCCTTGCCCTCGAGGATGTCTTTCCGCTGGGCGTAGACGGTCATCCGCTGCTTGTTCATGACGTCGTCGTATTCGAGAAGGTGCTTGCGGATGGTGAAGTTGTGGCCCTCGACCTGCTTCTGGGCCCGCTGGATGGCCTTGGAGACCATGGAGTGCTCGATGGGCACGCCCTCGCCCATCCCGATGCGGGCCATCAGCCCCTTGATGCGGTCGCTTCCGAAAATCCGCATCAGGTCGTCCTCGAGGCTCAAGTAGAACCGGGACGATCCGGGGTCGCCCTGGCGCCCGGCCCGGCCGCGGAGCTGGTTGTCGATGCGGCGGGCCTCATGGCGCTCGGTGCCGAGAATGTGGAGCCCGCCCAGGCCGACGATGCGGTCGTGCTCCTCGCCGATGGTTCTCCGGGCTTCGGCCCGGGCCTTTTCGATCTGCTCGGCCTCCGCCTCGGCCGGGTCGACGCCGGCGCGGCGGAGGGTTTCCCGGGCGATGGCCTCGGGATTTCCGCCGAGGAGAATGTCCACGCCTCGGCCGGCCATGTTGGTCGCGATCGTGACCGCTCCGGACCGCCCGGCCTGGGCGATGATCCCGGCTTCCTGCTCGTGATACTTGGCGTTGAGGACGACATGCTTGATGCCCTTGCGCCGCAGCTTGCCGCTCAAGAGCTCCGATTTCTCAATCGACGTCGTCCCGACCAGGACGGGGCGGCCCGTCGCGTTCAGGGCGACGATTTCCTCCTGGACGGCGTTCCATTTTTCCTCCGCCGTCCGGTAGATGACGTCGGGATTCTCGATCCGGATGAGCGGCTTGTTGGTCGGGATTTCGACCACGTCCAGCCCGTAGATATGCCGGAATTCCTCGGCCTCGGTCGCGGCCGTCCCCGTCATTCCGGCCAGTTTTTTATACATCCGGAAATAGTTCTGGAAGGTGATCGAGGCCAGGGTTTGGTTTTCCTGCTCGATCCGGACCCGTTCCTTGGCCTCGAGGGCCTGGTGGAGGCCGTCGCTGTAGCGGCGGCCGGGCATGAGACGGCCGGTGAACTCGTCGACGATGATCACCTGGCCGTCCTTGACCATGTAATCGACGTCGCGCTTGAAGAGGAAGTGGGCTTTCAAGGCCTGGTTCAAGCCGTGGACCAGGTCCATCTGGGAGAGGTCGTACAGGTTGGAGACGTGAAGGGCCTTCTCGGCCGCGGCCACGCCCTCCTCCAGCAGCGAAACGGCCCGCGATTTCTCGTCGATCTTGAAATGCTTTTCCGCCTCGAAGCGGCGGACCACCGTGTCGGCTTTCTGGTAGAGATCGGTCGAGCCCTCGCTCGGACCGGAGATGATGAGAGGGGTCCGGGCCTCGTCGATCAGGATCGAGTCGACCTCGTCGACGACGGCGTAATTGAAGGGCCGCTGAACCAGATCCGACAACCGGAACTTCATGTTGTCGCGCAGGTAGTCGAAGCCGAACTCGTTGTTGGTGCCGTAGGTGATGTCGGCCCGGTAGGCGGCCAGGCGGTCGGCGTCGGGCATGTCATGCTGGATCGTCCCGACCGTCAGTCCGAGAAAGCGATGAATGGGGCCCATCCATTCCGTGTCCCGCTTGGCCAGGTAGTCGTTGACCGTGACGATATGGACGCCTTGGCCGCCGAGGGCGTTGAGGTAAGCGGGGAGGGTGGCGACGAGGGTTTTCCCCTCGCCCGTCTTCATTTCGGCGATTTTTCCCTGGTGAAGGACGACGCCGCCGATCAACTGAACGTCGAACGGGCGCATCCCGGTCGTCCGCCGGGCGGCTTCCCGGACGACGGCGAAGGCTTCGGGAAGGAGGTCGTCCAAGGACGCGCCTTGGGCGAGTTTTTCCCGGAATTCGCCGGTTTTGGCCCGGAGCGCGCCGTCGGAAAGTTCCCGGATCCGGGGTTCGAAATCGTTGACGAGGCCGACGTATGGGGTGAGTTTTTTGAGGTCCCGTTCACTCTTCGTGCCGAAGAGTTTTTCCGAAAGCCACTTGACCATTTTCTATATTTAACAGAAGATCCAGGCCCTGTCAAATGAGCCGGGGGGGAGGGTATCGCCGCGTTTTCTCTTTACTTCCGTCCCGGGATTTCTATATATTAGCCGGCATATGAGCGGACCCACAAAGGCGGAAAAGACGGCATCCGGGAGACGCCGGGCGGCCGGAATCCTTTTTCTCGTTCTGATCGCCGGGCCGGTTTATTGGTTCGGCGTCCGGACGGATATGTCCGATTTCGGAGTGTGCTACCGGGCCGGCGAGCGGCTGCTGGCCGGGGAAACCCTTTATCGGGAAACGGACGGACATCTCCAGTTCAAATACGCCCCGGCCTCGGCCTTGATCTTCGCCCCCCTCTCCCTCCTTCCCCTCGAGGCGGCCAAGGCCGTCTGGTTCGTCGTCATGGCCGCCTGCCTGGCCGGCATTCTTCGGATCGTGTCCCGGTGGGCGGCCGGCTCCGGAGAGGCGTCCCGGTGGGCGGCGGTCTGGACCTTGGCCGTCATGGCGAAAAGCCTGGGACGGGAGTTCCAACTGGGGCAGGTGAACCTCCTGATTCTTCTATTGATGGTTCTCATGGTCCGGGAGGGAGCGGCGGGCCGGCCGTTCGCGTCCGGGCTGGGCGGAGGGGCCTCGCTGCTGGTCAAACCGTACGCCGCCGTTTTCCTGCCGGATCTGATTCTCAAAAGGAAATGGATGACGCTGGCCGGCGGGGCGGCGGCGCTGGGGATCGGCCTGATCGTGCCGGCGGCCGTTTACGGGTTCGCGGGCAACGCGGTCGTTCTCGGCGAATGGAAAAGCACGCTTTCCGCTTCCACTCCCGGGCTCCTCCTGGCGGGGGACAACGCGTCCTTTTATGCCTTCGCGGCCAAGGTTTTCGGCTTCTCTCCGGACGCCGCCGGGCCGTTCATCATCGGCGGCCTCGCCACCGCGGTTCTCGGCGTCTTGTATCTGGAGATGGTCCGAAGGGGCCGGGCGGCCGCGGTCCCCGGTTCGGCCTTCACCGAGGCCGCGGCCTTGATGATGCTCATTCCGATGGTTTCCCCCCTCGGCTGGAACTACAATTATCTGTACGGGCTGCCGGCGGTTTTCCTCCTGTTGTCGGCCCTGCCGCGCTTCCGGCCGGTCGAGCGGGCGGTCCTCATCGCCGGTTTCGTCCTCATCGGAGGCACGCTGCGGGAGGTCCTGGGCAAGACGGCTTTCTGGTTCTACACGGAAAAGTCCCTCGTCCTTCCCTCTTTCCTTCTGCTCTTCGTGATGCTGTGCGTCGGCCGGCGGCGCCGGCTTCTGTAACGACGGATGAATCCCGGGAGCGCGGCTTCCGCCGCGCCCCCGGATCGATCATGTCCCGATTACTTCTTCCCCAGGATCTCGTCCACCAGGGGCTTGGCGTCGTAGATGTTCGACAGGGCCTCGAGGATTCCGGCGGCATGGACCATCACCGACCGGTTGAGCGTCTCGGTATAGACGAAACGGGCCGGAAGGCTTTGGATGTTGCCGTCGAAGAGGACGCCCATGAGCTCGCCTTTCCGGTTGACGACCGGCGAGCCTGAATTGCCGCCGATCGAATCGCACGCCGCCACGAAATTGAGCGGGGTGGCGAGCTTGACCTTCCCTTTCCGGGCGAGAACGGCCGGGGTGAGCTCGTAGGGATCCTTGTTGGCGTTTCTCGCGGAGAGGTCGTACATTCCCTTGAAGGTCGTGAACGAAGGGATCTTCTTCCCGTTTTCGACATATCCCTTGACCGCGCCGAAGCTGAGCCGGAGCGTGCCCGTGGCGTCGGGCGGGACCGCCGTTCCCTTCAGCTTGAAAATGGCCTGGGCGATCAGGGCGCCGTTGCGCGTTTCGACGGATTCCACTTCCTGCTCGTAGCGCTTCCGGACGCCCCGGGACAAGGGATCGACAAGCCAGGCCAGCTTGATCATCGGATCATCGGACAGGGAGACGGCTTGGAGGCCTCCCTCGAGGTAGGCTTTCCGGACCGCGGGATCGCCGAGCTTCGTTCCGGCGATCAAATCCTTGGCCACATCCTCGGCCAGCCGGCCGGCGAACAGCCACTTGACCTCGGTCCGGGAGCCGAATTCTTTCTGGAGCTGGATGAGGGAATCCGTCAGGGTGAAGACTTCCAGATCGTTGAAAATGGGCGTTTCCGCCGTCAGCCGGCGGGTGACGGCGGGGAGGGCGACGTCCCGGTATTCGCGCAGCCTTTCCGCGTCGGGCTTGGACTTTTCGGCGGCCAGTCGGACGAGCGTCCGGGCGGTGGAGAAGTAAGAGGTCGTGAACCCGGCTCCGCCCTCGAAAAAGCGGTACATTTTATAAATCTCGGCATATTCTGAGCCGCGGCGATCTCGTCCCAGGCCGCCCCGTAGAGCTTGTCCATCTCGGGATCCCGGCGGACGGCCTCCCGAAGGGCGGTTTCCTCCTTGAGCTTGATCTCCATCAGGGCGGGATCGAGAAGCCCGGATTGATATCCGGTCACGGCCTTGAGGCTGTTTTCGATCCCGAACAGCGGCCCCCGGGCGTTGCGGGCGGCCTCGCCGCCGCGCTTGCTGAAGTACTGCAAGCCGGCCCGGCGGCGCTCGTAGCCGGCAAGCGTCCAAGGATAGGCGACGTCCCGGAGGAAGGCGAGCTGAGAAACCGTCAGGAGGCGGCCCGTGGATCCGGGGTGGCCCGAGACCACGACAAGATCGCCTTCCTTCTGCCCGGAGGTGTTCCACTTCAAGTAATGCGGGGTGGGATAGGGCTTGTCGTTTTCATAAAGGCGGAAGAGGCAGATATCGAGGTCGTACCGGGGATAAGTGAAGTTGTCCTGGTCGCCTCCGAAAAAGGCGATCAAGTAATCCGGGGCGAAAACCAGGCGGACGTCGGTGATGATCTTATATCGGTAGAGGTGGTACATCCCCCCGGAAAAGAGATTGACGACTGAACAGCGTAAGCCGGTTTTTTCGCTCTCCTCCTCCTCGAGAACCGCGATTTTACGGTCGCGGGCCTCGGCGGCCTCGGCCGCGGTCATGTCCGGGAGCTCGACGCCCTTGATCAGGGCGGTGACGTCCTCGATGCTCTGGAGGACGGAAAGCTCCAGGCCCGGGACCTTGAGCTCCTCGTTCCGGGTCCGGGCGTAGAAGCCCGTCTTCATCAGGTCACGCCCGGGGGTGCTGAGACGCTGGATGGCCCCCTGTCCGACGTGGTGGTTCGTCAGGGCGAGGCCGTCGGGGGAGACGAACGATCCCGAAGCCCCCCCGAACCGGATCGAAGACAGGCGGAGATGGTCGAGCCATTCGGGCGAGGCGACGAAATCGTATTTCGCCTTCAAGATCTCGGCCGGCGGCATGTTGAACAGCCAGAGGCCTTCGTCGGCCAGGGCGGGCCCGGCCAGGACGAGAACCAGAAGCCCGATCCAGATGTTTCGAACGCGCGTTTTATTCATGAAATCTCCTCTTTGAGCGCTTGAGCCTATGATAAGCAATGCGGGCGGGAAATCAAGAGCGGGAGTCATTTACCGCTCCAGGACGACGATCGCGACGGCGTGATCCGCCAGGTGGGTCAGGGAAACATGGGCCCGGCTGAATCCGTAATCCTTTCCGTCCCGGACGGACAGGGTCGGCTGCCCCGAGGGCAGATTGACGACCTCGACCGATGTCCAGGGCACGCCGCGGCCCATGGCCTTGATGAAGGCCTCCTTGGCCGCGAAGCGGGCGGCCAAGTGTTGGAAGCGGTTTTTTTTGCCTTCGCAATAGGCGATCTCGAGAGGGGAAAAGACCTTGTCGACGAAACGCGGGTTCCGTTCGATCGCCTTTTGGACGCGGGCGACTTCGATCATATCGACGCCGGTTCCCAGGATCATGCTCGTCTCCTTGTCCGCCGCCGACCCGGGGCGGGAGGGGGGCGGAATCCTTCGCTTATTTTAAGCTTCGATCCGCCCGCCGCTTCCGGTGGAGGGCGAGGGCGAATCGGTGGGCTTCGTCCCGGATATACTGGGCGAGCTTGAGGGCGGGCGACGTGGGCGCCAGCCGGATCCCGCCGGGCCGCTCGGGAGTGTAAAGGATTTCCTCGCGTTTGGCCAGGGAGGCGGCGGGAAGGCCGTTCAAGCCCAAGCGGTCCAGGACGGCCCGGGCCGCCCCCAACTGGGGCAGGCCGCCGTCGATCAAGACCAGGTCGGGCAGGATCTGCTTTTCTCGAAGAGCCCGGCCGTAGCGCCTTTCCAGGGCCTCGGCCAGGGCGGCCGTGTTCGGCCGGGCCGGCGGTCCGGATCCGGTATCTCCGGTAGCCCTCCTTGGCCGGCCGTCCGCCGCGGAACGTGACCAGGGAGGCGATCGTTTCCACGCCTTGAGTGTGCGAGACATCGAAGCCGTCGATCCGGACGGGGACGGACTGAAGGCCGAGGGCGGATTGAAGATCCTCGACCGCGGCCCTCTCGCCGTCCGCCCGCCGGAGGAGGCTTTCGGCGTTTTTGACCGCCCAATCGAGAAGCGTCCGGCTGTCTCCTCTCCGCGGAACGACGAGGCCGACGCGGCGCTTCGCCGCCGTCTTCCACCGGGCCCGAAGCGCGGCCGCGCCCTCGGGCAGGGCCGGCACGAGGATCCGGTCGGGAAGCGGACGGCCGGAATAATGAGCCTCGAGGAAATCCCGAAGGGCTTTTTCCGGGGAAGGCCCGGCGTCCCGTTCCCGGACGAGAGAGACGGATTCCCGGACCTTGCCGTCCCTCATGAGAAAG
>MTKY01071829.1_pt1 | contig 20249 bp, 12 predicted proteins | sample 1042731 | NCBI WGS metagenome assembly MTKY01 (sample SAMN06212206, study PRJNA360538) | anaerobic digester metagenome | biome: Wastewater treatment plant; material: sludge; isolation source: anaerobic digester fed with sludge from wastewater treatment plant | place: Denmark: WWTP Soeholt ... | reverse complement strand
CCTAAACGATCTAAGGCTTCGCGCGTTATGTCTTCGCCAATGTCTGCTGCCAGGTCATTTTCTTCTCGGAATATCTCTTGCGCAGCGGTGCGGTAATCGTAAAGCGCTTGCGTTACCAGCCGCAGCGATACTTTTTCGATTTCTTCCAAACGATCAAGGTTTTGTTTGAGTGCTTGAGGATCAACCAACATAAGGTTCTGTCCCTGGTTCAGAAATTAAGTTCATTTGTACGCCGGATTCTATCTTAGCTTGACTAAGGTTAACGTACTTTTCTTCGAGTTCGATGCCGATGTATTGTCTCCCGGTTTGAATTGCCGCAATGGCGGTTGTGCCGCTGCCCATAAAACAGTCTAGTACAATGTCATGCGGTTCAGTCAGAAGTCTTATCACTCGTAACGGCAATTCTAAGGGGAATTTAGCCTCATGGTCATCGTTGGCTCTTACGGACGGGAATTGCCAGACCCCCCGAGATCCCCACTCGATCCATTCTTCTGGCGATAAACGTCCCCGGTCGTATTTTGTGATCCCTGGTTTCCAAAAAAAGTACAGATACTCAGATTCGTCCACGGAACGATAGGACAAACTAGCCCAACGGGAATTTTCCCAAGCTGCATCTTTGACCCAGATACGCCGGTCGTAGAGATAAAAGCCGGCTTCTATGCCCCAGTTTTCAATCAACCCGCCCACAATTTTGACCCTGGTTTGTGGCTCATACTTGCCGCCGCGAATATTGTTGCCGTGGAGTCGGCGGTCTATAGTCTGTTCACTACACCCCAGTAATTTTGCCAGTTGATAACGGTTGTAAGTGGGATGTTCTTTCATCGCCTGTAAAACGTCCTCTTTTGTCACCGGAGAACGTTTCTTGTTGATTGCTTCAGCTTGTACACGGGGCATATCGGGGTCTCTGAAACACAAAATATCGGCAATATTGATGACCAAAAACCCGCCTGGTCGGATAATGGGGAAATGCAAACGAATTACTGTGGCTAACAAATCTTGCCAATCCTCAAAAGCGAGATAGGCTTCGTAGTCTTTGCCGACAAAATATGGGGGCGACCATACACTCAAGGCGATACTGTTCGGTTCAATTTTAGGCAGAAGCGCGCGCGCGTCACCCTGGTAAATTTCGTTGGGGCGCAAATAGTCTTCATGCCCATTTCCGTTCGTATACAACTCGCGGAATGTGCTTTGCAAACTCTTTGGTAAGCGTTCTATCTTGAAATCAACCAGGGCTTGCTCGGTCATCATTGCACCAATGACGGTATTTGTTGGTCATCTATGTTTATTATACCTTGATTGCCTGTAATTGTCATTGTGTACAGTTGCGTTGTATATGCAAAAGTCGTCAGGGTGAATACAGTCTTCATCCCAACGACTTTTGTGGCGCGTTTCGAGCTATCTCGGCAGCTCGCAGCTCAACTCCGGTCCCTCCGGGTGCAACGCCAGGAAGATCTTCTCTGCCGAGAGCGGCAAATCGTTGAAGCGGACGCCGGTGGCCGCGTACAGGGCGTTGGCGATGGCCGGCGCGGTGGGCACCATGACGTGTTCACCGACGCCGCGCGCGCCCCACGGACCGTCTTCCAGCGGCGTCTCCACGATGTCGCCGTGGATTTCGCGCGGGGCGTCCAGCGCTGTGGCGAGCTTGTAGTCCACGAAGCTGCTGTTGAGCGGGCGCCCTTGGTCGTCGAAGCGCAGTCCCTCGAAGGCGGAACTCATCCCATGCACTGCGCCGCCCTCGATTTGCGTCATAATCAGGTCGGGATTGATGGCCTTGCCCACGTCATACGCGCTGGCGACTTTTAGCACCGCCATCTGTCCGGTTTCCGTATCGACCTCCACCTCGACGGCTTGCGCGCCGACGGTGTAGTGGACGACGGCGCGCGCGCCCTGGCCCGTCTCCGGGTCGAGGCCGGTGACGTAGGTGGGCATGAATTTGCCGCTGCCCACGATGGGGCCGCCTTGCCAGCCCTCGAAGCCCTCGTTGGGCAGGCCGTAGACGACCATATTCTTCAACGGCTGCTCGCGCTCCGATTTGAACGAGACGACGACGCCGTTCTTGATGTCCAGGTCGGCAGGGTCTTCGCCCCAGTACTGCGCCACGATGTCGAGGATTTTGCCGCGCGCCTCTTCCGCCGCCGCCTTGACGGCGTTCCCCATCGACCAGGTGATGCGACTGGCGACGGTCTGCCATTCGTAGGGGCTGTATTTCGTGTCTACCGGATTCGCAGAGACGCGCACCCACTCGTAGGGCACGCCGAGCGCCTCCGCCGCCATCTGCGCAGCCACGGTGAACGCGCCCTGCCCGATTTCCTGCCCGCTGACGTAGACGTTGACCGTCGCATCTTCGTTGAAGCGCACGATAGCGGAGCTGCCGGGGTTGGGCGGCATGGCGGGGGCTTTCCACATAATCGCCAGCCCCTTGCCGCGCACCTTCGTTTTAGAGCCTGGGGATTTCTCGAAACCTTTGGGGTCTCGTTTCTGCCATCCAATTGCCTGCGTCACTTTGTCGATACACTGCGGCAAATCTACCTGCGGCATAGTCATCCCGGTCAAAATCGTGTCGCCGGTACGGACGCAGTTGCGCCGCCGGAAGTCCGCCGCATCCATGCCGATTTTTTCGGCGAGCTTGTCCATTATTTGTTCCAGGCCCCAGTGGATTTCGGGCATCCCGAAACCGCGCATCGCGCTGCCGATAGGGTGGTTCGTGTAGACACAGTAGGAGTCACCCTTGATGTTCGGAACGTCATAAGGCCCAGAGCAGGAGTAGCCCGCCGCGCGCGCGATGTTGACGCCGTAATCGTTGTACGCGCCGCCGCCGAAGTAATAGGTGACCTCCATAGCCAGCAGGTTGCCCTCGGCGTCGCAGCCGATTTTGTACTTGCCGACGAGGCTCTGGCGGACGTTGGTGGCGACGAACTCCTCCTCGCGCGTCATCCGCACTTTGACCGGGCGGCCCTTGACGGCCTGCGCCATCAGCACGACGTTGGCCTCAATCGAGATGCCGGCCTTGCCGCCGAAGCCGCCGCCGACGTAGGGCGAGATTACGCGGATGTTGCCGTGCGGCACGCCGAGGCTCTGCGAGAGCAGGTCGCGCTGCGCGAACGGCGACTGTGACGCCGCCCACAACGTCACCTGCCCGTCCAGGTCCCAGCGCGCCACGGCGACGTGCGTCTCGATGGGCGCGTGCTGGATTTGCGGCAGGGTATACGTCTCCTCGACAATCGCCGCGCACTGCGTCCATACGGCGTCGTCCACGCCGGCGTCGGAGACGTCGCCCTTGCGGAGTTTGAAGTGCTCGGAGATGTTCGTCCCCGGCTTCGGGAAGATGAAGTTGACGACTTCGTACTTGCCCAAATCGGGGTGGATGAGCGGCGCGCCGGGCTGCGCGCCCTCGTAGGGATCGAAGACCGGTTCTAACACCTCGTATTCGACCTCCACCAGCCTGGCGGCGGCCTCCGCAATCTCTTCGCTGACGGCGATGACGCCCGCCACCGACTCGCCCACGTAGCGCACGCGGTCGTAGGCGAAGATGTAGCGATCTTTGAGGTAGAGTCCCAGGCGCATCGGGTTGTCCAGACCCGTGACCACAGCCTTTACGCCGGGCAGGGCCAGCGCCTTGCTCGTATCGATCTTCTTGATCAGCGCGTGCGCCACCGGGCTGTGGACGATTTTCCCGTAGAGCAGCCCCGGCCCGAAAGCCATGTCATCTACGTACTTGGCGGCCCCGGTGACTTTCTCGAATGCGTCCACGCGCGGGACGCTTTTTCCGACAGGATTTGAGGTTGTTTGTGTCATAGTTTCCTCCAGTTAAGTTGCTGGTTACTGGTTGCTGGTTGCTGGTTACTGGTTACTGGTTACTGGTTGCTGGTTGCTGGTTGCTGGTTGCTAGTTGCTGGTTACTGGTTACTGGTTGCTGGTTGCTGGTTGCTGGTTGCTGGTTACTGGTTACTGGTTACTGGTTGCTGGTCGCTAACGATAGGGTTCTTGATGGTTTTGGATGACAACTTGCAGGAAGTTGTTGAGCTTTCGGCCCAGGATGTCGTATTGCTCGGTTAGTCGTTGGTAGGGGGCGTTTGTCAGCGAATTGGTGCGTGACAGCATATCCAGGTGTACACGAGTTTCGTCACAGGAAGCCAGGGCATACACGAGGAAGCGAATGTATTCGTTTTTGTAGCGGCGGCGTCCGAAACCTTCCGCGATATTTGCGGGAATGGATTTTGCAGACCGGCGTATCTGGCTGCCGACTTCATACATTTCGTGCTTGGGCAGTGTTTTGGAAGCTTCATCAATTTCAACGGCTAACTCAAACGATAGTTGATATACTTCCAAATCATGATAGCTTTGAATCGCCACAGCCACTCTCCACATCTAGCGACAAGCAACAAGCTTCCAGCAACGAGCAACTAGCTTTTCACCACATCTTGAATAGCCTCTACAATCCGCGTGTAGCCGGTACAGCGGCACAGGTTGCCGACGAGCGCGTGGCGGATTTCGTCTTCGGTGGGATGCGGGTTGTGGTCGAGCAGGGCTTTGGCCGACATAAGCATCCCCGGTGTGCAGAAACCGCATTGGACGGCGTTGTGTTCGATGAAGGCGGTTTGGAGAGGATGCAGATTGCCGTCCTTGCTCAACCCTTCGACCGTCTCGATTGTCGCGCCGTCGGCTTCTGCCGCGAGCACCTGGCACGAGTTGACCGCCGCGCCGTTCATAATCACCGTACACGCGCCGCACTCGCCGTTTTCACAGCCGACTTTGGGGCTGGTGATGCCGAGTTGCTCGCGCAGCACTTTGAGCAGCGTGTGGTGGGACTGGACGGCGACGGTATAGAGGTCGCCGTTGACCGTTAAGGTAATTTCATGGTACATTTCGACCCCCCTTTATGACTGGAGTTGCTGAACGACGGCGCGAATGGCCCGCCGCGCGACGTTGATGACCATCATCTGCCGGTACTCGGCGCTGGAGCGGACGTCGCTGATGGGGCTGCTGCAGCCGTAAGCCGCCGCCGCCGCTTCGTCGATGTGGGCGGCGTCGTACCCCTCGTTGAGGACCGCCTCGGCTTGCGGGGAGCGAATCGGGGTGGGCGATACCGCGCCGAGCGCCACGCGCCACCGGTAGCCGCCGTCGTGAGGGTACGCCATCACCGCCACGCTGACGACGGCCAGGTCTCCTGCCTTGCGGCGGCTGAGTTTCTCGAAGACGCCGGCGCTTCCGGCCGGCGGTTTGGGGATCAGAATCCTTACAATCAACTCGCCTTTTTTCAGCGTAGTGCGCTTGGGTCCGGCGAAGAATTTTTCAACTGGAATCGAGCGGTCGCCCTCTGGTCCTTTGACCAGCACGGATGTTTCCAACACGAGTAGTGCGGGCGCGGAATCGGCAGCGGGAGAAGCCGTCCCTAGGTTTCCGCCGACCGTCGCGCGGTTGCGCACCTGCTCGTTGCCCATCGCGGCGGCGGCCTGCGCCAGCATGTCCCAGTGCGAGCGCACCAACGCAGACCGCGCGATCTCGTTCATCCGCATCGCTGCGCCGACGTAGAGACACTCGCCGGGCGCGCAGCCGCAGCACGGCTCCAACCCTTCGACGGTCAGGTCGCGCAGGCCGGGCAGACCTTTGACGTCCACCACGCCGTCGGGTTTCCACACGCCATCGCGGGTGTGGGGGATGAGGTCGGTTGCCCCGGCCAGGGGATACATTGCCTTATCGGGCAACGTCAACAGCCTGAACGCTTCATCGAAATCTTTCGGTTTGTAATATTCGAATGGTTGCATAGCAAACTCCTTTCACGCCGTCTACCAGACGAGAGACGCTGAAGTTACAGAGAACACAGAGGTTTTTCTTCTCTCTGTGTCCTCTGTGGCTAAAAATTACTCGATGTTCGCGCGTTCTTTGACGCCAAAGCGGGCAGGTGGAAGGAGGAGGAAGAGTACGTTGAGCAAGATGCCGACGATGGCGGCAAAGACGATGGCGGGGATGCCGGCCGGGAACAGCAGCGGCACCTTGAACGGGAACAGCCCGTTTTCCAACGCCAGGTTGCCGCCGATGCCCAGGATCAGGACCGTCGCGCCGATAGCGAGGTTCTTGGGATCGAAGAGGTTCACTTTCTCGCTGAGCAGCAGCGCGACGCCTTGCTTGCCGATGACGCCGAACAGGTAGATCGCCAACCCGCCGGTCACAGCGACCGGGATCGTGTTGATCAACGCCGCCAACTTGCCGACGAAGCCCAGAGCCATCGCAATGACGCCGGCCGCCATCAACACGGCGACCGAGTAGTTGCGTGTGATCGCCATCAACGAGTTGTTCTCGCCGTAGTTGGTGCCCGCGCAGCCGCCCAACAGACCGTTGAGGATGTCGTTGCAGCCATCGGCGACCAGGTTCAAACCGATGAGGTTTTTGATCTCCAGCGGTTTTTTCTTGATTTCTTTGGCAAGCTGGTCGATGTACAGGCTCATCTGGTAGAGGTGCGCTGTGGATTCGGGGATCGTCGCAATGGCGATCAATGAAACGCTAAACGCCATCGCCCACGCGCGCGCGTCGCCAAAGGCCGGGAGTGTGAAGTGAGGCATACGCAGCCATTCTGCCGAAACTACCGGGGAGAAATCCACGATGCCGAAAACCAGTGAGACGAGGTAACCGGCGATTGCGCCCAACAAAATGGGCAACATTCCGATCAAGCCCTTGCCCTGCAAGTACACCGAGAACACAATCGTCAAAATCAGCGTGATGAAAGCGACGCCCCAGTGCGCCGAGGCCATACCGAGCGCCGAACCGGCCAGCGCAATACCGATGACGACGGCAATGTTACCGGTAATGATGGGCGGCAAGACTTTGTCCAACCGGTCTTTGCCGATTTTCTGGACCAGCAGCCCTACCAGGATGTTGAAAATACCGGTAAGCACGATGCCCACCTGCGCCAGCCTCACACCATCCGGACAGTACACGGCGGTGGGGTCGTTGAAACAGCCGGGTACATATTTTGTCATCACGGTGATGACTACGGTGATATAGCTGAATGACGAGCCGTAGTATAGAGGGATTTTGCGCTTGGCGACCAACAGAGCGATGATCGTGCCCAAACCGGAGGCAAACAACGTCACGCCCACGTCGAACTTGGTGAGGATGGCGACCACCACCGTTGCGGGAAACATCGTCAGGACTTGTTGAAAGCCCAGACTCAGCATCGCGCCCCACGGGGGGACGTCCTCAGGCATGTAGCCGACGAGGGGATCGCTTCCAGATTTCTTAGCCATATTGCTTACTCCTTTCGTGAACAGAAACAGTGATTGATGAAGTGATAAAGCGTTAAAAATTCAGTTTTTATTTAGAGTGCCTGCAATATTTTTCCTCCTTTGCTTGGATTTTACACGCGCTTCGACGGCGCCTGTGATCCTCACTGCTCGTGCGACACCCGCCGCGACGGCTCGAAGCGGCTGCGCGCCGGCGTCAGAACGTCGCTATAGGCCGCCAGATTGCGGTCTTCCAGGTGATCGAAGATCATCGGGCTGACCGAGCCGTAGCTGATGCGCTTGAGCGGTTCCGGGTCGAGTTCCGCCGCGACGATGTCTTCTGTCCCGCGTCCCAACGCCAACGTCTGCGCGATGGGGCTGACGACCATACTGTGGCCGAAAAAGTAGTTTCCCCCCGCATCCGGGCCGACGGCGTTGCACGCGACGATGTAGACGTGGTTGTCGTAGGCGCGCGCTTTGTTCGTCATCTCCCAAATCTCGAAGCTGCGCAACAGCGCCGAAGGGCGGACGATCACCTCCGCGCCGCGCACCGCTTCACAGCGATACAGCTCAGGGAAATCGCCGTCGTAACAGATGGTGAGGCCGATGGTCGCCAGGGGCGTCTGCACCACCACCGGCGTCATGCCCGGCGTAGACCATCCCCCGGCGGCCCGTCGCTCGGTGGGGAACAGGTGCGTCTTGCGGTAGACGCCCAGCAGTCCCTCCGGGCCGAACAGCGCCGCGCTGTTGTAGACGACGTCCGGCGTCGCGCCGCGTTCGTAGGTGGGGAAGACGACGTAGAGATCGAGCGCCCGCGCCAGCGCCGCGACCGGCGCCGTCAGCGGGCCGGGCAGCGTGTCCACCTGCGCCCACAACGCTTCGACCGGGCAGCCCGGCGTGAAGCCCGTCGTCACCGACTCCGGCAGCACCACCAGACGCGCGCCGGTCTCCCGCGCGGCCCGCTCTGTCCAGGCCAGCGCCTTTTCGACGTTCTCGCGCACCGCTCCCGGCGTCACCGCGAACTGCGCGCAAGCGGCTGTAAATCGTTGCATAGTTCCTCCTCAAGTAGACGGTAGACGGTAGACGGTAGACGGGGGGGAGAGCGAAAGCCGTCAATCCGCTCTTAACCCTTCAACTCGCCCCTCTTAACTCTTTACTCTTTACTCTTTACTCTTTACTCTTTACTCTTTACCCTTTACCCTTTACTCTCAAAGCGTCCCTTCAGCCCGCAACTCCGCGATTTGCTCCGGCGTGTATCCGAGCATGTCGCGCAGCACCTCTTCGGTGTGCTGTCCCAACGTGGGCGCGGGCATCCGCATAGCGCCAGGCGTTTCGCTGAGTTTGATCGGAATGCCGGCCATTGTCAGTTCGCCGGCTGTCGGATGCAGAACCTTCACCAACATCTCCCGGGCCAGCACTTGCGGGTGCGCCATCACCTGGGGGACGTTGTTGATGGGGCTGGCGGGCACCCCCGCCGCGTCGAGCAGCGCCTGCCACTCGTCGTTTGTGCGCGTGACGAAGATGTCGGCCAGGAGCGGGCGCAGCTCGGCGTAGTGGGCGAGCCGTTCCGGGTTGGTCGTGAAGCGCGGATCCGCGCCCATGTCGGGCCGCTCCAACGCCTCACAGAGCCGCCCCCAGACCGTGTCGTTGCCCACCGCCACCATCAACTCCCCGTCTTGCGTCTTGAACGGTTCGAGCGGGACAACAGACGGGTGGCGGCTGCCGATGGGACGCGGGATTTCGCCGGTGACGCCGTATCGCGCGATGGCGTTCTCCAGAATGGCGACCTGGCAATCGAGCATCGCCACGTCCACCAACTGGCCCTGCCCGGTGCGCTCCCGCGCCGCCAGCGCGCTCAAAATGCCGATAGCGGTGAAGATGCCCGCGATGATGTCGCCAATCGACGTGCCGACGCGCGTGGGCGTCCCATCCTCCGGCCCGGTGATGCTCATCACGCCGCCCATCGCCTGCACCACGCCGTCGTAGGCGGGACGCTGGCTGTACGGCCCGGTGCGCCCAAACCCCGACGAGGCCGCGTAGATCAGGCGCGGGTTGATTTCGCGCAGCGTCTCGTAACCCAATTCGAGCCGCTCCAACGTGCCAGGGCGGAAGTTTTCGACGACGACATCGACGCGCGCCGCCAGTTCGCGGATGATTTGCTTCCCGCGCGGCGACTTGAGGTTCAGCGTCACGCTGCGCTTGTTGCGGTTGAGGCTCATAAAATACGCGCTCTCACCGTGCAGGTACGGCCCGAAATTCCGCGAATCGTCGCCTGTGCCGGGCATCTCGATTTTGATCACGTCGGCCCCCAGGTCGGCCAGGATCATCGTCGCGTAAGGCCCGGCCAACACACGGGTCAAATCCAGAATACGAAGTCCTTCCAAAGCCATCATAGTCATTGATCTCCGGTAGTCGGGTAGTCGTAGGGTCGTTGGTCAGGTCGCCGTAGAGTCGCCGGTCAGGGGGGCGGGCAGCCTGAGAGCGCCTGCCCCCCTGACGCTATGACATCTGGCTATTTGACCACTCGACGGGCCACCTGCTGATTCAGGTTCTCGACGTGCTGCGGGTCGAACGCATCGCCGAATTTGGTCTTGGGAAGGCTCTCCCTTTTCTTCATCAGATCGGCGTATTCGTCGTCATCCACGAAGGCGACGCAGCGCCCGATGCTCGATTCGCCGTCCACGAAGCGCCAGGGGAAGAAGCCGAGCTGCACACGGCGGTTGATGAGCAGGTCGATCTCGCCGCCGAGGCACTCCGCGTGGATGATGCCGGAGGGAAACATCTCGATGTGCATCAGCTGGTATTTCGTGTCATCGAACACCTCTTCCAGCCCCTTGCCGTACTTCTGCTGGAAGTGCTTTTCGGCCTGCGCGGCCTGGCGAGGCATCCAGTTGCGGATGATCGTGTTCATCGGATGGTCCGCGCTGCCGCAGTCCACGCCGATCCAGCGCAGCTTTTTGCGCTTGGCCCACTCCGCGAACTCTCGATCCGGGCCCGGATGCTGTACCATGTAGCGGATCTCGTCGGCGTGGGGCATATCCCAGCCAAAGTGGTGGAAGCCGGTGTGGATGATGAGGATGTCGCCTTCTTTGATCTCGACTTTATCCTCGATCATTTCCGACGTGTAGATGTCGTAGTCGGCGACCACGTCGGAAAGGTCAACGATGGCGGCCTCGTGGACGAGAAAGTCCATATCCAGGGACGCGATGTCTTTGCCGGCGGTGTAGAAGTGGATCTCGCCGTCGAGGTGGGTACCCAGGTGGTTGGAGTGGGTGACGAGCTGGCCGTTCGCGCCGTTGGGCGCCAGTCGCTTGAAGTATTTCACTTGCAGCGGCTCATACGTGGGCCACGGCGGCGTGGCAATACCGAGAGGGATGGTCAAGTCTAAAAGTTTCATAGTCAAAGCCTCCTATATTTTGTGATAGTCTTTCACTTCCGCCTAGACGGAAAAATGTCTCACACTGGACAAAAAGGCCATCATGCACATAACGGCCTTTTTGTCTTAGGAATCGTACATCGCTGCCGGCAAGAAAGTCTTACAGCAATTGCGCCAGGCGCGCATCCATGTCGCCAGTTGATCCGACAACAGTGCGTGCTTCCCCCACGTAATCAAACCATGGATGATGTCAATCATTGACAGCGTTTCCCTGATTGCTTTCAGCAAGATATACACGTGGCATTTGAAGTAACCTGGCTCATCATGATGATTGTATCACAACACTCTGCAAGAGAAAAGTAAAAAAAGTCCTATCAAGGCAGTGAAATTCGTTTGACGAGTAACGCATTATTGACGGCCTCCAGCCTATGGTCTTTTACCTGTACCGGAAGCCGTACCTGCGTCAACCAATCGTAGATACCCACACGGATTTCGGCGACGATGGTATCATCTGCGCCCAGTGTTGCCGGCAGTTCGATGGACCGCTCATCCTCAATCACATCCCCGAAACGCCAGGCCTGAAGCGGAAACAATCCGCGCCCGGGTATTCCGTCGTCTTGGGCAACCAGGTCACCGTCAACCATAACGTGTGCAAAAGCCACAAGGGTGGGCGCCCCGGAGCGCAGCGCCTTCCAATGCAGCGTCACTTCTAGCATAGAGGATGAAGCTGCCGGCGATTGGCGCACTTCCACGTCTAACAAGTCAGCCACGTCACCAAACGACGCCAACGGCGCACCTTCCTCTATCCCGCCGGATGTTACCTTGCCCGCGTAGCGCAGTTCGAGTGTGCCATCTGGCTTATAGACTGTGAGATAGACGCCATCTGCCTCGACCGCGCGTCGATAGACATTGTCTTCGCCGACAGGTTCGCCGCGCATATCCACACGATAAGGCGAGACTTCTCGCGCCTCATAATCGAGCGCGGGAACGCTCAAACACAAGGTCGTGGGGGCGCGCGTGTAATGCATCTCCGCGAAGGCTTCCAATGGTGTGACCACCGGCGCCAACGTCACTCCCCAGTAGCCCAACGGGTACGGCTCCCGTTTGAATGTATACCGGTCAGGAAAGTTGACGAACACCAACATTTCGGCATCGGACGTCCCCAAAGTATCTACCGCCGCGCGCAGATGGGTGGTACCCACGGCATAAGCACGATTGAACCGGTCGAGCAACACCAGACTCTGGCAGAGGATCAGCGCCAGCAACACGCCACCTGCCCCGCGCCAGACTCGCGTTGCGGGAGCGGAACTGCGCGGCGGCAACAAGGCCGTCGTCCACAGCGCTGCCACGGCCGGCGCGACCGGGTAGAACTGCCGCGGACTCAAGTTGGCGTAGGAATAGCGCAATCCCGCCCAGCTTGCCAACATCCCGACGCCATACCACAGCAACCCACAGGCCAAAATCCATCCCTGACGCCGGTACAGCAGCGCCGCCGTCAGCCACAAGAGCACGATCAGCAGTATATACGGAACATACGGTTGGAGCGCGCCGGGAAAGCCGGCCGGAAAGCCCAACACCGGAAACGCCAATCCCTGCAACAGATACAATCCCACCCGTGGTTCGAACGCAATGCTGGTTATCCCCATCTGTCTGGGGATATTCACCCACAGGAGCAGATAGCCGGCCGAAAGCAGTCCAAATCCCCACAGACTGGGTACGCGCCAGACGGCTTTCAACGTCCCCTGATGCCATATTTCCCACAGTACGATGAACGGTAAGATAAAGAGCGCGTTTTCCTGGATGGATAACGCCAGCACATATACGCCCAAAGCAGCCCATCCGGGCTGTCCTCTCTGCCGCGCGACGCTGAACACACGCAGCGTCAACAAGATCAACAGTGTCATCGAGGGTTGCTGTGGCGCCGCCCACACGATGGCCTGATGCGAGAGAGGGTAGAGCGCGAATAGCACCGCCGTTCCCAGCGCTATGGTCCGGCTACGTCGCAATTCCCGCAACGTCCGCCAAACCAGGGCGATGTTGACAAGGTGTACGCCTATCTGGAAAGCGTGCATGGCTACATCAGGGAAGGTTCCGTCCGCGCGGGCGAACAGCGCGTTGAGTAACAGTTCGCCGGGGCGGTAAAAGTGGAAGGTCGCGTTGGGGAGCAACAAGCGCTCGAGTGTTACATCGACCACGCGCCCGTACCACAGTGGATCGTCCCAAATGAAACCATAATGGAGTGAAGGTGCGTACAACGCCGCCGTGAGCAGGAGCAGGCCGATAAGCAGCGCCTGGGATACGAGGGCTAGTTGTCGCGCCCCGGCGACTTCGTTGACGCCGGGGCGCGACGAGATTTCAGAAGACGATTTGGCTAACCGTGACCTCACGGCCGGTGATTTCACGGTCGGCGGCCTTAGGGTGTGTTCCGCATCACCAAAGGCAGGAAAATGGTCTTCGTCACGAACAGATCGAAAGTAGCCGTATCCGAGCCACTGCTGCCGTAGGGGGTGGTGTAGAAGACCCTGTTGACCACCGGTATAACGACGCTGGCGGTGTTTTTCTGCAGGACAGCGGTGAAGACCAACCGCACTTCTGCCCCCATTTCGACCGCGCCTTGCCATGTGATGACGTCGTTGGCCTCCACAGCCCCAGATTGGACGATCCACGCGCCGAAGTTCACCTCCGAAGGCAACGTGTCCGTCAGCATGGCCGCCACCGGCGCGCCGCTGACGTGGCGCAGGACGATGGTGTAGGTGACGCTATCGCCGGGATAGACGTCGCCGGCAGTTTCCACCGTCTTCGTGATGGCGAGCGTGCCGGGCATCTCAAGCAACGTCACGTCGTCGGCGATGGAGTGCATCTTGTAATTGCGCACGCGGATGCGCCGCCCGTCGCCGTCCTCCGAGATCAGCCCCTTGACCGTGACCAGCGCCCCAGCAGGGATGTCGCTGAAGTCGCCGTTGTAGCCGTCGAGGAAGGCGCGGATGGGGCCGCTGCCATCGTCCACGATGAGGGCCTCGTCGCCCACTTTGCTCGTGACCGTGCCGGTGATTTGCGCCAACCAGCCTTCGTTGATTTCGAGCGCGGCAGCGCCGGTGCTGAACGGTTTGGGCGCCACCTCGCCGGCGGGGGCGGCGAGCACCTGCACCATCTCCGCTTCGAAGAACTCGATTTCGGTGTCGCCGTTGTACGTATCGATAGTGCCGACGACGCGCACGGTCGTCCCGCGCGTGAAGTCGTCCGCGTAGATGTCGCCGGCCGGCGCGTGGACGGTGATGCCGCCGGTTTCGTCCTGCACGTACAGCACGTTGAAGAATTCGCCGTAGGCTGCCGTGATCTTGCCCTCCACCCACACCAGTTTGTGGAGGTTGTCGGGCACGTTGTCCAGTTCGGCGTCCATGCGCGCCTCCGCGATGGTCGACTTTTGCAGCGGCTCGCCCAACAGCCACATCACGGTTTGCAGGTTGAACAGCTCGTTCTGCTTGCCGTCGCCGGCGGTGTAGGCGAAGATGTTGAACGGGTCGTTGGCGTCGCCGTAGAAGAACAGGCGTCCGGCCTGGCCGGGGATGTCGTAACCGGCGGCGCCGGCCAGCGGGATGGTGGGGGGGTAAAGGTAAGCGTCGTTTTGCCCGTCCGCGTCCATACTGTGCGTGCGGTTGGGATAGCCGTAGGTCCCGTTGCCCGCGTCCAGGTCGCCTTCGATCATAAGGAATCCGTTCTCGCCCAGGTCAGCCTGCGTCAGCGCCCCGTTGTTGCGATCTTTGAGCGAGCAATCCGACCACGACTGGATTTGCTTGACGTTGATGCCCACGCCGGTCTCCTGCGCCGCCGGATAGATGTGCCAGAGGACGCCCCAGGGGTAGCCGTTGTTGTTGTTGCCGTCGAGCACTTCGTCGTCGTTCATGCGGATGGGGATGTGGAACCCGACCTCGGTCTCGACCGCTGCGACCAGCGCGTTCAGCCGGTCGGCGATGGTGTTGGCCCAGGCGACTTTGCCGGTGTAATCGGCCATCCCGTTGAGCCACAGGCTGCCGCCCGCGGCCACGAACTTGGCGATGGCCGTGATTTCGGCGGAGGTCATTTGGTTCGGCCCGTAAGCGTTGATGATGAGCAGCCGCACGGTTTCTGTGTTGAGGTCGGAGGCGGTGATTTCGTCCAGGTTGAAGAGGACGTTGTAGCCGTGCGCGGTCAGGTCGTTGGCGAAGTGCCGCGCATCGCGGGGGTTGCCGACGCCGATGTTGTTGTGCCCCGCGTCGATCAACACCAGCGGCACCCGCTCGTCGGTCACGTCCGTTGTGAGGGAGCGGTAGTTGTCGTCGGGGCTGTCGCCGGGGATATTCCCAAATTGAGCTGCGATCGTAACCGGGCCGGTGATGGTGGGCTGCCAGGAGACGTTGGCGTAGCCATCGTCGCACGGGCCGACGGTGCAAACCCCCACAGTGAGCGGGACGCTGCCGATGGGAGCCCCGTTAACGGTGAACGTCACCGTGACGGTCTGGGCGGTCGCGCCCCGGTTGGTGACGCGCGCTGTGATCAGGCTCGGGTTGTAGATGGTGGAGAGCGAGGGTTCCACGCTCAAATCGGTGATGGCGATGTCCTCCGTCCCCAGCGTCCACACGGGCGAGCTGACGATGCGGTCGCCATCCGGCTGCGTGGCGCGGACGTAGTAATAGTGGACGCCAGGCGTGATCGCCAGGCTGAACTGCCAGGTGAACGCCGGTTGCGTCTCGACCGTAGAGGTGACAACGCGACCGCCGTTGGTAATCAGTTCCAGCTTTCCCACGGCCTCGCCGTCGGGGTCGGCGGCGTAGATTTCGAAGGCGATTTCGCCGGTGTTGGGGATTTCCGTCCCCATCCACGCGCCGTTGCCCTTGAGGTAGAGTTCGTAGTTGGTGTCCTCGCTGCCAAAGGTGCGGCGCGCGCGCAATGCTTCCATCAGATCGGACTTGGTGAGGCCGGGCATCCAGACGCCGGTGCGGTGCGGGGTGTTCGTCCCCCAGTGGGTGGAGTGGGTATCGGCGTTGTTGGTGGCGCCCACTTTCCAGCCGTAGTCCAGCGAGCGGATGTATTCGTCTTCGGAGAAAGCGTAAGACGTGCCGCTGCCGTTGCCCACCTCTTCCAGCCGGGCTGTGCCGGCCACTTCGGGATGGAACGCCCAGTCGTTGAAGTTGATCCAGCCGGGGTGGTTGAACTGCATCAGCGTTCCGGCGCCGTCGATGGCCTGCGTACCGGTGACGGCGAGCCAGGGGTAGAACCCCTGCACCGTCTCGCCGGCCTCGAAGTTGGGTGTGTAATCGCAGTAGGTGCAGCCGGGGACGCTTGTGCGCACGGCGTGGCGGACGCTGTTGTAGACGTTGGCGTGCCCTTCAGCGCCCTGCGTGAACTCGAAGCCACGCAGCGCCACGAAAGTCCCGTCGATGGTGGCGTTCTCCACCGCCGTTAGCGTGTTAGCCCACTCCGTATCGTCAATGGAATAGGAGTGGTCGGTGATTGCCATAAAGTCGAACCCGGCGGCGCGTCCGGTTGCCAACGCCTGTACGGGCGTGCCGGACCCGTCGGAGTAGGAGGTATGGTTGTGGATGTCGCCGTGATAGGCGGACATTGGCGGTTCCACGGCAGTCTCGAAGCTCCACACGCTGTCTGCGCCGAGTGTGTTCCCGGCCCAGTCGGCTACGGCTGCCGCCACCGTGGCGGTGTACCGCGCGGTGGGCAGCAGGTTGGCAGACGGGTTCAGCGTCATTGCGAAGGTCGCCGGATTGTAAGTCACAGCCGCCGGAACCGCGCCGTAAGGTCCGGTGAGGGTGAAGTTGCCGGTGAGCGTCGCCGGATCGAGCGCCTCGGAGAAGGTGACGACGACGTTGGCTGAAAGCGGCACGCCGGCGGCGTTCGGGGCGGGCGCGCGCCCGGTGATGGTGGGCGGCGTCGTGTCTGCGTCGCCGGTGGTGAAGCTCCACGAGTGATCCGCCGCCATAGCGATGCCGTGCGTCTCCTTGAGGCCGGTGGTGAGCGTGGCCGTGTAGCGCGTCTGCGCGTCGAGCGCCGCGGTGGGGGCGAAGGCGGCGGTGCGCGTCCCGGGGTCGTAGCTGACGGCGCCCGCGACCGGGCCGTCCGCGTCTTCCAGCGTGAAGGTCTCCGTCGTTACCGTCGTCTCGTCCAGCCTCTTGCTGAACGTCGCGGTGAGCGGGAAGTATGGATACACGTCGGTCGCGTTGGCGGTGGGGTAGGTCGCCGTGACCTGCGGCGGGAGCATATCCCAGATGTCGCTCTGGTAGCGTGGCATAACCTGCTGCGTGCCGTTGTGGTTCCCCACGAAACCGATGGCGGTCAGTTGTTGCCCGTTGGTGTAGTCGCGCAGGTCGATGTGGGTGTCTTTGTCCACAAACACCTGCACCGAGCCGGAGCCGTCGTTCGCGTGGATGGTGAAATCGCTCGCCCCGGGCGCGGGCGGCGTCCCACTCCATGTTGCCGCGCCGGTCACCTGCACCAGCCAGCCTTCGTTGGCCGCGACCGCGCCGGTGGTAAGACTCAGCGGATCGGGTGGTGTCCCGCTGCCCAGGTTGGCGATGCCGGTCATCGGGTCTATTTCCAGCAGACCGTTGAAGAGTTTGAGTGTGCCGGTGACGCGCACGGTATCGCCGAGCGCAATCGCCGGAAGCGTGGTCCCGCCGCTGTAGATGTACAACCCGCCGGTGAGGTCTTGGATTACGAAAGCGTTGCCGCGATAGATGCCCGGCGGCACGGTGATTTGGCCCTGGATCGAACCGTTCCACCCCTCGCCGGCGGCGCGCGCATCTGCGATTGGGGTGAGGATGCCAGGAGGCGTTACAACCGTCTGCACTGCTGCGCCCGTCGCGCGGGTGAGCCAATCGGAAGCCCAGACGCCGTAATCGCTGTTGATTAACGTCGTCGGCGCGTCCGGCGCGGTCACTTGCACCGTGCGCTTTACCTCTGCGCCGGCGGCCAGCGAGGCCACCGTCCAACTGACCACGTTCCCTGCGGCGACGCCGCCGTCGGAAATCGTCCCCACGGTGACGCTGGGCGGCAGACTGTCGGTGATGACGACGTTGGTGCGCACAGCGCCGGTTTGGTTGACCGCGGTGAGGGTGTAGGTGAAGGGCGCGTCAGCGCCAATCGTTGAGGGGGCGGATTTGGTGATCGCAAATTGCAATACCGGAGCGACGCACATATAAGCCTCTGCGCTGCTGTTGCGGGGTACCAACGCTGCGCCGGATAACACGTCGAAGTCGTTGCCGTTGTGATCCGTATCCTGACAGCCGTTGTCTTTGCGGACGCCGCCCTGTTGGTTGGTCATAGCGACGCCGTTGTTGATGGTGACGCCGCCCTCGGCGAGGTTGGCTGTGCCCCAACCAGCCATATCCACGATATTGGCGTGGGGCAATGTGCAGGGAGTAGCATCTGCGCCGCATCCTAACGCGGTGGCAATGTTAGCCAAAGCGACCTTGCCGTTGGTCGCGCTCATAAGTAGATTGGTCGTGATCAGATCCGGCGTCACGGGTAAATTTATGCCGCTAGTGCCGGCTGCACCAAGCTGCACCAACAGGTATTTGCCGGCGGCCAACGTCGTTCCTGCCGGGAATGCGTACAGGTTGCCGGTGCTACTGGCAAAATTCCCTGATGCAGAACCGTATTGGAGTGACCAGCCGGTCAAATCTACTGTCGTCGCACCGCCATTGAACAGTTCTACATAATCGTACAGGTAGTAACCGCTCCCGCCGCCGCCGCCATACACCTGGCTAATACGCAAGGCATTGGCCTGCGGTGCGGCTGCGACCGGCGTTGTTGGGGCGCCCCGCCAGGGGAGCAATCCAACGATCAATACGACGATACATAACACTCTTGCTAATCTGTGCATCTCTACCTCCCTAATATATTGAATTTTAACGTAACTATTCAGCCTTGAGGTGGGACGCACTTAGCTGAACCCAAAACGGCAATTTTTGCGCTTCCTACTATAATTGCAGGCGTAAAAGTGCGTCCCACCTGAATAGTTACATTTTAACTACCTGAGAATCTTCCTCATTTCACCTGCCACACGTGGACGACCGGCTTGCCCCCATCGGCGTACAATTCCAACACGTAGAGGCGGCCAGTGGCGCGGTCGAAGGCCGCATCGCCGATGCGGTTGCGGCGCTGGTCGCCCCAGCCGAGCGTCACCACATCCCATTCAGGGGGATTGAGGTACAGGTGTTCATCGAGGCCGATGGCGGCGTAGGGTTGCGGTTGCCAGGATTCCAGCGCGCCGGCGGCCACTTGCGCCAGTTGCGCCGGGTCGTAGAGAATAAACTGCGCGTCGAAACGGCTGCTCCACCAGCCGCGCGCGCTGGTACACGTCCCGGCGTCCTCGTTGCAGCAGCCGGTCATATCCTCCGGTGGGCAGGGCGTCCCATCGGCCAGGCGGCACGCGATGAAATCGGCGTGTGGATCCACGCAAGGGAACTCTGGCCCGGCAGGATGAACGAAGCCGTACCAGTATTTCGCGCCTGTCCCCTTCGTCCCCGCAAACAACACCGCCGCCTTGCCCGATGCTGTCGTCAACCACGCGCCGCCTTCCCACTCGTCGGGGTGCTGGTAGCCATCGAGCGCGCGTTCGATGCGGTCGGTATTGTAGACGTTCTCGTACAGCAGCAGCGTGGTCTCTTCCAGGCGCGTCCCGGCGGGCGGCGGCGCGCCGTCGTCGCGCCAGGGGCGATAGGCAAAGAGCGTCGGGCCCATCCCGCCCTGACCGCCGTCGCGCATCCGTCCCGTCGCCAGATAGCGTCCCTGGGCATAGGTATCGGCCCAGTTGGTGGGGATGTCGAACAGATAGCCATTCACGCTGTAGAGGTCCTGCTGGCCGATGAACCACACGCCTTTGAACTGCGGATCGGCCAGCGTCGCGTTGAACCAGCCGTGCGAAGGTTCCCCTTCGACCTGGAGGTGATTGCCCCAAGCGATGTGCAGCAGCGGGCCGGTAAGGGGATGGTTGAGATATTGCAACCCCACTTTGGGGATTTCTTCCAGCGCGGTGAAATGGCCTGCAGTGGGATTGTGAAAGTCCTGGACGAATTCGGCGGTGGGCAAATCCTCCACGTTCCGCGAGTTGACCGGAGTGGGGATGCTGACTTCGGCAATTTGATCGCCGTCTGGTAAGCCGCCGTAGGCTATCCGGTCGTGCCCGGTGATGAAGAGCGTGCCGTGATCCGGGTTGAACGTCATCGCGTTGCCGCCGTAGGCGAAGGTTTGCGGTGGATCGTCGCCGCCGGGCAGGCGGAACGCGCCCAGGTAGGTGAAGTCATCCGGTGTGACAAGGCCGCTCGGAAGCGGCTCGCTCGGAAGCGGCTCGCTCGGCGGAAGCGGCGTCGGTGGATCGGCAGCGCTGTCGGGCGGCGTTGCGCGCGGCGTCCGGCACGCCGCCAATACCAGGAGCAGGGTAAGCCAACAGAAAAAGCGTGTATGTGTATGACGTTTCATTCTGCATTCCTAATCCAGGCCCATTTTAGGCCCGGTTGCAGAATGGTCAAGACGGGCGCGCGCGGCGGCGCTGCCACGCCAGGCCCACGGCAAACGTCATCAGCGCCAGCGGCGCAGAGGCGCACAGCCCGCCGCGTCCGCGCGGCGCTTCTGTCGGTTCTGGCGTGGCTTCGGCGGGCGGC
>MTKY01050882.1_pt1 | contig 20284 bp, 15 predicted proteins | sample 1042731 | NCBI WGS metagenome assembly MTKY01 (sample SAMN06212206, study PRJNA360538) | anaerobic digester metagenome | biome: Wastewater treatment plant; material: sludge; isolation source: anaerobic digester fed with sludge from wastewater treatment plant | place: Denmark: WWTP Soeholt ... | reverse complement strand
TGTAGTACTCCAGCGTCTCCCTCTGCTTCATATCCCCCAGGTACTGCCCCGGGAGCAGGGAATCCCCCCGCAGGAAGCAGAAGCTGCCCTTCATCTCGGCACCGGCGCCAAGCACGATCCCGTCGTGCTCGCGAGGCAGCCGCGCGGGCATCGGCAACGGGGTGTAGCCCCTGCCCCTGCGAAGCAGAAAGTAGGATCGGCCGATCACGGCCGCGACCGAGTCGTCTATCGGCATGTGAATTACGCGGTCGGAAAACAGGAAAAAGTCGACGATCCGAGACAGCCCCGCCAGCGCCTCCGCATTGTCCGAGACGATGGGAGCGTCGGAGAAGTTGGCGCTCGTCATCACCAGCGCCTCCTGCTCCTCGAGCAGAAGGTGGTGCAGCGGAGTATAGGGAAGCATCACCCCGAGCGTCCTCTGACCGGGGGCGACCAGCCGAGACACGCGCATCGGGGTTCTGGCGCAGCAGAGCACGATCGGCGCGGCGGGGGACAGAAGCAGCCTCCTCGCCGATGAGGGGAGATGGACCAGCCTATCCGCCTCGCCAATCGAGGCGGCCATGACGGCGAAGGGCTTGTGAGGTCGCCTCTTGCGCTCGCGCAGCAGGGCCACGGTCTCGTCCCTGAAGGGAGTGCAGGCTATATGGAATCCCCCTACCCCCTTCACCGCCCCTATCCGCCCCTGCCCCAGCAGGCGCGAGCACATCCGAACCGCATCGTCTCCGCTCGCGAGCTCCCTGCCGGTCGAGTCCGTCAGCCAGACCGAAGGCCCGCACTCCGGGCAGGCGTTCGGCTCCGCGTGAAACCTCCTGCTCAGGGGGTCGACGTACTCTCTCCCGCATTCGGTGCACATGGTGAACACGCTCATTGTGGTATTAGGGCGATCGTACGGGAGTTCGCTTATAATGGTGTAGCGGGGGCCGCAATCGGTGCAGTTTATGAACGGGTAACGGTAGCGCCGGTCGGAGGGGTCCCTCATCTCCGACAGGCACCTCCCGCACACGGCCAGGTCCGCCGGGATCAACGCAGTCTGCCGCCCCTCCCTGCGGCTGCGGGCGATCTCGAACCCGTCCGGGGGGTGCGGCGACTCCCGCCTCTCCTCCATGACGCTCACCGAGGTGACGGAGGAGGCGGGGGGGCTTTCGCCGACCAGGCGTTGAAGGAACCTGTCGAGCCCCGCCTCCGTGCCGTGAAGCTCCATCTCCACGCCACGGGAGGAGTTCAGGGCATACCCGCGTATCCCCTCGGAGTCGGCAAGCCTGACGCAGAAAGGGCGAAAGCCGACTCCCTGGACTATACCTGAAACGAGGATCCTTGTTTGAAAGAGCATTGACAAACCTCCGTTCTTGGAGCATTTTAATACAAACGTTGAAAAAAGCGGAAGAGAGGGGGAGATCTTTTGCCCAAACTGGAGAGAGGCTACGTACAGGTCTACATGGGGGACGGCAAGGGGAAGACCACGAGCGCGCTGGGCATGGCCCTGAGGATGTCCGGGCACGGAGGAAAGACTATCATCGTGCAGTTCATGAAGGGGTGGCCCTACAGCGAGGCGACTGCCCTGGCAAACCTTCCCGGGGTCGAACTCGTCCAGACCGGGACGGCGGATTTCGTCTACCCGGACAGGGTAGGGGCCGTGGACTATGAGGAGGCCGAGCGCGGACTCTCCGCGGCCAGGGAGGCCGTTCTCTCGGGGAGGTACGACCTCGTGATCCTGGACGAGCTCAACGTCGCGCTCTCCTTCGGGTTGCTCGAGCTCGGCGACGTGCTGGACCTGATCGACAACAGGCCGCCGCACGTCGAGCTGGTACTCACCGGCAGGAATCCTCCCCAGGAGGTCATCGACAGAGCCGACCTGGTGACAGAGATGGTGGAGGTTCGCCATCACTACAGAAAAGGGGTCTTGGCCCGAAAAGGGATAGACTGCTGAGCCCCGGCCGACGTTGTTTACTGGCAGTACCGGCTCCTCTGGGCGGGACGCCATGTTTCTTTGGATGAAAAAACGACAATTCTGGAGGTGCCGCCATGGCAAAGAGCACTACGAACCCGGCGCGCGCGGGGCGCAAGAGCCCGACCAAACGGAAGGACGCGATGTCTCTCCCGGTTGAACGGCTCAGGGAGAGGACCGACGCCGCCTCGCTGGGGATCAGGACGACCGACGACATTCCGCCGCTGGAGGAGTTCCTGGGACAGGCCCGGGCCGTGACAGCCATAACCTTCGGCCTCGACGTGGAGAGCAAGGGTTACAACATAGTCGTGCTTGGAAACCCCGGGAGCGGCAGGACGACCTACTCCCTCGAACGGCTGCGGGCAGCGGCGCAGGAGAGACCGGCGCCCGACGACTGGGTGTATGTCTACAACTTCGACGACCCCGGCCAGCCCCTCGCAATAAACCTCCCGGCGGGAAAGGGAAAGGTGATGGGAACGGCGTTCGACGAGCTAGTCGAGGAGCTCAAGACCGCCATAAGCAAGGCGTTTGAGAAGAGCCAGTACGAGGATGCGAAGGCCCAGCTGGTCAAGGACTTCCAGGAAGAGGTAAACGAGCTGATGGAGGAGGTCAAGGCCTGGGCCTCCGAGAACGGTTTCTCGCTGAAGAGGACCCCCCAGGGGTTCGTAAACATACCCCTGACTGAGGATGAGAACGAGGACGGCGAGAAGGCCAGGCGCGAGATTCAGCAGGAGGAGTTCGAGGCCCTCCCCGAGGAGGAGCAGAAACGGCTCCAGAAGAAGTCCGAGGAGGTCTCCCTCAAGACCCTCGAGACCCTGCGAAAGATACGCGACCTCGAGAAGAGCCTGAAGGAGCGGATCGTCAAGCTGGAGGCCGAGATCTGCCGAAGCGCCATAATGCCCTACCTGTCCGACATCAAGGAGAGATTCGGCGGCGCTGGCGGCGGCGGGGAGAGCACGGTGCTGGAGACATGGATCGACTCGCTTGCCGAGGATATCATAGACAACTTCGGCATGTTCGTGGCGGCGGTGAAGGACGAGAACGCCGAGGTGGACTTCACCAGGTACACGGTGAACGTCTTCGTCTGCAACGACCCTGAGGATGGCGCCCCGGTCGTCTGGGAGACCAACCCCACGTACTACAACCTGTCCGGCAAGGTGGAGTACGAGAGCCGGCAGGGGTACCTGTACACGGACTTCAGGAAGATCGTGCCGGGGGCGTTTCAGAAGGCGAACGGCGGATTCCTGGTTCTCGACGCCGAGAAGGTCCTGCTCAACTTCATGTCATGGGAGGCGCTGAAGCGGATCCTGCGCACCGGCGAGGCCACGATAGAGAACCTGGGGGAGCAGTTCGGAGCGGTGCCGGTCTCTTCTCTGCGACCGCAGCCTATACCGATAAACCTCAAGGTGGTCATGGTCGGGACCCCCTACCTGCACGCCCTGCTCCAGTACTACGACCCGGAGTTCCTCAAGATGTTCAAGGTCAGGGCCGACTTCGACACCGACATGGAGCGCACCCCGGACACGGAGAAGCAGATGGCCCAGTTCATCGCCTCCTGCCTGAAAAAGGAGGGAGGCCTGCCCTTCGCGGCCGACGCGGTGGCCGAGGTCATAGACTGCTCATCCCGCTTCGCCGAGGATCAAAAGAGGATGTCCACGGAGTTCAACAGGATTTCCGAGGTAATCGTCGAATCCACGGCCTGGGCCAAGGCGGAGAAGGCCGACGTCGTGCGGCGGGAGCATGTCAAGAGGGCGATCCGCGAGAAGAGGTTCAGATCGGACCTCATCCAGGAGAGGATAGCCCGGTCGTTCAAGGACGGCCTCGTGAGGATAGACACCGCCGGCGAGATCGTCGGCCAGATAAACGGTCTTTCGGTCATCGACCTGATGGACTACAGGTTCGGGCACCCCTCCAGGATAACCGCCAACGTCTTCATGGGCCAGGAGGGGGTGGTCAATATTGAGCGCGAGGTCAAGATGACCGGCCCCATCCACAACAAGGGACTGCTGATCCTCAGCAGCTACATGGGCAGAAAATACGCCCAGGACGCGCCTCTGTCACTCTCGGCGAGGATCACGTTCGAGCAGATGTACGGGGGCATCGAGGGGGACAGCGCCTCCTCGACGGAGCTGTACTGCCTGCTCTCCGCCCTGTCGGGGGTGCCGCTGAAACAGGGAATCGCGGTCACCGGATCGGTGGATCAGTTCGGAAACGTACAGCCGATCGGGGGAGTCAACGAGAAGATCGAGGGATTCTTCGAGTACTGCCTGCACTCTGGCCTCGACGGGGAGCAGGGGGTGTTGATACCGGCTCAGAACGCCAGGCACCTGATGCTGGACGAGCCGGTGATCGAGGCCGTTGCCGCCGGGAAGTTCTTCATCCGGCCGGTGTCCACCATCGACGAGGGCATAGAGGTGCTCACCGGTGTGTCGGCGGAATCCATACACAGAAAGGTGAGCAACAAACTCAAGAAGTGGGCCAAGAAGGCAGAAAAGCACAAGAAGGACGGCCAGGCCGGGGCCGACAAGGATGAGGGCGAAGAATAGCGACACGGCTGGGGCCGCCGGGAGGCCGCCAGACATCGACAGGGTGCTGGACATTTTGGACGAACTGTGGGGCAACGAGCGCACCCCCCCCCGCCTGGGTCACGAGGAGCCGTTGGACGGCCTCGTCCTGACGCTTCTGTCCCAGAACACGAACGACAGGAATCGGGACAGGGGCTTCGCGGCCCTCAAGGCCGCGTTCCCGACGTGGAGCGAGACGGCGTCCGCTCCCGTCGAGGACGTGGAGGAGGCCATCCGCCCCGCCGGGCTGGCCAGGACGAAGTCGGCCAGGCTGCTCGAGATACTGGGCAGAATCAAGGACAAATTCGAGGAGTATTCTCTGATGCCTTTGAAGATGTCGAGTGATTCGGAGGCGCTCGACTTTCTTTCGTCGCTTCCGGGGATAGGTGCTAAGACCGTCGCATGCGTCATGCTGTTCGACCTGGGAAGGCCGGCCTTCCCGGTGGACACGCACATCGCCAGGTTCAGCCGAAGGATGAAATGGGCAGGGGAGTCGCTCCCGCCCGAAAAGATACAGACGCTTCTTGAGGAGTGGATACCGAAGGAACGCTTCCTGGGAGGGCATATCAATATAATCGAACACGGCAGAGGCCTGTGTCACGCCAGGAAGCCCAAGTGCGACCAATGCCCACTCAAGCGGACGGGCCTCTGTCCGTCCGCCGAGTGAGCTTTAGCAGCAGGAAAGGGGCGGGGAACTACTCCGCCCCTTTCAGGCGGTCCAGGACGATCTTGTAGCCGTCGGCGCCGTATTCCAGGAACTTCTTTACGCGGCTGATGGTCGCGGTGCTTGCGCCGGTCTGCTGGGCAATCTGCGGGTAGGTGTAGGCCTCGCTGAGCAACCTGGCTACCTCGAGACGCTGGGCTAGGGAACGAATCTCCCCGATCGTGGCCACGTCCTCGAGGAAGCAGTAGGCCTCCTCCATGTCCTCGAGCGATAGAAGAGCCTGGCACAGCTGATCCGTGAGCTTGTCTTTCCATTTTTCGGTCATTTCATCCTGCCTCCTTCGCATATTCGATGGGTGGAAGCCTGAACTGCACTCCGCCCCGCATCCGCTCCTCCTTCAACGGAGAGCGGGATCCGCCGATAAAAGATTTGAAGGAAAGCTCAGCGCAGCGGAGTTTTGTTGTTCGCTTTATCGTGTTAGAATGACACGCACTAACTTGTTCGCAGTCTATCACCCTATTTTGTCCCTGTCAACAACAGGGGCTTGGATGGTTGGGCTGGTTCGTTCCGGATTATCACTACGAGCCGGGGGGAGAGTATATGAACTCTGTTGAGATGATAGCCGTAGATCGCCTGTTTGAAGAGGAGGGGATCATCGCCGGGGAGGTCTTCTCTCCCTCGGGAGTGCTTCTGATCCCCTCTGGCCTCACCCTGGACGGCGTCCGTTCCGCCTACCCGGACGCCCCGGAACTGCTCCGCAACCACGGGGTCAATTCCGTGGCGATAAAGAGACACGAGCCGATAACCGAGGAGGAGTTCCAGACGATTGTTTCGAGTCTCAATCCTCCCGTTGCGAGGCTCAACCCGCTGCTCTCCAGGGTAGTGGCCCACCAAATGCGGGTCGTGTACGAGAACATCGGGAACAGGGAGATACGCGAGAAGGGAGTGCGTTCCCTCTTCACGGTAGGTGCACATCTCTCGTCGGAGGCCAGGCGCATTCCCCATATCACCCTCTCGCTGGGCGAGGGCGTGGAGGCGAAGGGGGGCGACGTGTTCCACGGGGTCAACGTGGCCCTGCTGGCGGGATATATAGCTCGAAGACTGTTCCCCCTCTGGCCGGAGTTCACGCGCATGGTCACGATAAGCGGGCTGTTCCACGACATCGGGAAGGCCTTCCTGGCGGGGGCGGGCTATTCGCCGGAGATGCTGAGCGCAATGAAGGGAGACAGGACCTATCGTACACATCCGCTTCTCGGAGAGGCGCTGTTGAGGGACTCGGGGATCGCCGTCCCGGAAATTCAGTCGTTCGTGCGCTCCCACCACGAGTCGTGGAACGGAGGCGGCTTCCCAGACGGCCTGTCGGGCGAGCGCATCCCGATAGGGGCGAGAATCGTCTCGGTCGCCAACGCCTTCGTCAACGCCCTGGATGTGGACAGGAGAAGCGACAGGAGGGCCGACCTTGCCATCTCGACGGTTATAACCTCCGCGCTCGGCAGGTTCGACCAGTTCGTGGTCCGCGCGCTTCTGGCCTCGATCGGCCTGTACCCCCCCGGGTCGGTCGTTGAGCTATCCGACGGCAGGAGCGCGGTCGTCCTCGAGACCAGGGAGCGGGATCTGGTGCGCCCGAGACTTCTCGTGATGTCCGGCCTGAAGAGCAGGAGGGAGGCCTCGCCGGAGATCATCGATCTGCGGCAGGATGGAAGCCCTTTCATCAAGAGGGTGACCGACGATTTCGGGACGCTGAGGATCCCGCCACTGGAAGCAACGGGCTCGGAACGTGGCGGCATGGTGTTCAGCAAGCGGCGCTCCCAATCGGCGACATCGGCGAATAATCAGGCGCCCAAGCATCAAGAATAATCTTCGCGGCTGCGCTTGTTGACACTCCCCGTCTTTTGGGGTAGAATTCCTCCTGTCGTGCGCGGGAGTGTGGCGGAAGTGGTAGACGCAGCGGACTTAAAATCCTCCGGGCAGTGGCCCTTACGGGTTCGAGTCCCGTCACTCCCACCAAAAGTGGTCATCGCGGGGTGGAGCAGCCAGGAAGCTCGTCGGGCTCATAACCCGAAGGTCGCAGGTTCAAATCCTGCCCCCGCAACCAACTCGGCGGTGTAGCTCAGATGGCTAGAGCATGCGGTTCATACCCGCAGTGTCACTGGTTCGATTCCAGTCACCGCCACCAAAAGGATAATCAAGGCGGAGAGTTGTTCTCCGCCTTTTTCTTTTCGGAGGTCCACATGACTTCAGGAGAAGAGATGAGCAGTGCAAAACCCGTCCCTTACTCCCACTCCCTTGAGCGGCTTGGGCCAATACTGGAATCCACCGGGGCCAGGCAGGGCTGGCTGAAATCGGAACTTCCCCTCGTGCTCGCGGTCTCCGGAGGCAGCGATTCGATGGCGTTGCTCTGGCTGTTCAATTCGCTGTGGCCAGGACGCCTCGTCGTGGCGCACCTGAACCACGGAATACGCGGGGAGAGCGCCGACATGGATCAGGAGTTCGTGGCTCGCGAGGCGGCGCGTCTCGGCCTGCGTTTCGTCACCGAAAAAGTGTCCGTCCCCTCCATGTTGATGCGCGGCGAGTCCCTGGAGGACGGAGCGCGCCGCGTGCGGTACTCCTTTTTGGAGAGAGCCCATGCCCGAGAAGGGGCGTGGGGGGTCGCCCTGGCCCACACATCGGACGACTGCGTCGAGACCTTCTTCATGAACCTGATCAGGGGGAGCGGGGCCCGCGGCCTCGCCGGGATGCCCGAGACGCGGGGACCATTCTTCAGGCCGCTTCTGTCCTTCTCGAAGTCGTACCTCGTGGAGCTGCTTCAGTATCACGGGGCGACCTGGCGCGAGGATCCCACCAACAGCGACGACACATTCACCCGCAACAGGGTTCGCAATCGTTTAATCCCGTTCCTTCGCGAGGAGTTCAACCCGAGAATCTCCGAGGCAGTGCTGGGGGTCATTGGGGACATGGCCGTGCTCCGGCGCGATGAGGAGAGGACGCAGGCGGCGCTGCTGCCGCGATTGAAGCTGGATGTGCCCCTTGCATCCTATGCCTGCCGCCAGGACGACCTGCGCAAGCTTGACGAGGTGGATCTGCCCCGGTTTGTCAGGGGAGCAGGTGCCCTGTTGGGACTCAGGACCCTGGCGCGCAGGAGGACGGTCGAACTCTGCCGCCTCGTCTCAAAATCCCGCAGGTGGTGTTTTCAGTGGCAGGGTGATATGTTCGTCCTCTGCGATTCAAGAATTGTCGCATGGGTATCCCCTGCTATACTATCCGGATGCGAGGCCCGAGTCCCTGAGCACCTCCTTCTCTCCGGAGAGAGTGGCTCGTTTGATTGGGGCGGCTGGCTCTTTTCCTGGAGCAGGGAGTGCGCGACGGAGAGTATTTACGGTACAATGGAGGCGATCCTGCCGGATTGCGGGGGAGTGGAAGTACTGCCCCTCTCCGCCGTCGAGGGCGGGCGGGCCGTGGAAGCCCCGGACTGGAGCCGACCGTTCTTTCCCGCGATTCGTTCGGGGAACGCGCTGTGGATCCCGTACTGGGAGGGGAATAGGACCTGCGGGGCCCTGCCGGCCGGGATACGTGTCTCGGTGACGGCTCCGGCGACGTTTTCGGAAAAAAGAGGCGAGTGAGCGATGAACGAGTACAGGGTCTCTGGAGTGCTAATCCCGGAGGACAGGCTGGCCGAGAGGGTAAGGGAGATAGGTCGGGAGATAGGCCGCGACTACGCGGGGCGCGAGCTGGTAGTGGTCGGGATATTGAAGGGCGCGGTGGTGTTTCTCTCCGACCTGCTGAGGGCCATCCCCGAGACGGTGGACATCTCGCTTGATTTCATGGCTGTCTCGTCCTACGGTGCATCGACGAAGACGCGCGGCATAGTCAAGATAGTCAAGGACCTGGATGGTAGCGTCGAGGACAAGGATGTCCTGATCGTCGAGGACATCGTGGACACCGGACTGACTCTCTCATATCTGGTCAAGCTCATGCAGGAGCGGAGGCCGCGCAGCATCCGCATCTGCGCCCTGCTCGACAAGGAGGAGCGGCGCAAGGTGCGGGTGGACGTGGACTACAAGGGGTTCTCGATACCGGACGAGTTCGTGGTGGGCTACGGACTTGACTACAATGGAAAGTGGAGGCATCTTCCGTCTGTTCACATAGTGGAACAGGAGTAGCGTAAAATCATAAATCTCAGTCAGGGGGCGGCGATAATTTGGGCCGATTGGTAAAAAATCTCGGGTTGTACCTCATCCTAATAGTTTTGGTTGTAAGCCTCGTAAACGTATTTCTCTCGCCTACTCAGGGGCCGATGCAGGTCCAGGAGATAGGCTACAGCACCTTCTTATCCGAAGTCTCCGCCGGCAAGGTGTCCCACGTCCTGGTGCGCGAGAACTCGATAAAGGGCAGGTTCACCGACGGAAAGGAGTTCGTCTCCTACGTCGTGGGGGTGGGCGACCTGGCCAAGGAGATAGCCGGCAAGGGTGTGGCGGTGGAGGTGGAGCCGCCGCAGCGAACCCCCTGGTGGGCCGGCATGCTCTCCTCCCTGTTTCCGACCCTGCTGCTGATAGGTGTCTGGATATTCTTCCTTTACAACATGCAGGGCGGCGGGGGGAAGGTGATGAACTTCGCCAAGAGCAAGGCGAAGCTCTTTCTCGACAACCGCCCCAAGGTCACGTTCAAGGACGTGGCCGGTTGCGACGAGTCCAAGGAGGAGCTTTCCGAGGTTGTCTACTACCTGCGGGACCCCTCTCGCTTCACCGCGCTGGGCGCGAAGGTCCCGAGAGGAGTGCTGCTCCTGGGACCTCCCGGCACCGGCAAGACCCTGCTGGCCCGTGCCTGCGCGGGAGAGGCGGACGTTCCCTTCTTCAGCGTAAGCGGCTCGGACTTCGTGGAGATGTTTGTGGGAGTCGGCGCGGCGCGCGTGCGCGACCTCTTCGAGCAGGCCAGGAAGTACCAGCCGTGCATAATCTTCATTGACGAGATGGACGCCGTCGGCAGGCACAGGGGGGCTGGCCTCGGCGGCGGACACGACGAACGCGAGCAGACCCTGAACCAGCTTCTCGTCGAACTCGACGGATTTGACGAGACCACCGGCATCATACTGATAGCCGCGACCAACAGGCCGGATATACTCGACCCCGCGCTGCTGCGCCCGGGCCGCTTTGATCGTCACATCGTCGTGGACCGGCCCGACGTCAAGGGGCGGGAGGCGATACTGGACGTCCATATCAAGGAGAAGAAGCTGGCCGAGGATGTAGACCTCGCAGTCCTTGCGAGGAGGACCCCCGGATTCGTCGGGGCCGATCTCGCCAACCTGGTTAACGAGGCCGCCCTTCTTGCGGCGCGCGCCGGCGGCAAGGAGATAACCATGAAGGACTTCGAGGAGGGAATAGACCGGGTGATCGCGGGGCCGGAGAGGAAGAGCCGCCTGGTCAGCGACAAGGAGAAGCTCATCATCGCCTACCACGAGACCGGCCACGCGCTTGTCGCGAAGCGAATCCCGTCCTGCGACCCGGTCCACAAGATTTCAATAATTCCGCGCGGCCACATGGCGCTGGGCTACACCCTGCAGCTGCCGGAGGAGGACAGGTTCCTGATGTCCAAGAACGAGCTGCTGGACAAGATCTGCGTCCTCTTCGGCGGCCGCGTCGCGGAGGAGCTCAAATTCGGCGATGTGACCACGGGGGCCGGCAACGATCTCGAGAGGGCGACCCACATCGCCCGCCAGATGGTGACCGAGTTCGGAATGAGCGAGAAGCTCGGGCTGGTTAAGCTCGGGCGCAAGCACAGCGAGGTCTTCCTGGGCAGGGATATCGGGGAGGACAGAAACTACAGCGACGCCATCGCCTACGCTATCGACCAGGAGGTCAAGGCGATAATAGACTTCTGCTACGAAAAGGTCCGCGGAATCCTCACCGATAACTCCGAGGAGATGGATACCATCGCGAACGCCCTGCTCGAGCGGGAGATCCTGGAGGGCAAGGAGCTCGACGAGCTCCTTGGCAACTGCGAGCCCTCGGATGAGCAGGACGGAGAGGAAAAGAAGGACGAAGTTGAAAAGAAGGACGAAGCGGTCGCGGACGAATCTTCAGCGGAGCCGCCCCGGCCTCGGAATGCCGCCGAGGCGGAGAGCAGCGCGGCTGAATAACCCCCGCGCTTCAACATAGAGCTCCAGGAGGATCCGGGAGAGTGCCCTCCCCGGATTCTTCCTGTCTTTTCAAAGAGGTGGTATTGATTGCCGGTAATCATGGACAGAAAATTCGAGCTCAAATCCGAGTGGGGGCCGTCCGGCGACCAGCCGCAGGCGATCGACGCCCTCATCGGAGGAGTTGACGAAGGGCTCAGGTATCAGACCCTGATGGGCGTCACCGGCAGCGGGAAGACGTTCACCGTGGCCAACGTGATCCAGTCGGTTCAGCGCCCGGTGCTGGTTCTGGCGCACAACAAGACGCTGGCGGCACAGCTTTACAGCGAATTCAAGGCGTTCTTCCCGAGAAACGCCGTGCACTATTTCGTCAGCTACTACGACTACTACCAGCCAGAGGCCTACGTCCCCGCGACGGACACCTACATAGAGAAGGACGCGTCGGTGAACGAGAGGATCGAGAGGCTGCGCCTGGCGGCGACCAAGGCTCTCATAGAGAGGCGGGACGTGATAGTGGTGGCCAGCGTCTCCTGCATCTACGGCCTGGGCCTGAAGGAGGCCTACGAGAGCGTGATATTTCCCTTCGCCGTCGGAGAGAGCTGGGACCGCAGGGAGTTCCTGGAGAAGCTTGTCGAGAACTACTACGACAGGAACGACATGGTGCTGGAGCCCGGGAAGTTCCGGGCCAGGGGGGATATAGTGGAGGTCTGGCCCGCCTACGAGGAGACCGCGTTGAGGACAGCCTTCTTCGACTCCGAGATCGAGAGAATCGACGAGTTCGACCCGGTGTCCGGGAAGGTGACCGAGTCGCTGGAGCGCGCCTCCATCTTCCCGGCGCAGCACTACGTCACGGACCGGGACGCCATTTCGAAGTCGGAGGGGCTCATCAGGCAGGAGATGGAAGAGCTGACGGCCCGGTTCGAGAGGGAGGGCAAGCTGCTCGAGGCCCAACGGCTGCGGATGCGGACACTGTACGACCTGGAGATGCTGCGTGAGGTTGGGTACTGCTCGGGGATAGAGAACTACTCCCGCTACCTGGACGGCCGAAGTCCGGGGGAGCCGCCCGGCACGATGATAGACTTCTTCCCGGAGGACTTCCTTCTCATAGTCGACGAGTCCCACATTACGCTTCCCCAGGTGCGCGGGATGTACAACGGCGATCGATCCCGCAAGCTCGTCCTCGTCGAGAACGGCTTCCGGCTCCCCTCCTGCCTGGACAACCGTCCGCTCGAGTGGGCCGAGTTCGAAAAGCATATAAATCAGGCGATATTCGTCACCGCGACCCCCGGGGACTACGAGATGGCGGTCTCCGGCAGGATTGTGGAGCAGGTGATACGCCCCACCGGCGTGGTCGACCCGGAGGTCGAGATTATGCCTGCGAAGGGGCAGGTGGACGACCTGGTCGCCCGACTTAGGGAGATCGAGGCGAGCGGAAGCCGAGCCATAGTGACCACTCTCACCAAGAAGTCCTCGGAGGACCTGGCCGAATACCTGGCCGAGCTCAGGATGAAAGTCCGCTACATCCACTCGGAACTGAACGCCTTCGAGAGGGCGGAGCTGATAAGAGACCTGCGTAGCGGCGAGATCTCGACCCTGGTCGGGATCAACCTGCTGAGGGAGGGGATGGACCTTCCCGAAGTGGCCCTGGTGGCCATCCTCGACGCGGACAGGGAGGGGTTTCTGAGATCCTATCGCTCACTCATCCAGATGATGGGGCGGGCCGCCAGGAACACCTGCGGGAAGGTTATACTGTACGCCGACGAGGTGACCGAGAGCATCAGAAATACGGTCGACGAGACGGCCCGAAGGCGCAGCCTGCAGACCAGGTACAACGAGGAGCACAATATAACGCCCGCGACGATTCAAAAAGATATCGTCAACCTCCTGCCCGAGGAGCTGCTCGACAGCGTGCCCCGGGAGAAGGAAGGCCGGAGGCAGGAGGCCCTCGGCGGCCTCTCCGTCCAGGAGATGGAGCAGATGATGTGGAAGGCCGTTGAACGGCTGGACTTCGAGAAGGCGGCCCGGATAAGGGACGCACTCGCATCGCTTGAAGGGAAGGAATGGAACCGTGTCGCAGTGGATTCGAATAAAAGGGGCAAGAGAGCACAACCTAAAAGACATAGACGTTGACATCCCCGGGGGGAAGCTAGTCGTGGTCACGGGGCCGTCCGGCTCGGGAAAGTCCTCGCTGGCCTTCGACACCCTGTACGCGGAGGGGCAGAGGAGGTATGTCGAGTCCCTCTCGGCGTACGCAAGGCAGTTCCTCGGGGTTCAGAAGAAGCCGGACGTCGACGACATATCGGGGCTGTCCCCCGCCATCTCGATCGAGCAGAAGGGCACGTCGCACAATCCCCGCTCGACCGTGGGCACCGTGACGGAGGTTTACGACTACCTGCGTCTGCTCTACGGACGGATAGGCATTCCATACTGTCCGTCATGCGGCAAGCCCGTCTACCGGCACACCCTTGACGAGATAGTGGATCTCGTCTTTCAGGATTTCCCCGACAAGCGCCTCGAGATACTGGCGCCGCTGGTCAGGGGCAAGAAGGGGGAGTTCAGGAACCTCTTCACCCAAACCAGGGAGAAGGGGTTCATGCGCGTCCGGGTGGACGGCGCGGTCCTGTGGCTCGAGGAGGAGATACAGCTCGACAAGAACAGGAGACACTCGATAGAGGTGGTGGTGGACCGCCTCAAGATACTCGAGGACAGGCGCTCCCGTATCTCTGAGGCCGTCGAGACGGCCTTCTCCCTGAGCGGGGGGTACGTCCTCCTCCTGGACGAGGAGGGAGGGGAGAGGATCCTCACCGAGAAGTTCGCATGCGCCGACTGCGAGATAAGCATGCCGGAGATCGAGCCCAGGCTCTTCTCCTTCAACACCCCGTACGGTGCCTGCCCAGACTGTTCAGGGCTCGGCAGCCACCAGTACTTCTCCGAGGAGCTCGCCGTCGACCCCGCCAGGACCGTTGCCGACGGGGCCATCCTCCCCTGGAAGAAGAAGCACTACATGCTCGCGAAGCTCGAGAAGTTCGCGCAGCACAAGGGGTTCGACCTGTCCGTGGCGTTCGGTTCGCTGCCCGATGCGGTCCGCTCGTTCATCCTGAACGGCTCGGACGAGCGCATTCCGCTTACTTTCAGGGACAACGGGTCCGAGAGGACCTACATGGGGCGCTACGAGGGACTGCTCCCGTGGCTGGAGTCCCGCTACAGCGAGACCGAATCCGACGGGGTCATGGAGGAGCTGGAGTCCTACCGGGTGGACGACCTGTGCCAGTCCTGCGGAGGGCTTCGCCTGCGGCCCGAGGCCCTGACCGTCCGCATCGGCGGCCGCGGGATAGGAGAGCTGGTGTCGATGCCCGTCGACTCGCTGCGCTCCGTCCTTGCGGGTATGACCTTCTCCCAGTCGGACGAGAAGGTAGTGCACCAGGTTCTGATCGAGGTCAGGAAGAGACTCGACTTCCTGTCGGACGTGGGGGTGGGGTATCTGTCCCTCCTGAGACGAGCGGACACGCTGAGCGGCGGCGAGAGCCAGCGGATACGCCTCGCCACCCAGATCGGGTCGAAGCTCAGCGGAGTGCTCTACGTGCTGGACGAGCCGACGATCGGCCTTCATTCGAGGGACACCGAGAAGCTCGTGCACACTTTGGAGTCGATCCGGGACCTCGGCAACAGCGTCGTTGTGGTGGAGCACGACAGGGAGACCATAATGGCGGCCGACTCCATCATCGAGATGGGCCCCGGAGCAGGGGAGGGCGGAGGAGAGATAGTCTTCTCCGGCAGCTACGAGGAGGCTCTTGATTCCGAACGGCTGACCGGCCCGTACCTCCGGGGGGAGCGGAACGCCGTCATACTGAGGGACAGGCGCAAGCCGGCCGGAGTGCTGACCGTCAGGGGCGCGTCGCACAACAACCTGAAGGGGATGGACGTCCGGTTCCCGACCGGGGTTTTCCTGTCGGTGACGGGAGTCTCAGGTTCCGGCAAGAGCAGCCTGGTCCACGACGTTCTGTACAAAGGCCTTAGGAGGCTACTTGACAGGGATTTCCGTGAGAGGGCCGGCAGCCACTCCGCGATAGAGGGGTGGGAGGAGTTCCGCAACGTCGTTCTGGTCGACCAGAGTCCCATAGGACGCACCCCCCGCTCCAACCCCGCGACCTACACGGGCCTGTTCACGCTGATCAGGGAACTCTACGCCGGGCTGCCGGAGGCGCGGATAAGGGGGTTCGCGCCCGGCAGGTTCAGCTTCAACGTCAAGGGCGGCCGTTGCGAGGCCTGCGGCGGCGGTGGCGTCACCAAGGTGTCGATGCTCTTCCTGCCGGATGTCTACGTGCCGTGCGAGGTGTGCGGCGGCAGAAGGTACAACCACGAGACCCTGGCGGTGAAGTTCAAGGGCAGGTCGATCGCCGACGTCCTTGAGATGACCGTCGACGAGGCCCTCGAATTCTTTCGCGACATACCAAGAATAGCCTCCAAGCTGGGCCTGATCGCGGAGGCCGGACTCGGGTACATCCGCCTCGGGCAGTCAGCCCTCACCCTCAGCGGAGGGGAGGCGCAGAGGGTCAAACTCTCGAAGGAGCTCAGCAAGCGCTTCAGCGGGCCCACGCTCTACCTCCTCGACGAGCCGACCACAGGCCTGTTCTACACGGATGTGGAGAAGCTGCTCAACATCATCAACAAGATAGTGGATAACGGGAACACGGTTATCCTGATAGAGCACAACATGGACGTGCTCCTGTCGTCGGACTACATCGTGGACCTGGGCCCCGAGGGAGGGGACGGCGGAGGAGAGCTGGTGGCGGCGGGTACTCCCGAGGAACTCGTAAAAAAGGGAGTGGGTTATACGGCGGCCTTCTTAAAAAAATACTCTGAAGAGATAGCGGAGAGGAAGAAAAAAGATGGAAAGAAGACGAGAAAAGAGCGAGCGAAGCGGCCGGACGGCTGGGAAGCGGGACTACCGAAGACCGGCTCCTCCTAGGGCTGTAGCCGAGGACAAAGTCAGCGAGGACCTCCACTGGGGCAGGCAGATAGTAGTAAAGCTGCTGAGGGAATCCCCCGACAGGGTGCAGAAGGTCTACCTCGGCAAGAACGTCAGCGACAGGTTTTCGCTGCAGGTGGGAGAGTTGGCCGAGAAGGGCAGGGTAGTCGTTCAGAGAGTCGCCCCCGAGATCCTCTCGGAGATGTGCGGCGGCGCGGAGCACCAGGGCGTCGCGTGCAGATGCGGGGTGTCCATGCTCGAGCTGCAGGACCTGCTGGCGCTCCTCGCGGACAGGAAGGGCCCGGTGATGCTGATGCTTCTGGATCACATACAGGACCCCCATAACCTCGGCTCGGTGGCGCGCAGCGCGGAGGGAAGCGGCGCGTCCGCCGTGGTCTTTCCAAAGAGGAGGTCTGCCCTGCCTGGGAGCACGGTGGTGAAAGTCAGCTCGGGTGCCGCGCTGAGAATCCCGATGGTCGCGGTCACGAACGTCTCCCAGGCCATCCAGGAGCTCCAGCGCGCCGGTTTCTGGGCCATCGGACTGGACAACAACGCGGGCCGCTCGATCTGGGCGGAGCCAATGCCGGAGAGGACCCTGCTCGTAGCCGGCTCCGAGGGGGAGGGGCTCTCTCGCCTGGTAGGCGAGACCTGCGACGAGATCGTGAGGATTCCCCTGTCGGGCTCGACCGGCTCCTTGAACGCTGGGGTCGCGTGTGGCATCGCAATGTTCGAGTGGGCCAGGAAGTGGGTAACAGGCCACTGACGCGGCACAGCGAGTTCGAAATCTCTCGGCCCCGGGCCCGGCCAAGTCGGACCGGGGCACATATTATCCTAAACATTTGATTTCCGCACATATAGGCCCCGGTGTTCCTTTTCATAAGGTGCATCTATTACATACAGCGAATACGCTCGTCAATTGGGCTACAGGGAAAAGGTGCATTGTCACCTGTTCATGCGCCTTTCGATTATTATCTTTATTATCTATGGATAAAATGAAAAAATGGATTTGAATATACCCTCGCATTTTGCTTTCTTGCGGTATTTTTGAAAAAAAGTATGAATCATCCCTTGACAAATGAGCATCGCGCGTTGGAGAATTACCGAAAGCGAGTTGATCCGCCCGTGCCCGGGGAGGAGATATTTATCCGGAAGAATAGATAAAAATACCTCGTTTTCCTCGCCGTTCAGTGACGCATCGGCGTCTCCGAGTGTCATCGGACGCAATATGAATGTCCCGCCAATGAGGGGGGCGCTTGTAGTATTTCAAGCGCCGTCTACTCGCGAAAGGAGGAAGTTCTATTGGAAGAAAAGGTGAATCCGGGAGGTACGGGTGCAGCCCTCGACCTCATCGAGGAGCATCCTATCCTTGAGTTTCAGCATGGGAAAAAGATAACATTCTTTTTCGACGGCAGGGAGCTCGAAGGATTCGAAGGGGAGCCGATATCCTCCGCTCTGCATGCAAACGGCGTGAGGGTCTACAGGGAGACCGCCGATATGCACAGGCCGAGGGGCTTTTTTTGCGCCATAGGGAAATGCAGCAGCTGCTTCATGGTCGTCGACGGAGTCCCCAACGTCAGGACCTGCGTTACCCCGTTGACCGCGGGAATGAGAGTCGAGACACAGAGGGGCAGAGGAGTAGTCCCCGGTTCCGACGAAGGAGGGGCGAGCTCATGAAGAAGCTCTCCACGGAGGTTCTCGTTATAGGCGGAGGGGCGGCCGGTCTGAGCGCGGCGGCCGAGGCCGCGTCCGCGGGCGCGAAGGTCCTCGTAGTTGAAAGCGACCTTCGGCCAGGGGGGCAGCTTATCAAGCAGACCCACAAGTTCTTCGGCAGCAAGGACGAGTATGCGGGTACTCGCGGATTCAAGATAGCGGACATCCTTCTCGACGAGATCAACTCCTTCAAGGACAGCGTCTCCATCCTCCAAAACACCACCGTATCCGGCTACTACAAGGAGGACGACGAGTTCACCGCCATGCGCGGCGAGGAGGAGTACTTCCACATCAAGGCGAAAAAGACCATCGTCGCCACCGGCGCGCAGGAGCGCCTGATTCCATTTCCGAACAACGATATACCGGGAGTCTACGGGGCAGGCGCGGTCCAGACCCTTATGAACGTGTACGGCGTCCTTCCCGGGAGACGAGTCCTCATGGTCGGGGCGGGCAATATCGGACTTATCGTAAGCTACCAGTTGATGCAGGCCGGGGTCCAGGTCGCCGCAGTGGTCGAGGCGGCGCCCAGGGTGGGCGGGTACTGGGTCCACGCGGCCAAGATCCGCCGGATGGGAGTGCCGATACTGCTGCGCCACTCGATAAAAAGGGCTCTCGGTGAGAAGTGCATAACCGGTGCTGTCATCACCGGGTTGAACGAGAGATTCGAGCCGGTCGGCCCCGAACAGCAGATCAACTGCGACCTGATCTGCATAGCCGTCGGATTGAGCCCCACCACCGAGCTCCTGTCGCAGGCCGGGTGCAAGATGATGTACGTTCCCCAGCTATGCGGCAATGTCGCCCAGAGGGACCGTGGAATGAGGACCTCTAACCCCGATTTCTACACGGCAGGCGATGCCGGGGGCATCGAGGAGGCCAGCGCGGCCATGGTGGAGGGGCGCATTGCCGGTCTCTCCGCAGCTGCTGCCCTGGGATACCCGACCGAACACGGCAAACTCGACGAATACTGGGGCCGTCTGCAATCCCTTCGCAAGGGAGAGGCAGGGGCCCGGATCTGCCAGGGAATAGATTGCGTTCTTGTGAAGGATTGGGAGGGTGTCGCTCATGCCTGATAAAGACCTCGAGATGCTGTTCAACAGCGGAGTGCTCACCGGGGAGAGGGAGGGCGCCATGCTGCCTCCTCGCGATCTTTGGGAGGGAAAGAAGGGTGGACTCGTCGTTGTGGAATGCCCGCAGCGAATCCCCTGCAATCCCTGCCACACCAGCTGTCCGACCGGGGCGATCATGCCGTTCGCCGATATCAACGATACGCCCATGGTCGACTGGACCAAGTGCACCGGATGCACCCTGTGCGTATCCGCCTGTCCGGGGCTGGCCTGCTTAGTCATAGACTTAACGTTCTCCGAGGAGAACGCGCTGTACAAGCTCCCCTACGAGATGCTTCCCCTCCCGGTCAAGGGGCAGAAGGTCCAGTGCCTGGACCGCGAGGGTGCCTTCCTGGCCGAGGGAACCGTCGAGAACGTGACGCAACCCCGGAAGGACAGAACTCACGTGGTTCACGTCTCGGCGCCGAAGGGCCTGGTCGCTGTTTTTCGTTCGATAAGGGTGGTGAAATAATGAGCACTTCGCCTGAGACGAAGGAAAAAATCTACGTCTGCCGCTGCGAGGAGATTACGCTCGAGGAGATCGACGAGTGGATCGACCGCGGTTACGACACGGTGGACGAGCTCAAGAGGGTCCTCCGCGTCGGTATGGGGCCGTGCCAGGGGCGCGGCTGCCAGGATATCATAATGAGGGAGATCGCGAAGAAGACGGGCAAGCCCATCACCGAGGTTGCCCCCATGAGGGTGCGTCCGCCGGTCAAGCCGGTCAAGATCGGTCTTCTCGCTGACGGAGGTGAGAAGTGATGGACTGGAAGTCCAGCGCGGAAGCGGTAATAATCGGTGCCGGCATCGTCGGCGTGTCCACCGCTTACTATTTGGCCAAACACGGGGTCAAGGACGTGGTCCTGGTGGAGAAGGGCACTATCTGCAGCGGCTCGACCGGCAGGTGCGGTGCCGGCATAAGGGCGCAGTGGGGCACGGAGATGAACTGCCGGCTCGGAATTGCCGCGCTCGACATCTTTGAACAGCTCGACGACGAACTTGGCATGTCCATCGGCCTGAACCAGGGCGGGTACCTCCTGGTCGCATACACCGACGAGGAGAAGGAGACCCTGCGAAAGGGGATGCTTCTGCAGAACTCCCTGGGGATACAGTCAAGGCAGATCACCCTGTCCGAGGCGCGCGAGATCTGCCCCGGGCTCGCGGCGGAGGATGCGACAGGTTTCTTCTTCCACGCCAGG
>MTKY01056115.1_pt1 | contig 20285 bp, 14 predicted proteins | sample 1042731 | NCBI WGS metagenome assembly MTKY01 (sample SAMN06212206, study PRJNA360538) | anaerobic digester metagenome | biome: Wastewater treatment plant; material: sludge; isolation source: anaerobic digester fed with sludge from wastewater treatment plant | place: Denmark: WWTP Soeholt ... | reverse complement strand
GCAAAACCTAGCTCGCTGGGGGTCTTCCGGCAGTCATCCTTAACCTGGTGAGGGATGACCTAAGGATGATGGCTTAACCGCTTGTGGCAGCGAAGGATGGCGGTGTGTCGGAATATAGGGATAATTAATGGTTTTCATGCAGACAGGCAACGTTTACCCATTGTTTTCACGGTCTCTGTCACCTTTTCCTGTCTGACGCCTGCAAGGTATGCTTGAAAAACATTGACTGGATTTCCGTCTTCAAATTATATGAAAAATACGATCGTTTTTGTATTATGAGTATATGCAGGAGTAATAAATGAGGCGATTAATTGGAATAGCGATACTGATCCTCGTGCTGTTTGGCGGCTGTGGAAAAGTGTTGCAATCAGGTAAAACCCGGGTCAGTTTCTGGCATGGCCTCAGCGGCCCCCTGGGTGATGTTCTGAATGAAATGATAGTGGAATTTAACCGCACCCACAAGGATATCGAGGTGGTGGCGAATCCCATCAGCAGCTATACCGCGCTGTCACAGAAATTGATGGCATCGATTCAAGTGGGCAAGCAACCGGATATAGCCCAGGTATTCGAATCCTGGACGGCCAAGTATCTGGAATCGGAAGAGCAGGTGTTGGTGAACATCGACAGCCTGATCGCTCACGACAGCTCTTTTACCGAGGAAGATTTGAACGACTTCTACCCAGTGTTCGTGGAATCCATCACCTATCAGGGCAGCAAATGGTCTTTTCCTTTCAATAAAAGCGTCAGAGCCTATTTCTATAATAAGGATGCCTTCTACCGGGCTGGACTGGATCCCAATCATTTTCCCGTTGATTGGGCTGAGTTCAGACACTATTGCAAACTGCTAACCAAGCCGAAAACTGCCAACTCGCCTGAGATATTTGGCGCAAATTTCACAGTGAACGAATGGCAGTTCGTAAACTTGATCCATCAAGCGGGAGGCACTATTCTGGATGATAACGACAAGCCCGTAATGAACAGCGTCCAGGGCCTGGAAGCACTGAACTATATCCTCAATCTGGTTAATGTGGACAAAACAGCCAAGTCCACCAAAGAGATGGATGGGCAGACTGCGTTCCTTTCCGGTGCGGTAGCCATGTTTGAGGGTTCGAGCGTATCGATTTCCTGGATGCGCCAGCAACCAATCGACTTTAATATCGGCTATGCCCCCATACCTGTGCATAAAACAAACAAGAGCGCCATCAGCGGAGCAAACATCGTGATCTTCAAGAGCGGTGATCCCAAGCGTGAGCAGGCGGCATGGGAGTTTATCAAATGGTTCACTTCCACCGAACAGACGGCCAAGTGGAGCGCCCGCACCTGCTATATGCCGCTCAGAAAAAGCGCCATGCAAACCAAAACCATCCGGGATTTCCTGGGCAAATATCCTCAATTTGCCGGGATCTACGCGCAGTTGGACAACGCTGTGTTTGAGCCTCAGCATCCGGCCTGGTTTGAAGCCAGAACCGAGCTTAAAAGCTATCTGGAAAAAGCAAAGGAAGGGGTGCTCAGCCCCAAGGAAGCCCTGGACGGGGTGAACGAAGAATTTGCCGCCCTGATAGCCAAAGCGGAAGAACGTGGCAAACACCGCAAATGAAGCCCAACGCGATAAAAGGGGATAGATAATGATATTATTTATCGGTGGCGGCAACAAGCCAAAACGCACTTGCAGCGTTGTTACAGAGCGGTTATTCGACAATATCCTTGACAAATAATGTGAATGCAAAAAAAGAGAATGATGTGCCGAAGTGGTGAAATAGGTAGACGCAGTGGACTCAAAATCCACCGGGCTTCGCAGCCCGTGCCGGTTCGATTCCGGCCTTCGGCACCAAGAAATATTTGGAGAATTATGTCTTCACTCTTGGTAGTAAGTCGGTTTTTACAAAACCATAGATGTGTTAGCCTTGTAAATGTGGGGTATTTACTGTCCCCAAATGAATCTGAAATGAAATCCATTCCCGGTTATTTTCATCCGGGATTAAATTGATATCTCGTCTGGAGGTATAATGTTAAAATACAGAGTTCTACTCACAGTAATGTTGGCGGCCATCCTGAGCCTGCCCCTTGTTTTAAATGCTTCGATTTCCGAAGTCGGTATGCTTTCTCTCACAATCGAGCCAGGCGCCCGTCCCAGCGGCATGGGAAGAGCTTTCTCGGCAGTTGGGGATGATGCCTACGCGATGTGGTGGAATCCCGGCGCGACCGCTTTCAACCGCAAAACACAAATCGCCGCGACTCATATGCCCTGGTTGCAAACCACGGATATCGACGACATGTTCTATGAATACCTTGGCTTCAATAAATACTTTGACGGCATAGGTAATCTGAACGCCCACCTGTTGTTGCTCAACGCGGGCTCTCAGGAGCAGACCGATGAGCATGGCGACTGGCTGGACAATTTTACGGTGTTTGATTTCGCGGCTGCTGTGGGCTATAGTTACGAAGTGATACCCGAGGCTCTGGGCGTTGGCGCAAACTTCAAGGTCTTTTACAGCTATCTGGGTCCCGGGACCGGTGGCACAGATGAAAGCAAGGGTGATGCCCTGGGCTTTGGCTTTGATATTGGGGCGAAATATAAAAATATTGGTATTAAAGGCCTGGATGGGTCGTTTGTGATCCAGAATATCGGACCTGACGTTACTTATCAGGATCCTTCCCAGGCAGATAATATGCCCATTACGATCCGTCTGGGAGCAGCCTACACTATACTTGATTCCCCAGCCAACAAGCTGTTGGTCTCTGGCGAAGCCAGCAAAGTGCTCACAGAACACAAGCCTCTCTGGCAAAGGTTTATAACTGGTTGGGGTAGCTTTAGAGACACGATCTTCGGTGTTGGCGCAGAGTATACCTACCTCAATCTGATCTCGCTCAGAGGCGGTTACTTTATAGACGATTACGGTGCGATAGTCGGACCCAGTTTTGGCGCAGGCATCCAATACGCGGTAAGCAAGCATTACAAGATCAACTTTGATTTTGGCATGATCACCGCTGGTGAGCTGACCGATTTTAATAAGGTATTCTCTCTCGGATTCGAGTATTAAAGCCTGGTTCAGCTTCATTGAGCTTTAAACATCAATAACGGAACTCTTGTTATGAGATTTCTGATCAAGAGCTTCATTCTTTCCTTGTTGCTGGCATATTGCCTGCAATTGGGAGCCAACAAGATGGAGATCAGAAAACTCGACAGATTCTCACTGCCCCGCAAACATCCCTATACCGGGCTGTTGAACAAGCAGCCCGACCGCATGGATAGGAGTAAAGGGGCTGCCAACAATAGATTGTTGGTGATTCTGGTCGATTTTCAAGAGGAAACTCCTGATGATGCCAATACCACCGGCAATGGCAAGTTTCTGCTCCAACCAGATCCCTCGTATCTGACCACCATTGGCAGCCCGCCCCACGACCAAGACTATTTCCGGGACAATCTCAGAGCCTTGCGATACTATTACCTTGCCGCTTCCAATGGTTCTTTTGACCTGCAATTTGACGTCTATCCTGAAACTGGCGCATATACTCTGCCTCATACCATGGGTTATTACAATCCACCAGGAGCGGATGGCAGCACCTTTGTGGGTAAAATGGAAGAGTATTTCAAAACCTCATTCGAACTTGCCGATGCGCAGTCTCCCGAGATTGATTTCTCTTCCTACGGCCACTTCATGATCATCCATGCTGGTTCAGACTGGCAGCACGACATCAATGGCGATACTCCGTCTGACATTCCGTCATTCTTTATCAGGGTAGGTCCTGGCAAAGAAGCCATTGTGGATAACGGAACTTTCCTCGTTCAGCATGCCTGCAATGTTCCTTCCACCATCTCTCAGGATTTTTATACGCAAACCGCGTCCAACGGCGATGAATACTATGGCGGATATGGCGCTTTGAATGCTGTTTTGGCTCATGAATTCGGTCATTCCCTGGGCATGGTTGATCTCTATAATGTGCAAACTTTCCGGCCTATGGTTGGGGTGTTTGACATCATGGATAGTGGCGGGTCTGGAATATTTATCGACCAGGAAACCAACGCCATGGTTGAGGGCGGTCTGCCCATACTACCGGGAGCATGGTCCCGGTTGCAGGCTTTTGGCGACTATCTGCAGGCAAATGGCAATGTGGTGGAAGTCTCTGATCTGGATCTGTTTGAAAGCAAGACCCTCACCGCTCCCAGTCACCGGCAAAATCCTCCCGCTAATCAGACACAGATATTAAAAATCCCTCTTTCTGCAACTGAATACCTGCTGGTGGAAAACCGTAATGTTGACCCGGATATGGACGGCGGCACTTCCGTGAAAGGCAATGAAGACAGACGGGTGATACTCTATCCCACTCCCCTTGATGACGACACGGGGATAGTTACTTACGAGTATGATTATTTCCTGCCATCCTTTCTCACAGAGGCCGGTGAGGCTGTGGGGGGAGGCCTGCTGGTTTGGCTAATCAATGATGACGTGATCCATAACCAAGGGAGTTATGACAGCGAGGGCAATTTCGTTTCCAACTACGACAATAATACGATCAACACACGTTACTCTGAGCGTGGCGTGCAGGTTGTGGAAGCGGATAACATCACCGATATCGGAAACATTGATTCCATGTATTGGACGGGCACTCCCTATGAGTATTTTCATGCTCACAAACCACTGCTGAATGAATATGGACTGTTCAAAGGATGGTCTGGAGAGCCATGGAAGCCAGAATATAGTGGCTCTTCTCTGCCATCTTTGCACGACAGCCAGGGCTTGGGAAGCATCTACTGGCTGGCAGATATTGGCAACCCGGAAGCTGAGATGGAATTCTCCGTAAGAACCGGATTTTTCGATGCGACGCAGATTCATTCCTATGCAGAAGCTGGCATGCAGGTTGGTCCGCTGGTCAATACCGTCTATACAGGTATGGATTCGACAACTCTGCCCTTGATCTCCACAGAGGGAGTTAAGCTATTCACCCAGACAAATGGTGAATGGAACCATTTGGTGGAATACGAACAGGAACTGCCCAATCCCAGATTCCCGATAATAGTATCAGATCAGGATGCCGATGGATGGAAGGAACTGCTTATCGTGGGCGAAAACTCAATTGAGCTGTTGGAGTTTTCTCAGGATGACCTCCTTGTAGAATCGATCAACTTCCCCGCTCAGATAACAGTAGCGCCTCTGGCTTTAGATAACAAGTTTTTTGTTTGCACTCAGAACAGTATTTCTATAATAGCTGACGGCACTTTAAGTTCCACTAATGAGATCTCGGGAATCGAGAGAATTTCAATCTATGGCGATGATCTGGCAGCATTGACCCACAACAAGCTTATCCTGCTGGATGCAAACTCATTAAATCCCAACGCAGAACTATCTTTGCCCGAGGCTTTTGGAGATTTTGAACCTGTATCTTTCAGCACCAGCCAGGCTCCTTTTGTGAACTTGCTGTTCATAATGGCAAACAGTGGCAACATCTACAGGTATGACGGCAGCCATCTTGAGCAAATATATATAAGTTCCAGCAATGCCAGACCCAGCCAGCTTGGCATCAGTCCCGTGATGCTTGACGGGCAAGAGATACTTCCAGTCCTATTCTGGTCAGCCGGATCAAAGATATACGCGATCAAGCAGGATGGATCGCTACTCCGCGGACTTCCCTACAACACAAGCTCATATACTTTTGAACCTGAGAAACATGTTTATTCCATGCGACACGACGGAAAGAACTACCTGTATTTTCCTGTTTCCGGACGTGGCCACCTGGCTTTCGAGATCCAGAACGGCCTTAACGCAAGCTATTCACTGATATCGAATTCAGAACAGGTTGCGCCGCTCTTTCATGTTGTGAACCAGACTGATTCAGGACAAAACCTGCTCTGGACTTATTCAGACTCATGTGGCAATGCCTACATCCATTCCGCGCTGGTTGACCCATCGGCCTTTACTCTGCTATGGAGCGGTTTCAGAAATGCAAACAATGGATGTTTTACCGCTCCCCACGCATCTGACCTCGAACCATCGGAATCTGGTTTCCAGGCCTATGTTTTCCCCAACCCTGTCAGATCGGACAATTTCAATCTGAGAATCGTGAACGCGACCAAAGACATAAAGATAAATGTTTATAACAGCAAAGCATCCCTGGTGTTTAGCAAAACATTGGTTTACAATGGCAATCCAGATCGGGTTATTGCTCTGGATTCACGCAATCTGGCGTCGGGAGTATATATATTGCAAGTGCAAAGCTCAGGCAAAGACGCCACCCTCAAATTTGCTGTGGAGAAATGAGTTGGCATCATTGGGAGGAATGATGAGAAAAATCGGACTTATACTTGTATGTCTGTGTATCGCCTTCAGCGCTCAAGCCCAAGGCATAGACGACCTTATCTTCAAGGATGAGCCTGCAAAGGAACAGAGTTCAGACGACAACGACATCATCAAAGTAAACTTTAAAAAGAAGAGTGCGCACCGAGCCCTGCTCTATTCAGCAATCTTCCCGGGAGCGGGACAGTTCTATGCAAAACGATCAGCAGTGACAGCATATCTGTTTCCTGTGTTGGAAGCGGCAATGATAGGCGGCATTGTCTATTTCCGTTCCCAGGGCTACGATAAAGAGAGAGAGTTTGAAAAGTATGCCAATGGGGAGACAATAACCCAGGAATTTACCTATGTAATCGAGGGTGACACCCTGTCTTACACATACACAGGACCCCGTTATAACAGGGAGTTCCAGACTGTGGTGCAGAATGCGTTGATAAACTATAATCCGAGCAGTTTTGACGATATCTATGAACCCAGCCTCTTTCGTTTGGATAGAGAGAACACACAGCATTTCTACGAAGATATCGGCAAGTACAATAAGTATCTCTTCGGTTGGGCTGACTGGTTTTGCCGTTTCGCGATGGATCCCCGGGTCACATATCAAAATCCCACCGCGGATTCGCTTTGCGTGCTGGATGAAGACTTTTTCCGATCCGCCTGGGTTATGTATTATGGCCAATACCATAGCGAATTCAGGTGGGTTGGCAACCGCGAGATTGCGGACTACATAAACAATTACAACAATCTTGATAATTGCCCAATTGTGACGCCATCCATGGCAGCAGCCTCCCCCATGCGTGAGAAGTACATCCAAATGCGCAATGATTCAAAAAAACAGTATAAGATCGCAGGTTACTTCACCTTTGGACTGGTGGCCAACCACATTGCTTCCGCCATTGACGCTGTGCTGCTAACCAACAGAGTCAACCGGACAGCCATCACCCAGAATCCACTCAAGATGTACTATTACACCGGTCTGAGAGACAACAAGATCACTCCTTCCCTCGGCTTTTCATACTCTTTTAGTGAGTTGTAAGGTGAAATATCTCCTTGTCCTGGCTCTGATGCTTGTGGCAGTTTCCCTGCCCGCCCTGCCCAAAGCAGTATATATTGGCATGTCTGCCGCGCTGCCCGGAAGCGGTGAGCTGGCTTTGGGTAAAGTAAACAGGGCTGGCTTTTTTCTGGGTATGGACCTGCTGGCCTTCACAACCTATTGGGCCTTGGGGCAACAGCGGGATGACCTGCACGAATCTTACAAACTATACGCACAGGCCTATGCCGGGGTGCCCGTGACCAATGATGAGTACTATTATAGCCATGTAAGAAAATATCTTAGCAGCGATGATTTTAACCTATATCAGGAAATGATGGCCAGAAATTACTATTTGATATACAATTACGATCTGGATGCCTATAACAATTATATGGCAGCCAACACATATTCCGAGAGCGAATCCTGGCACTGGCAAAGTGAGTATCATCTGGATCAGTTCCGCAAGCTCCGGTCAAAATACATGAAAATGAGGCTCTATCAAAATGCCAGCCTGGGCGCGGTGTTTCTTAACCGGCTGATCAGTGCTGTCGATGTTGTATTCATCACTCGCAAGCCGTCGGGGACAACCGCCTTGTATTTTACTCCCAGCCGGGATGATGGCCTGATGCTAAATTACCAGATCGAGTTTTGAGGCTTAGATGAAAAAGATATCATTAACAATAATATGCGTGCTGCTTGCCGTCGTGCTCATGGCTGACAGCCGGGGCTGGACAATTGTGCAATCTCTTGCTCTGCCGGGCTTGGGACAGGTGCGCAACGACAGAAGCTATGGCTACGTTATGCTGGGAGCAGAGGTAGGTGTGATAGGCTCGATGTTCTTTTTAAGCAGCGAAAGGAACCTCAAAGACAGGGAATCTTACGACTACGCGTTGAAGTATGCCAACCTGCAGCCGGGTTCCTATCCGGAGTCGTTCTTCTTTGACTTGACGAAGTATTATTCCAGCGACTTTACCACAGGCGGTTACAATGAAATGGTGCGTCAGGAAGCTCTCAGGCTGTATCCCACCGATCCTGTTGCCCAACAAGCCTACATCGATGCAAATGGCTATGATGAAGATCATTACTGGAAATGGGAGAGCCCGGCGAACCGTTCGGAATATGCTTCCATGCGCCATCAGATGCAGAACCTCCAGGATTATGGCAAGATAGCGGTCGGAGTATTGATCGTGAACCACATCATCAGCGGCATGGACGCGTTGATTTTTACACGGCCGGTTCATAAGCCGCAAGCCTGGCTCAAAGTCGATAACGATACCCCCCTGTTGATGTTGAGCATGGAGTTCTAACCGGGATTCGGTTGGCGATCATAAGCTAAGCTGCAAAGCATTACCCTCATAATCAATAACTCACGTGCAAGCTATTTGCCGTTCAGGCAGATTACGGGGAAAGGTCTTCAATATCTTTCATAGCGCCCGCCTTTGCTGCTACTGGCTTTGGTGCCATCATCCTTAGGTCATCCCTCACCAGGTTAAGGTTGACCCTTGGAAGACCAAGGCTGGAGAGGGTGATACAAATGAGGCCCATCCCTCTATAATATATAGGTGCTATGAAAAGATCGTGGAAAGAAAATAGAACGCGGATGACAGGATCGACAGGATCATCAGGATATTTGAAGGTGGAAAGGTGAAAATGGCGGTTTGGCAACCGCCTGTACTGTATCGGCGCTTGCCTATAGTGCCGTTTGGGATAACCCCACCCAGCCCTGGAACAAAGCTTCACCAGACACCATAACCGCGTCATCCCGGGTAAGCTTGTTTGAGCCGTGATCCAGTCTTTGAAAATGAAAGCCAGTTGAGATATTGCAAGCGAAATAATATGAGCCAGCATTAACCAGCATACAGCAAATGCGTGGATTCTAAACTTCGCAGACGTCCTTGAGATTATAGTTTTGGATCTTATGGACGTGGAAAAACATCAGATTGTGCAGTTGATCCGGGAACTTTATCAGCTCAACCTCATCAGGCAGGGATTCGGCTATCCTATGAGCTTCAGCAAGCGCTCTCTCGAATTCATCAGTGGGACTGGGTCTGGGAATATGTTCAAAGGGTGGCGTCTGGTAAGCATCCTCAAGATTCAGCCTAACAGTCTGCTCCCGCTCCTGCCAGCCGGGCACTGAAATGCACAATCCGGAACCATCGAAGCTCCAATTGCCAGTTTTGATATCGAATACATAGCAGGATAAAAACCTGTGTCCGTATTTAATGAGGAACTTCAGAGCCCTGACTATGTAATCAAACTCTGCCTCGTCGAATGCGTAATGCAGATTCAGGCGGGTAAATCCAGGTTTGATGCCGCTGTATCCGGCATTTAATATCAGACAGCGGTAGAACGATGACCTTTCCACATCCACTTTAAGCAAGCGATGACCATAGGGCCCCGCGCAGGCGCATCCAGCCCTGGTTTGAATGCCAAACAGGTCGCAGAAAAGACGGGTCACCAGCCTCGGATGCAGGATCTTGTTTTTGTGCCTGATATTGAAGGGAATAATGGGTATCTTGCGTGAGGCTTCAAGTGGACCGTAGAACACTACTCCGGGTTCATCACGGAAGGCATCCATGAACTTTTTATAATAGTAATCCTCGATCTCAAGGATTGTATCCGTGCCCACTTTTTCCTTTAGTTGAAATGCCAGTCCCGCCCGCATGTCCTGGATGATTCCTGGGGTGCCTGCCTTTTCTCTTGTTTCGATGTCCTGGATATAATCGTCCCTACTTTCTGAGACGAACTCAACCGTTCCGCCTCCAGCCACCGTGGGAGGGAGATTGGCAGGATAAATGTTTTTGTTGATCACCAAAATACCTCTGGTCCCAGGCCCGCCAAGAAACTTGTGGGGAGACAGGAAAATTGCATCAAAATAGCTCTCCGCATCCTTGTTCATGTCTATTTCCAGATACGGAGCGCAAGCCGCAAAGTCGAAACAAGCGATCGCGCCGTGCCGGTGCAGGATTTTGGCTACTTCATAGACATCTGTCTTCAAGCCGGTCACATTTGAGGTTGCCGAAAAAGAACCGATCTTAAAACGTCCGGAATAGGCTGGATCCGAGACAGCTTCCTCGAGTTTTGCCAGATCAAGGCCATCGTCTGCCCCCAGGGGGATTTCCATTATCTCACAAAAAGTCTGTCTCCACATGATCTCATTGGAGTGATGTTCGTAAGGGCCCACAAAAACAATTGGACTATGGGTGCGGAAGTGGTTCAGCAAGCGTTTGTCGCACTCCGCTTTGCCAGAATAATCGCCCAGGCAGGCCTTGATGTCACGCTCAAGCTTTTCCTTTGTTGCGGGAGGGCAATAGACGCCCAGGATCTGTTGCAGCTTTGTGATGGCCCCGGTGGTCCCTGACCCCGAAAAGATAATTCTGCCATCTGGTCCTGCATTGACAAGCCTTTTGATGACCTCTTCAGACTCTCTGTACAGCTTGGTCGTGACTGATCCCGAAAAATCGTCTTCCGTATGAGTGTTCGCATATATTTGCAGGATTCTCTGGATGTGATCCTCTATGCTTTTCAGGGCTCTGCCGCTGGCAGTATAATCCGCATAGACCAGAGGCCTTTCTCCAAAAGGAGTGTTGAAGCTGAAGTTGCGGCCGATGATATCATCCCGCAACCATTCCAATGAGTTGATCTTATCCCTCACATCCATGTTCCTTTCCTCGTGGTTAATATTTGCATACAAAAAAACGGTATAACCAAAGCTGATACCGGATACCATTGGTCAGGAATTGAGAATATCGTCAATGAAAAAATAGTTGCTGTTTGCATTGCTTTATTTGTTTTGCAGTTTATCTGTGACATTGCCAGCTTCCAAAGCCATTTTAGAAACCCGGATGGCTTTGAGTCCCCCGAACGCTTCCGGATACGCTCGCACCAAGAAAGGACTTGACTGTATCATGCCTGCCAAGGAAAGTGAGAAAAATAAAAGCTTTAGCCAAAGGATGAACAGCCAGCATGCTGCCAATGAATCTGCGTCAGGATTAAGCGCCATTTGCCCGCAGTTTTGGCTTCGTTCGTCCAAACGGCAAGCGCTGGCACGAGAAAGTGTTTTGAAAAACTAATACAAGGAGTTGAATTCCATGGATTATAGAGTATCTGTACTCCAATATGAACCGAAGCTACTGGACAAACAGAAAAACCTGGCCATGCTCAGAGAGATGCTCCGTGAGCTGGATACAGATCTGGTGGTTTTGCCGGAACTTTGCACAACAGGATACCTCTTCCCCAGTCGGGAAGCATTGGTCAAAGTCAGTGAAGAATTTCCTTCCGGCGCAGCATTCGAGACTTTCAGCGAAATAGCGCTCAACAGGCAGATGAGTATCGTCTATGGCTTTTCGGAACTGTCCGGTGATACGCTATACAATTCCTGCGCCCTGATCAACCCAGATGGCAGCCATCATCTGTATCGCAAAACACATCTCTTCGACCGCGAAAAGCTGTTTTTTACGCTTGGCGATACAGGCTTAAATGTCTTCACAGCAAAGGGTGGGGTCAAAATCGGTATGATGATCTGTTTTGACTGGCAGTTTCCGGAAGCCGCCAGAACCCTTGCCATGAAAGGCGCGCAGATATTATGCCACCCGTCGAACCTGGTCTTGCCCTGGTGTCAGCAATCCATGCTTCTGCGTTCCCTGGAAAACAGGGTTTTTTCCATCACATCCAACCGGATTGGTTCTGAAACCACTGCTGGCGTCACTCTCAGCTTTACCGGACAAAGCCAGATACTGGGCACCAAGGGCGAGATACTGTGCAGGATGACAGAAAACGAGATCGCTGTCCATACATGTACAATCAATCCCAATCTGGCATGTGATAAGAGTATCACAGCAAACAATGATGCTTTTGCAGACAGAAGGCCTGAGTTTTACGAGCTATGAATGAAGCTTTGAAGCACGAGATAGAAATCTTGCGCAAGGAAATCGAGCGCCACAATGTTCTCTATTACGAACTGGCAAATCCTCTGATTTCTGATTATGAGTACGATAAGCTGGCACAACGGCTCAAAGCCTTGGAGGCACAGCTCAGCGAGGAAGAACGGTCAGAATCGCCTCTGGATAAGGTTGGCAGTGACCTGACCCCGCAATCGGACACGATACCCCACAAGCAGCGAATGTACAGCCTGGATAATGTTTATTCCCCAAGGGAACTGGAGCAGTATTGGAATAAGCTGAGCCAGGAGCTTGGTAAGGAGCCGCGGGTCTGTGTTGAGCTGAAGATAGACGGCTTTTCCATCAACATCTTCTACCAGAACGGTGAACTTAACTATGCCACCACCCGGGGAGACGGCATCAAAGGAGAGCGAGTCACCGCCAATGTTCTGACGCTGCCATCCGTCCCCAAGGAAATCAATCACATCCACCCCATCGAAGTGCGGGGCGAGATTTATATACCCAACGACGAATTTGTTGCCCTCAACGATGAACGGCTTGCCAACGAGGAGAAACCCTTTGCCAATCCCCGAAACGCTGCCGCCGGGTCGATCAAGCTGAAAAATCCGGAGTTGGTCAGGGAACGCCGCCTGAACGCTATCTTTTATACTGTCGGGTGGGCGGAAAACCTTGCCGTGAACACTCAATCGGGTTTGTTGAACTGGCTGACTTCCAAAGGATTCCCGGTTTCGCAAAACCACAAGGTCTGCAACTCATACTCCGAGGTTCAGGAATATTGCGATTACTGGGAAAACAACCGCTACAGCCTTCCCTATGAAATAGATGGCATAGTGGTCAAAGTGGATGATTTTGCCACCCAAAAGCAGCTTGGATTTACCGCCAAGAGCCCCCAATGGGCGATTGCCTACAAGTTCAAACCCGAAGAAAAAGAGACCCGCTTGCTTGAGGTGCAGTTTCAGGTGGGACGAACAGGAGCGGTTACCCCCGTCGCCATCCTGGAACCTGTGTACATCTCCGGCAGCACAGTATCCAGGGCTACCTTGCACAACGAAGATGAGATCAAGAGACTGGATCTGCATCTGGGAGACACAGTACAGTTGATCAAGTCAGGCGAGATCATTCCCAAGATTCTGGGCGTGGTTCCGGAAAACAGGCCAGAGGAATCCATTGAGGTAGAATTCCCCAAAAGTTGCCCCGCATGCGGCAGCCACCTGGTGAAAGATGAGGAAGGATCAATACATTATTGCTCCAACTCACAATGTCCCGCCCAACTGCATAAACGGGTGGAACATTTCGCCTCCAGAGACGCAATGGATATCAGCGGCCTGGGCGAAAGCCTGATCAACAGGCTCTTAAAGGAAGGCATGATATCCGGAATTGCCGATATCTATAGCTTGGACTACGATAAACTGGCTCAACTCGATCGCCTCGGCCGCAAGAGCGCACAAAATCTGAAGCTCGCGATCGAAGACTCGAAAAAGCGTGGTTTCGACAAAGTACTATTTGCTTTGGGCATTCGCTATGTCGGGAGCATCACGGCCAGAAACCTGGCGGAATATTTTACCAGTATGGACGCGCTGGGGGCCGCGGATATTGATGAGTTGGTCAAGGTCAAGGAAGTGGGTGAGAAAATCGCCCAAGCCATCAGAGCCTGGTTTGAAGTTCCGGAAAACATCAGCCTGTTCAATCTGCTCAGGTCGCATGGATTGAATCTTACCTATTCCGCGGAAAAGCGATCCGACTTGCTGAATGGTAAAACTTTCCTCATAACTGGAACTTTGGAATCCTACTCCCGTAAAGAGATGGAAGACCTGCTAATGAGCCATGGAGGCAAGATCATCAGTTCCGTGGGATCCTCGCTTGACTATCTGATTGTCGGAAACAAGCCAGGCTCCAAGCTGGATAAAGCAACAAAACTCGGCTCGGTAAAGATCATCAGCGAAGAAGAAGCCATGCAAATGATGGGTATGTGACGATGAAGATCCTTTCGCGCTACATCTTGAAAGAACACATAGTGCCATTCATCTTGTCTTTGCTGGTGGTTACATTTGTGCTGCTGATTGACAGGGTCATAGATTTGCTGAACCTGATCATAGAGAAAAAACTGCCTGCTTCAATCGTCCTGCAGTTGTTTGGCCTGTCCCTGCCCTACATGCTGGCTTTATCGATACCCATGGCAGTTCTTGTGGCGACGATCCTTGCCTTTGGCAGGATGACTGTGGACAGGGAAACCATCGCCATGAAGTCCAGCGGCATCAATATATACAGCATGCTGACCACGCTGATGGTTGTGGCTTTGCTGCTGACAGGCCTGATGATATACTTCAATCACTTTTTCCTGCCTGAAACGAACCATAAACTCAAGAATCTAACTGTCAAGATAGCTTATTACAAGCCAATGACCAGCATCAAAGCCAATGATTTCACGACGGTCATGGATTACACGATATTCGCCAAAGAGAACAAGGATAACGTATTGCGTGATGTGCTGATCTATGACCGCAGCCAGACAAAGTATCCCCGCATCATAATGGCAAAAAGCGGCGAAGTGTTGCAAAAAGACAATGGCAACAGCCTGCAGATCGTGTTGCATGATGGTGAAATGCACGAACGAAACGAAAAAGAAAGCGGGAAATACCAGTTGCGGACTTTCAACAGCTTCACGGTCAATATCCGCAATCTCGCCGTAAACATGGATTATACCCAGGGAAGCTTCAGGTCTGACCGTGAGATGACATACAATCAGCTTGTGTCCTCCATCCAAGACAAGAAGCAGGAAATGGATGGCAAAGCACGCGAAATCTCCGCCTTGCAGGACAGGCTGGATAAAGTATCCTCCTCCGCCCCTTCCTACGAGAACAAAGTGGAAAAACGACGCCTGGGCATGATGTTGAAGATGGCAAACGACCGTCAAAGCGAGCTCAATGAGAACTTGCGAGCACTGCAGGTTGAATATCACAAGAAATTCGCCCTCTCAGCCGCAATTATAATCTTTGTGTTGATTGGCATACCGCTTGGATTAATGACCCGCACCAGTGGCATCGGGATGGCTTTTTCGGTATCTTCCGTGATTTTTCTGATCTACTATATCGCTCTCACGGGCGGAGAACAGCTTGCGGACAGAGGCTTGATGAGTCCCTTTGTGTCCATGTGGATATCCAACATAGTTTTCCTGATTCTGGCTTTGGTGCTGATCTACCTGTCCATCCATGAAAAGCAACTGATAAACCTTCACCTGTTGCGTTGGCGCCTTTCTCATCTTAAACTCAGGAAGGGCAGCGCTCCCGATGAGTTGATTCATTAGAGGCAGCATGAGAATACTTGACCGCTACATCACCAGAGAGTTTCTCAAAACCTATCTGATCATTTTCCTAAGCTTCGCGGTTGTTTTTATTGTCATAGATGTGATTGACAATCTTCCCCGCCTGATCAGATCAGGAGCGACAGTTAAGCTGGCTGCGCTTTACTATTTGCTGCGGCTTCCATATCTGATAGTGCTTACTTCGCCAGTTACAGTTCTGCTGACCGGACTGTTCATGATGAACTCCCTGTCCAAGCACAATGAAAGCGTTGCCATCCGAGCCGCCGGGGTCAGCATCAAAAGGGCGATGCTGCCCTTGTTTGTTATTGGCTTGCTTATCAGCGCGGCCATTGCCTTGATGGGAGAATACCTGCTGCCCAAGGCCGAATCTGCCAAAAGCTACGTTTACAATGTTAAGATAAAAGGCGAACAGCCTGAAGACCAGATGCTCAAAGCGAGAGTCCATTATCAGGGACAGAAAAACGATTTCTATTACTTTGGTTTCTTTGACGGTTATCAAAACACCCTGCGCGTAATTGACCTTACCCGGCTCAGTCCAGATAACAAGGAAGTGGTTGAACACGTGACAGCTTCAGCCGCGGTCTGGGAAAACGACAAGTGGACCATCCAGGACTGTGAGGTAAGGCGCTTCGCCAAAGGCAAACAGACTTACCACCAGTTTTACAGCTCCACGCAGTTGCCTTTGCTGGATGTGGAGCCAAAGGACTTTGTCCGCATCACAAAGAAAACCCTGTCACTCAATTTCTTTGAGTTGAGGGATTACATTGGCCGGCTGGAGAAAATGGGCGAGAAGGCCAACAAAGAGATTGTGGATCTGCACATGAAGCTCTCTTTCCCTCTCACCAACCTGATAGTGATCTTTTTCTTCATTCCGATCGCCACTTCAAACATTCGTTCCAAAGGCCGGGGGCTTGTTTTTCTTCTGGGATTGGTGGTTTGCTTCATCTATCTCATTGTGGTGAGAATCATACAAAGCCTTGGCTACAACGGGATGATGCCGCCTGTCTGGGCAGCCTGGGCACCCAATATAATATTCACGCTGTTGGGTCTGGAGTTCCTCCGCAGGGCGGAAATATAAAGCCTGCCGATAAAAAAAGCTTGAACTAAATAGAGCTTGAAAAATATTGGCATTTCTTAAACGAAATTTTACCCAGCATGGGAGGAGATAAATGCTCGATCAACTGAGAAAGAGACAAAAAGTAATAGTTTATGTGGTAGCCGCGGCTTTCATTTTGAGCCTGGCGGGCACCGGCGGATACTTTGGAATCCGCAGTTTGCTGGATGGAACCCTGTTCAGCGGCCAGTTCCTGGGCAAAGTGAACGGTACTAAGATCACTCCAAAGATGTACCAGCAAAAGATCCAGGAAATCACAACCCGTTATCAGCAACAGGGTCAGCCCATTGACGACAACATGCGCAAAAACATTGAGTATTCCGCTTGGGAAGAGCTCGTAAACACTATCTTGTGGGATCAGCAGATCAAAAAGAACAAGATCAAGATCAAGGAAAGCGACATCAAGACCGCAATCCTGAACGATCCTCCGCAGGAAGTTTTGCAAATACCAGACCTGCAAACCAATGGCCGCTTCGACAGATCGAAGTATGTAACCGCTCTCAACAACATTCCCGAGTTTCGCCAGCAAATGTATGAATACATGTCTGTGTATCTGCCCCGCAAGACCTTGCAGGATAAGATCAAGAAACAGGCCAATATCACCGCTGACAGCCTGAAAGCCGAATATGCCAAAGACACCAACAGCATCACGGGAAAGGCGATTTGGTTCGATTACCATCTTGCAGACAGTGTTGCTGTGAGCGACGCGGAGATCAAAAAAGAGTATGAAGCCAAGAAAGAAAGCGAATTCAAAAAAGGTCCGGCTTCCAAAATCAAATACGTAGCCATCCCTGTAACACCTTCGGAAGAGGACTACAACGATATAAAGCTGGAAGTTGACAATATCTACAACCAGGCCATCAAACCCGAAACCAACTTTGCCCTGCTTGCGGACATGTATTCCGAAGATCCCGGTTCCGCGCGCAACGGCGGCTCTCTGGGCTCATTTGGCAAAGGCCAGATGGTGCCGGAATTTGAAAAAGCCGCTTTCGCCCTCAAACGAGGCGAAATTTCCAAACCGATCAGAACCGATTTCGGCTGGCATATCATCCGCTGCGACTCAATCCTCACCACCAATCCTGCAGAACCTAAAATCGTTGCCAGCCATATCCTGTTAAAAGTGGATGCCTCTGAGCGCACTAAAAATGACTTGCATGACAAAGCCGAACAGGCGCAAAAGCTGATTAAGAAAAAAGGCATCGACAAAGCTGCAGAAGCCTTGAAACTGGAAGTGGTGTCCAGCAATTGGCTTGCCCACGACAGAGAGGCTATGGATGGCATAGGTCAACTGCCCGGTCTCTATAAATTTATGAAAACCAAAAGAGCCGGCAAAGTGTCCAACATCTTCAAAGACCAGCAGGGACGCTTGATCGTGGCTCAGGTCGTGGAAAATAAAAAAGTGTATTATGAGGATTTTGAAACAGTCAAACTCCGCATTAAATACGACCTTGAAAGGCAGAAGAAAATAGCCCAATTGAAGAGCAAAGCGGAGGCTTTTGCCAAAAACACACCCCGGGAATCCTATTTCAAGGCAGCCGAAGCAGCAGGTTGGAAGGTTGTAGATCTCAAGGGACATAAAGAAAAATCCTACATTCCAACCGTGAACGCGACACTGCCCGAGTTTTCCAAAGCAGCCCTGGCTCTCAACCAAGGCCAATACTCCGGCTTGGTGGAGACCAAGGAAGGACACTTCATCATCTACGCCGAGGAACGCGTAAAACCTGATTTTGCCGCGTTTGCCAAGGATAAAAACAAACAGCAGGAAATCCGCGACCGCTTGGAAGAAGCCGCTTTCAATCGCTGGTATCAGGATATCCGCAAGAATGCCAAGATCATTGACAATCGTGATAAATTCGGTTATTAACTGCAATGAGTAAACTAATGACCGGCGTTAGCGGGGTTCGGGGCGTCTTCGCGGACTCCCTGAACCCCGAAATCGTTCTGCGTTACGCGGCACGATTCGGCGAATATATCAAAGCTAATTCCCTGAACCCCAGCCCCAAGCCAAAGATCGTGGTGGGCAGGGATTCCCGCACTACTGGCCCCGCCATGCTTTCCACAGTGGTAAGCGCCCTGCTTTCGGTCGGTTGTGACGTTGTCGAAATCGGTATTGTGCCAACACCCACGGTTTTGCTCAATGTGAAAAAACACTCCGCCCAAGGCGGGATCGCCATCACAGCTTCCCATAATCCGCCGGAATGGAACGCCATGAAGTTCGTCGATGGCGACGGGATGTTCCTCAGCGCTGCCAAAGCGGCGCAATTCCTGGCTTCCGTCAACGATCCCATAACCTGGGTGGACTGGCAGAAAGTAGGCACGCTGACGCACGACAGCGCCGCTATTTCCTATCATATCAACAAGGTTTTGGAGATTGGCTATCTTGATCTGGGAAGAATCCGTTCCAAACGCTTCAGGGTGGTTTTGGATTCGGTAAACGGCGCGGGCGGCCTGGCCTCTCCCCTGCTTCTTGAGCGGCTTGGATGCGAGGTGATAGAGATAAACTCCGCCCCCACCGGCGTGTTTGCCCATCCTGCCGAGCCTTTGAATCAGAACCTTACACAGTTGGAAGAAGCAGTCCGGCTCCATAAGGCTGACATCGGTTTTGCCACAGACCCCGATGTGGACAGGCTTTCCATTGTCAGCGAGCTTGGTAGCTGCATTGGGGAAGAGTATTCTGTCGTTCTGGCTGAGCTGTATGTGCTTCCCAAAAACAAGGGCGATATCGTGGTCAATCTTTCCACTTCAATGCTTTCCGACCATGTTGCCCAAAGATTTGGCGTGAAAGTGCACCGCGCCAAAGTCGGAGAGATAAACGTTGGCAAGCTGATGCAAGAGATCGACAGCCCCATCGGGGGAGAAGGAAACGGCGGAATCATCTGCCCGCCAGTGAATTATACAAGGGACGCCCTCTCCGGCATGGCGCTGATTTTGGGTTTATTGGCGGAAAGCGGAAAAACTGTCAGCCAGATCGTGGATGAATTGCCAAGATACTACTTCGCCAAAGACAAACTCGAGTTGGAGCCTGCCAAGATGGATACCGTGATGGAAGCGATCCCAGAATTGTTGACTGGCTATGAACTGGATCGCCGCGATGGGATCAAAGCTGTCAGTAATGATCATTGGATCCACATCCGAAAAAGCGGAACCGAACCCATTATCCGCATTTACGTGGAAAGTCCTTCCGAAACACAGTCGCGGGATATTTGTTCATCCCTAATCAAACGCATATTGACCTTATAGCTTGCGCCTTATAGAAAAGGAAAGCTGCGGCTCTCTGTCAATTCGGGTGGGACTGCGTGAATGCCTTTAGTAAAGTTGCGTAAACTGTTGCGCATACAATTCCGCCCTCATACTTTCATCGCTGATTGATCGCTCATTGACCGCTCATTGATCGCCGCGCCGGAAATCACTTGGCGTTCAACTGGCGATCAATGGGACATGAATACAAGAGGGAGTCTTGGCAGCTTGAATTACTTGCGGCAATAAACATAACAGGCTTATTATCCTGTTTTTCCTTCATAGCTCCCTCCTTCGCTGCGACTGGCTTTAGTGCCATCAACCTTAGGTCATCCTTATAAATTATGGCTCAAGTTCAATCATGGTGGGTAGAAAAAACTTGAGAGGA
>MTKY01053634.1_pt1 | contig 20342 bp, 20 predicted proteins | sample 1042731 | NCBI WGS metagenome assembly MTKY01 (sample SAMN06212206, study PRJNA360538) | anaerobic digester metagenome | biome: Wastewater treatment plant; material: sludge; isolation source: anaerobic digester fed with sludge from wastewater treatment plant | place: Denmark: WWTP Soeholt ... | reverse complement strand
GGCCACCGATCGCGCGCACCACGGCCGGGCGCCCCGCGGGCTCGGCTCCCGCCCACCACTGCGGCGCGGCGAGGGCCGCCACGTCGGGACTCGGGTGATCGGGCGTCGCCGTCATGACCGGAATGCTAGATCCGTTGATCACATCGGAGCCCGGCTGGGCCTTCAGTCCTGGTTGTCAGATCACTGACAATCGATAATGGTGGCATGGCAAAGAAACAGTCTCAGGTCCCGTCGTTCGCTGGTGCAGTCGTCGTGGGTGTCGACGGTCGTGACACCACGCAGGCGGCACTCCTGTGGGCTGCCGCCGAGGCTGCCCGTCGCAAGGCCCGTCTGGTCGTCATGACGGTGCAGGAGGCCCACACCAACGCGCTGGCGTTCGGTGCAGGTGTCGATGAGGTCACCGCGATCACCGATGCCGACACCGACGTCACCGCCCGCACCGCCGCCGAGGCCGCCCGGGAGGCCTTCCCCGGCCTCAAGGTGAGCACCATGCGCCCGGAGGGGCAGCCCGCCCGCCGCCTCATCAAGGCCTCGAAGTCCGCCGCGCTGGTCGTCGTGGGAAGCCACGGCCGGCACAAGCAGGCGTATGCCGCCCTCGGCACCACCGCCTCAACCACCGCGATGCACGCCACCTGCCCGGTCGTCATCGTCCACCCGGACCGTTCCACGGCTCACGCGGCCGGCCCGGCTCACGTCGTCGTCGGTGTCGACGGGTCGCGGGACTCCTCGATCGCCATCGACGCCGCCGCGCAGTTCGCGGGCGAGGACGGGCACGTCAACGTCGTCAACGGCTGGTGGTTCAGCATGACGGAGGGCGGCTCGCTCGCCGGTGGTGACCTCGTCGAAGAGGACAAGATTCGGGCCCGCCATGCACGCGGCGTCCGCAACATCGCCGCAGCCGCCCAGAAGCGCCACCCCGAGGTGACCTTCACGGGTGTCTCGGTCGAGGGTGACGTGACGTCGGCCCTCGTCGAGCAGGCCAAGGACGCCGACCTGTTGGTGGTCGGCGCCCGTGGGCGCGGCGGGTTCAGCGGGCTGCTGCTGGGCTCCAACGCGCTCAAGGCGTTGGCCGCCTCGCCGGTGCCGGTCGCGGTGATCCACCGGTAGAGCGGAAGGTCGCCGCCCGGCATACAGGATGAGCGCTGAGCCGCGCCCCGCTGTGCTGGCGGCGCGCGGCTCAGGGGCTCTTGACCGCCTGGAGGGTGTAGCTCGCGGGCATCCGCTCGGGATGCTCACGCAGCCGCCACTCGCCACGGTCGTCGACCACCATGAGCCCCGGCAACGCCTCCCACGGGACGCTGTCGTGCTCGACCAAGCCGGTGACCTGCATCCCCGCGTCCAGCAGCGCGGTGACGATCTCGCCGAGCCCGCGGTTCCACTCATAGGTGACGTTGTGGTCGAACTCGATGTCGGTCTCGACGTAGGTCCCCGGCTCATCCCACATCTGCGGGTCGGGCTGTTCGAAATAGGGATAGGCGATCACCAACTGGCTGTCCGGCCCGGTCGGGTCGGCCATCGTCGCAAGCACCGGATGCCCCTCCCGGATGAACAGCCGCCCGCCCGGGCGCAGCAGCGCGGCGACCGTTTGAGCCCAATCCCGGATCCGCGGCAGCCAGCACAGCGCCCCGATGCCGGTGTAGACGAGGTCGAACCCACCCGCGCCCAGCGCCGCGACGGCCCCGTCCACGGTCGACTCGACGTAGTCGATGTCGGCCCCGGCCCGGCTCGCGAGCGCCCGCGCCTGGTGCAGCGCCGCCGGAGAGAAGTCCAGCCCGGTCATCCGCGCCCCGAGCCGGTGCAGGGACAGCGTGTCGGTGCCGATGTGGCACTGCAGGTGTATGCCGCGCAGCCCGGTCACATCGCCCAACAGCGGTCGGTCGAACTCGACCACGCCGGAGAGGGCGGTGGGGTCGGCCACCAAGCGGGACACGGCATACCCGGGGGAGGCGGCGTGTGCGGGTGCCCGGTCGTCCCAGTTGGCGCGGTTGGTCTGCAGATAGTCGTCCACGAGCCGCGAGTCTAGGTATGCCGCCCGCTCACCGCCTGCCGATAACGGCGATCAGGTGGGCGAGCGGGCGCTCAGCGGCGGCGCTGACAGCGGCCGCACCAGTAGAGGTTGCGACCCGCGACCTCGGCCATCCGCACGCGGGACCCGCAGACCCGGCACGGCTCGCCCTGGCGTTTGTAGACGTAGTAGCGCCGTTCGAGCGCTCCGTGCGGGTTGGGCCGCCATGCCGAGACCCCGGTGGGTGACGTGGGCACGGCAGCCGGGTCGAAGTCCCCGGCCAGCACCGTCTCCACCTGGTCGCTCATCGTGATGATCTGCCCGAGCTGCACGCCGATCGGCATGAGCAGCAACAGATCTCGCCACAGGGCCCGCCAGGTCACCGGCCGGATTTCACGTCCCGGACGCCACGGGTCCACCCGATGTCGGAAGAGGATCTCGCTGCGATAGACGTTGCCGACCCCGGCCAACACTGCCTGGTCCATGAGCAGGTCCGCGATGCTGCGAGGGCTCTTGGTGATCCGCCGCCAGGCCCGATCGGGGTCGGCGTCGGCCCGCAACGGGTCCGGACCCAGCCGGGCGATGACCGCGTCCACCTCCTGGGTGGTCGCCACCTCGCACACCGTGGCACCACGCAGGTCCGCGACATGGGTGCCGGTGGCGATCCGCAACCGCACCGCACCCACGGGTGGAGGCAGCGCACCCCCAGGTGAGCCCGCGGCATACCCCTCGTCGTCGCCGCCACGCGCGGAGTATGCCGTGACGTCGAAGGCCCCGATCAGCCCCAAGTGGACGTGCAAGTGCGCCTCGCCCGCGAACTCGACGAACAGGTGCTTCCCCCAGGCCGCCGCTTCATGCAGCTCGCGTCCCGACAGGTATGCTGCCCCGTCGGCGAAGCGCCCCTGCGGGCTGGACAGCGTGGGCACCGTCCCCGCGAACGCACCGTTGAGCGACCCCGCGAGCCGATGCAGGGTGTGACCTTCGGGCATCCGGTCAGCCGGCCTTGCGCGCGGCGGTCTTCTTCGCGGCGGTCTTCTTGGCCGCGGCAGGGTTGGCGGGCGCAGGTTTGGTCGGGGCAGCTTTGGTCGGGGCAGGTTTGGTCGGGGCCGACGACGACCCGGTCACCGGCTCCCCCCGCGCAGCCTTGGCCCGGTCGACGCTGCGCTGCAACGCCTCCAGCAGGTCGACGACCTCGCCGGTGTCGGCCGCCGCCGCCGGAGCTTCGGCGACCACTCCCCCGGCGATCTTCGAGTCAACGAGCGACGCCACGGCCGCCGCATAGTCGTCCTCGAACTCGCCCGGGTCATAGTCGCCCGACAGCGAGTCGACGAGCATGCTGGCCATCGCCAGCTCTTTGTCGCTCGCATGTCCCGTGTCGCCGAGGTTGATCTGGTCGGCGGCGCGGATCTCGTCGGGCCACAGCAACGTCTGCAGGACGATGATCCCCTCGTGCACCCGCAGCACCGCCATCGTCATCCGCTGGCGGATCGACACGGTCACCAGTGCCACCCGGTCGGCGGTCGACAGTGCGTCCCGCAACAGGGCATAGGCCTTGGTCGCGGCCTTCTCGGGCTCAAGGTAATAGGCCTTGTCGAACAGCATCGGGTCGATCTGGCCGGCCGGGACGAACTTCGCGACCGCAACCTCCTTGCTCGACTGGTTGGGCAACGCGGCCAGATCCTCGTCGGTCAGCACGACCATCTGCCCGTCGGGCGTCTCATACCCCTTGGCCACGTCGTCGAACGCCACGACCTCCCCGCACGCGCTGCACACCCGCTGGTAGCGGATCTGCCCGCCGTCGGCCCGGTGCACCTGACGGAAGGAGATGTCGTGATTCTCCGTCGCCGAGTAGAGCTTGACCGGCACGTTGACCAGCCCGAAGGACACCGCGCCCTTCCACATCGCCCGCATCGGCCCCACCCTTCCCAGTGGTCACGTAAGTCACCAGCATGACTCACCGCTCACCTTCCCCACAACGCAGCGGCGCATCCCACACGCAGCGACCCATCCCGTATGCCGCCCTGCCGCACCTGCCGCTCACTGTCCGGCGCGCTGCTGTTCATGCAGGAGCGGCATAATCCCGATCATGGTGATGACCTGGACCGCTCGCGCGCTGACGGACGAGGAGCACGACGTCGTCCGCTCCAACGCCAAGGCGGCGGCCACCCTCATCGAGGACGAGCCTCCTGATCCCAAGCGCGGTGTCGACCTGGACACCGCATGGCACGGCATCCACTGGCTGCTGACGGGGACGGCATACGACACCGAAAGCCACGCCGGACAGGCGATCTTCGGCGGGGATGCCATCGGCGCTGACCTGGGCCACGGTCCCGCGCACCTTATCGACCCACGGACGGTCAAGAAGATCAGCGCTGCGCTTGACGCCCTGCCCGCCTCCGAGGTCGCCGCCCGGGTCGACTTCGACGCCATGCTCGACGCCAACATCTACCCCGGGTTCTGGGACGAGCAGGACGTCTTCCATACGTGGCTGCGGCCCCGCTACAAGCAGCTGCGGAAGTTCTATCGCCGGGCAGCACGGGCCAGCTCGGCGGTCCTGGTGGCCATCCTCTGAAAGGGGAGCCCGTGCGGCCCATGCTCGCCTCCCCCGCCCGTCGAGTGCCGACGGGGGCCGATTGGGCGCATGAGGTCAAGTGGGACGGCATGCGGCTGCTTGCCGACGTCCACGATGGCCGGGTGAGGCTGACCACTCGCACCGAACGTGACGTCACCGTGGCATTCCCCGAGTTGTCAGGCCTGGCAGGCGAATTCGCGGACATGCTCCTGGACGGCGAAGCAGTGGTGATGCGGGACGGCATACCCTCCTTCGCGGCCCTCGCGGAGCGTTTCCACGTGACCAGCGCCGCCAAGGCCGCGACCCTGGCCGCCCGCGCGCCGGTGACCTTCATGGTTTTCGACCTGCTGCGGCTCTACGGAGTCGACCTCACCGCCCGGTCGTGGACCGACCGCCGGGCCACGCTCGAGCGGCTGGAGCTCACTGGGCCGCACTGGCAGGTGCCGCCCACTTTCACCGATGGCGATGCCCTGTGGCAGGCCACCCGCGAACGGGGGCTGGAAGGGACCGTCAGCAAGCGTCGCACCAGCCGGTATGCCGCGGGCGCCCGCACCGAGGACTGGCTCAAGGTGCCGCATCGGACGTCGCAGTCAGTGGTCATCGGCGGCTGGCGCCCCGAGACCGATCAGGTTGATCGGCTGGGCGCTGTGCTGGTCGGCGTGCCGGGCGTCGGCGGCCTGCGCTATCTGGGTCGCGTCGGCTCGGGGATCGCCGGCAAGACCGCCCGGGCTCTCGCGGCCGACCTGGCCCCGCTCACCACCGCGGACTGCCCGTTCTCGGATGCCGTGCCCGCCGATGACGCGCTGGGCACCACCTGGGTCCACCCCGTCCTGGTCTGCGACGTCCACGCGCTGGGACTGACCAACAGCCGCCGACTGCGCCAACCGGCATACCGAGGGCTGCGACCGGACCTCACCCCCGGTGACATCGACCCCGGGGAGTTGCCCGATGCCTGAGCCGACCGGCCCCGCCAAGGTGACCGTCGAGGCCGGCGGCCGACGGCTGGTCGTCTCCAGCCTCGACAAGATCCTCTATCCCGCGACTGAGACGACCAAGGGCGAGGTGTTGCACTATTACGCGCGGATCGCCCCGGTGCTCCTGCCCCATCTCGCCGGGCGCCCGGTCACCCGGGTCCGTTTCCCCCACGGCGTCGAGGGATTGAACTTCTTCGAGAAGAACCTCCCGTCCGGCGCGCCGGACTGGCTGCCCCGGGTCACCCTGACGCACACGAGCGAGCCGATCACCTACCCCTTGGTCACCGGTCTGGACGCGTTGACCTATCTGGCCAACCTGGCCTCACTGGAGTTGCATGTGCCGCAATGGCGGATCGGCGCGGACGGGCAACCAGCCAATCCCGACCGGCTCGTCGTCGACCTCGACCCGGGCCCCGGCGCCGGATTGCAGGAATGCTCCACGGTCGCGCTGCTCGCTCGCGACCGGCTCACCGCCTTGGGGCTGGACCCGGTGCCGGTCACCAGCGGCTCCAAAGGCATGCAACTGTATGCCGCCCTCCCGGGCTCCCATTCGTCAGCAGACATCGCGACGATCGCCCAGGCCTTGGCCCAGGAACTCACCGCTGCTCACCCGGATCTTGTCGTGTGGAAGATGACGACGTCGTTGCGTCCGGGCAAGGTGTTCTTCGATTGGAGCCAGAACGTCGCCGCCAAGACGACGATTTCGCCCTATTCATTGCGCGGCCGGGCCGCCCCATTCGTCGCGACCCCGCGCACGTGGGCCGAGGTCGAGGCCGGTGCAGCCGCTCCCGGGGTGCTCACCCACGCGACCGCTGACGAAGTGCTCGACCGCATCGAGCGGTTCGGCGACCTCGCCGCAGGAATCCTCTAGCAAGCGGACGGGCCGCCCTCCCGCAGGAGGACGGCCCGTCCGGACGTGCGATGCCGACCTGATCAGCCGTTGGCCTTGTCGTAGGCCGCCTGGACAGCAGCCGGAACCCGGCCACGGTCATTGATCTGGTGGCCGTTGGCCCGCGCCCACGCCCGGACTGCGGAGACATCGCTCCGACGAGCCGAACCCGCGCCGCGACGCGCAACTGCCCGACGGCCGCCGGTGCGCTGGGCGGCACCGATCCACTTGGCGAGTTGGTCGCGCAAAGCGGACGCATTTGCCGCCGACAGGTCGATTTCGTACGAAACTCCGTCAAGACCAAAAGAGACGGTCTCGTCGGCGAGGCTGCCGTCGACGTCGTCCTCGAGGACGACCTGGACACGCTTGGCCACGGTGTGTGCTCCATTCATGTGGGGAACTTGCTGCGGAGGATTGACGCCGGTTGCCCGGCGCCGTTGTGACGAACTACAGGTGCATAGGACTCAGGTTAACGACCCCGAGACCCTTGAGCGGTGCGACCGGGAAGAATCCCGCGAGACTTCTCGGTCGGCGACTGATCGTAACACGGCGAAAACCCGCTGGTGACTGTAAGTCAACCCCAAGTTGACGTCCGCGGGAGCGGCTTCTCGCACCATAGTGCCGCCACCGGCTTCACACAGGCTCGGCTAGCGACAAGACCCGCCAAGAAGCCAGTGCAGACCTATTGGGAGCCCCGTGAGAACTCACCCAGAAACCGGAATGGCAATCATCTGGTCAGACATGATTGGTCAACTGCCGATCAGCCGGATATGTCGTCACCATTGTCGAGATCGTCGGGCCGAGCGGTTCGACCGGCTTCCCATTCGGCAACGGCTTTGCGTTCTCGACGATCCGCTTCAAAGATCGTCTTGAAGACGACATATGCGATGACCAGCAGGCCGATCGTCGGCAGGATGGCGGCCAGATAGGGGGAGATCGCGTCCCACATGACTAGTCCTCGGGCTTGAGCAGGGGAAACAGGATCGTTTCGCGGATGGACGCCCCGGTGAAGAGCATGACGAGGCGGTCGATGCCCAGGCCCAGCCCACCCATCGGCGGGGCTCCGAACTCCAAGGCCCGCAGGAAGTCCTCGTCCAACTGCATGGCCTCGGGGTCCCCGCCAGCGGCCAGCAGCGACTGGGCGGTGAGGACGTCCCGCTGGATCACCGGATCGATGAGCTCGGAGAAGCCCGTGCCCCGCTCGACCCCGGCGATGATGAGGTCCCATGCCTCGATGAGCCCCGGCTGCGACCGATGCGGCCGCGCCAGCGGCTGAGCGATGGCTGGGTAGTCGCAGAAGAACGTCGGTTGGACGACGTGCGGCTCGACCAGCTCGGACAGCAACTCCAGCACCACCTTGTCCGCCCCCCACGCGGGGTCGAGCGCAAGGTCACGCGCGGCGGCATACCGGCGCAGTGTCTCCAGCGGCGTGGCGAGGGTGACTTCCTCCCCGACCGCCTCGCTGACCGCGTCGTAGACCGGCAGCCAGCGCCATTCGCCGCCGAGGTCGACCTCGCCGCGGGGCGTCTGGACCACCCGACTGCCCAATGCGTCGGCCACGCCGAGGTAGAGGTCTCGGATCAAGCCGGCAATGGTGGTCTGGTCGCCGTATGCCTGGTAAGCCTCCAGCATGGTGAACTCGGCCGAGTGGGTGGCGTCGATCCCCTCGTTGCGGAAGATGCGTCCCATCTCATAGACCCGGTCGATCCCGCCGACGACGGCCTTCTTGAGGTTGAGCTCGAGCGCGATCCGCAGGGTCATCCGTTGGTCGAAGGCGTTGAGGTGGGTGTGGAACGGCCGGGCCGCAGCGCCGCCGTGGATGAGTTGCAGGACGGGGGTCTCGATCTCCAGATAGCCCTGATCGTGCAGCACCTCGCGGATCGCCCGGGTCGCTCGACCGCGCAGTCGCACCATGTCGCGGGCCTCCTGGCGGACCACCAGATCGGCATACCGCTGCCGGACTCGGGTCTCCTCGGAGAGGTCCTTGTGCAGCGTCGGCATGGGGCGCAACGCCTTTGACGCCATCTGCCACGAGGTCGCCATGACGGACAGCTCGCCGCGCTTGCTGCTCACGACGCGACCCTCGACCGCCACGTGATCACCGAGGTCGACCAGCGCCTTCCAGTCGGCCAGCGCCGCCTCGCCCACCTCGGCGAGGCTCACCATGACCTGCAACCGGGTGCCCTCCCCCTCCTGCAACGTCGCGAAGCACAGCTTGCCGGTGTTGCGGACATACATGACCCGCCCCGCCGTCCGCACGGTCGCGTCGGTCTCCTGCCCCGCCTCCAGGTGCGCCCAATCGCGGCGGATGTCACCGAGGCTGTGGGTCCGGTCCACCCACACCGGGTATGCCGCGTGCCCACTGGCGATGAGCCGCTCGCGCTTCTCCCGACGCACCCGCAACTGCTCGGGGAGGTCGTCGACCTCGGTCGGCTCGGCCGCTGGGTCGAGGGATCCGGTCTGATCGGAGGGCGCGCTGGTCACCGCCCCAGGGTATCGAGTCTCGCCTGGGCCCCTTGACGGACATTCGCCCGCCGCAAGGGCGACTCGGCGAAGAAGATTCCGGGCAAACCCCCGTGTTCCTGACTCTTTCTTGACCGAGAACTGACCGTTCGGTGGACTACGGCGGGGGGCGCACGGCATACCGTCTCCTCGCCCCCTGTGCGATCGAGACCCGTGCCCGATCTCATGCTGTCTGACCCGATGCAAAGGACGGTCGATCGATGACCTTGCGCAAAGCCCTCATCTTCGTGCCTGCCATGGGCGCTCTCGCCGCGCTCGGCATGGGCACCCCCGCCGCTGCGGTGGCCGCGCCGGCGCTCGACGGCACCGACGTCCAGGCGTGCGTCGAGCACACGGATTCAGTCAACGCTGCTCGTGGCGCCGCCGGCGGCAACCGGTTCGACCCCCACGAACTGAGCGCAATCGAGGTAGCCGCCCGGGAGAACGACTTCCAGGCGCGACTGAGGGCCACGTCGTCAGCCTCGGTGTTGCCGCAGGCGACGGCGGCGGTCGGAACCACCACCACCGTCGGCGTCTACTGGCACCAGATCACCAACGGCTCCCTCGGCGTGATGTCCCAGACCCAGATCAACAACCAGATCTCGGTCCTCAACGCCGCCTATGCCGGCTCTGGGTTCGCCTTCACGATCATCGGCCAGGACTCGACGAACAACGCCGCCTGGTACAACCTCAGCTACGGGTCGACGGCCGAGAAGGACATGAAGAAGGCCCTGCACCAAGGGGGCAAGGCCGCTCTCAACATCTACACCGCCAACCTCGGCGGCGGGCTGCTCGGCTGGGCCACGTTCCCGAAGGCGACCGTCGACCCCATGGACGGCGTCGTGCTGCTCGACCAGTCGTTGCCCGGCGGAACCGCCTCGCCCTACAACCTCGGCGACACCGCGACCCACGAGATCGGGCACTGGCTCGGGCTCTACCACACCTTCCAGGGCGGTTGTAACGGCAGCGGCGACCAGGTCTCGGACACCGCGGCCGAGAAGTCGGCCGCCTACGGATGCCCGACCGGGCGTGACACTTGCCGCACCAAGCCCGGCCTCGACCCGATCACCAACTTCATGGACTACACCGACGACTCGTGCATGTTCCAGTTCACATCCGGCCAGTCCTCGCGGATGGTCGCACAGTGGGCCACCTATCGAGCCGCCTGACCTCAGGACGGCCTGACGAGCCAGCCGGTTCGGATCGACGGGCCGCCTCCCCCGGGTCACCGGGGTGGGGCGGCCCGTCGCCGTTTCCTGCGGGTGTCAGCGGGGCGGCATACCGTGGCCGCGTGGTGACCAAGCGCTCCGGTATGCCGCCCTCCCGCCCTCGTCGCGCGGCTCCCGACCCGTTCCCGCCGCTGCCGGTCCGTCGAGTGCAGCGGCGAGCGGACGCCGACCTGCCCGCGGAAGCCTGGCCAGCAACCCTGGCACCGATCGCGCAGGTGTTGCGCGAAGGGCTGGACCTCGGGCCGGTGACGGTGCTCGTGGGGGCCAACGGCAGCGGCAAGTCGACGCTCGTCGAAGGCATCGCCATGGCGTTCGGGTTGGCACCCGAAGGCGGGTCGACGGGGGCGCAGCATCGCAGCTATGTCAGCGAGTCGCCGCTGCACGAGGCGCTGCAGATCGTCCGGGGGCCGGGCGGCAGCCGGTGGGGCTACTTCGTGCGAGCCGAGACAATGCACGGGCTGATGGGCTATCTCGATGCCACGGCCCGCGACTCTTTCACCCGTGACCCGGTGTTCCATCGGTTCAGCCACGGGGAGTCGTTCCAGGCCTTGATGACGACGAATCGCTTTGCCGGGGAAGGGTTCTTCGTCATGGATGAGCCGGAGGCCGGGCTCGCGTTCGAGGCTCAGCTCACGCTCGTGGGCCAGTTGGCGCAGCTCGGGAGGCGCCGGGGGGCGCAGGTCCTCGTCGCCACCCACTCGCCCGTCATCGCCGCCCTACCAGGGGCGCGGATCCTGCAGCTGGACGAGAGTGGACTCCACCCGGTCGAGTGGGACCACCTCGCCGTGGTCGACCACTACCGCAGGTTCCTTGCCGCTCCCGAGCGCTACCTGCGTCATGTTCTCGCCGAGGGCTGAGCCCCCCGCCAGCCAAGGCTGACCGCCCACGGAGCGATGCGTCGCTGATGAGACAAGCGTGAGACGCGCCCTCCCGATGATGTGACCACGCGGCATGCGGCCGCTCGCCGGTGGTGTGCCACTCCCCGGCACGACAGGCGTCCACGCACGAAACGGAGGCAGAGATGTCCGAAGCAGAGACCAACCAAGGCAGCGCCACCAATGGGCTGGGGAGGTTGCTCAACTCCCCTGGGAAGATTGCCGGGGTCTTCTTCGCCGTCGTCGGCATCCTTGTCGTGGGGATGCGGATCAACCCCGAGAAGTACGACTCGCCGCGCTTCGGCTCGGCACACCTTCCGGTCGAGATCGTCGCTGCCCTGGTCGTCGCTTTCGTCCTTCTCACCGTCCCGGACCGGGGCCAACTGGGCTGGCGTCGCGGCGAAGTGCGGCTGCGATCATGGCTCGTCCTGCCCCTGCTCGCCGTGGGGCTGGCCGTCCTCTCCGCGGCCCTCACCTACGCCAGCCTGCCGCGGTCGGCGGCGATCGACGCGGTCCTCGTCGGACGAACGGTCACCACCTCGCTGCTGGTCGGGTTCGTCGAGGAGGTGCTTTTCCGGGGCCTGCTGTTGGTCGTGCTCGTCCGGGCCCTGGGGATCGGCCGGGGCGTGCTGGTGTCCAGCCTGTGCTTCGGCGTGGTGCACGGCATCAACGTCCTCGGTGGCGCCCCGGTCGGCCAGACGCTGATCCAGGTCACCTTCACCTGCATCCTCGGGACCCTGTTCCTCCTCGCCGCGATGGGGACCCGTTCGTTGCTGCTGCCGATCCTTCTCCACGCCGTGTGGGACAGCGCCGCCTTCCTCAACATCTACCTGCAGACCTTGGGTGCTTCCGCGAACGCGGTGAGTGTCCTGGCCTCGGCACTCGGGGTGCTCGGCGTCGTGCAGACGTTCCGCGTCGTGCGCCGATGGACGTGCGGCGACATCTACCCTGTCCAGGGACTGCCGCAACGCTAAGCCACTCGGAGGGCGCCGTGCCACTACCCGTCATCGGGTCCATGACGACCGAACGGTGGTTCCGACAACGCGGTTTGGTCACCCTTCTCGACGGCACCGGAGTCGAGTCCACCGCGGGGGTACGCGCTGCCCCGGCGCTGGTTGTCCTCTTCCTCGTCATCATGCTCTGGGGCGTGCCTGACCTACTGGGGGTCCCCCTCCTGCCGGGCGCCCTCATCGCGATCGGGACCATCGTCGTCACCTGGGTCTTGGCAAACCTCGCCCGTCGGCGTCGACCGTTCGCGCCCGTCGCACGGATCGGCTGGATCGAGGCGCTGGCCTTCGTCTGCGTGCCCAGTGCGCTCGCGCTCTTCTCACCGCGGATCGCCTTCACCCTCGAAGACGGCGTTCCAGACATGCCCGAGGGGATGTGGCGGGCGGTGTTCGCCCTGACATCCGCGATCTTGCTGTTCCTCATCCTCGCGGCGGTCTATCTCGTCGTCGTCTCAGGGCTGGGCTCCCTGGTGAGCCTGCTGGTGCGCGAGTTGCTCGGCGCGGTATCCCGCACCGGCGGCACCCTTGCAACCGTCATCCCCGTGCTGCTCGGCTTCGTGTTCTTCTTCTTCCTCAACCCCGGCGTGTGGGCGGGCATCGCGAACGTCGATGGCCTGTCGTATGCCGCGCTGCTCGGGTTCCTGCTCACCTGTGGCGGCTTGTTCGTGGGAAGCCAGAAGCAGTTCGACCTGGCCGCCCTGTCGACGTTCGCCACCGCAGCCGAGCTTGACGGAGCGCTTCGAGGCACGCCTGCCGAGGGCGACCCTGCAGCTCGCCTTGAGACACCGGCACACTGCTCGCTACGGCGACGTCAGATGTTTAACCTGCGCCTGGTCGCCGTCTTGTCCCGGCTAGCCACCGCCTCCGTCCTGGCCGCGGCGGTGTTTTCGGTGTTCGTCATCCTCGGATTCATCGTGATCGGTCCGGACACCGTGCTGGCGTGGACCAAGGCCGACCCGTCGGTGCTGTTCTCGGTCCGGATCGGACGCGCAGAGCACATTGTGTGCTGGCAGCAGCTGCGGGTCGCAGGGTTCCTTGCGACCTTCTCCGGGTTCAACTACATGTTGGTGTCCGCGACCGATGCACGACTGCGCCAAGACGCGACCGACGCGGCCGTGGTCATCATCCGTCAGGCCTGCGCGCTGCGGCTCGTCTTGTTGACGGCCGGTCAGGCGCTGGTTTCGCCGGGCGAGGCCTCGTTGGGCACTGAGTCGATGGCGTCGCGCGAGATCGAGGGCGCACCGCCGAGAACATCGTGAACGCGACGCCACCGGAGCTCGTAGCGCTCTCCGAAACGCTGCCGACTTCGGTCCAACTTGGCTGACCCAGGTGCATAGCGTCGCTTCCCCCACGGTGACTCGGGCTTGGCAAGCCGCCAAGCGCCGACGAACGCAAGGAAGGGGAAGAACAGCCCGATCAGTCCCAGGAGCAGTTTGCCCTTCCAGATGCACACGGCGACCAGCGCGAGATTGACCAGCACGATGGCGGCTGCCCAGGGCGTCGCCAGTCCGTCGGTGTCATCCCCGATCCCCAACGGGTTGGCGCCGACGAGGACCACGGCGCAGATGGCAGCCGCGACCATGAGAGCGCTGATCGACTTGCGCCCTTCGGCCGACCAGTAGACATCGTCGAGGTGCAGCCACATGGCGAACTCGTCCAGCGCAAGCGCGGCACCGATGCCGAAGGCCGCAGCGAGCACGCTCCGAGCGGTGCCCTCCGGACTGAACCCGAAGGCCAGCAACCCGACCAGCAGGACCAACAGGATGCCCCACACCTGATGGTGGACGTGGATCCCGGCCAGCCGCACATCCTTGATCACCTGACGACGGGCGGGAACCGGAGCCGGTGAGTTGCCCGCACGGTGGCTTCGATGGCGAATGTACCGAGTGATCATCCGGGTCACCAGGCTGGTGCCCACGAACGCCAGGAGCAGCCACATCATGTCCATGCGCCGCGGGTCGATCAGTGTCTGTTCAGTCATCACAGTCCACCCTGCCGCGCGCACGCCGTCCATCCTCCCGTATGCCGTCCCCGTCACCAACGCCCCCTCATGATCGCCCAGGTGCGTCTCACGGACGTCTCGCAGATCCGCGGCCCACGGCGCTAGCATCGAGGCCCATTCACCACGCTCACGCGTCGGCACAAGGGATGGCGTTGCGAGAACTGCTCGATTTCGGGGGCTCCTGGCCACAGGTCGAACACCTGTGTGCGCACGACTACCCGCCGAGTGACTCGCCAGCGGTCCAGATGAACCTGGCGCGCGCGGCCGGCCGCGAGCAACGCCGGGAACTCCGGGCGAGAGCGCTGGAACGGGCCGCTTCCGATCCGGCCCTGCACTGGCAGGTGGTGTCGGAGCACGCCTGCGACGCCGCCGCCACCAACGACGCCCAACGTGCCCGTCACCTCGCCGACGAGGTCCTGGCTCACTCGACTGACCCCTTTGCCAGCGCTCGGGCCCTTGAGGCGTTGGGTCGGGTGGAGCTGTGGAGCGGGGATAACGCCGGCCGGTCGCGCGGCATACGGCTCATGGAGGACGCGATACGCAGCTACCGCGCCCTGGGTTCGAACGAATGGGCGGGGTTCGCCCTCACCTGGCTTGGGTATGCCGGCTACTACATGTCCGGTGACCATGACCGCGCTGAGGCGCTCATGCGGGAAGGGCTCGCGCTGCTGCGCTCACCTCATCGTCAGGTGACGGTGTTGACCTTCCTGGCCGACGTGCTGTGCGAACGGGGCGACTGGGCCGCCGTCGACGCCGCCCTCGACCGCGCCAGTGAACTATGCCCGGATGACTTCGTGCTCGGGTGGGACTACATCGCCTGGGGTCGAGCCAAAGAAGCCAGCGCGCGAGGCGATCAGGTCGGCACGGTTCGCTGGCTCAAGGAGGCCGCCGCCACAGCCGATCCATGGATCGACACGGTCGGAGGCACGGGGTTCCTTGCCGAGGGAGCGCAATTGCTGTCCCGCGTCGGGGATGTCGCGGGTGCCCTCCAGTGGCTCGACAAGGCCCTGTCGCGCCCCCTGGGTCTGGTCGATCCCTTCCACGCCCAGTGCGAGATCCTCGCCGTCCACGGCGACCCGATCGCTGCTTTGCACGCGCTAGATCGGCTTCCTTATGAGGATGGCCCCTGGGAGCCACGCCTTGAGTGGCACCTGACGATGTTGCGAGCCCTGGCGTTGCTTCGGGCCGGTCGATATGTGGAAGTTCCGAGAGTCGCGGCGGCAGCGCTCGAGCAAGGCGCTCGTGTAGCGGGGGCAGCGCTGCGCCGCGACGGCGCGGCGGAGCCCCTCGTGCTCCTGGCACCGCTGGCCGCGGCCGCCGGATCCGAGGTGGCGGCTCGACTGCTCAGCCCGGACCGCTTCCTCGTTCAGCTGTTCGGAACCCCGACCCTGCGGATCGGCGACGACGACGTGGCTGTGCCAGCAGGAAAGCCGGGCGAGCTGTTTCGGCTCGTGGCAGTCCATCCAAGCGGGGTGCCGTCTGAGCAGGTGATCGACCAGCTTTGGCCCGCGGCGACCCCCACCGCGGGGCCGAAACACCTGCGCAATGCCCTTCATCGGTTGCATGCGGCTATTGGCTCGAGCCTGGTCCGCCGCGACCACACACGACTGTCGGTGGGTTCTGCCTGGGTCGATGTCAACGCGTTCCGTGCCTTGGCGCGAAGTGTCGCGAGCGGCTCCGGCACTCGGCCAGCAGACGGTCGCGTCCACGCAGCCCTGTCCCTGTGGACGGGTGAGCCCTTGCCCGACGACGCCTATCACGACTGGGCCATCCCGATCCGCGATCAGCTCGAGGAGGATGCTGTGCGCCTGCGCATACTGGCGAACGACTCGGCGCGAGGCCCATGGCCCCAAGGGTCGACCCCGACCGACGGCCAGACCGCTCAGTCGACCAGGTCCAGGGCCAGGTCGAGGATCGGCGACGAGTGGGTCAGACCGCCGACGGAGAGATAGTCCACCCCGGTCAGTGCATAGTCGCGGGCCACCTCGAGGGTGAGGCCCCCGGTGGCCTCGATCTCGACCGGCTCGTCCTGCGCCCGCAAGGCCGCCACCGTTTCCCCGAGCAGAGCCACCGACATGTTGTCGCACATGATGAAGCGAGCGCCCGCGGCATACGCCTCCAGGGCTTCGGCGACGGTGGTGACCTCGACCTGGATGTCGACGTCGGGGAAGGTGCGGCGCACGGCGGCATACGCCTGGGCGAGCCCACCGGCCGCGATCTTGTGGTTGTCCTTGATCATCGCGCAGTCGTAAAGGCCCATCCGCTTGTTGGTGCCCCCGCCGGCGCGCACGGCGTATTTCTCCAGGTGACGCATCCCCGGCGTCGTCTTGCGGGTGTCCAGCACCATGGCGCCGGTCCCGTCCAGCCGGTCGGCCCAGCGGCGCGTGTGGGTGGCGACCCCCGAGAGCCGACAGACGATGTTGAGCATGGTCCGCTCGCCGATGAGGATCGCGCGGACCGGCCCGGAGACTCGAGCGACCACGTCACCCCGAACGACGGCGGTGCCGTCGGCGACCAGGAGTTCGACATCAGGTGCCGCGCAGCCGATGAGGTCAGCCACCGCCGCGAACACCTCGGCCACCACCGGCACCCCTGCAACGACACCCGGCGCGCGAGCCACAACATGCGCCGTGCGGACCTGATCGGCGGGGATGGTCGCCAACGTCGTTACGTCGAGATGGCGTGGGCCGAGGTCCTCGTCCAGCGCGGTGCGGACCAGGGCGCGGGCGTCGGCTGCGGGGAAGGCAAGGTCGGTGGTCACGAGAGATCCTGCGGCTCAGTGGGGTGGAAAGACGTGGCGAGTATGCCGTCCGGCATCCGCACGGCGGCCAGGTGGCCGAGCCAGTGGGCATCGTCGCGGTCGGGGAAGTCGCTGCGCACGTGGCCCCCGCGGGTCTCCTCGCGCAAGGTCGCGACATGGGTGAGGAGTTGGCCCAGGTGCAGGAGGTTGGTCGTCTCCCACGACTTCGGTCCGCCCTCGACGCCATCATCGGCGGCCGCCAGACCTGCTAAGGCGGCCGCAGTCGAGGCCAGCGAGCTGTGCGAGCGCACCACACCGGACCCGTCGGTCATGGCGTGCTGGATGGCCTTTCGGTGGGCGGAGCGCAGCAGGACTGTGTCGGCCAGCGCCGGGCTGAAGGGGCCTTCGACAGGATCCGCATCGTGCGGCGGCTGTGGCGCCGCGGGTCCCGGGGTCACCGCGGGCAGCTCGCCGTGTTCGAAGCGCTCGACGATGTCCTCGGCGATCCGGTGGGCGAAGACCAGGCCTTCCAACAACGAGTTGGAGGCCAGCCGGTTGGCGCCGTGGACTCCAGTGCACGAGCACTCGCCGCAGGCATACAACCCCGGCAACGACGAGCGGCCGTTGAGGTCGGTGCGGATCCCCCCACTGGCATAGTGCTGCGCCGGCGCGACCGGCAGCAACGTTGTGGCCGGGTCGAACTCGTGCTCGCGACACGAGGCGACGATCGACGGGAACCGCCGCTCGAGGAACTCCCCGCCGAGGTGCCGGGCGTCGAGGAAGACATGGTCGGTGCCCGTCGCGGCCATCTGCTTGACGATCGCCCGGGAGACAACGTCGCGCGGCGCGAGATCGGCCAGGGGGTGCACGCCCTGCATGAACCGGACCCCGTGGACGTCCACGAGGACCGCCCCCTCCCCACGAACGGCCTCCGAGATGAGCGGCTGCTGCCCCGTGGAGTCGTCGCCGAGGAACAGCACCGTGGGATGGAACTGGACGAACTCCGTGTCGGCCATGACCGCCCCGGCCCGCAACGCAATCGCCATTCCGTCGCCGGTGGCCACCGGCGGGTTGGTCGTCGACGAATAGATCTGTCCCAAGCCGCCCGTGGCCAGCACCACCGCCCGACAGTGCGCCGCCCCGACCCCGTCGATCTGGCCCTCGCCGATGACGTGGATGGTGGCCCCGCAGACCCGGCTGGAGTCGTCCTGGAGGAGGTCCACGACGAGCGCGTGTTCGATGACCTCGATGCCCGGGTCGCCCTTGACTCGGTGGAGCGCTTCGATGAGAGCTCGCGAGATCTCCTTGCCGGTCGCGTCGCCCCCCGCGTGGAGGATCCGGTCGCGGTGATGCCCACCCTCACGGGTGAGGCTGATGGCGCCGTCGCTGCCGCGGTCGAACTCGGCGCCAAGAGTGACCAGTTCACGAACCCGAGTGGGACCCTCGTGCACGAGGGCGGTCACGGCTGGGACGTCGCACAAGCCGACTCCGGCGACGAGGGTGTCGTGCAGATGTTCCCGCGGCGAGTCGTCGTCAGCCAGGGCCGCAGCGATGCCGCCCTGCGCCCAGGCCGTGGATCCCTCGGTCAACAACGTCTTGGTGACGAGCAGGACGGTGACGCCCCGCTCCCGCAGCCGCAGCGCGGCGGTGAGCCCCGCGATCCCCGACCCCACGACGATGACGTCGGCCGAGGTGGTCCACCCAGGGGACGGCGCACGCAACCAGCGCGGGATGTGGATCGAGGTCACTCGTCGTCCTCCAACGGCTCGGGCCCGACGGCGGGCCGATCCACCACCGGCGCGGCATACGCCTCCGGGTCGCGGGCAACGCTACCGCTCCGGAACGCGTCCTCAAGGGCGGTGAGCACCAGCGGGGTGAGGGCACGGGAGGGCGACGGTATGCCGCAGTCCGCCAGCACGCGCCCGGCCGCGCCAAGCACCCCCTCCAAGCCGTCGCGGACAGCACCGAGCGCGGCGGCATACGCCGGGCGGTCCTCCTCCTCGATCCACACCGGTTCACCGCCCATCTCCAGCACGAGCGCCTCACCCAAGGGACGCAGCGACTTGAGGGTGGTGACAGCGAACACGGCCGCCGACAGCCGCTCGGCGTCGGCAGATTGCCCGGTGAGCGCGACCGCAGGGTGGATGGCCACGGGGAGCACATCGTGAGCGGCGGCCGGCTCCAGGACCCCGATCCCGTGGCGCGCGCTCGTGTGGACCAGCACCTGACCGGGGTGGAAGGCCCCTGCCGCGGCAAGTCCGATGACCAGGCCTGGCAACACGTCGTCGGGGACGGCCAGCAGGACGAGGTCAGCCTCAACGACAACGTCCAGAGCTTCGCGGATCGGAACACCGGGCAGCAACGCCTCAGCGCGACCTCTGGATGCGTCGCTCACGGCGGAGACCGCGACGGGAAGATGTCCGGCGCGGGCGAGTGCTGCGCCGAGGACCGCGCCGGCACGCCCGGCGCCGACCACCCCGACACGCAGCCGGGCCGTCGGCCTCGATGGCGTGCTCACTGTCCGAACCTACCGTCCCTCGCCGCGGGTCGATGCGCGAGTAGGTTGCCCACTATGGGGAAGGTCGGCTGGGTCCACGCGTGGCAGGAGGCGCTCTACGGCGCCCACGGGTTCTACCGCGCCCAGGTTCCGGCGCGCCAGTTCGGGACGGCAACCCACCCACCGTTGGGTGCCGTTCTGGCCGAAGCGATCTGGCACTACGCCGACCTGCTTGAGCTCTCTGGCGTCGTCGACATCGGAGCGGGCCGGGGCGAGCTCATCGGCGCATTGCACTCCCACCGCCCGGACCGACCACTCCTCGGAGTCGACGTCATCGAGCGACCCGACGAACTGCCGGCGGGTGTCCGGTGGTTGCGGGGACCCGGAGGCGCGCCGCTGACTGACGAGCTCGCAGATCTCGACGACGTCCTCGTCGTCGCCCACGAGTGGCTCGACGTCGTGCCGTGCGTCATCGGCCAGCTCGACGGTTCGGGGGTGGTCCGCGAAGTGCTCGTCGACCCCACGACCGGCGACGAGGCGCTCGGTGATCCGCTCGACGACGCCGATCTGGCCTGGCAACACCAGTTTTGGCCGCTCACCGATGAGGGTGATCGGGTGGAGATCGGCCGCGCGCGTGACCTTGCCTGGGCCGACCTGCTCACCCGGGTATGCCGTGGCGCCGCCATCGCGATCGACGCCGGTCACGTCGTGGCGACCCGCCCCCGACACGGGAGCCTCGCGGCATACCGGGGTGATGAGGTGGTGCGACCGGTGCCGGACGGCAGCTGCGACCTGTCCGCTCAAGTGGCCGTCGACTCCCTGCGCCACGATGAGATCCACACTCAGACAACGGCGTTCGAGTCATTTGGCGTGTGGGCGCCGATGCCGGACCCGGCGCTCGCGCGGTGCGACGAGGCGGCGAACACGAACCCTCCCACCTCGAGGTCTGCGGGCAGGAGTGGACAGGCGTGGATCCGGTCGAGGTCGCCCGCCAACGTCGCCTTCTGATCCATGCTCGCCAGGAACTCCCACTCCGAGGTGTCCGTTCCG
>MTKY01059175.1_pt1 | contig 20359 bp, 18 predicted proteins | sample 1042731 | NCBI WGS metagenome assembly MTKY01 (sample SAMN06212206, study PRJNA360538) | anaerobic digester metagenome | biome: Wastewater treatment plant; material: sludge; isolation source: anaerobic digester fed with sludge from wastewater treatment plant | place: Denmark: WWTP Soeholt ... | reverse complement strand
CGCTACCTCCACTACCGGCTCGGGCGTCTCGCGGACAGTTGAGGCCGGGGTCCCGCCTCCTGACCCGAACAGCTGGTCGAACGTCTCGCTTGAGGCGGCGGGCCTGCTGGACACGAACTTCATCCCCTTGGCCTTGGCCGCCGTTACCGGCTCGATCTTGTCGCCCCGCCGCACCAGCTTCAGGCTGCAGTTGGACGCCACCACGCAAGTACTGTGCGAAGCGGCAACGTCTCGCACTTTAATGACGGCCAGCGGCATCTTGTCCCTGCCAAGGGATTCTCCGCTCATGCCGACGATGGTCTTGCCCTCGGCGTAGATCAGGTAGAGCTGCCCCTCCTTCACGCCTATGTTGGAGCCGATGTCTATGACGACCTCGTTCCCGGCTATGCTAAGCACGTGGGAGCTCTCGCCCCCGAGCTCGGAGCGGATAGCGTGGGCCAGGCGATTGACCGCGTCCGCTATCGCGCGCGCCTGGAGGCCTCCGAACTCGGCCTCGGCGAATGCGAGCCCCATCACCATCACAGCCGTCGCCTCGTTCGAGGATGTGCCGGTCTCCGACAGGGCCAGCCTGGTCTCGCTGGTCGTAGTGTCGATCAGGCGCACGTCAAGGGTGGCCCTCGCCTCGTGCCCTCCTCCGCCAACCGCGACGGGGACGAAGAACAGGGGGACTGCGCCTCCCGATACCCTTTCGCTGAGCTCGGTGACGGAGCCCATCAGTATGTACTGGACTCCGGCGATCCTGCCGACCTCCACGGCGGTGTTCATGTCGACGAGGCCGGACATGCTCAGCTTGATCTCCTCGCCGACCTTCGCCAGGCGCTCCCGTTCGTAGACTGCTATGCTCCTGGAGCTGGCGAGGGTGCGGGTGAACAGGTCCGTCACTATATTGGCCTGCTCCTGCGAGACCCCCTCGGCCTTGCTGTCGAAGCCTATCACTCCAATGCGGATCTTCTGCTCCGCGGCCTCGACGATTGTACCGGAGCATGCGCACAGCGCGCACAAGAGCAGCAACGCAAGGTATTTCTTCACGATAAAAACCTCCCAAGTCTGCAAAATCTACCGATCCCAGTTCACCGTCTTCATCGTCTCCACGTGCTTGATGACCGAGTTGCGGGTCGCGGTGGCGAGCAGGCCGCCGCTCTTGCCCGCGCCGAAGGCCGCTATCGGGAGGATTATTCCCCCCGCGGTCTGATTCGCCGCCCCCTGTTCGGCGGCCGCGTAGACGACCTCGCTTGTCGCCGTGTCGATTATCCGGATGTCGAGGGTCACGTAGGCGGTGTGCGACAGCAGGCCGCCGACGACCCCGGGGAGGTAGACCACTCCCCCGGAGTCGTTGTAGAAGAAGAGCGTCACGGCCCCTGTCATGGTGTACTGGGCGCCCTTTATCTTTCCGAGCTCGGGCGCGGTGGACTCGTCCACCAGCCCGGACTGCCCCAGCTTTATCTCCTCCGCCACGTAGTTCAGCTTCTCGCGCTCAAGCAGGTTGAACAGGCCGGACTTGAACAGCTCCGTAGTCATCATCTCCGTGATCGCGGCGGCGGGGATGCCGCAGCCCGCCTTGTTGTCGAACTGCCGCACGGAGAGCCTCGGCCTGTCCGCGGGGGGCGCGGCGAGCGCGGCTCCCGCGAGTAGAGCTATGCATAACGCCGCCGCGAACACTGCAAATCCTTTCTTCATGCGGTACTCCCCCTTTCGCCCCTTTCTATTGCAGCATCTTCTGCACCGCGAGCTTCGCGGCGGCCTCTATGGACTTCTGGGCGGCCTCGTCCGGCGTGTAGCCCACCTGCTTGCCCATCACCGTGTCCGCGTAGACCACCTGTCCGGCGGAGGTCGTGGCCATGACCGCTATCGACGAGGTGCCGGTGTAGAGCTGGAACTCGTTAAGCACCGGCTTCCCCGCCTGGAGCTGCGCGGTTATCATCGTGCTGAAGCCGTACTGCTTGCTCAGCTTTATTATCGCGTCCACGTTGCCCTCGAGCGCGAGGGCCGCGGCCTTGCTGCGGCGTATCGCGTCCAGCCGCTTGGGGTCGACCACCTTGTGCCCCTTGGCTATGAGCTCGCGCGTGATGATGGAGGCCACGGACGCGGCGTGCTGGGCGGAGGGCCCCTTCGTCAGCACGGCTATCGAGCCGTCGGGCAGAGCCGCCCTGGCGCTGGAGGCCGCGAGGCACAGCAGTACGGCGAGGCACGCCGGCGCGCAGAATCTCGCAATCTTATTCAATCGGAACATCCCCCTTCATAAGCCTGTCCAATGGGACATCGACCTTCAAGAAGTACAGGTCCCCCTCCACCCTCTCCGAGTGAATACTTACCTCGGCGATCCTGCCCGACACGGACCGGGGGTCGAACTTCCCGTCAACCAGCTTCTGTCTCAGCAGGAGCAGGTTTCGCCGCGCGTCGGTCAGCGCGGCCCTGCGGGCCAGCAGCCTCCCCTGGGCGGTGTCCTCGGGGATGCGCCCCACCCCGTCCGCCGTCGCCAACCCCTGCTCGCGGAGCAGAAGCCCCGAGCGCAGGGTCTCGGGCAGGTCCGGGTCCCGCGGAACGTCAAGGCTGACCTCCGCGTACTGGGCCTCCGGGGGCGGCTTCGCCTCCCCGGAGGACAGGGCGGTCCTGGCGGCGGAGACCATCCCCGCCGCCGCGGTCAGGACGCACAGGACCATGAAGAATCTGAAGGGGCGCGACTCTCTCCTACTCCGATTTTTCGGCCGGCTTCTCATTAAGCGTTCCCTCCACAGTCGCGGACGACAGGTCCTCTATGTCGTACCCGAGGTCCGACAGCATCGACGCTATCTCCTCCGAGGTGAACTCGGACACCACGTCGATCTCAAGCCGCTTGTCCCTGAACAGCCTCTGGTACACCGCCGTCACTCCGTCCACGTCCTCGAGGACGCTCTTCAGCCCCTTGGCGTCCTTGAACGTCATGTTCGAGATCTTCACATTGACCGTCCTGCCTGGTATCCCCCCGGCGGAGCCGGACACCAGCGCGTAGGCTATCTTGTGGACTATGGATTTGCTCGCCTTCGACGCGGCGGGCTGCAGCCCCTTGATCGCGCCGTCCTCCACCGAGACCCCCTTGGTCTTCTCCTCGACCGCGTCCGACCCGAGCTGGTAGGCCGTGTTGGCAAGCACCGCCTTGAGCTGCACCGTGCTACGCACGCCGTAGATCCTGACCCCGCTGATCACCTGGTCGGCGAAGGAGCTGGCGTAGGCCTTCCCGTATATCAGCACGTCCGCATGAAAGTCGCGGGCGAGCTGGCGGAAGAACTCCGGGTCGTTGTTCGCCCATGCCTCGTAGAGGTCTATTCCCTTGATCATGCCGGCCTGGGTCAAGTCCACCAGCAGATAGCCGGCCTTCTCGAACACGCGCATGACCTCGCTCTCTGCGGTCGACAGGAAGGAGGGCGTGTCCCCTATCCTCTCGTCGAGCAGCACCATCACCCTGGGGTTGCCCAGGGCGTCGAGCACGGCGGGGCCGAGCACGCCGTCCAGCGCCACCCGCGCCACCTGGCAGATCGCGGTCAGATACAGTATCCCGTCGTCCCCGACCTTCTCCCTTACGATGTCGAACTGCTTCACCAGCCCAGTAGTCTGTGAGAAGACCTTGTCCTTGACCACCTCGTAGTTCTTCATCTCGGTGATCCCGGTGACATGGGCGCCCAGGGCCTTCTCGAGCGCGTCTCTGTAGGCGGAGCGCTTGGCCGCCTCCCTAGCCCCGCTCATGTCGCCGCCCTTTATGGGGGCGAACCCCTCTGCCTCGACCTTGATGAGCTCGCCCTCCGCCTGCGCCCCCGCAGGGATCGCAGGGAGCGCGGACAGGACGAGCATCGCCGTTGCGAGAAGAATCTTGAACGATCTCATATCCTATTTAACGACCAGCAGCACCTTGCACTCTTTGCGGAAGTCGTAGGAGCTGCCCCTGATCATTGCCGCGGCCGAGTTCGGGATGACTATGTCGACGTTGCCGGTCGAGAGGCGGACGGCCTTCGTCTTGATGGGGTTGGGGGCGACCCGCAGCTCCCCCTGCGCGTAGTTGATGTTGTTGTAGTAGGAGCAGATCCCCGACTGGAGCAGCCACTTTTGCTCGGCGAACTCCACCCCGTACACGGCCCGGCCGGCCTCGTCGAACACCCGGAATGTCATCGAAGGTATCAGCGGCAGGTGCCTCACGTCGATGACCAGCCCCGTGTACCTGCCGGAGGTCTTGGGCGGCGGGGCCTTCTTCTCCGTCTCGATTATCACCTTGTCCACGGGGACCCTGGGGCAGACTATGGAGCGCACCTCGGCCAGCTTTATCCTGCCGGTCACCGTGTACGCCTCGCCGTCCCACTCTCCCTTGAGCAGCTCCACGTTCCTGATGACGCCGTGCACCTCGGAGCGAACCATGTCCTCCGCCATGAAATCGTCCATGGTCGTCCTCGCGTCGACCTGAACCCCGCCCATGAACTCGAGCAGGTTGCGCTGGAGGTCGACGATCGCCCCTCGGCGCGCCAGGGCCTTCGCCTGGGCGCCCTGCGCGCCCTTGGGTGCCACGGCCATGCCGGTGGCCTCGATGTAGTTCTGGGTCCAGTCGATAAGCCCCTTCTCCTTCTGGGTGGTGATGGGTTGCAGCTCCACCTCGACCTCGACCGCCGACGCCGCGCCGACGGGAAGAAGGACCATCACCATCAGTGCGAACACGAGCAGACGCTTCAAAGCCTCATCCCCTTTCAAAGTAATGTTGCCTATTATGCATATGATACTATGAAATCAAATATCGGGCTATGGCGTCGCCGAGATCGGCGAAAGCCCGCTCCAGGTCGGGCATGATGAGCAGAAGCGACTCCAGGTCTCCCTCCTTCCCGGCCATTTCCGCCCTGAAGGCGAGCTCCCTGACCTCCTCGCCTCCGACGCCCCCCGCGGCCCCCTTCAGGGTGTGGGCGTGCCTGGCGGCTCCAGCGGCGTCCCCCGCCTCCACCCGCTCCCTGAATCCAGCCACATCCCCGGACAGGTCCTCCGAGAAACTCGCCAGTATCTCGGCGACAGCTTCGGCGTCCCCGTCCAGGTTCTTCATCAGAAGATCCGGGGTGAACACCCTGGCGGATTTTTCATCCGCCCTCTCCTCTGGCATCCTGTCCGGACGCCTTCCCCTCGAGAGCAGCCTGTAAAGGGCTTCAAGAAAGACTTGCCGGTCGATGGGCTTCGAGACGTACTCGTCCATCCCGGCCTCCATGCACCTGTCCCGGTCCCCCGGCATAGCATGTGCCGTCAGGGCTATCACGGGGATCGGTGGAAGTCCCCTGGCACGCTCGCTCCGGCGGATCTCTCGGGTTGCGTCCAAGCCGTCCATCACCGGCATCTGCACGTCCATGAAGACGGCGTCGTAGTCTCCATACTCCATGGCCGCCACGGCCTTGGCGCCGTCCTCGACGAGGTCGGCCCTGATTCCCGCCCCCGACAGGATGGCGGCGATCACCCTGCGGTTGATGGCGTTGTCCTCGGCAACGAGGACCTTCAGACCGCCGGGCTTCGCATCGCGCGGAGCCTCCAGCCCTGCGACGGTGCGATCCTCCGGCTCCGCGTCGACCTCCAGGCAGGAGATTACAACTACTTTGACCGTGAACCAGAACTCCGTGCCCGGGCCGCCCCCCTCCAGTCCGGACGGGCTCGACGCGCCTATCTCGCCTCCCATCAGTTCGGCAAGCTCCTTCGAGATGGCGAGGCCCAGGCCGGTACCCCCGTGCTTCCTGGTCAGCGAGGGATCGACCTGGGAGAACTCCGTGAACAGGTGACCCAGCGCCCCCTCGCTCACCCCGATGCCTGTGTCCGCCACGCTGAAGCGAAGGGTCGCCCGGCCATCCTCGTCAATCCCCTCGCTGGTCGCTGCAACGGTGATTCGACCGGCGGCGGTGAACTTCACGGCGTTGTCCAGCAGGTTGGTCAGTATCTGTCTTATCCTGAACCTGTCCCCCACGACGCAGGACGGCGCCGAGTGCGAGACGGTCCCGCGGAACTCCAGTCCGTTTATCGAGGCCCGGGCCGCGCCGAAGGCGAATATCTCGTCGAGAAACTCGCGGAGGTCGAACTCCTCCTCCCTCGTCTCAAGCTTGCCGGCCTCCAGCTTGGAGAAGTCGAGCACGTCGTTGATGAGCGCGAGAAGGTGCCTGCCGCTCGATTTCAGAAGGGCGACATACTCCCTCTGCTCGTCCGTCAGGGGGGTCTCCTCCAGTATGTCCGTCATGCCTATCACCCCGTTCAGCGGGGTGCGGATCTCGTGGCTGACGTTCGCCAGGAACTGCCCCTTGGCGACGTTCGCCGCCTCGGCCATCCGGGCCATCTCCCGCGCTTCGTCCAGGGCCTTCTCCAGCGAGGCGTTGGCCGCGGCGAGCTCCTCCCCCGCCCTCTCCAGGGCCATCTCCGAGAGCTTTCGCTCCGTTATGTCGTGCACCATGCCGACCGAGCGGACGACCCTGCCGACACTGTCCTTGTAGTGCCTGCACAGCTCGTGGAGGTAGATGGTCCTGCCGGTCTCCCTGTTGATCACCCTGTGTTCGAACTCGTATCCGTCCAGTCCCTCGGCCACGGACGAGGAGTAGGCCGCGTCGAGGGCCTCCCTGTCGTCCGGGTGCACCGCTTCCAGGAACACTTCGTAGGTCTGCGGGGAGCCGACCGGGATGCCGAACAGGGTGTAGACCTCGTCGGACCAGGCAAGCGCACCCGACGGGACGTCGAGGACCCAACTCCCCAGCCGGGCGATCTCCTGGGCCTCCTTCAGCATCTTCTCGCTGTCGCGCAGGGTCCTGGTCCTCTCCCTCACCAGCGATTCGAGCGCCTCCCCTCTGCCGGCCAGGGTCGAGACCAGGAAAAACACGGCGAATGCCAGGAGAAGCCCGGCCACAAGGATGCCCAAGCCCGAGTCCGAGGGGTAGACGGCGTCGAAGAAACGCCCCTTGTGAACGACCACGATGAAAGTCTTCCCGAAGACCCGCAGTGGAAGTGTGAAGGTGTCCTCGTCCTTCAGCGCGCCCCCCTCGAGGGAGCATACGTGGCCGGGGGCCGAGCATGCCAGGAGCTCCGGCGGTCCGTCGCCGCCGGCGAGGTATATCTCTGCGATGGAAATATCTTCGTCGTCGTCGCCCGACATCTCGCCCGAGTAGGACAGAAGATCGGCAAGGGCCAGCCTGGCCAGGACGAACCCTCTTAAACTCCCCCCGGCCGGGCGAAACACGGGCCTCAGGACCAGCAGCCCCTTCTCCTCCGGCGCATCCTGTATCAGGGTCACGGGGTCGGTGGCGAGGGTCATCCTCCCCGCGACGCTATCCTCTATCGCCCTTCTGCGGACCGGCTCCGACCCCATGTCGTAGCCGAGGGCGAGATACTCCTTCTCTACGGGGGAGGCGAAGGTCACGACGTAGTAGTCGTCGCGGTCGCCGACGTCCGTCCTGCCGCCCCGAGCGTCCCTCTGCCAGACGGCGAAGCCGGGGCGACCAGTCGACCTCATCCTCTCCACGAACTGCTCAAGCTCCCGCGCCGGCACCGCGGACACCCACTCCCAGCGGCTCACGATAGGATCGTCCACCAGGAATGCCGAAAAGACGTCGAACTCCCTCTCGTCCACCTCGCCCCGAGTCTCGATGAAGGACGCCAGAGTCTCCAGCTTCACCGTGCAGACGTTTCTCAACAGCCTCGTCGCGTGGTTGGCCCTTCTCTCCGCGAGCCTGTGGAATATCAGGTTGGACTCCGCGGCGGATTGGCGGCGCTGGGAGAAGAAGAAAGTGAGGGCCACGATGGCGCACGCCAGGGCGGCGATCACAGCCTCCGTCCTTATGCCCCCGGTCCTTCGCCCCCTTAACAGGGACGCCCCTATGATCGCCAGGAGGCACAGGGCCCCCACTGCGGCCACGGGAAGCTGGACGGCCTTCCATATCTGACGCCGGATAATGGAGGGATCCACATCGAGCCAGAGGGCCGCGTCGAGGGCAGGATGCCGCCCGCCTCCCAGCGGCGCGAAGACCGCGATACCCTTCTCGTTGTCCGAGCCGCGCGGCACGACAACGCCGGCCTTGCGTCCCTCGACGGCCTCGAGCGCGGTGGCTCGCAACTCCTCGGGAAGGGCGCCTCGGAGGGAGGACGCCCCCCCGCCCTCGTCCCCGGGGCGCTCGCGCACGGTCACATTCCCGTCGACCCCGACCTCGACGAAGCGGATGGCCCGAAGGTCCTGGTATACCGCCTTCAGCGTCGCGAAATGCCTCCGGGCCCATCTCCTCTCGAATTCGTCGTCGAGGGACGGCGGCCTGTCTCCGATCCCGATCGCTATCCTGGCGCCCCAGTCGGCCAGCTCGCGCTTCAGCCGGGCCTCCTCCCTGTGCGTGGACTCAAGGACAAGGAGCAGGACTGCCGACAGCCCGAGCACTATCAAAAACCCGGTGAGTTCCGAGAAGAGGCGGCTGAACAGCCGCGCCGCGGGCCTGTTTTGTTTGTTTGGCATAACCTCGCCCCCTTGAGTGGAGTCCCCGGGATGCGCCGGGTAGAACGGCGTCGCTCGCGGACAGATCAATACTACACTTTATTCGCGTCTTTTGCACGATTCGGCCGTAAAAAAAGCGCGAAGAACATTTCACTCCCACCCGCCAGACGGGGCTTCGACGCACGGACGATCCCTCTGCCGAAGCTGATTTGCTATAATAATCCGAGCATCGAAAATCATCCGCGTTTTTCAGTCGGAAAGGGAGGTTGAAGATGGTGGGAGAGCTGTCGAAGCTGCCGAACATCGGCCCGAAGCTGGAGGCTCAGCTCGCGGGCGCCGGGATCGCCACCGAGGAGGAGTTCAGGAGGGCGGGGAGCCGCGAGGCGTGGCTCCGCATCCTCGAGCGCGACCCGTCCGCCTGAATGACCAGGCTGTCCGCGCTGGAGGGCGCGGTTCGGGGCGTTCGCAAGGACCTGCTCGACGAGGAGACGAAGAGGTCACTGAGGGAGTTCTACGCCGAGCACAAGGGAAGACGGCCGCGCACGCGCGGCGGTTCCTGACAGGCGATCAACGGTCGCCGGTGAGAGCGGGCTGTCATGCCTTTTACCATAATTCGACAGGACATAACCGAGATGGAGGTCGACGCCGTCGTCAACGCCGCGAACACGGAGCTTCGCATGGGCGGCGGGGTCTGCGGCGCCATCTTCAAGGCCGCGGGAGCGGACAGACTCCGGGAGGCGTGCGCCAGGCTGGCCCCGATCGAGCCGGGCGACGCGGTCATAACGCCTGGCTTCGACCTGCCGGCCAGGTTCGTCATCCACGCCGCCGCCCCGGTCTACTCCGGCAAGAACCCCGAGAGGAGCATAAGGCTGCTCCGCTCGGCCTACACGAACGCCCTCAGGAGGGCGGTGGAGAGCGGCTGCGAGACCGTGGCCTTCCCCCTTATCTCGAGCGGCCTGTACGGCTTTCCAAAGGACGTCGCGCTGCGCGTCGCCACCTCCGCGATACTGGAGTTTCTGTCGGACCACGATCTCGACGTCACCCTCGCCGTGTTCGACAAGTCGGCGTTCGCGGCGGCGAGCGGCCTGGTCGGGGCCGTCAAGAGCTACATAGACGAGCGCTACATCGGCGCGCCCGCTCGCGCGCGCGAGCTGCTGGACGTGGAGCGCAGCGCGCTCTGCCCTCCGGAGGAGCTGTTGGCCGCCCCGTCGGCGCCTCTCGACGACCTCGTGAAGGACCTCGACGAGCCGTTCTCCCTGGCGCTGCTTCGCATGATAGACGACAAAAGGATGACCGACGTGGAGGTCTACAAGAGGGCCAACATAGACCGAAAGCTCTTCTCCAAGATCAGGAGCGGCAGGGGGTACACGCCCGGCAAGCGCACCGTGATAGCGCTGGCGGTGGCACTGCGGCTGACGAGGGACGAGACGGCGCGCCTGCTCGAGCGGGCCGGTTACGCCCTGTCCAGGGCGGTGAAGTTCGACGTCATAGTCGAGTACTTCATCGAAAACGGCAGGTACGACATATTCGAGATAAACGAGGTGCTGTTCCAGTACGACCAGCCTCTGCTCGGCGGGTCGGCGCAGGGCGGCGCCGCCTGAGCCGGAGCCCTCCCCCGCGCCGGACGCTTTTGTCGCTTTCGAGGCGACCACCCCCTCGTCCTTCTTCGCTATCCTTGAGCCACAAAACTTCAGGGAGGGCGATCGCAGATGAAAAAGGGACTGACGGAGCTGGTTTTCATCCTGGACAAGAGCGGGTCTATGGGAGGGCTGGAGTCCGACACCATAGGCGGCTACAATGCGATGCTGGCAAAGCAGCAGGCGGTGGAGGGAGAGTGCCGTATAACGACGGTGCTGTTCGACAACGGCTACGAGCTGCTTCACGACCGGGCCGACCTCGGCGGGGTCCGCCCCGTCACGGAGAGGGAGTACCAGGTGGGCGGGTCGACCGCCCTTCTCGACGCGATAGGCAGGACGATCCACAAGATCGGCAACGCGCAGAAGCACACGTCCGAGGAGTATCGCGCCGAGAGGGTGATCTTTGTTATAATAACCGACGGCGAGGAGAACTCGAGCCGCGAGTACTCGGTCGAGAAGGTTCGGGAGTTGATCGAGCGGCAGAAATCGCGCTACGGATGGGAGTTCGTCTTCCTCGGCGCTAACATCGACTCTGTCGCGACCGCCGGGCGTTTCGGGATCGCGCCCGACAGAGCGGTGGACTACGTCGCGGACAGCGAGGGCACGAGGCTGAACTACACGGTGGTGGGCGAGGCGGTGGAGGCGTTCCGCACGGTCGGGAGCGTGGACGACGACCTATTCGAGCCGATCCGCGAGGACAGGAGGCGGCGCGGAGGGCGTGGAGACCGCAGGTAGCGCACGCCCGGGACCGCAAGCCCCTCGTATCTACTGACAGGAGGTTGTCGCATGAACTGTCTTGCGCTGCTGGGAAGCCCAAGGAAGGATGGAAACACCGCGTCGCTTCTGGACGCTTTCATCGCGGGAGCGGAGTCCAAGGGGCACTCGACCAGGATGGTCCGGCTCCACGAGAAGAGGATAGAGTACTGCAACGGCTGCGGATACTGCAGGCAAAAGGGCTCCGGGCAGTGCGTCCACGACGACGACATGACCGGGCTGTACCGGGACATAGTAGCGGCGGACGCCGTCGTACAGGCCTTCCCGGTCTACTGGTGGACGATGCCGGCCCAGACGAAGGTATTCCAGGACAGGCTCTACGCGCTGGACTACAGCCTGTTGAGCGGGAAGAAGTTCTATCTTCTGTCGACCTACATGGACGAGGATCCGAACAGCGGGTTCGCCTTGGCGGAGAGCTCCTTCAGGGAGATATGCTCCTACCTGCGGATGGACTTCGCGGGGAGCCTCGGGGTATGCTCCGGGCCGAGGCCGGTGAAAGAGAACAGGGAGGCCCTGGACCGGGCGTTTCGAATGGGCGCAGGGATCTGACGATCCGGGAGAATATACAGAAGGCGGGCCGAGACGGCCCGCTTTTTCATCTCGAGAGCGCCCGGTATTTACGAAATAGACGCAAGACGACACTGAAGGCTGGAAAGCATTATTAGTATATCGTATCTTAAAAACATCCTGCATGTTATAATTGACTTCCAGAAGAAACACGGGCTACGGGTCAAGTCGCTTCAGGCGAGACGAGATTTCCGCGAGTCCGGTTTCTTACGGGGCAGTCGGACGAAATGCCAGACCATACTGTATCAAGGAGGTAAGCAGCGATGAAGAAGACGGGTATTCTATTCCTAAGCGCGGTGTTCGCCCTCTCCTCATTGACAGGGGCGGCGGCGGAGTTCAAGCAGATAGCCGAATTCAACGCCCCCGAGGCCAACCAGGGAATCGGCGTCGACGGCAAGTACTTCTACGCGATCGACAACCAGAAGATCGGAAAATACGACAAGAACACCGGGGAACTCGTGGCCAAGTGGGAGGGGCCCAAGGACGGTCCGATCATCCACCTTGACAGCGCCGCTCTCATCGACGGAAAGATCTACTGCGCCCACTCCAACTGGAACGAGTGGCCGATGGCCAGTTCCATAGAGGTCTGGGATGCCGACACTATGGAGCATGTCGCCAACCACAGCTTCGGGATACACTGGGGATCCGCCACGTGGGTCGACCTGCACGACGGGTTCTGGTGGGTCGCGTTCGCAAACTACGACAAGCCCTACGGACCGGAAGGAACACCTTACGGGCACAAAGTGTGCACTACCGTGGTCAAGTTCTCGGAAAACTGGCAGTGGCTGGAGGCCTGGACACTTCCCAAGGCCATTCTTGAAAGGCTTGAGGATATGAGCAACTCGGGAGGTTCCTGGGGTCCTGACGGGTTTCTTTATCTGTCGGGGCACGATCCCGCGGAAGTCTACAAGTGCAAACTGCCCAGCATGGGTTCGGTCATCGAGCTCGTGGAGATCATTCCCCTCAACATCCGCGGGCAGGGGATAGCATGGGACAGGAGCGATCCGGGGGTCATCTACGGGATAATCAGGGCCACCAAGGATGAGAAGGCACAGGGTATTACGCACAAGGTCATAGTTTCGAAGGAACAATAGCGCCAACCAAGGAACTTTTCTGCCCAAGGGCAGGATGAGGTGGTTTTTCGTCCGACTGTCCCGGTTTTCCCGCAAGGCGACCCGCCCGGTCGTTTTCTCGAGGAGGGCCGGGAATTTTTATGCGCTCCCTGCCGCGGTTGCCGAGTCCTTTTGGATGAGAAATCCAAGGCGACCCGGCAACCTGGAACAGAAAATCCCGAACGGACGGGCGAAATCCAGGCCCGCCCTACTCCACCCTGTTCTCCAGCGCGCCCAGCTCCTCTATCTCGACCCGCATGACGTCGCCCCTGTTCACCGGGCCGATGCCCGACGGAGTGCCGGTGATTATCACATCCCCCGGCAGAAGGGTCGTAACGTGCGAGATATGGCTAACCAGCACCGGGACCGGGAATATCAGGTTGCTGGTGCGCGACCGCTGCACCACCCTGTCGTTGACCAGCATCTTCACCTCGAGGTCGGACGGATCGACCCCGCAGACCAGGAACGGCCCGAGCGGGCAGAAGGTGTCGAAGGACTTGGCCCTGGTCCACTGGCCGTCCCTGCCCTGAAGGTCGCGTGCGGTCACGTCGTTGGCGCACGTGTAGCCCAGCACGAAATCGAGGGCCCTCTCCGGCGGCGCGCCCTTGCACCTCTTTCCTATCACGATGGCCAGCTCCGCCTCGTAGTCCACCCTTCTCGTCATGACCGGCGGATAGACCACCGGGTCGAGGTGAGCGACTACGCTGGTGGAGGGCTTTAGGAAGAGCAGCGGCTCCTCGGGCAGGGGTTTTCCGACCTCTTCGGCGTGATCCCTGTAGTTCAGCCCCACCGCGACCACCTTCGACGGCGAGCAGGGCGGAAGGTAGCGGTCTATCTCGCCGAGCGCCCCTATGCGCCCTCCCCGGACCGCTCCCTCGCCCGCGGCGCCGCCGAAGTCGAACAGCTCCTCGCCGTCGACCATGGCGAGCCTCTCCTCCCCGCGGATCACGCATCGCACAAATGTCCTTTTCATTCGGAAAAGCCCCCTTCACGTGGAATAAATCATATGCATAGTGCATAATATGATACCAGATCCGCGCGGATTATGGGGGAGGAAATGGCGTTTTATCGACGATTTTCGCCGATTCTTGCTCGCTGCGGCGTTAATTGACTTTTAAATAACCTTGTCGTATCCTCTAATATCATCGATTCCATGGAAGGCATAGACGGACAGGCTGTGACAGTTGCGAGGGGGAGTAGAGTATGTTCGGAAAGAAGACCGGCAAGGTCGAATCCCTTCTTTACACGGGGGACAGGGCGAAGATCCTTGCGATGGTCCGCGAGATGGGAGAGAAGGCTGGAGAGGCGTTCAGGAGGGCCGTCCGGGCCCTGGAGGAGAGGGACGACTCGCTGGCGGACAGGGTCATACGGGAGGACGACGCCATCGACGACATGGAGGCCGCGATCGACCAGGAGTGCCTCAGCTCGATAGCGATGCGCCAGCCGGTCCGCGAGGACCTGCGATTCGTGTTCGCCGTCCTCAAGATCATCACCGACCTGGAGCGCATAGGCGACCAGGGGGTCAACATCGCCAAGAAGGCCAGGCTTCTGAACCAGTACCCGCTGTTGAAGCCCCTGGTGGACATCCCCAGGATGCGCGATATCGCGACGGAGATGGTGAGCGACTCGCTCAGGGCGTTCGAGGAGAGCGACATCGAACTTGCGGAGGCCATCTGCATGAGGGACGACGAGCTTGACGCCCTGTACGAGGCCATATTCGACGAGCTCATCGAGATCCTGGGCAGGAATGCCGAGGGAGACCAGGCCACCGCCGAGCGCGCGGCCGGCCTGCTGTGGATCGCGCGACACCTCGCGCGCATAGGCGACCACGCCACCAACGTGGCCGAGAGAGTCTACTTCATGGTGGTGGGGGAGAGACTGAAGCCGATAATAGAGGCGAAGAAGAAGTCTCTCGCCGCCGCCAGGGCGTAGGATATTCCAACAATCCGAAGGGGGGTGAGCTGCGCCTCTCGCCCCGGGGTTGCAGCCCCGGATTCCGCTGATTCTCATATCTGAAAGGAGATCTGTGTAATGAGAAAATCGCTTATCCTGTTGCTCGCGCTGTGCACGCTCCTGGGCGCCGTCTCGGCCATGGCCGCCGACTACCCGACCAAGCCCGTCACGATAATCGTCGCCTCGAACGCCGGCGGCGGCACCGACACCATGGCGCGACTGTTCGCCAAGTTCGCCGAGAAATACTTCCCGCAGCCGTTCGTCATCAACAACATCGACGGCGCAGGCGGCCAGAGGGGCTTCGACGCGCTCGCCCGCGCCAAGAAGGACGGCTACACGATCGGCACCATCTACACGCCGCACTTCACGGCCCACATCTCCGCCAAGAGGGCCAACTACACCATCGACGACTTCGCCATCCTTTACAACCTGGTGACCGACCCCGGCGTGCTCGTCGTCCCGGCCTCCAGCCCCTTCAACACCATCGAGGACATCATCGCGGCGGAGAAGGCCGATCCCGGCTCCCTGACAGGCTCCACCTCGGGTCCCGGCAGCGACGACGCGTTCGCGCTGGCCCAGTTCAACGAGGCGACGGGCTGCACTGTGAAGAGCGTGCCCGCCACCGGCTCGTCGAACGCGAAGGCCACGGTCATGGGGGGCCACGTGTCGATGGGCTTCATGAACCTGTCGCAGATCGAGTCCAACTACAAGGCGGGCGAGATCCGCATCCTGGCCATGATGACGACCAAGCGCCACCCGAGCGTGCCGGATATCCCGACCTTCGCCGAGCTGGGCTACAAGGTCGTCTCCGACTCGTCCAGGGGATTCGCCGCGCCCGCGGGCTTCCCCGAGGACGCCTACGCCATGATAGTCGACGTGTTCGAGAAGGTGCTCGCCGACCCGGAGTTCCTCGCGGCGGCCAAGGACCAGCTGGAGATGAACTTCATGGGACCGGAGGAGTACAGGCAGTATCTCGTGGATCTTCTCGAGGTGACCGACAAGGCCTACGAGAAGGACCCCTGGTAGATCGGAAGGACTCGACATGAACCCAGTCACGAACCGGCTCTTCTCGGCCGCGGGGCTGGGTCTCGCCGCAACCCTCTTCCTGGGGGCGAAGGACTTCCCGGACCGGGCCGCCTCGGCGGCCCGGTATATATTCTTCCTGGCCGGGGTCCTGGCGCTGCTCTCCGTGATCATGTTCTTCCGGAGCGAGGCCCAGTCTGAACCGCAGAATCGTTGGATCCGCTCGCCACGGCACTTTTTAGTCACAGTAGCCGCCATGGCGGGCTACGGGGCGGCCATCCCGTATCTTGGCTTCTTCCTCGCAAGCGCGCTCTTCATGCCGGTGCTGGCGCTGCTGCTCGACTACCGGAGGCCGCTGTTCATAGCGATAGGGACGGGCGTCATACTGCTGTTCGTCTACCTCGTGTTCGTATACTTCCTGGGCGTGCCGGTGCCCATGGGCATTTGGGAGGGATAGGCCATGACCGAACACCTTGTTCCCGCGTTCCTGTCGCTGCTCGACCCCGTCGTCCTGCTGACCATAACCACAGGCACGGTCGTGGGGATCATAGTCGGCGCGATGCCGGGACTCACCGCCACCATGGCGGTCGCCCTTCTGATACCGGTCACCTTCGGGATGCCCCCCCTGCACGGACTCTCGCTGATGGGCGGCGTCTACTGCGGAGGCATGTACGGCGGGGCGATCTCGGCCATACTGCTCTCCACGCCGGGGACCCCGGCGGCGGCAGCCACCTCGTTCGACGGCTACCCGATGGCGCGGCAGGGCAAGGGGGGCACGGCCCTGGCAATCGCCGCCTGGGCCAGCTTCTGGGGCGGCATCATCTCCACCTTCGCCCTTCTGCTCATGGCGCCCACCCTGGCGCACTTCTCGCTGAGATTCGGCCCGCCGGAGTACTTCGTGCTGGCCATAATGGGGCTGTCGAGCATCGTGACCCTGACGAAGGGCAGCATGGTCAAAGGGCTGATCGCGGGCTTCCTGGGGCTGGTAGTGGCCACGGTGGGAATGGACCCCCTGTCCGGCTACATGCGCTTCACCTTCGGTCAGGTGGACCTGTACGACGGTGTCCCCTTCATGCCGGCCCTGATAGGGCTGTTCTCCATCAGCCAGATCCTCGATCTCACCGCCGAGACCCGCATTGCGGAGGGGCTTGACGGGACCTCCCTCTCCAGCATCAAGAGGAGCAAGCTCCCCAAGGGGCTCGGAGGGACGATAGTTCAGGGCGGCATAATCGGGACCATAGTCGGGATGCTGCCCGGCGCCGGGGCGACCATCTCCGCCTTCATCTCCTACAACTTCGCGAAGCAGGGCTCGAAGGATCCGGAGACGTTCGGCAAGGGCAACCCGAAGGGGGTGGCTGCATCGGAGAGCGCCAACAACGGTTGCGTCGGCGGCTCCATCATCCCGCTGCTGACCCTCGGCATCCCCGGCAACAGCGTCGCCGCAGCCCTTATGGGAGGTCTGATGATCCAGGGGCTGATCCCGGGGCCGGAGCTGTTCACCCGCTACGGGACCCTGACCTACGGCTTCATCCTCTCGCTCTTCCTGGCCAACCTGGTCTTCCTGGTGCTGGGGCTGTACCTCGCCCCCTACTTCGCGCGGGTGACCAGCACGCCCAACGCGCTCCTGATACCGGGCATCGTCGTACTGTCGGTGATAGGCAGCTACGCGATCAACAACAACATGTTCGACGTCTGGCTGATGCTGGGCTTCGGGATCGCTGGCTACTTCCTGGAGAAGGGAGGGTTCTCCACCGGAGCCCTGGTGCTCGGGCTGATCCTCGGCCCGATAGCGGAGCTGGGCTTCGGCCAGTCGCTGATCCTGTCCCAGGGGTCGCCGCTGATCTTCTTCGACAGGCCGCTGTGCATAGCTCTGTGGATAATCACCCTGCTGCTCATGATCCCCGCCTTCACCAGCGGGAGACGCAAAAAGCAGGCTTGAGACCGGCCGGCCCCCCGAGGGCCGGTTTTTTTGTTTTAAGCGCGATAATCGCCCCCGCTATCGACTTTTCGCCACCTTTGTGGTATTTTTTACATACTGCACAATCCCCCGCTCTCTTCCGAAGGAGATGGTCAAGTGGAAAGCGGACCGCAACCTTTAAGTAGAAATCGCAGAGCATAGACCGGCGCTGCGGCGGCCTCCCCTTTCGGCGAGTCCATGCCCGGCGCCCGACAGCGTCGTGGACAAGGAGGAGTCGCCATGGTCGACCTGAAAGAGAAATTCCTCGCGAGCCTGGACAAGCTCTTCGAGCGCAAGCAGTTCAAGAGCCTCAAGGAGCTGATGGCGGTCATGGAGGCCGCCGACGTGGCGGAGATACTGGCCGAGAAGACCCCCACCGAGCGGGTCTTCCTGTTTCGCCTGTTGCACAAGGACCAGGCCATCGAGGTCTTCGAGTTCATGGAGGGAGCGGAGCGCGAGGAGCTGCTGTCCAGCTTCACCGACTCCGAGGCGGCGTCGATAATCGAGGAGATGAGCGACGACGACCGCACCGCCCTGTTCGACGAGCTCCCCGCCAAGACAGTCAAGAAGCTGCTCTCCCACCTGTCGCCCAAGGAGCGCGGGCTGGCAAATACCCTGCTGAACTACCCCCCCGACTCGGCCGGTCACATAATGACCACGGAGTTCATCGACCTCAAGGAGAGGATGACCGCCTCCCAGGCGATAGACAGGATCCGCGCCACCGCCGGGAAGAAGGAGACCATCTACACGTCGTTCGTCGTAGCGCCCGACCGTCGCCTGAGGGGGACCGTCCAGCTCGAGGACCTGATCCTGGCCGCCCCCGACGTGCCCATAACAGACATAATGGACACGAACCCGGTCTTCGTCTCCACCTCCGACGATCGAGAGGAGACCGCCCGCACGATGTCGCGCTACGACCTGCAGGCCCTCCCGGTGGTGGACAGCGAGGAGCGCCTCGTCGGCATAGTCACCTTCGACGACATACTGGACGTCATCCAGGACGAGGCAACGGAGGACTTCGAGCGCATGGCCGGCATCCAGCCGGTCGACGAGAACTACCTGGAGGCCGGGGTGCTGACCCTGTCGCGCAAGAGGCTCACCTGGCTTCTGGTCTGCATCGTCACGCAGTTGTTCTCGACCACCATACTGGAACACTACACCTTCGCGCTGGAGAGCGTCGTGGCCCTGGCGTTCTTCATACCGCTGCTGATCGACACGGGGGGGAACACCGGAACTCAGGCCTCCACCCTCGTGATACGCGGCCTGACTGTCGGCGAGATCGAGGAGGCCGACCTGGGGCACGTGCTGTTGAAGGAGAGCCTCTCCGGCCTGTTGCTCGGCACGGTGCTCGCCCTGCTCGCCTCGCTGCGCGCCTGGACCATGGGCACGGGGCCGGGAGTGGCGCTGACCGTGGCGATCTCCGTGGTGGGCGTAGTGATGATGGGCAACCTGGTGGGGGCGTTCCTGCCCTTCGCGGCGAAGAAGATGAAGGTGGACCCGGCCGTGATGTCGGGCCCCCTTATCACCACCGTGGTCGACGTGCTCGGGCTGCTGCTCTACCTCGAGGTCGCCCGCCGGCTGCTCGGCCTGGTCGCGTAGGAGCGCTCCCGTGGCCGAGTTATGGAAGTCCTTCCTCGCCAGCGTCGACAAGCTCTACGAGCTCAAGCAGTTCAAGAGCCTCAAGGAGTTGCTGGGCGCGCTCGAGCCGGCGGACGTGGCCGAGATACTGGCCGGGAAGACCCCGTCGGAGAGGGCGTTCCTGTTCCGGCTGCTGCAGAAGGACCAGGCGGTGGAGGTCTTCGAGTTCATGGAGGGGGTGACGCGGGAGGAGCTGCTCGCGCACTTCACCGACTCCGAGGTCGCCTCGATAATCGAGCAGATGAGCGACGACGACCGCACGGCCCTTTTCGACGAGCTCCCCGCCAAGACGGTCAACAAGCTGCTCTCCCACCTGTCCCCGAAGGAGCGGAAGCTGGCGAACGCCCTGTTGAACTACCCTCCCGACTCGGTCGGGCACATAATGACCCCCGAGTTCATCGAACTGAAGGAGGGGATGGACGCCTCCCAGGCCATCGACCGGATAAGGGCGTCGGCCGGCAAGAAGGAGACGATCTACACCTCGTTCGTGCTGGGATCGGACCGTCGGCTCAGGGGCGCGGTCCACCTGGAGGACCTGATCCTCGCCGACCCAAGGGCCCTTATGACCGCGATAATGGACAGGACCCCGGTCTTCGTCCGCACCTCCGACGACAGGGAGGAGGCGGTTTTGACCATGTCGCGCTACGACCTGCAGGCCCTGCCGGTGGTGGACAGCGAGGACAAGATGGTGGGAATCCTGACCTTCGACGACATAATCGACGTCATCCAGGAGGAGACGACTGAAGACTTCGAGCGGATGGCGGGCATAAGGCCGGTCGAGCGGGAGTACCTGCACGCCGGGGTCTTCACCCTCGCGCGCAAGAGGCTGTCGTGGCTCCTGATCTGCATAGTCACCCAGCTTTTCTCCACCCTGGTCCTGCAGAGGTACTCGTTCGCGCTGGAGAGCGTCGTGGCGCTCGCCTTCTTCATCCCCATGCTGATAGGCACGGGCGGCAACTCCGGCACCCAGGCCTCCACCCTGGTGGTCCGCGGGCTCACGCTCGGGGAGATCCTGGACTCCGACATCGGCAGGGTGATCCGAAAGGAGACCCTTTCCGGGCTGATCCTGGGGGGATTGCTGGCGGTCCTCGCGTCGCTTCGGGCATGGAGCATGGGCGCAGCCCCCATGGTGGCCCTTACCGTAGCCATATCCATCGTGGGAGTGGTGCTTATGGGCAACCTAGTAGGCGCGCTGCTCCCCTTCGCCGCAAAAAAGTGCGGGACGGACCCCGCCATCATGGCGGGACCGCTCATA
>MTKY01057279.1_pt1 | contig 20400 bp, 19 predicted proteins | sample 1042731 | NCBI WGS metagenome assembly MTKY01 (sample SAMN06212206, study PRJNA360538) | anaerobic digester metagenome | biome: Wastewater treatment plant; material: sludge; isolation source: anaerobic digester fed with sludge from wastewater treatment plant | place: Denmark: WWTP Soeholt ... | reverse complement strand
AGACCTGGGCAACCTGGGGCTGGCCTACGCCGCCCTGGGGGATGCGCGCCGCGCCATCGAGTTCTACGAGCAGTATTTGGCGATCGCCCGCGAGATCGGCGACCGGCGCGGGGAGGGCAACGCCCTAGGCAACCTGGGGAACGCCTACGCCGACCTGGGGGACGCGCGCCGCGCCATCGAGTTCTACGAGCAGGCGTTGGTCATCGCCCGCGAGATCGGCGACCGGCGCGGGGAGGGCAACGCCCTGGGCAACCTGGGGCTGGCCTACGCCGACCTGGGGGACGCGCGCCGCGCCATCGAGTTCTACGAGCAGGCGTTGGAGATAGAGAAAGAGATTGGAGATAGGAGAGCAGAAGGCAGTATCCTGGGCAACCTGGGGATCGCCTATCTTGCCCTGGGGGACGCGCGCCGCGCCATCGAGTTCTACGAGCAGGCGTTGGAGATTGACCGCGAGATCGGCGACCGGCGCGGGGAGGGCGCAGACCTGGGCAACCTGGGGCTGGCCTACGCCGCCCTGGGGGACGCGCGCCGCGCCATCGAGTTCTACGAGCAGGCATTGGCGATTGACCGCGAGATCGGCGACCGGCGCGGGGAGGGCGCAGACCTGGGCGGCCTGGGGAATGCCTACGCCGACCTGGGGGACGCGCGCCGCGCCATCGAGTTCTACGAGCAGCGTTTGGTCATCGCCCGCGAGATCGGCGACCGGCGCGGGGAGGGCAACGCCCTGGCGAATATGGGTCTGGCGCACAAAACGCTCGGCGAACCAGAGCAGGCGCGGGTCTTGTGGAAGGCGGCCCTGGGAATCTACGAGGCCATTGAAGACCCACATGCGGGTTGGGTGCGCAATTGGTTGGCGAAATTGGATACGCCGTCGTAGCCGCGATTTCTATATCGCGCTGTGGCCCAGGGCTAAAGCCACAGGGCCAAACGCGCGAAGCCGCAGAGAGCTACAATGCCCGCCCGAAGGGCTTCGTGCTTTCAGCTTCCGTTCGGCATACCAGGTATCCATCAGCGCGGCCCGGATGAGTAACTTTGCTTATGCCTTGCATTATAGAGCTATAGGCAAAGTTGCGTAAGTCCTGATTTGTTATGGGTACATTTCAGGATGGGGGCGACTTCTCCTTTATTGCACCGCAGAGACGCAGAGTTCGCAGAGATCTACAAAATCCCGCTGCGTTCTCGGCGAACTCTGCAGTTAAGTCAGGCGTTTATCTGGCTTTTGCCCCTGAATTGAAACGCACCCATTTGTTATCGCCATCCGCTATTGCAAATGTAGCCGTTTTGTGCTACAATATGCGTGGAGGTGCCGTATGAACAAAACCGCAGTGGTACGCGCGCGTATCCAACCTGAACTAAAAGAGGACGTCGAGGCGATTCTGTCGCCACTCGGGCTGACGCTTTCAGAGGCCGTCAACCTCTTTTTGCACCAGATCAAGCTCCGGCGAGGCTTGCCTTTCGCGCTCACGCTGCCACATCCCAACGCTGTCACCCGGCGCACGTTCGAAGACACCGACGCCGGGCGTGACATCGACACGTATCCTGACCTGGATGCGTTGTTCACGGCGCTGGATGAGGCGGCTTATGCGCCTGATTAAGGCCACCGGTCAATTCAAGCGCGACTACAAACGTGTCGCGCGACGCGGCTGGCCTATGGACAAACTCAAGACAGTGATGCGGCGTCTGGCAGAAGGCGACAAACTGGAGCCGCGCTATCGGGATCACAAACTGGTCGGTCCCTACGCCGGACGGCGCGAGCGTCACATCGAGCCGGATTGGCTGCTCATCTACGTGCTGACGCCAACCGAAATTCTCTATGAACGTACCGGTTCCCACACGGATTTGTTCGAGTAGGGCGAGGTATCCCTCGCCGAGGTCTGCTTGAGCAGGCGCCTGTTGGGAATGCCTCGCCCCTACCCCGCCACGGTGCGTACGTCGCCCACCGCATAAACACGCGCCGCACACCCCCATTGTTCATTCGTTTTCAATTCGTTGTCGTTCCCCATTTGCCACCCCCGCCATCCGTGTTATATTCGTAATTCGTAACTCGCAGAGGAGTGTAACCGAACCTGTGGCGCAGCCCCGATCATGAAAATGCTGGCGCCGGGTCATAATCCGGCGCTGCGGAGACGGCGGATTGTGATCCGCCTTAAGCGTCGAAGTAGGACTATTTTCAGAGGTGTGTAACCGAACCTGTGGTACAGCCCCGATAATGAAAATGGACGCCGGACTCTCGGACTATCGGACTAACGACTATCGGACTATTTTCAGAGGAGGAACCTGTATGTCGTTGCGCACTTTTCTGCAAGATCACCCCGCGCCGCTGGTCTGGGCGTGGGAATTGACGCTGCGCGTCTTGCGTTGGGCGCGCCCCGTCTTCGAGCGGTTGGGGCTGGAACGTGCTTCGTGGTGGCTGAGAACGCCGGAAATGCTCATCAAAAAGCCGCTGTTCGACTGCCAGGAATGTGGGCAGTGCGTCCTGCACTACACCGGAATGACCTGTCCGATGACGTGCCCCAAACAGTTGCGCAACGGGCCGTGCGGCGGCGTCCGCGCGGACGGCCATTGCGAGGTGTACCCCGAAAAGCCGTGCGTGTGGGTGCAAGCGTGGGAACGCAGCGCGCGCACCCCCTATCGCGCCGAGATGACGCGCCTCAACGCGCCGGTGGATTGGCGGCTCGAGGGCCTCTCCTCGTGGGTCACGCACGCGCTGGAACGCGACGCCATCACCACCGGCAACGATCCCGCCGTGCGCTACGCCGACGAAGTGTTGGAGGGCCGACCATGGAACTAGCCTATTCCGGGACAAGCAACCTCGCGCGAGTCTTGCGGGAAGGGCGCTTCGCGGTGGCAGTCGAAATCAGCCCACCGATAGGGCCGAATCCAGCAGCATTGCAAAGGCAAATAGCAGAACTGCGCGGCTATGCGGATGTGTACAACACGACCGACAACCAGTCCGCGCGCGTTCATATGGGCAGTCTGGCGGCCAGCATTATGCTCAAGCAGGCGGGCTTGGAGCCGGTGGTCCAACTTACCTGCCGTGACCGAAACCGCCTGGCCTTACAATCGGACTTGCTCAGCGCGGCGGCGTTTGGCATCAACAACGTGCTGGCGCTCAGCGGGGACCACGTAGCGATGGGCGACCATCCCCATGCCAGGCCGGTCTACGACGTTGATTCGCTCAACCTGATCCGGATAGTGCGTATGATGCGCGATGGGCCCGTCTTCGAAAATGGCGCACCCATTCCCAAGACCGCGCCGGATTTTTTCATCGGCGCAGTCGAAAATCCGTTCGCGCCGCCATACGAGTTCCGTCCCTTGCGGGTTGCCAAGAAGGTTGCAGCGGGCGCGCAGTTTATCCAAACGCAATTGATCTACAACGTGCCGCGCTTTCGCGAATTTATGGCGCGAGTGGTCGATTTGGGATTGCACGAGAAGGTAGCGATTCTGGCGGGCGTGGGGCCGTTGCGCTCGCCCAGAGCAATCGAATATATGCGCACGGAGGTCGCCGGGATTGACATACCTGAGTGGGTCGACGCGCGCTTTGCAAACGCCGCAACCAAAGAGGAGCGCGAAAAAGTGGGGCTAGACCTGTGTTGCGAGTTGGCGTCGCAGATACGGGAGATCGAAGGCGTGCGCGGCCTGCACATTATGACAGTGAACTGGTCTTCCGCCATTCCACAAATCGTCAGCGCATTGGGGTTACACCCGCGCCCGTAGGCAAGGCTAGAATCCTGACCGCGAATCTCGCAAACCGTAATTATTCAGGTGGGGCGCACTTTTACGCCGGCAATGACAGTATGAAGCGCAAAAATTGCCGTTTTGGGTTCAGCTAAGTGCGTCCCACCTCAAGGCTGAATAATTACGAAAATAGTATTTGCCTAAGCGCGAAAATAGCATACAATGTCTGCGTAAGGCCACGCTAAAATCCAATTTAGCCGGCAACCAAATACCTGATTACTGATTACCAGTTACTAACCTAAGGAGTGAGCGATGATCGTTACAACCAAACAATTATTCGAACATGCCTACGGCAAATACGCCATCGGCGCTTACAACATCAACAACCTCGAACAGACCATGGGGCTGTTTCGCGGCAACCTCGACAGCCAGGCCCCCTTCATCATCCAGATCAGCAAGGGCGCGCGCTCGTACACGCACAAGCTGATGCTGGAAGGGCTGATCCGCAGCGCGGACGAGGTCTTCCCCAACGCCATTTTCGCCGTCCACCTGGATCACGGCGACGAGGAGACCTGCTACGACTGCATCGAGAGCGGCTTCTACAGCTCGGTGATGATCGATGCCAGCCACGAGGATTTCGAGACCAACGTCGCCATCACGAAGCGCGTCGTCGAAGCGGCGCACGCCAAGGGCATCGTCGTCGAGGCCGAGTTGGGGCAGTTGGGCGGCGTGGAGGAGCACGTCAAAGTGGACGAGGCCAACGCCAAGCTGACCGACCCCGATCAGGCCAGGAAATTCGTCGAGTTAACCGGCTGCGATTCGTTGGCCTGCGCCATCGGCACCAGCCACGGCGCGTTCAAATTCACCGGCACGCAGGGGCTGCGCTTCGATGTGCTGGCGGAAATCCAGAATCGGCTGCCCGGTTTCCCGCTGGTGATGCACGGCAGCAGCTCGGTGCCGCAGGAAGAGGTCGCGCGCATCAACGCGGCGGGCGGCAACCTCAAGGGAGCCAAAGGCGTGGATGCGACGCAGTTCCGGCGCGCCGCCGAGTTGGGCGTCACCAAGATCAACATCGACACGGACGGCCGTCTGGTGTGGACGCGCGTCCACCGCGAGCACTTCCTGGAACACCCGGAGAACTTCGACCTGCGCCCGGTGGGCAAGATTTTCATGACCGAGTACGCGAAGTTCATCGCGGAGAAGAACGAATTCCTCGGCAGTGCGGGCCAGTTGGAAGCCGTGCGCCAGGTCCTTGAAGGTTGAAATCAGGTAAGTATTCAGGTGGGACGCACTTTTACGCCTGCAATCACAGTAGGCAGCGCAAAAATTGCCGTTTTGGGTTCAGCTAAGTGCGTCCCACCTCAAGGCTGAATAGTTACGAAATCAGTTGGGGAGGCAGTGTACATGGAGAACATCTTAGCAGTCATTCATCAAGGCGTTATGGAAGGTGATATGGCCCTGACTCAGGAGAAGGTTCAGGAAGCCATCGATGCCGGTGTCGAGCCGGGCGTGATTCTGCAGGACAGCCTGATCCTCGCTATGGGCGAGGTTGGGAAGCTCTTCGAGGAAGGCGAGTACTTCGTCCCGGAGATGCTGATCGCGGCGCGCGCGATGAAGGCCGGTCTGGCGCTGCTGCGCCCGTTGCTGGTCGCCGCCGACGTGAAGCCGGCGGGCAAGGTCGCTGCGGGGACCGTCAAGGGCGACCTGCACGACATCGGCAAGAATCTTGTCTGCATGATGCTGGAAGGGGCAGGATTCGAAATCGTGGACCTGGGCGTGGACGTACCGCCGGAGAAGTTCATCGACGCTGTCGTGAACCAGGGCGTGGATATCGTGGCGATGTCGGCGCTGCTGACCACGACGATGCCAAATATGAAAAGCACGTTGGAAGCGATCAAGGCAGCCGGCGTGCGCGACAAGGTCAAGGTCATGGTCGGCGGCGCGCCGGTGACGGACGCCTACGCCAAAGAGATCGGCGCGGACGGTTATGCCGCCGACGCCAGCCGCGCGGTGACGTTGGCGAAGTCGTTGGTGGCGGCGTAGTAAGCGGTTAGCGGTTAGCGGTCAGCTTTCAGCTATCAGTTAGAAACCTTGCGCAGGTGTGCGAACCGGTGGTTCGCCTACACCTACGCAAGGTTTTTTTGTTAGACTCAGTAGATCAAAAATTGGGTTTGTAGTAACCGCTTTAGCGGTCTCTTGGACGGCTGAATTGGATTCCGTTGAATCCGTTGCGGAAATCCCTTTCGTCACTCGCCTGAGTCTGATAAAGCGCCGGTTGCTCAACGTTGCAGGGCCGCGATTTCGCGTTCGACCTTACGCCGCCGCGCAGCGATCGAAAAAGCCAACCCAAGCGGCGTCACACAGAATATGATATAGGCAACGAGTAGATAGATAGGCATATTCCCTCCTGAAACCTACAATGCAGCAGCTTCGTCATGCAGACGCAGAGCCGCGAGCCGGTCTCGCTCATGTTCCAAAGCGATGCGCTGCCGCAGCAGTGTCGCGTACACCAGCGTAAAGGCCGCAATAGAAACGAGCAGCGTGTGGATCATCTTCGGGGTCAGCGCCATCCCAGCGCCGGAGACGATCACGGGATGAATCGTGCGCCACCAGCGAATGGCAAACCAGGAGAGTGGCACGGTGGCGAACGCGGCGATACCGTAGACGGCCGCGAAGCGCGCTTCACGCTCCGGGCTGAACACCGAGCCGCGCAGCATCACGTAAGCCACGTACAGCAGCCATTGTACCGCCGAAATGGTCAGGCGCGGTTCCCACGTCCAATACGTGCCCCACGCCGGCTTGGCCCACAGCATCCCCGTGACCAACGTCATCGAGATGTACACCAGCCCCACCTCAGCGGATGAGAGGGCCAGGATGTCCCAGCGCCGGTTGCCGGTGACGAGGTAGCCCGCGCCGCCCACGAAGGTCACGAAGAAGCCGAAAAAGCCCACCCAGGCCGAGGCCACGTGGAAGTAGAAAATGCGCTGCACCTCGCCCATCGTCGCCTCGCGCGGCGCGTAGAAAAAGACCATCCCAAGCGCAACGAGAAACGCCACCACACTCAGTCCCGCCAACACGCTGTCCACCAGACTCTTTTTTGGCATAAGACCTCCTGTCCCAATCGCCTCACTTCGACGCTCAAGGCGGATCACAATCCGCCGGCCTCACTCTTCGATCACATAGCTAAAAGTAAGTAACGCCACCGCAATGATGATCAAGTTGTAGACCACCAGAATCTGCCCCCACCCGCCGATTTCAGCCCAAGTCGCCCCTTCAAGCAACGCGCCGGTCGCTTCGACGGCGGCAAGGAGCAGCGGCGTCAACAACGGCAAGAGCAGAATCGGCAGCATCACCTCGCGGGCGCGGGTGTTCACGGCGATGGCCGACAGCAAGGTACCGACCGCAGCGTATGCCGCCGTCCCCAGCAGCGCCGTCAGCAGCACGCCTCCACGCAGCAACCCCACGTTGAACATCACCATCGCCAGCGGGAACAGCGCGACTTCCACGGCAAGCATCAGCGTTAGATTTCCCAGCGCCTTGCCGAAGAAGAGCGCCGCGCGATCCACCGGCGCAAGCAGCAGCCCTTCGATGCCGCCGGTTTGCTGCTCGCGCGCCATCGAACGGCTCAAGCCAAGCGTCCCGGCGAACGCAATCGTCGCCCACAAGACACCCGGTGCAGCAGCCTGCGCCAGCGACCCACGCAAATCCAGCGCGAAACTGAAGGTCAACAGCGCCAGCACCGCAAAGACGAACATCGCGCTAAAAATCTCCCGCGTGTGCAACTCGGCAGCGATGTCCTTGGCGACGATGGCCCAAACCTGGCGAAAGAAGCTCGGATTTTGGATTTTGGATTTTGGATTTTGTAACGATGATTCATAATTCGTAATTCGTAATTCGTGATCTGCCCATTCGCCCGTTAGTCCATTCGCTGGTTCTGGATTCGTCGATTCATGATTCTTGATTCTTGATTCTTGCACCAACTCGCGGTATAGCGCCGGAAACGTGGCCGCATCGGTGTGCGGGGCGTCGTAGACGATGCGACCACGGTTCAGAACGACGGCGCGGCGATTCAGCGTCACGTCGCTTTGCAGGTTATGCGAGGTGAGCAGCAGCGTGCAGCCTTCGCCGGTCAGATCGGTGAGCAGTGCGGTCAGGGCGTCGGCGGCGAGCGGATCGAGGCCGGTGTAGGGTTCATCGAGCAAGACGAGTGCGGGCCGGTGCAACACCGCCCGCGCTACGGCTAGCCGCTGCTGCATCCCCCGCGAATACGTGCGGACGAGATCGTGACGGCGCGCGGTCAGCCCCACCCGTTCGAGCAAGCCATCGATGCGCGCTTGTGCGTCGGGGATGGCGTACATCCGGGCGTAGAACGCGAGGTTTTGCTCAGCGGTGAGATCGTCGTACAGAAGCGTGCGATGCGAGAGGAAGCCGATGTGCTGGCGTACCTCCGCGCCGGCCTTTGCGGGGTCCAGCCCGGCGATGCGCACCACGCCGGAAGTGGGGCGCGCCAATGTCGCCAGGATGCGCAGCAGCGTCGTCTTCCCAGCGCCGTTCGGCCCACAGAGGACAACGCACTCACCGGGCGCGACGCGCAAATCCACGCCCGCCAACGCCTGGCGCGGCCCGAAAGATTTGGTGAGGGCGTGAACGTCGATCATCGTTGGGGCGCAGACGGCGCTTTCTTCCAGCCGTCAATCAGATGCAATACCGCCAGGAGCGGATGTTGCAGCAGTATTCGCGGGCCGGCGTAACGCATCACGGCGCGCACCTTGTCCCGCATTTCCGGTTTGTAACAATGAATCGGACATTTGGCGCACGTGGACTTGCGTTCCTGATAGGGGCAATGTTCAAAGCGTGCCCGTGCGTAGGCCAGGAGCGCATTACATTCAGCGCACAGGCCATCCGTCGTGGCGTGACGAGCGTGGCAGTACAAGTCGATCATCGCCGCGATGGTTTTTTCTTCACGGAGCATACGCGGATGTCTATCGGCCATACTCTTCCCTAAACAAACTGTGCCAGTTATTGCTGCAAGAGCGCGAGAAGCTGTTGTTTGAGCACCTCGCGTTCCTGGCGATAAGCCTCTTCCGAAAGCTCACCCGCCGCAAAACGCGCATCGAGCGCCGCGATGGCCTCCAGGAACGGGCGCGCAGCTTCGGGCGGCGGCGGTACAGAGGCCGGTTTCATAAGCCGGTACCCTACAAAGGCCGCCAGGGCCAGCGCCGCCACACCGAGTAACGCATCGCGGGTGGGATTGGCCGTGCGCGTACTGGTAGTATCGCTGCCGGTCTTCGTCACCGTCATCGTCTGCGGGACAAAGGTAAAGGCCAGTGGTTCACCGGCCGCGAGCGGTCCAGCGGAATAGGACGCCGCCGTCCCCATCTGCGTGTTCATCATCCCTTGTGGGTTTAGCCCAGGCCCGGCAAGGCCGATGCGCTCGCTGCTGACGATAAGCGCGACCAGCGTTATCGGTGCGTCCACAACGCGCTCGACGCGCATTCCATCGGTGAAAGGGAGTTGATAACTAAAATCCACGTCGACGGCAGTTTTGCCCGGCGGAATCGGGCGCGTATCTGCAAAGCGCGCGATGTCGCCCACAAAACGCTCCTCCAGACCGGGGCCATCGAAGTACAAATCACTGGCTCCGGCCGGCGGCGTAAACGCGAGCGTGGTGCGCGTCCCATCGGCGTTCTCCGTCCCGATATAGGTGCGGTCGCCGGTGTTGCCGACGAGATAGTACTCAGCAATACGCACAGTGTCGCCGGAGGGCGCGATGAAGTAATGCATCTGGTCGATCACGACCCCGCTGGGGTCCGTCGTCGGCTCGTAGATGGCGATGTCGGCGACCACGTCGGCTTCACCCGTCAGTTTTGTGGGTGAAGAGTAGTAGTCCACACCCTGGTAGAGGATATGGGTGATAAAATCACCGCCGGCGTCCGAGCCGAAATCGGCAAAGCGGAACGAGCCATCGGCGGACAACGTGGTGGTATAGATGGCAGTCCATTCGCCCTGGCTGTAGAACTGCAACGTCACCGGATCGCCTACGGGGATCGTGCCGCCCGGCGTGCCGTTGGTCACCTGCCCGGTGACGGCAACGCCGCCCACACCCTGCGCCAGCGCCATGCCCGGCAGCAGTACGAAAACAACGAGGAGAAACCAGAATGCGCGCTTCATACTGCGCTTTCCTCGTGCGGAAGCAGTGCCCCGCAACCAGGGCAGAAGCGGTAATCGGATGTCACCCGCCGCCCACACTGCGGGCAGAAGTTGACGGCCTCAGATGATGGCACAGGCTGCACCGTCCGCGGTACAGCGACGGACACAGGGGCGGCTGCACTTGCCTGCACTCGCGGCTCTGCAACGACATCCTGACCAACAGGCGTCGCAGCGGGAACCGCACGCACCCAGGCTTCGATCAACTTGTCAGTGCGGGAAACAGCCGCGCCAGAAGCAGCGCGGAAAGGGCGCACGATATAAGCAATCACAATCACGGCAATCGCCAGACCTATGAAAATCGATCCTAGGCTCATTCTCGATCTCCCCTTAGAAACGTTTCAACGTTCGAACGGTATCGTCACTATTTGAGCAAAGCATCCAACTGCGCGGAGAGCACATCAGTCGTGATAGGGCCAATATGCACATAGGCCACGCGTCCATCGGGGGCCACGATGAACGTCTCCGGGATGCCGGTGATACCGTACTGTTCCGCGATGCGGTCGCCGGCATCCAGACCGACCGGGTAGGTCGTGCCATACTGCACCAACGCGCTGCGCACGGTCGTCTCGCTATCCTGGTAGGCGACGCCCAAGAACGTCACATTCTGACCGCTGTACGCCTCCCATACCGTCTGCAAATCGGGCATTTCATCGACGCACGAAGGACACCACGTCGCCCAGAAGTTGACGACGGCGACTTTCCCGCGCAGGCTCGATAACGATGTCGTCTTCCCATCAAGCAGACTGAGGCGGAAATCGGGCGCCTGCTGCCCGACAAGCGGCCGTCCACTGCCATAGTTAACTGAGCCGTGAGACATCCCCCACATCGCCCAGCCCGCGCCAATCAAAAGGAACAGCCCGACGACTAGCGCTACGATATTCCACGTGCGATTTTCCATCCGGGGCCACAGCGCCAGCGCGCCGCCCGCCAGGAAGATCAGGCCCCCCAGCCAGAGGAAATTGACCAGCACATTGACGACGACCTTGAAAGTTGCCGTTTCACCATTGCTCGTCCAGCCGGAGAGAATCAGATAGAGGTCTTCTTGGAGCGCAGGATGCAGCGCGGGCACGGTGACGGTCTGCTCGGTACCGGTATAGCGATTCAACCGCGGCTGTAACGTCGTCAGGTACGTAGCGCCACGGTAGACGGAGACATTGGCCCACGTCGTGCTGTAATCGGCAACGAAATCGTCCTTGAGTTCCTCGAAGATGAGTGTGTAATCACCCACCGTCGTCGCCTGCCCGACATTGACAGAGGTCTGCGCCTCGAAGGGATACAGCCGCGTCCCGATGATGCCAATCGCCATCAAGATGACGCCCAGGTGCACGAGATAGCCGCCATACTTGCGGCGTTGCAAGCGCAACACATGCCACAGGGCATTCAAGGGGGCCTCGTTGGTGCGTTTGCGCCGCGTGATGACGCCATCCACAAACTCCGCCAATGTCGCCGCTCCAGCAAAGCCAATAAAGGCGAACCCAATCAGCGAGAAGACGTCCGTCAATCCTGCAATCGCCGCGGCAACGGGGACAATGACTGCTCCCCCGATGACGACCCATCGTAGCTGTCGCAGCCGCTTCAGCGCCGCGACACCCCGTCCAAGCAGCGGGCACAGACCGATCATCAGAATCAGCACCGCGAACTGCGGGCCGGTAACCCGATCGAACCACGCTGGCCCGGCCTCGAAGCGCTGCCCGGAAAACGCTTCGGTCAACGTGGGCAGCAGGCTGCCCACCAGCACGGAGATGGTCAGTGTAGTAAACAACGCCAGGGTCAGGAAGAACATCCCATCGCGCGAGAGCAGGCTCTCCACTGTGGCAGACGAATCCTTGAGCGCGGCGCGGCGGGTGTAGAGCAAAGCCAGCGAGCCGACCAGCGTCACCCCGATAGCGGTGAGGAAGTAGCCGCCCAGGTTAGAGGCGGTATAAGCGTGAACAGACTGAATCATCCCACTGCGCGTGGCAAACGTGCCGAAGAGCACCAGCGCGAAAGAGAAAATGACCATAAGCATGTTCCACACGTGGAAGCCGCGCTTTTCCTCCTGCATCACCGCACTATGCAGCAGCGCCGTCGCGGTGAACCAGGGCAACAATCCGGCATTTTCCACGGGGTCCCACCCCCAATACCCACCCCAGCCCAGCACATCGTAGGCCCAGCGCATCCCCAAGAGCAGGCCCAACCCCAGGCCCAACCACGCAATCAACGTCCAGGTGTGGATTGCCGCCGTCCACTCCTTGATCTGTCGCGTGACGAGCGCCGCCATCGCAAACGCGAAGGGGATGGCCAGCCCCACGTAGCCCACGTAGAGCGCGGGCGGGTGAAAGATCATCCCCGGATGGCGCAGCAGCGGATTGAGACCGCGCCCGTCGGCGGGCACCTGCGACAGAAGGGTGAAAGGTGGCGAGAGGAATAGCGTCACAGCGACAAAGAAAGCCGTGATCAGGCTCAGGAAAACTATGGCCCAGGGCACGAGTGGGCGCGCGCGTTCTGAGGCCCGCCCGGTCGCCAGCGCGGCAAAGAGCGCCTGCAAGGCGCACCACAAAAGCAGTGATCCTTCTTGCCCGGCCCACACCGCCGAAATTTTTAGATACACGGGAATCATCGTCGAGGAATGTTGGGCCACGTAACTGATTTCGAAATGATCGGTGAGGAACGCCAGCAACAACACCAGCAGCGCCACGCCAAGCAACGCCGCCAGCGCATAGGTGGCATTTTGCGCGCTTTGTAGCCAGGTCTTCCCCTGCGCGGCCGAAGTGGGAACGGCGGACAATTGGATACTGCGCCAGGCAGCATAGGCCGCGTATAACGCAACGGCCAATGAGAGACCGATGAGGAGTGTGCCGATTTCGCCGACCATCTTAGTCGCCTGCCTGGTTGGGAACTTCTTCTTCGTAACGGGAGGGGCACTTGAGCAGCAGCTCGTCGGCGTAGAAGCGCCCGTCCGTCCCCATCTTGCCGCGCACAATGGCCTGCGCCTCATTCTGCAACAAGTCAGGCTTCACGCTGTTGTAGACCACCTCCAGACGGGGACCTGTGGGATCCTGGACAGCGTCGTGAAGCACCTGTGCCAGCCCGCCGCGCCGTTCGACCTCTTTGGGATCGGCGGGGACGTTGAGGATAGTAAACGTGACGCGCGGCGCCAGCGCGTCATAAACTATCGTTTCGCCCAGGACTGCACCGGAGACGGTGATGTTACGCTGCATGGCCTCTTCGCCCATGGCCTGAAGTTCCGCCACGGTAACGAAGAACTGCGCCGTACTCCCGGTGCTGCTCACAATCAGGTAGATCACGGCGCCAACGATCAGAAGACCGGCTATAATGAACGTTGTTTTGTTTTGCATGCTCCCCACCCTAACGATTTCTGATCGACCATTTGCGATCTGCCATTTGTCATTCGCCATTTGCCCTTCCAGGCCACATTCTATCCCGAAAAGTATGCTTGGCAAGAGCCTCACACCTTGTTTGCCGTTTTGTTGTCTGGAATTCGCGGGTATAATCCTATAGAGGTCTGGAGACATCATGAACCCAATCCTGATTCGACATTTATACGGCAGCGTGCGCCGGAAACGCTTTTTCTGGCTCCTGAGCCTGTACCTGCTCGGCGTCGGGTTGCTGGCTCTATTCCTCGTGGCCATCGTCGCGACGCCAGTGTTCTTTGGCAACTTCGGAGAATCCGCGGCCACACTCTCCATGCTCAACCTCTTCACCGGTGGGCGAACCATCTACTGGTTCTCCGGCGTGATTCTGATCTTGACGAGCAGCCTGCTGGTGCCGGTCAATGCGTTGGGCGCGTTTGCCGGGGAACGCGAGAATCGCACCCTTGATCTCCTAATCACGACCACCCTCAAAATCCGTAACATCGTCCTGGGCAAACTGGCCGCGGCTCTGCTGACCGGCGCCGTTTACGTCTTAGCGCCCTTGCCCCTGTTGATGGCCGGCTTCTGGCTCGGCGGGGTCACCACCGCCGAATTGGGCATCACCCTGCTCTTCTTCGCACTGGCGATGCTCGCTGGCGTTTCCCTGGCGCTGCTCATCTCCGCCTTTCTGCGACGGACCATCGCCGCCGTGCTCATCTTCTACGGTCTGGCGTTCGCCACGGCTCCGGTGATTATGATTTTGGCGACCGCGACCGCGGGACTTGCCGAAACGTGGAAATATGGCGCATTCGTCGGCGTACAACCCTTTTGGATCGAAGCCCTGGTGCAATATGGCTGGGTCGTCCTTGCCGGACTGCACCCGCTGACCGCGGCCATCGTGACCGAGGCCTTGGGCTTCCAACAAAACTCGTGGTTGCTGCTGCATTTCACTGTCGAACGCTATACCCTCAGCGCCAGCGGAACGCCCTTGGGATCGCTCACACTGCCCTCTCCCTGGATCACGTACACGGTTTTCACCCTCATCGCCAGTGCGATCATGCTACGCATCGCTGCCTGGCGGCTGGGACGTCCGGAGCGGTGACGATGCCCCCGATCTTGGAACGCGAAATCGCGCGCTTCAGCCAGGCGCTCCGCCGCCATCGCCTGGTGGTGTGGGCGGGATATGGTGTCGTGGGGGCGCTGGCACTAATGCTGGCGGCGGCCATCGCTGCACGGCTCGCGCCGCTGTGGTGCCAGGCGGAATTGCTGTTGGCGTCCGTGTGGGCTGTGGGTGGCGGACTGTTCGCAGGCGCGATCCTCGGCTACCTCTGGCCGATGCCGCTCCCGCGCCGGCTGCGTCTCTTCGACCGGCGCCTGCATCTGGCCGACCGACTGACGACGGCGTGGGAACTCGCGCAAGGCCGCATCTCTGCCCCGGCCGACCTCATCCAGCTTCAACAAATGGAAACTCTGGACGTTGCGCGCGCCATCGAGCCACAACCGGCCTTTCCACTACGTCCGCCGCGCGCAGTAGGATTCGCGGCGCTCGTGCTGCTGCCGGCCCTCGCCCTGGCGCTCTTCCTCGCCAATCCGCAGGAAAGCGTGCTTGTTCAACGCGAAGCACAGCAGCAAGCTACCACCGCCGCTATTACCCAACTCGAGGCCGCCCAGGAAACGTTGACAACAAACGACGCCCTCAGCGAAGTCGAGCACGCCGTCGCTCTCAAAGCGTTGGAGGAGGCGCTCGCCACGCTCCGTGACCGGCGCAGCACGCCCGCCGAGCAGCAAGCCGCGCTTTCGGCGGCTGAACGGCAGTTGGCGGGATTGCGCTCGCCTGAAGCTGCCGCGCAACTTCAGCGGCTGGCTGAGGCCAGCCCCCTCTCCAGTGCCGAGGTTGTTCAACCGCTGGCAGAAGCGTTGCAACGCGGTGATGCGGAGGCCGCAGCAACTTATCTGCGCGACCTCCTCGATCCATCGGGGAAGCAGCCGCTGACAACGGAAGAGACATTGGCGCTGGCCGACGCTTTCCAGCAAATGGCCGACGCCTTGCAAGCTACCGATCCAGAACTGGCTGGACAGTTGGCTGCCGCCGCTCAGGAAATCTACAGCGGCGACATGGCCTCCGCGCGCGATGCCGTCCAGCAGGCTGCAGATACGCTCTCCGAGGCCGCGCAAGCCGACGCAGCCAACCAAACCCTCGAAGAGACTCAGGCAGCCGTCCAGCAGGCCCAGGAAGGCCTGGGAGCTACGCAACGGCAAACCACAACCTCTACCCCTGCAGAAGGCGCTGCAGCCCAACCAGGGGCTTCTGGGGCGCAGGGAGAGCCGGGGACGAGCGCGCAGGGACAGACGTCTGCTGGTGCGGCGGAAGTTCCCGGCAGCGGTGACAACACACACAGCGAGGATGCCGGCAGCGGCCAGCCCTACGGGTCCGCGGAAGCGCCACGCATCACCGGGCAGGGTAGCGAAATCACGCTGCCACGTCAGGAGGCGTCCGGTTCGCCGCGCACCACGACTGGTCTGCCGGGCGAGGCGCGCATTCCTTACCAAGACGTCTATGCCACCTACGCCGAAGCCGCCCAGGCAGATCTGTCACGCAATGTCTATCCGCCCGCGCTGCGGGCTTACGTGCGCGAGTACTTCGACGGCCTGGAACCCTGAAATTTGACAGATTTCGCATTTGTTTTACGCTGTTGAGCGTGTAGACTACAAAGCCTCACACAAAGTTCCGTCAGGCAAATCCATACGTTGAACATAGACTTGGAAAATCAAGGATTTGTTGAGACTTTTGTAGTTTTTGAACGGAGTACGATGATCGCAACAGTGATCGCTAACGCCAATATCCAGCAGCAGCGGCTTTGTCAAAAGTCCGGTTAGTGCTGCACGGCTATTGAAGGATTTCTTATAAACCAGCCTACCGGGAATCGGTAGGCTGGTTTTCGTTTTGATTAAGGAGGTGATGTAGAGTATAAAGCAAGTGTATGTCCGTGTTTGTTGTAAGATCGCATTCGTCTTTGAACCTATATCAGCCAGGAAAGGAGAAGAGGGAAAATGGTTACTGAACTTGTATCGCGTGCCAAGGAAGATGATATTCGTTTTGTGAGCTTTCAATTTACCGATATTTTCGGGGCGATCAAAAGCGTCACCCTGCCGGTCGGGCAGCTTGAGGGGGCACTCGAAGAAGGTATTTTCTTCGACGGCTCGTCCGTACAGGGATTCGCACGCATTTTCGAAAGCGATATGGTGCTCGTGCCCGATCCGAGCACGTATCGCGTGCTGCCGTGGAGCGTCCCCGAACGCCGTCGCGCCCGCATCATCTGCGACGTCCACACCACCGATGGCAGTCCGCTGACCAGTTCACCGCGCAATGTGCTTAAACGCGCACTCGCGCGTGCGGAGGCCAAAGGACTCACCTACAACGTTGGCCCAGAGCTGGAATTCTTCCTGTTCAAGCGCAACGGTGACGCGCCGTTCCAGCCGGTACCGCACGATATCGGGGGTTACTTCGACTTTTCACCCCGCGATGAAGCGCAGCAGGTCCGCAGCGAAATCGTCATCGCTCTGGAGGCCCTGGGGATTCACGTCGAAATGGCCCACCACGAAGTCGCCGCCGGGCAGCACGAAATCGATTTCCGCTACGCGGACGCCCTATCGACGGCAGACAGCGCCATCACATTGAAGTATACGGTGCGCGCCATCGCCGCGACCTATGGCATCTACGCCAGCTTCATGCCCAAGCCGATCTTCGGCATCAATGGGTCGGGGATGCATACCCACCAAAGTATGACCGATGCCAGCGGCAAAAACGTCTTCTACGCCGCCGACGATCCCTATCACTTCTCGAAACTCGCCTACCACTTCCTTGCCGGGCAAATTGCTCACGCGCGCGCTGGCGGCCATCGGCGCGCCGACGGTCAACAGCTACAAACGCCTCACACCCGGTTACGAAGCGCCGGTCTACGTTTGCTGGGCACACCGCAATCGCTCGGCAATGATCCGCGTGCCGGCGACCCGGCCGGGCAAAGAAGCCGCGACGCGCATCGAACTGCGCTGCCCCGATCCGAGCAGCAACCCCTACCTGCTGTTTGCCTCGATCCTGGCTGCCGGCCTGGACGGTATCGAGCGCGAACTCGAAGCGCCGGAACCGGTCAATGAGGACATCTATCACTTGAACGAGGCCGATCTGGCTGCGCGGTCTATCGGCACGCTGCCGGGCACGCTGGCTGAGGCGTTGGACGCGTTGGAAGCCGACAACGTCATCCTGGAAGCCTTGGGTGAATCGCTTGCCGAGACGTTCATCCGGGCCAAGCGCGCGGAATGGGACGAATACCGCATCCACGTGACGCCGTGGGAACTCGAGCGGTATCTCGAAACCGCATGATACTCAAATCCGCCGCGAAGACGCAGAGTTCGCAGAGACTTTCTCCGTGCCGCTGTGGTAGAAAACTTTATGATGCCCCGTCAAGCGCGGGGCATTTTTTATGAATTGCCAAAATCGTAAACTTCCTGTATAACACAAACTATTATCTATCGCAATTCCGAAAGGCAAGCTATGGTTCGATCTCCGGTTCACATCAGCTATACGGCCAGCGGGGGCGTCGTCACCGATGCTGAGGGGACCCACGTGTTGCTGTTGATCCGCCCCGAGCGCGATGAGGTACGCCTGCCCAAAGGCCACGTCGAGCCGGGAGAGGCGCTCGCCGACACGGCCCTGCGAGAAGTCGCCGAAGAGGCCGGCTACGACGATCTCGAGATCGTGGCTGACCTGGGGGAGCAGTTGGTCGCTTTTCCTCTGAATGACCAGGTCGTCCAACGCATCGAACACTACTTCCTGCTGCGCGCCCGCACGCCGCATCAAACCGAGCGCCCGCAGCCCGACGATCAACAGTTCTTCACCATCTGGGTGCTCTGGGATGAGGCCCTCAGCCATCTCACTTTCGAGGCCGAACACGTGTGGATTCAGCGCGCGCGACGGATTATGGAGCAAAACGCATGACGACATCTGACGGCGCTTCGATCGCTACCATCATGGAAATCCACCGCACATTGCGCGACCGCTACGGAGATCCGCCACATCGGCCTGACGGTGATCCACTGGGCGCCCTGGTGAACACCATCTTGAGCCAGAACACCAACGACCGCAACCGCGACATCGCGTTCGCGGCACTGCGCGCGCGGTTTCCTACGTGGGAGACCGTGCGCGACGCGCCTCTCGACGCCGTCATCGACGCTATTCGCCCGGCGGGGTTGGCCCCCACCAAAGGGCCGAACATCCAAGCGGCGCTACGGCAGATTACGGAAGAGCGCGGGGAGCTATCGCTGGACTTTCTGGCAACGCTGCCCCTGGAAGAAGCCCGCCAGTGGCTCACGAAGCTCAACGGCGTTGGCCCCAAAACCGCGGCTATCGTTTTGCTGTTTGCGTTGGGGCGTCCGGCTTTCCCGGTCGATACGCACGTCCATCGCGTCACCCGGCGGCTCGGGCTGATCCCAGAAAATACATCGCGGGAAAAGGCGCATAGCCTGCTCGAAAGTCTCATCCCACCGGCGTTGTACTGGACATTCCACCTTAACCTCATCGCGCATGGCCGGCAGGTTTGCCATGCGCGCCAACCCGCATGCACCGAGTGTCCGCTGCAAACCCAATGCGCTTATTGCCAGGCATCACAAGAAGGAGGTAAATCATGAAGAGCACAAAGACGCCGAGATTTGGCTTGTTGCTTTATCAAGCCCTCGCCAAACATTGGGTCGGCCCGGCGTTGTGGCTCGTCCCTGCCGGGATCTTGCTGTGGTGGGGTGTGCCGCAGGCTCCCCAACTCGAACAGCGGTACCCCTTTCTCGGATTCGTGATCAGCGGCATCAGCCTCCTGATCATCCTCTATACGTTCCTGGCCCGGCGCGCCCACGTCAGTTGTCACAAGAGCAATTTCACCGTCCACACACCTTTATACCCGGTCGCCTTCTCCTATCAGCGCGTAGAATTGGTGCGACCGGTGGAATTCAAAACGATCTTCCCGCCGGAAAACGAAAAAAACTCACGCTGGCGTCTGTACAAGAACATGTGGGGAAAAACCGTCATTGTGGTCAATGTGAAGGGGTACCCGTTTCCCAAGTGGTGGCTGAAATTGTGGTTCCACCCCTATCTGATGCATCCGCGGGAGATGGCGTTGGTGTTGCCGGTCGAAGATTGGATGGGCCTGTCGCGCAGTCTGGAGTCCCTGCGCAGCAACTGGCGCGAAACCCAGCTCCAACGCCGACACGGATAAGTATCTCGCACCACATTGCACATATTGCGCCAGGTGCAAAATGTTTAGGTCTGACAATTCCTTACGATCTTTTCCACATAGGTTTCCACAGTCTGACCCATACTTATAGGGGTAAGCAGAGCACAATCCCACACATGTACCGTATATAAATATTGTTATCCACACATATAGATGCAAGATTAAAACTAGGTGCTTTTTAAGATAAAAATAGGGTTTAGAGATTGCTTGTTTCGTACTTTTTTGGTAAAATGAATATGGTCGCTGCGAGGGGGAAGGGGATAGTTTCCTCATGACCACGCCCTTTGCACAAAGGCATCATCAGTTGAGCCAGTGACCACCCTTTTTTATGATCAGTTTGACCGATGCTGTTGCCCGTGCGTAATTATCTCAAAGAGGATTGCGTGTTTCTATGAACTCACAAAGATTATGGCAAGCGACCCTGGGTGAATTGGAGCTGCAAATGACCCGGGCAACCTTCGACACCTGGCTTAGGGATACACACTGCATTGGCATGGAGAATGGGGACACCCTGGTAATTGGGGTCAAAAATGGCTATGCCGTCGAATGGTTAGAGAATCGCCTCTATCCGGTGATCCAACGCACCTTGTGCCGGCTGACGCAACAGGAAGAAATTCGGGCGCGCTTCGTCGTCTGGCAGGCCAAACGCAACAATGGCAACGACAACGGCCATGGCGAGCTTCCAGCCCTGATCCAGGAGGAAACCAGGCCGCTTCCGGCCCCAGCACGCGATCCCGGTCTGAATTCCAGTTACACCTTTGACAGTTTTGTCGTAGGACCAAGCAACCGCCTGGCCCAGGCTGCGTCGCAAGCCGTCGCCGAAACCCCGGCTCGCGCGTACAATCCGCTGTTTATCCACGGCGGTGTAGGTTTGGGGA
>MTKY01050926.1_pt1 | contig 20405 bp, 18 predicted proteins | sample 1042731 | NCBI WGS metagenome assembly MTKY01 (sample SAMN06212206, study PRJNA360538) | anaerobic digester metagenome | biome: Wastewater treatment plant; material: sludge; isolation source: anaerobic digester fed with sludge from wastewater treatment plant | place: Denmark: WWTP Soeholt ... | reverse complement strand
ATGAAGACGGGATCCGCACCGAAAAGCCGCTGTTCCACCGTGCGATCGAAGGTCGAGACGTTGAGGGCGCGTTCACCCTCCAGTGGATGGTGCACCATCATCATATAGAACAACAATGTGGAGAGCGTGTGCAAGTCCGACTGGACGCCGGGCGCGGCCTCACCGCGCACCAGTTCCGGCGCCGCAAAGCGCAGTATCCGAGGCGCACCCGCCGTGCCTTCGGACACGATGTTGTCCGCGTAAACGAATAGCACATCGCCCGTGTCTGGGTCAAAGAAAACGTTTCGCGGCGACAGGTCGCGGTGACACAGGCCCTTCAAATGCAATGCCGTGAAGTTTTCCACAATGCCTAACAGCGTTGTCGTCAGTATGTGGAAGGTTGGCTCCACCCATTGTTTGACCAGGTCTTCGCTATTTCTGAAGCGCGGGTCGCGCGGCGAGGTGAGGTAGCCGAAGCCGGGCACGTCCGCCGATTCGATCACCGTCGTCGGCCAGAGGAAACTCGCCGTGGGCGGCCCTTGCTTGATCAACGTTTCGAGCATAGCACGCTTCTCGGGTGTGGCTTCGGCAGGGAAAATCCACGTCAACATCACCGGTTGGCCGCCAACCTCGGCGGCGTGGACGTCGGCCTGGCCCTCGGTGCTGATGAATTGTTCGGTGGTGTAACGGGCAGTCAACATACCCGCCTGTTGGCCCGGCACGGTGTAGAAGGTGAAGATGCGGGGCGCGGGTTGTGGCGCAGGTTGCGGCGCGGGCTGTACTGCCGGGGCGGGGGTAACAACCGGTTGTATAGGCTGCGCGACCGGCGCAGGGATAGGGGCAACGGGCTGTGATACAGGCGCTACCGGTTGCGGTGCGGGAGTCGCCGCCGGTTGAGGCGTGAAAGTAAGCGGCGTAGGCGGCGGCGTAGACGCTGCCGCCGGCTGCTGAGCGGTGGGTTGCGGGGCTGCTGTCTGCTGTGCTGCCGCTGCAGCGGCGATTTGGCGCTCAATAACCTCCAGCGCTTTGATCGCAGCGGGATTGTCCGGCTCCATCGACAGCCACTGGTTGATGGCGAGCTTGGCCGCTTGCAACTTTCCGGCCTTCAACGCAGCGTCAGCTTTGGTCCGCAGTTGATCGGCCATCACCGACAGCTTTGCGCCGGCGCTCATCGGCACCTCAAGCGCCTTCAGCGCATTCCAGAACGCCATCGCGTCGGGATAGCGTGTCGTGGGGTCGAAGGCCAGTGCCTTGCTCAACACGCCGGCGATTCCCGCTGGCACGTCACTCGGCCACGTCTGCGGGAATTGCGGACCCTGCGCGTGCGCGTGCATCGCCTGCATCACGCTGGCATCCTCGAACAACTTCTTCCCCATCAGCATTTCATACGTGATGCAACCAAGCGCGTAAATGTCGGCAGGGATTTCGGCGGGTGCGGTTTCCCACACCTCCGGCGCGATGTAGGCCAGCGTACCGACCAGGCCGCCTTCGAGACGGGTCAGTCCCACGCTATTGGCCGCCATCAGACGTGTCAGCCCGAAATCCATGAGCAGCGGGCCGCCGGGCGGATCGATGAGGATGTTCGCCGGCTTGAGGTCGCTGTGCACGAGGCCCTGCCCGTGCGCGTAGTTCAGCGCCTCACAGACAGATCTCAAGAACGGCAGCGCCTTGTCCCACGGGACGCGCTGTCCGGTGTGCGCAGCGATCGCTTCGGCCAGACTGCCATCCCGCGCCAACTGTGTCACCTGATAGAGATCCGTCTCCGTCTCGCCGATGTCGTAGATGGGTGTCAGATGGGGATGTTGGAGACGGGCAGCAGCGTGTAAATTGTCGCGCAGGCGGGCGACCCACGGTTCATCCTGCAATAGCAGTGGATCGAAGAATTTCACGGCCACCAGACGGCCAATGCTCGTGTCCTCGGCGCGATACACAGTGGCAAAACGCCCCTTGCCCAACACGCCCAACACGCGATATTTGCCTAAACTTGGAAGATTAGCACCTGTGTTCATAGTCCCCCTTTCACTAGACTCTGATTTCGCCTTCTTTTTTGCCAAAATTGATTTTCGTGCCGACAGCCAAACGCACGTTGCGCCCCGGCTCCACGTCGAGGATTGCGCCATCATCGGTGGTGATCACCCATTTTTCCTTGCTCAGGTTCCGCAGTCCCCAGATTGATGGATCGGTTGGATGTTGGTTGACCTCAGCAATAGGAGCAGAAAAATCGTACAACTGATCGGTGTCCACGTGATGTGGGTAGAGCTTGGTGTCCCAGTTCAACATCACGATGGCATCCTCGATACGGATACGCGGGGGCAAGACGAGTGAGGCGTTACACGCCCAACACACACCGGGATTGCCCGTGGCTTTGAGCTTCTCAGCGCTATAGAAGTTCTCTGCGCCGCACTGGGGACAGTAGGTAATGGCATCGCGCATACGCACCATCGCCGCACGCCACTCGCTTTCGCGGATGCGTGTCTGTGCATCATGCAATCCAACCGTGAATGCCTTGGTGAAAAGATCGCGGACAAAAAACGGATAGAGGGGCCAGAATGTCAAGGCGTTATCGTGAAAGCCCTCCACCGGGCGGTTGCTGTCGTCGTTGGGATCGAAGATGAACAATGGATCGGTCCCGTACAGCTTGTTCATTGCGGGAAGATCGAGACATTTGATGCTGCTCTCGCGCTTGCCTTCCAGCGGATGGTGGACCATCAGCATATAGAAGAGCAACACGGCCAGCGAGTAGAGATCGGTCTGCATGCTGGGACGCGCTTCGCTGCGCACGATCTCCGGGGCCATAAAGCGCGGTGTCCCCAGGACACCCCCTTCGGTCGCCCCATCGACGGCCACGTTGTCGTTGTCGCAGATGAGGATCTCACCCGTGTTCGGCTCAAAGAAGACGTTGCCGAATGAAATATCACGATAACAATACCCCATCGCGTGCAACCCGAGGAAGCTGTTCGCCAGTTCCAGACCTGCCGTCGCCAAAGCGCGGAACGTGGGTTCGGCCTGTCGTTTCATCAAATCGACGATACTTTTGTACTGCGGCCCGCGCAATGGCATGATGTAACCAAATCCTTGTACGTCCGCAGACTCGGTCAGCTCGATGGGCCAGAGGAATTTCTCGCTCGGGGGGCCTTTCCTAATCAGGACTTCCAACGCCGCGCGCTGCTCAGGGGTGGCCTGCGCCGGGAAATACCACTTGAGCGCCACCTTCTGCCCACCCAGGTCCGCGCGATAGACTTCGCCTTGCCCGCCGCCGCCGAGGAATTTTTCAGCTTTGCAGGCCATGCGGGATGTGACCGTCTGGACGGTCTGCCCCTCTTTCAAAATGTGCATAGTGTACCTCCTACAGGAATAAACCGCTAATCTCGCCAATCTACGCGAATCGTAACTATTCAGGTGGGGCGCACTTTTACGCCTGCAATGACAGTAGGAAGCGCAAAAATTGCCATTTTGGGTTCAGCTAAGTGCGTCCCACCTCAAGGCCGAATAGTTACCGCGAATCTTTTATATTGACGAAGATTCGCGTGATTCGCGGTCAAAGTCTCATATATAAAGTCAATCTTTCCAGGCCGGGTCGGTGCACAAGACGACAGTCAGATCTGCTTTCTGCGCTTCGGGCAGCCAGGAAGCGCGAATGCCGTTCACAATCAACGTCCGAATGTCGTCGCGGGAAAAGCCCAACACCTGCTCAAGCAGGCTGAATTCTTCCGCGAGTGTATTGCCGAACATCCTGGGATCATCGGTATTTATTGTTACGAGAATGCCGTGCTCAAAGTAGCAGCGCACCGGATGTTTATCCAGTGCGGGGACGACCCCCGTGCGTACGTTGGAGAGCGGGCACATCTCCAGCGGGATGGCGTGCTCCGCAAGATAATCAAGCAGCGCCGGGTCTTCTGCCGCGCGCGTCCCGTGTCCGATGCGCTCGGCGTGCAGCGCACGGAGTGCCCCCCAGATGCTCGCCGCACCGGCCGCTTCTCCGGCGTGGGCGGTAGTGTGAAAGCCTAACGCGCGGGCTTGCGCATACACGTCCGCAAAAGGCTCCGGCGGGTACAGTTGCTCCGATCCGCCGATGCCCACGCCGATGACGCCCTGATCGCGCACTTCAGCCACTTCGGCAAGAATGCGCGCTGCATTTTCCGGGCCGAGATCACGCACGAAGTCGGTGATGAGGGCAATCTCGATCTCAGGGACACGCGCAAGACCGGCGCGGATGGCTGTGGTCAACTGTTGCACACCCAGGCCGTGACGGGCGAAATCGGCTGGCGAGTAGAAAACTTCCGCGTAGCGGATATTCTGGCGCGCCAGGTCGCGGGCAACGGCTTCAGCGATGAAGGTGAAGTCCTCGTACTCGCGCAAAAACTGGTTCTTCCAGATCCACGTCTCGATGAAGTGAGGGAAGTCGCGGAAGACGAATTTCTGTTTCAACGCTTCCAGGTCGAGCAAGTCAAAAGCGCCACCGTATTTCTGGACAAGGTCCCACAGTGCAGCATAGGGAATCGCGCCTTCGAGATGCAGATGCAACTCGATTTTGGGGACTCGTTCAAACCAAGTCATCAATGCTACTCCTTGTCGTCGTCAGTCGAATAGCTATACTATGGTCATTATAGTACGAGATGGCGAGTCATACTAATGCACAATCTTCAGGCCAGGGCGGGCGAGGGCAGTGAGTCCGGCTGCAGTGATGTTCTCGCAGCCGGTCACATCCAGCACGCGCAAAGTATCGAACGCCGCCAGATGCGCCAGTCCCACGTCGGTGATAGCAGTGCTGCCGAGGTACAGGTGCGTGAGCCGCGGCAAGTCCCGCACGTGAGCAAGCATCGCATCGGTGAGTGGCGTGCTCTCCAAATCCAGGTGTGTCAAAGCTGCCAGCCCGGCGAGATGCGCCAATCCCGCGCCCGTGACCGGCGTGTGTGATAGGTCAAGACGCGTCAGGTCCGCAAACGCGCGTGCATGCGTCAATCCCGCGTCGGTGATGCGCGTCCCGGCAAGCGTCAGATCGGTCAAGCCGCTGAGGGTGCTCAAGCGCGCCAGTCCTTCGTCCGTGATTACCGTCCAGCTCAAATCCAACCGCGCCAGGCCGATGAGCGGGTGCAGGTAGACTATGCCGGCGTCGGTGATACCGGTGGCTTCCAGGTTCAACGCCGTCAGGCCGTTGAGCGTGCGAATGTGCGCCAGACCGGCATCCGTAATCTGCCCGCACGCGCCGAGATTCAGATCCGCGAGGTGTTTGAGCGCGCGCAGATGGGTCAATCCACTACTGGTGAGGCACACACAATGGAAGAGATTTAACTGTGCCAGGTGGGTGAGGTCACGCAAAGCGCTCAATCCGGCTCCGGTGATGTGCGTGTCGCTGAGATCGAGCGCCGTCATGTCGACAAGACCACTGAGGGCAACCAGGCCCTCGTCCGTCACCTGGACGCTTGCCAGGCCCAGATCGCGCAGACCGATGAGGCCGCTCAGATGCGCCACGCCGGCATCGGTGAGTTGCGCACAGCGTCCCAGGTCGAGGCTACGCAGACGGGCAAGCACCGACAGATGCGCCATGCCCGCATCGGTGAGCTGTTCGCACCACCACAAGTTGAGATCGGTCAGCGCGTCGAGCACCTGCAGAAACGCCAGGCCCGCGTCGGTGATGGCCGTGCGCGACAGATCGAGTCGCATCAGGCCGGCGAGATCGCACACATGCGCCAGGCCCACGTCGGTGATGGGGCTGTGCTGCAAGTCCAATTCCTGAATGGGGCCGAAGGTACGCAGTTCCTGGGCGAGCGTTTGCAGCCCGGCATCATCGAGATAGGCGCTCACGCGCACCTCGTAATCGGGCAGCACGTCCACCTGACCGGGCATCGCGCCGAGTTCGCGCCATTCGAGGCTGGCTGTCAATGTGGAACGCCCTAGCAGCGCCACCGGCAACGTCGATGTAAAAGTGCGGGGTTTGGCCTCCGTTACATGAAAGCCCAACGCCTCCGCGCACGTCTCCACTGCCCAACGCGCAGCGTCTTCCGGCAGAAAGTAGGCATCCTGCAAGCGCCGGGTGAGCCACCCGAAGAGCACCGGCTGCGGGATGTTCGGCGAGGCACTGTGTAGATCGGCAGGCACGTTCTCCTGCACGGCCATCACCAGCAGATTGACCTCGCCTTTGTGCGAACCGCAGAAATCCAACAGCAGCGACCGGCAGCGGCGCGGGTCTTCCAGAACGGATTCTCCGTACTGTGCAACGATCTCGCGAAGCTGGCGGCGTGGTACGGGGTGCATAGGATCACTGCATGATAAACAATCCTGACCGAACAAGCCTGCTAATCCCATTCTGGCTGAGGCGTTTGCATCCACTGACATTGAGGTAGGCCAGCTTCTTGAGACGGCGCAGGTGTGACAGTCCCCGGTCGGTGATGCGCTCGCAATTCGAGAGATCAAGATAGAGCAGGGCGGGCATGTCGCCGATGTGGCTGAGACCGATATCGGTGATGGCTGTGCGGGCGAGGTTCAGGGTGGAGAAGCGTGGCAAATCACACAGGGGCGTCACGCACTTGTCGTCCACATAGGGATCACTGGACAGGTCAAGATAGGTCAGGTTTAACAGGCTGCGCAGATGGACAATCCCCTGGTGGGTGATCTGCGGGCAGCGTGAAAGATCGACTTTGCTCAAGCCGGTACACAAGCCGATGGCTTGCACGCCCGTGTCGGTGAACTTCGATGTGCCCGCCAGATCAAGCGTGACGAGGTTGGGTAAGGCCCGCAGGTGCAACAGACCAGACCCGGAGATGTGCTTGCATTCACGCAGTTCCAGCACTTCGAGCTTGTTCAGCGATTCGAGATAGCGCAACGCCGCATCAGAGATCCCCGCCCAGTGCAGCAGTAGCCCGGCCAGTTCCGGTAAGGCGCGCAGATAGGCCAGTCCCTCATCAGTGATGCCGGTGGCCCACGGAAAATGGAGCGTGGTCAGCTTGGAGAGGCTCACCAGATGCGCCAGACCTTTATTGGTGACGCGCTCGGCGGTATCGACTTCGAGATAGGTGAGGTTGGGGAAGGCGCGCAAGGCAGCCATACCCGCATCGTCGATGGGACCGTTCAAGTCCAACGAAGCCACGTCATCGGGATGGGGGATTTCCTTGATCCAGACTTCCAGCTCGTCAAGCTTGTAGTGAAAGAAACGCAGCCCAAGCACGTAATTCGGCGGTAGGGCAACGCTGCCGGGTGTGGAACCGAGCTTCTGCCATTTGGGGCTGGCCCCGCGACGCGAGCGTCCGTACACTTCGATGGTGTGGGTGGAGGCAAACGTTTGTTGCGCGCGCACAGCCGGCGCAACGTCCACCGGACCAGGCGCCGGGCGAGAGATGTGATCCCCAATCGGCTGAGTCTGCGTAGTGGGTAACGGTGGGGGCGTCACAGGTAGCGGTGGAGGCACAACCGGCTCCGGTGTGGATTCAACAACCGGCGAGAGTTCGTCATCGGTGAGGTGCAGTGCATAGGCCCATGCCTCCACGGCCCAGCGCGCGGCATCCTCGGCGAGTGCGCGATTGTCCACCAGCCGCCGGGTGAGTTGCGCGACCAGCACCGGCAGCGGAATGCCACCCTTGATGTCCTGCAAATCGTTGGCAACGTGCTCTTCCTGCGCCGCGTTGAGCACGAAGATCTCGCGGCGATGTTGTCCGCAGAGATCAAGGAGCAAAGCCTTACAGCGTCGTGGGTCATTCACGACGCTGTGACCATACTTATCCACGATTTCGCGGAGTTTATGCCGGGCTTCGTTGTTCATAGTGTACAACAAGTTGCGTGCTGCATCCTACGTGAGCGACGTTCACGCAATGTGCAGCACGCAACACAGCAGGCAACGCACGATAGGGCCTAAGGCCCTCAATCATCATAAAAGATGTCCGGTAGCTTTTTGCTCGGTTCGCGTGGGCGATCCTCGTTCTTGATCAGTTCAATTCTCGGCTTGACCGGCGGTTCCGCAGATCGTGGCTCCGACGGTGATGCAACCGGCGCAACTTCAGCGTGCTCAGGTACGGATTCCGTAGATGCCACAAGCTCCGGCATCGCAGCCGCAGATGGAGCCGTGTGTTGATCCTGCGTCTGCACCTCTTCCTTCGCCGCCTCACGCGACATTTTTTCTGGCAGCACAGTATCCTTCGGCGGTGTGGCTTCCGCTGGCGGAGCAGACGGTTGTGCTTGATCAGAGATAGGTTGAGATGCGATCTTGGGGGCACTAGCTGTCCGCGGCGCCGTTCGTTTGCGGCGCGGTTTCGGCGGCTGCACCGCAGGAGTCGGCGCAGGTGCAGGCTTGGACAAAATCGCCTCCGGGAACACGATGCCCATGGTGATATCGTCGCCACTCCCGGCTGCCGAGGCATCCCGCAACCAACCGCCGAGATTCTGTTCCACCACCCCAAGACCGTCGGTGCGCAGGATATCCAAGATATCCGAGCCGACCTTGACGAAAGCGGCGTCGTTGACGAACGAGTTGGCATACCCATCGGTGGAAAGCAGAATCAACGCCGGGTGCGGCCCGTAAAGCGCCTGGAACTTGATCTGCACCTCTCGCCAGGCTTCGTCCATACACAACGATGTCGTTTCGTTCGCCATGAGCCGGGGATCGCGGGTCATAGGGCGCGCAACCTCGCCATTGTCCGCCACGGTCAGAATGTCGCCGTCACCCAGTTGCAGGTACAGGATAAAGCCGGACGTGATCAACACGCTCAACAGCGTCGCGCCATAGGCGATATGCGGATCCTTTTCGATGGCCCGCCGCGATTTGGGATCGCGCCGCTTCTCCAGGGTCTCTAATTCCGCTTCTGTGATCGGGTTGTCCTTGAGATGCCGGGCCACAGCCGCGCGCCATCGCCGGGTGATCTCGCCCGGCAGGCGTTCCTCCGCGGTACGTTTGATGGTCGACAGCTTGGATGGATCAGGTTGGCTCGCCAACAACAACTCGCGCATCAAATTCGTCACTTCTGCGACGGCGAATTGCGCACCCACGTCGCTGCGGAAGTTCCGGGGGCTGCCGTGTCCATCAGACAAAGAAAGGATAAGCGGCGGGCCTACGCCAGACTCAGGGAACCATTGGATTGCATCCTGGTTAGGCATACCCCCACGCGCGTGTGAAGCTCCCTGAACCGACCGCCCGACGACGCGCCATGCACTGGCGGGCCACTGCGGTACTTTTCCCATAGTAGCTCCTTATGGCTTACCGGGCCGCCTTACCAGACGTCGTCAGCAGTGATATTTGAATCATCAAGGGGCGGGGGCACGGCAGGAATCGGGATATTCGAAGCTGCCGGCACCGTCACCGGTTGGGCTGCCGGCATTACGGCAGCTCCAGGCGCTGCAGATGGCGCAGCGACGGGAATTGGCGGCGGCGCGGTCGCGCCTGCAGGTGTGGCCGCTGCAGCCTGGCTGGCCGGCGATGAGGCCGACTTGAGCACCGCTGTAGACACCCACTTGATGTAATTGACCAGCGCCTCGGGATTGTTGGCTTGCAAGGGCTTGATCTCGTTGTGGCCGATGAACTTTTGCAGCACGGCGTTATCGGCGTCCTTGCCGATGGCAATGGCGATGCGCACGGCCTTCTTGCCCCATGGTTCGTCCATCAACTTCTGCAAACCCTTCTCGAAGCTATCGGTTGGCTGCCCATCGGAGATCATCACCAGCACCGGCGGCAGCGCGCGGTCGGTCATCGGGGGGATCTTAAGCTGGTCGGCGACCATCGTGAGGGCCTTGCCCATATCGGTGACGCCGTCAGCCTTCAAGTCCACCCATTTGAAATCCTCCACCGGTGTGGGCTGGGAAATATGCCACTGCGCACCGCTGGAGAATTTGATGGCGCGCACCAGAACCTGTGCATTGGGATTTTCCGAAGCGACCTTCTGCATGTGGGGGATCGCCTCCCGAATCGCCATGTTGAGGGCCTGGATTTTCCCATCGTCCCGCATCGAACCTGACGCATCCGCAATCCAGATAAAGTGCAACGGGCGGGTTGCTAGTTGACCACCGGGTCTCTTACTCATCATTCAGCCTCCTTTGCTCATAAGTGTTACGCTGTGCAACTTTTATTTACCCTGCGCTCTCGGGCAGGGTGACCCAGGGACGGAGCAACGTCCTCAGCATAAAAGCTGCAACTTACGTTAATACGAAAAAGAATGCTCGAAGTTGTATTTTTGGGCACAACTATTCACAAGTATAATCCAGGGTGCAACGAAGTCAAAAGCTACCGCAATACTCCGCCGCTGTAGTGCAACTGGTAGACTGCCACATCCTGGTAGCTGATGGCTTCTATACCCCAAAAGCGTTCCAGGTCGCCATGGATTTCGTTGCTGTAGACGAAACCGCCTTCCTCCCACAGCGTCGGGCCGCGATAAGGATGCTCTTCCGGCGCGTGTTGCAGCGCGGCCTGCAAAAAGGTGTACACCTGTGACATCTCCACGACAGAGCCGATGCGGCGCGGCACATTTTTCAGCCTCCCTCCCGCGTAAACCATCGACCAAACGGGCGATGTATCGTAGTAGACAGTTTCTTGCCCGGCAAAATGTTCATTCCCGAAGTAGATGTCCCGGTATGAAAGTTGCCCATCGCGGTATTCCAGTTGCCGCGAGCCGGGCAGCAATGGCGTCACCGCCGCACCCGCGCCGCCCTGTGCGGCATAGGTACACTGTTTCGCCACAATCAAAAAAGCGACAAAAAGTTCACGATTGACGGGCAGAGAAAGCATCGACATCGGCGTCTCCTTGATCAAAGATTCATTGAAACGTTGGAACGGTCCAACATCGTTTTTGTCTAAAGGATGGGATATTCCCCGTGTTCGCGCACAGTTTCGTAGAGCGCCAAAACGTTCTTCACGGGCGATAACGGCTGGACGTTGTGGATGGTGTTGAAGACGAAACCGCCGCCCGGCGCAAAGATGCGCAGCCTTTCGTGGACCTCACGCCGCACGTCGTCGGGGGTTCCAAAAGGCAGTGTCTTCTGCGTATTGATGCCCCCACCCCAGAACGTGATCCGGTCGCCGAACGCTTGCTTGAGCGCGGCGGGGTCCATGTGCGCTGCCGAGCATTGCACCGGATTCAGGATGTCGAAGCCGGCGTCGATGAAGTCAGGGATGAGCGCGTAGACGGAGCCACAGGAGTGGATGAACGTTTTCCACGGCGTATGCGTGTGAATCCACGTGTTGACGCGGATGTGAAACGGTTGATACAGTGAACGGTACGCCTGCGGCGAGATGAACGGTCCGGTCTGCGCACCGAAATCCGTGCCGGTAACCATCACCACAGCTACGCGGTTGCCGACGACGGCGTAGAGTTTCTCCAGGTTCGCCAGTGCGATCTCGCACTGCCGTTCGAAGATGGCCCACACGTACTCGCGGCGCGCAACTGTGCTGACGTACCACTCTTCGATGTCGCGGATGCCTTTTGGATATTTAAGCTGCGTCGCGGGGACGAGAGCAATGTCGCCAAAAGCCGCGCCGCCGAAGTTGGCGAAGATGGCTTTGTCGGTGTGGATGTAGAGACGGTCGGCCTCGCGCGCGAAGTGAGCCAGGTCGCCGTCGGTGATAGGGGTGAATTCTTCCAGGTTGTCTGCGACGTTGAGGTTGGCCTCGTCGATGGGCGGCTGGCGGACGATGGCATCGAAATACCAGCCGCCGGATGGCATCCGCCCGCTTGGCGGCGCGGACGGGTCACCTTCGGGATACATCAGCAGGTCGCCGCTGGGTTCCGGCGTGGTGTTGAATCTATCAGGCACAAGGACCGGCGTGCCGTCGAACGTCGTCCAGGGTTTCCAGCCCTCGTTCTTGAAGCCGAACATCGTCGTCGGCGCGCCGAGCGGGACGACATCCACACCCAATGCGGCAATCAAGTCAGGCGCGATCTCGCCCAACATCTGGTACGGCTCGATCACTTTCACTGGCGCGCCGGGCGCGTCGAGGCCCAACGCCTGCCGCAGCGCGTAGACGACGCTCACGTGCATCCCGCTCACCGGGCTACCGCCCAAGTCCAGCGGGACGCGATCCGGCTCCTGATGGTTGAGCGCCAGGGTAACACGTTCGCGTGATGTTAGCATGATAACCTCCTGATGCGTGATACGTAATAATGCGCGCCTACAGGGTACGCAGATGCCGAAAACTCAAAACGATTATGACCGTAAAGACACCCCTAAAAATCACCCCACACGTTGTCACATGAGCCAGGCGATTCGCGCGAAAGGCTGGAATGTGGGATGGACAAGCCTACAAGCAGCAACCCGCTGCCAACAAAGAGCAGCACAAACCCTATGGGCGCGGTGTTGCTATCCATTGAACAGCATAGTGTGCGAAGATTTCCGGCAAGGCAGCGACGGCGCGCGCGTCGGCCCATTCTTCGAGAAAACGTCCGCTCATCCAGGTATCGGCTGAAAGCTTCTTCACAACAACAGCCCTTCGATCTCCCACAGATTGAACTCGCGGTGACCATTCTGTTCCGCTTTCGTCCATTTGCCGGAGGCGACGGCGAGGATTTCGTGGAAAATGTCCCGCCCCATCTCCAGCAAGGTTTTTGCGCCGCTGATGACGGCTCCGGCGTTGATGTCCATATCGCCGGGCATCCGCGCGGTGAGTGCGTCGTTGGAGGCGATTTTGATGACGGGCGCAATCGCGTTGCCGAACACCGAGCCGCGCCCGGTGGTGAAGCACACGAGTTGGCAACCTGAGCCGACCAGCCCGGTCACAGACGGCGGATCGTAGCCCGGCGTGTTGAGCATATAAACGCCGCTGTCCGCATAGTCCCACACCCAATCGCCGTAGTCGAGCACGCCCACGACGGGCGCGTTGCCGCTCTTGGCAAGCGCCCCCAGCGATTTGATCGTGATGTTGAGCAGGCCGCCAGCTTTGTTGCCGGGACTGGGATTCTCCGTCAAGCTGTGGCCGCCGCGCGCGGCGGCATAGGCGCGATACCAGTCCAACAATGCGAACACATCGGCAGCGACCTTGCGGTTCACCGCGCGTTGCGCGAAGAGGTGTTCCGCCCCGTAGAACTCTGCTACTTCCGAGATCACGCTGCGCCCGCCGGCCCGCGCCAACAGATCGCTCGCCTGCCCTAGCGCAGGATTCGCCGACAACCCGCTAAAGGCATCGCTGCCGCCACATTCCAGGCCGAGCGCCAGGGCGCCGAGCAGGGCTGGTTGGCGGGCTGTCTGGTTTGCAGCAGCCAACAACTCCGGCAATAGCGCCAATCCGCGCGTGATGACGGCTTGCGAGCCGCCGTCCTGCTGGATGCTGAGGCGCAGCACCGGCTTGCCGTAGCGCGCCGCCAAATCGGCGCCGAAGTAGTCGTCGAACGCCGCCAGATTCGCCTTCTCGCAGCCCAGTTCGATAAGCAGCGCCGCGCCGACGTTGGGATGCCCGATATGTTGCCCCAAAATCCGCAGCGTGTTCTCGTGCGTCCCCCGCTGGCGCGCCCCTGCTTGTGGATATGGACCGCCGCAGCCGCCCGTGTGCGGGATCGCGGTGACGCCGTCCACGTTGGGGTAACGCTCGCGCGTGCAGATGCCTTGCATCTCAGCCCGCAACGCGATTTGCGCGGCCTCATGGCTGGAACACATGCTCGTCGGGACGATGAGCACCCAGTTGCGCACGCCTGCCCGTCCATCGGGGCGGTGGAAACCGTCGAATGTGGGCAGCGCGCCTTCCCATGCGGGCAACTGCGGCGTTTGCAACACAAGGCTGTCGGTATCCACCTGCGGGACGAAGCTTTCCACCGTGTCGTCATTCACCGGATCACCAGGGGCAAGTCCCCTCGAGCGGGCGAATGGCTGCCCGTACTGCCGCACCCACTCGCCGTTTGGCACGGGATAGAGCGCGAAGCGATGTCCAGGCGGAATATCAGCGCGCACGGTCACAGACATTTCTTGCCAAACCACCACGGTACCTGCCGGAATGAAGGCCTTGGCGACGGCGATGTTGTCGCGTTCGGGAGCGACGACGATAGCGAGTTGGGGAAGGTCCATCAAGTGGTGTCTCCTCCGGAGGCGCATATCAGGATTCATGCAGGCAGCGCAGTAAAACCCATCGTGCGAAAGTGCCGGTCAAAGGCGAACACGTCACGTATGCCGTCACGTTGCATCACGGCAAAGCTCACAGCATCGGTGTAACTAAAATCCTGATCGTGATAGAGCCGCAGCACTTCACGGGCGCTCAGTTCGAGTTCATCATCCGACCACACACAATGGATACGCCCGGATTTTTCGATCAAATCCAGAAACGCGATGGCTTTTTCGTGGCTGCTGCTACGGCGAATGTTGATATAGGTCTCGGCGATAACCAGATTGGTGGTGACAAGAGTGGTGTAAGCAGATAACGCGCGCCGAAAAAAATCAGCGGCCTGGGTGTGATACTTGTCCTTCGGATCCAAGATGCCGAGCCAGCCGCCGGTGTCCACGAACAACGTACGCTGGCTAGACATTCCGGGTTTCCTCGACGATGTAGCGGTCATGAGCAACTGACATATCGCCGGGGCTGTGAGTTTGCTCGCCAAGCAACCCAATGAGCTGCATCGCGGGGTCGTCATCTGCCGGGAGCGTTGTACGCGACAGGGCATCGATTCCCATCCGCAACACCTCAGCATACGAAACGTTCAAACGTTCAGCTAAATAGGATAGCTTGGACCGCTGCATCGCGTCCAAGTAGACTTGCACAGGTTTTTTGTCTGAAGCCGTCATTCCTGCCTCCTGCAAGCATCATTTACATTTATGAATGCATCATAATACATTTACGGCTTCCTGTCAAGCGCATATCAGAACGAAAGTCTTTAGATTCTCACTGCCCGTAGACGTGCGTATAGCGGTGATGCAGCTTGGCAACGTCATCCGGCGCAATCTCCTCCGGTTGGCCGATTTGGAGCGCCAACCATACCGTCTTGGCGACGTCCTCGGTCATCACGGCGGCCTTGACGGCGGCGGTCGCGTTCTTACCGATGGTAAAGACGCCGTGGTTCTTCAGCAGCACCGCGCACGACGAGCCGATGCTCTCCACCACGACTTTGCCGATGGCCTCGCTGCCGATCAACGCAAAGTCACCGCACGGAATCGGCCCGCCGAACTCGTCCGCCATCGCCGTCAGAACGACGGGGATCGGCTTGCCCACGGCGGCGAACGCCGTCGCGTATGGCGAGTGCGTGTGGACGATGCCGCCCACGTCGGGCCGCTGGCGGTAGATGTAGAGGTGGCTCGCGGTGTCGGAGGACGGCTTCAGGTCGCCTTCAATGATATTGCCATCGAGGTTGACGATGACCATGTGCTCCGGTTTCAAATCCTCGTAGCGCACGCCGGAGGGCTTGATGACGATGTACCCTGTCTCCGGGTCGCGCGCGCTCACGTTCCCGCCCGTCCACTTCACAAGGTCGTTGGCAGGGAGTTCTTTGTGCAATTTGTAGAGTTCTTCACGTAATGATTGTAGTAGTAGCATCGTTGTCCTCACAGAGTAATAGTTTTTCTTTTTGCTCAAGTAGACGTAGCTGGAGTATAAGAGGAATTTCAAGACTACCTTGTGAAACATCAGAATTGTTCATGAGCTGCGCAGGGGTCTCTTCTTTAAGTCGCTCGATTGCTATATTGTAATATTTCTCCTGGTTATCAACTAAAACACAATCACGCCCTAGAGATAACGCAGCGATACCGGTTGTCCCACTTCCCGCGAAAGGATCTAAAACCAAACCGCGCTCTGGACAGAGCAACTTTATAAAAAATTCAGGCAACGATGCCGGATAAACAGCTGGATGTGTTTTATTTTTGCCCACCACAGCGTAAGTCAATACATTGCTCGGCAAAACTTTATCTTTACCTACCCAACGCGAGAGGTCACGGCCAAAGCCACTTTCATTGACCGAATTATGCCGACTTAAGTCACCTTCACTCAAGTTGCTCAAACGTGATTCAGCCCAATCGCCAATCGGTCTTTTAACACCCTCGTGATCAAAAAACGGTTTTTTCTGTTTCGCCAAATGGAAGCAGTATTCCCATCCATCACTCAAGCGTGTGGGCCAATAACCAGGCATAGGGTTGGGTTTGTGCCAGATATAATCATCTATCGCTAACCATCCCTTTTCACACAGCGCCTCTATCGTATGCCACACATACCGATGACGAACACCATCCACTACCTTGTCTTTGATATTGACGACGAAACTACCGGTTGGCTTCAACACATCCCAGAAGATTTGATGGAAGGTCAGAAACCAATCGGCAAACGCATCGGGGTGTACACCGCCATAATGCCTGCGCCGCGCATCTGCGTAGGGCAGCGAGGTAACAATGAGATCAACTTTACCCTGAAATGGTTTGAGTTCTTCTCGGCTGTCACTCAAAATGACAGTACAGCGGGCATTATGTTGACTTCCATTGCTGGATTTTGCTAAAACGGTCTGTTGCACAATAATACCTTTCTAACGGTATTTGAATTTGTGTAGCGAGTTCTTCTGATTCTTGCAAACTCAGCAACACATCCAATACCAACCGCATTATTTCTTCGTAAGAATAGTTTGCAAAGAAAGGCCACAGGAAGTCAGATAACCATACTTCTGTATTGTTCGAGTAAGTTTGACCTGTTTTCTGTTCGATCTTGATATGTCGTTGTCCACGATCCATAACAATTCCAAAAATACAACAATACGGGCCAACACGATTACGATCGTTCATTGCGACAGATTCCAATGCCCGGATTGCTTTGGGCCAATCTTGTCCACCCAATGTATTCCGTCTGTTTTTGGTGGATAAGCTTGTGGCATAGGCGCTGCTGACATAACATCTCCCTGATTTTAGTCTGAGTAACGTTATTGTACTCAAAGTACACTGGATGTAAACCATAACGGGAGACGCGCGCAAGGCGCATCTCCCGTTGTCGTTTCCCCTACAAACAAACCACGAATCTACACGAATCTTCACGGATCTAGCTCCGATTCGTGAAGATTCCTGGTTGAATAGTCTACCCCTTGTGGTAATAAACGTCCCAGCCCAGATACTTGCTCAGCGCCTCATTGACCGCGTCCGCCGTCCGCGACATGTTGACGGCGACGTGGTGCTCGAAGCCGTTCTCGCAGATGTAGTGCAGCAGGCCTTGCAGGTTGGGGATTTCGAAGACGCCGTAGCCGCCGAAGGTCTTGAGCGGGTCTTTGGTGAGCGTGCCCTCGCCCAGGTAGACCTGAATCTTGCCTTCCCAATCGTTGGTGGCGACGCGGGTGTAGGTGAACGGCGCAGCCTTGACGCGCCCCACCACCGTGCCGAAGGTGTTGTCTTTGCCCACCGTACCGGCGATGATCTCCTGGTAGTCCATATCCGGCGTTTCCTCGAAGAAATCCTTGGGCAGGTTGGAGCAGTGGAAAAGCACGCCCTTGTTGGGATCGTCGCCATAGTTGTTGTTCCAGTCGGCCAACGCGCTCGGCCTGCCGGAGGCGAACGCCATCGCCATCATGCCGACCACGCCGGTGATATCGGTCTCGCACGCGGAGGGCATCAGGTTGTTGCTCATCATGCTCATCAACGTGCAGGGGACGACGCCGTAGTACTCCTCCATCGCCGTCCAGCACTGCACCGCGCTGGCGATGAGGCCCTCGTCCGCCATCCACCGATCGATGACCGCGCCGAACTTTGCCATCTTGACCAACGCCTCGTTGGGGACGCCCTTGATCTTGAGGTACGCTTTCAAAGCGTCCAGTTTGGCGACCAAAGCGGGATCGTTATCCTGAAGACGTCCAATGCGTCCGAAGACCTCGGAGAGATCGATCGTATCCACGCTGATGCCCGCGCGCTCCAGAAGCTTCTCGCTGAAGCGGACGGTGTTGAAGGCCGCCGGGCGCGCGCCGATCATGCCGACCCGCGCGTGCTTCAGCCCTCTGACGACACGGCAGGTGGCGACAAAATTACGCAAGTCCTGGCGGAAACTTTCGCTTTCCAGGTCAACCGTGTGCAGCGTGGTGAGCGTGTACTTGATCCCCATCTGCTTGAGGTTGTTGCAGGACGACATCTTGCCGCAGAACGAGTCGCGGCGGTGGGTGATGCTCATGAAGTTCACGTCATCGGGCGTGGCCTGGATAAGCACCGGCACGTCCAACTCGGCCCAGCGCAACGCATTAGCGATCGGGCCTTCCTCGCCGAAGTTGGGCAGCGTGAGGACGACGCCGATGATGTCATCGCGGTTGGCGCGGAACAAATCGGCGCACTTGCGGGCGGCCTCATTCGTCTCCAACGAACCGTAAGGGGAATCCTCCGGAGAGAGAAGGATCGGCTTGATGCCTTCTTCTTCGAAGACTCTCAAGATCTTCGCGCGTCCTTCTTCGCAGAGGTGCGTGGGGAAGAATCCCCGGTTGCCGATAATGATACCTAACGTGGGCTGTTTCATACTATCTACCTCGCTTTCAAATAGAATTTTTGGATAAACTACAAAGTTGATAGATACTGATAGGGTCAGTTAAACATACAACAGGGCGCACTTTGTCGCCTGACAAATCGTCTTGTATATGTCGTTGTTCATCGATGATCCCTGTCATCTCTATAGCTGTCATCACGTTTTCCATTATACATCCCCATGCATCGAAACACTAATCTCTTTGGCTGCTGTGGCTTATGGAACAGCATATATCATAGATATACAGTGTCAATGTAGATTCGTCAAGTGAGCGCAACCCCTACCACGTCACCGGGCTGCGCAGCCGCTGCGCGATGACGGCGTAGTGCGGATCGTCCGGGCCAACGTAGCCGTGGCGCAGCAAAAAATCGATGATGACCAGGTTGTTGTTCATCTTGAAGTCTTCGGTAGTCGTCATCACCTCGATCACCTGCTCGATGGGCCACAGGTAGAACTCCGCCACTTCACCGTCGGTATTTTGCGGGACAAAAGTCTCCGGCAATTCTAGATCATAGATGAAGACCAGGTCACGGTGACGACGACCGTTCATGTCAATCATATAGCTGATGAGACTCACCGGACGCGCAGTTTGCGCCAGTTCCGGCGGGACGTTCGCCTCTTCGTGACACTCCTTGATGACCACATCCCACGCGCTCAACCCGGCTGGGATGCCGCCCGCGACGAGGTGATCGAGCTTGCCTGGATGCTCCGGCTTGTTCAACGCCCTTCGGGCGATCCAGAGATGCAGATGCCCGTTCTTGCGGACGACGCCGTTGAGGTGCGCGCCATAACGCAGGATGCCGAAGGTCGGGGCGGCGGCGCGTTCGAGCGCCATCAACGGCGGGGCGTCGAACCCGGTTGAAACACGATACAACTCATCGCGCCAGGCGGGGAACAAGCCCGCGGCGCGCCATCCGGCGAGCACGCCGGCGACGGCCTCCGTCCGCGCCGCGGGCGTGTCCAGGTGCGGATCGAGGGTCACGCGCGCGTCGTCAATGCGAAAGACGCCGGGATGCGCCTGCAACAGCGGCAACCGCTGACGATGCACCGCGCCGACGACGGTATCTTCGATGATGAAGTCGAGGTAGCTGTGCGGATCGAAAATATTGTGCGCGTCGATCCAGCGGAGGAAGGTGGCAGTGTTCATAATCTACAATTTTACAAAATGGCCTTCTACATCGGTCAGAAACTCGGCAAAAGTTACCGGAGGACAAGAAATATGCCGATTGACTGAATCAAAGGGATGCTTGTGCCACCCCATTTTTGCATTGTCGGCTCCATACACACGCTGCCCAGCCCGGATCAAAGCAAAAGACGTTTTGTCGGTCACACAGTTGTAGAAAGCTTCAATGAACAGCTCACCTTCCGTTAAGTATACGCGCACTTTGAGGAGGTCGGCGTCTACCAGCACTTCTTCTACATAGCTGACGATTGGCGAAGTGTAACAAGCCTGCTGCACTTCAACAAGCCGCTGTAGAGGCGATATGCTTATGGTAGCCATGCCAGGCTTTCTTCCAAGCGCGCACGGCGCGTGATCAGGCCCTCCCACTCCAGGTAATCTTGTTCAGCTTCGTAGGTATAGTCTTTTTCTGTTTCTTGCGTTTCCCAGCGCTGGCGGTAGGCGGCAAAAGGCATCCCGTATTTCTTCTCGTATATTTGCAGGGCGGCCTCGATTTCGGCCAATTTGTAATGCGCGTAATCGCGCATGATCAAAGCCAGCGCCGCATCTGCCCGCGCCGCTCCGGTTAAAGTGGTAAGCAATTGAGAGGTCTTTTTCGGTAGAGTCATCGCTATAGTTGTCATCGTGCATACACCCCTTGTTACCTATATCATACCACAACCTATAACTCTGAGGGCCAGAGCCATCCGCATTTGGCGCTCGAAGCACCCTTGTGAAAACGGAACCTTGATAACGAACTCGAGATCGTATGCGGATTGAAGGTATTGTGCGCGTCGAGCCAGTAGGGAAGGGACGGTAGCGACCTGATAGAGCATTCGTAACTATTCAGCCTTGAGGTGGGACGCACTTAGGGTCCGTAAAAGTATAACTTCCCGAATACGGGTATAA
>MTKY01051655.1_pt1 | contig 20464 bp, 16 predicted proteins | sample 1042731 | NCBI WGS metagenome assembly MTKY01 (sample SAMN06212206, study PRJNA360538) | anaerobic digester metagenome | biome: Wastewater treatment plant; material: sludge; isolation source: anaerobic digester fed with sludge from wastewater treatment plant | place: Denmark: WWTP Soeholt ... | reverse complement strand
AATCGTCCTCAGGCAGGTTGTGCAGAGCGAACAGCACATCCTTCCACTGCGCCACGCGGGGCAAAATGTAGTTGCCGGCCCAGAAGTTGGGGCGGTGGGCGCCATCTTCGCTGATGACCGGGGGGTGGTTGACGAAGACGACAGCGTCCGGGCCAAGGGTTGCCTGCCATAAGTGTTGCTGATAGCCTTTTTCGCCGGGCCGGTAATCCTGGACTGAGGCCAGCATATAGTCAGGCGTTTTGTACGTAACTTTGTTGATTGCATTGCCAGCCGCGTCGATGACGTGCTGTTCTCGATTCCACATTTCCTCGCGTTGGTCTGTAGCGATGTCCGCCAGCATCAACGGGAATTCGTACTCCGAGCATGCCATCGCCACCAGGCCGCGCAAATGCTGGTTGTAGACCCCTTGTCCCCACATCAACCGGCAAATACCCGAAGTAGCCTCCAGTTGTCCCGACTTGATGTGTGGGGCATACGTTCGCCCGTGGGTTGAGCCAAAGACGCCTTTATAGGAATTGACGCCCAGCGTGAAAAATATCTTGTCCATCACCAACGCGCTTAATTCTACGATCTCATCGGTTTCGGCGAGATCGACCAGGTGCGACAGCGCGAGCAAGTCTTCCTCGAAATAGCAGTTGGAATCCCACTCCCAGAAGCCGGTGGTCCCGCGCGTCTTGAGCCATGCCAGGGCCAGACGCTCGCCCTTCTCCCGATGCCATTGCCCGGTCTGCCCGGCGTTGGTGAAGACTGCGTCGGGATAGAGCTGCCCGGCCAGGATTTCGCAGGTGTGGAAGAGAATACTGTGGTTCTCGGTCGTGTAGCACATCGCGTCGGCGCCAGGTTCATCGTGCCAGTACTTGAAGTTGAGCGCGCAATCCTTGAGCGCCGCTTTTAGTGCATCGGGGAACGGCTCCGCGTCCATGTAACGGTACATCACGCCGAGCAACCCCACCAGATAGAAGTCGCTGCAATCCCCGCGCGCGTTGATGGAGGCGATGGCCTTGTGGATCACGTCGAGGTTGATAGCCTCCCACTGGCCTAGCTCGAACTTGGCAATTTCAGCATAGAGGTCGTTTTCTTGCGTGGCGGCATACGCCAGGACCTCGCGGTTGCGTTCCTGATACGTACCGTAGGGTGTCTCGGCATACTCGTGATCCAGGATGTAGAAGGGCATTTCCCACTGATAACGCACGTTCCACTCATAGTATTCCTGCGGTACGGCGCGTAGCACCACGCGGTACGGGCCTTGCCAGATGCGGAACCCGTGGCCGATGTCAGCGACTTCACCCGGCTTCGCCTCAATTTCACCGCTGACGTAGATACGCTCACCCTTTCCTTGAATACTGTAATGGTAGTTGAAGTTTGTGTCGAGGTCGTCGGCCCAGTGCAGATTCACGACCTGGCCCCGGTAGTTAGCGACCTCCTCGATAGACGCTTGCTCGAAGACGTTCTCCAACATTACGTGGCGGATGGTGCGCGTCGTCGCCGAAGGTACTTTCACTTCGACATCATCCGGGTCGATGCCGGTCACGCGCAGCGCCATCACGTAAGGACATTCGCGCGCGGCCACTTCCTCGAAGCGGACCAGGATTTCGTTGCCCACGCCTTCGTCGTCCGTCTCGCGCAATCTCGCGGTAAAGGACGCGCTCGCCGGCTGCTGATGGTGGAAATGTTCGTGGCGGTGCACGTGCTCTCCATTGACCCACACATCTGCCGGGCCATTCGTGGTGATGATGAAAGTGACCTCCTGGTCTTCCCACACGTAAAGTTGGGTGTAGGCCCAGGTGCGCAGGTAGTGCCAGGTGTGATGAAACGTGGAGTGATCGACGAAATGATCGTCGAGGCAACGGACGTACCGCCAGGTCAAGGTGATGTCATCAATAGCGAATGAAGCTCGATCAATCGGAGTCTGTTGGATAAGATTTTTCGGCGTGTAGTACTGCTGTGCGATTTGGAGCTTGCGCTCCGGTTCCCCGCCTGTGTAGCGGTCAGGGTCGGGAATGGCTATCGCCTGTGGGCCAGCGACCAGCCAGTTGTGGATGTAACCATCACGCAATTCATACTCAAGATAAGAAGATGTCATTGAAGTGCAAAGCCTCCTCGCAAATAGTCATCAGTCTAGTCGTCAAGCAGTCATTGGTTGAGTTGTAAACGGAGTGTGAGTACCCCGATTCTCCGCCCACGCGGTTTGGAAGCGCTTCCAAAGCCTAGTATAACACAGATAGCAAGGGTTTGTCAAGAGGAATCCGTCTGTGCTTACTTTTGTGGTCTCGGCTTACAAATTCCCTTACCCGAGCGCAGCCCTGAACTTGGTCGTGACATCCTTGATGGACGGACCGAGTATCTGGATCTCCTCAAGGCGATTCGTGCCCAATCCCAAATCGTGCGCGAGTTGGATGTGATTGAGGCCGCGGATGAACGGCGTGCTCCCCGCCGCCGCCGTGGGATCGAAGCCCATCGCCGCCGTCGCCACCGCATCCGTCGCCACCACATCCTTGCCGGCGAACAGCACACCCGGTTCGAGCGGCTTCACACCCTCAATCCAGGGACCTTCCCCGGATTCGGTGGTTTTGATGCCGTCCACCAGGCCCAAGTGCAGCGGGCGCGCGCGGTTCAGATCGGTGATGATCTGCGGGACGCGTTGTCCGGCGGTCTCGTCGTTTGGTCCGTGGAAGCCGGAGCGATACGTATCCTGCGCACCGGCCCGATAAAACTGGAGGGGCGCCAGGCCGAACAGGTTCTTCATCGTGTGGGTGACGCCCGCGATCCAGTGACACTTCATCTTGGAAACGGACATAAACGTGTCGATCTCTTCCAGGAGGTGGTTGAAGGTGAACTCGTTGTAGAGTTTGCCGCCGTCGGGGACAGGTGTTTTGGCGAAATCGGGATAGGGGGCTTTGGCGTTCAGGTCGATCAACGTCGCGCCGAGTTCCTTCGCCACGGCATCGTAGCCCCAGACCGTGTAGGACTCCCACTCATAGACCGCCTCCACGATGTACAGCTCCTTGGCGCCGGCGTCGAGCACGAGCTTGCCCAACGCCCTGACCACCTCCGGATGCGTGACGAAGGTTTCTGTGCCAGGAAGTCCGCGCGTCTTGCCTTCCCAATACGCGCCGCCGGTCAGGTTGGTCTTGATCGCCACGCGCGCGCCGGGCCGGACAATGTCACCCAATCCGCCCAGGCTGTCGAGCATATCGCGGATTTTGTTGTACAACACTTTGGAATCGTAAGTCTTCGCCTGGGCGATGGCAACCTGCGCCTTGTGTGCACCGGTTACCGCCACAGGCGCAGCCCCAGTCGGCGGCGTGGTCGGCTGAAGCTGCGGCGCACAGCCGACGAGCAGCGCGCCCGCAGTGACGCCCGCAACTCGTAAGAACTCACGGCGCGTCAGGGTTTGGCGAGTGTTTTGGTTTTGGACTGTATGGTGATTCATCGTATTACCTCTTTTTCGAAAATAAACCACGGAATACACGAAACACACGGAAGTTCTTATTTTTGTGCTGCATGGTGTGCGCCGGCGGCTCTTCTACAAATGGTCAACCCTGGCTTCTTACCTCAGGAATCAAGGCCTTGAGCAGCCCCTCGTGCCACCGGCCCGCCGCGCGGTCGTAGACGCCGAAGCCTGAACCGAATTCCCAGTACGCCCAGGACATCCCGCGCGCTTCGGCCTCTTCGCGCACGAAGGTCGTCCAGGCGATGCGCGACTGCATATCGGCCTGCTCGAACGCGCCAAACTCACCCAACCACAGCGCGCAGCCCCGCTGTTCAGCCGCTCTGACAGCCCGATCGAACGCATCGCGGATGGGTTTTGGCCCGGCAGGATTGGTCTCATAGGGATAGGTGTTGTACTGCCTGAACCACGAGAACACCCAACTCACTTTCTCCGCTTCCGGGTCCATCACCACGGGCGTCGCCGGCGGACCGGGCCACGTCACACCGAGCGTTTGGTAGCCGGCGCCCGCCCAGGTTGCGCCTTGATGCGTAAACAACATCGGCTCGTAAGAGTGAAAGGTGCAGACGTAGTTTTCTTCGCCTTCGGGCAGACGTAGGCTCTGCAACCCGTGGTAGCCCCCCCACTCCGCCCCGGTGACGACGATCGTGTGCCGGTTGTCGATGCGACGAATCGCCAGAATCGTATCGCCGAGGATGCGCATCCACTTATCCTGCGTGAGGTTGCCGTGTGGTTCGTTGAGCGGTTCGAAGTAGACGTTATCGGGCTTATCCTTGTAGCGCGACACAATTTGCTCCCAGATAGCGATGAAGCGCTCTGTGTGGGCCGAAGGGGCCTCGAATATCTCCTCATAGTGGTGCATATTGATGACGACGTTCAGCCCGTTTGCCAGTCCGTTCTCGATGACCCAATCGACCCGCTGGAAGAAGTCCTCGTCCACGGTGTAGGGTGGCGTCTCCAGGGCGTGTGTCGACCAGCGGATGGGCACGCGGATCGTGTCGAAACCTGCTTCGGCGATGAGCCGGAAGTACTCTTTCTGCAACACCATCCCCCACTCACCTTCTTTGGGCGCTTCGAGCGCGTTGCCGAGGTTGACGCCGCGTCCCAGCCGCTGTCCCTGCGCAATACGGTCAAGCGGGGCGGCAGGCGGCGCAAGCGTCGGTTGCGGCGTCGGAGTCGGGGAAGGGATCGCCGTGGGAGTGGCGGCTGGTCGCGTCGCCGGAGGTTGTGTGTCGTCCACTGCTGGCGAGGTTGCCGGAGGCTGTGTCTCGGCGCCATCCGGCGTTGCGGCAGGACGGCAAGCCGTCAAAAACAACGTGAGTGCGAGCAATCCAAGACACAGAAACATCGCCCGTTTTTTCATAGTTACCTCAGCGCATCGACCACAGCCTGTAACCCTGCGCGCAACCCGGTCTGGGCTTTCCAGCCCAACACGCGCCGGGCTTTCGCGCAATCGAAGTACGACAGGTAGATGTCGCCGGGCCGCATCGGCGCCTTGACGACCGGCGCGGCGAAACCAATGATGTCACACAACTGCCGGTACAGCTCGTTGACCGACGTTCCGCCACCGCTGGCGATGCAGAAGATGTCGTTGTCCCCCGCGGAAAGCGCCAGCGCGTTCGCCGCCGCCACATCCCCCACATAGACATAGTCCTTCTGTTGCTCGCCGTCCCAGTCGATGCGCACGTCCATTTTCTTGAGAATGCGGTTGGCGAAAATGGCGATCACACCCGCCTCGCCGTTAGGATCCTGGCGCGGCCCGAAGACGTTGCCGTAACGAAAAATCGTGTAACCCAGGCCCTTCGTCTGCTGGTAATAGCGCAGATAGTGCTCGGTGACCATTTTCGTGATGCCGTAGGGCGATAGCGGCCATTGCGGCGTTTTCTCGTCAATCGGCAGATGCTCCGCCGTCCCATAACTGGCGCCGCTGCCCGCGAAAATGACCTTGCGCACGCCCGCGTCCACACACGCCTCGAGCAGGTTGATCAAGCCCACCACGTTGACGTCCGCATCCAGCTTTGGCTTGTCGGTGGAAATCTTCACCGAATGCTGCGCGGCGTGGTGGTTGAGCACCTCCGGCTTCTCACGGCGGATCAGGTCTGCCGCCTCAGTGCTGCGGATGTCCAGTTGGTAGAAGCGCGCCTGGGGATTGACATTCTTCATACGCCCCCCGCCTTCCTCCCACAAGCTGTCGATGATAATCACCTCGTGCCCCGCCGCGACGTAAGCATCCACGACGTGCGATCCGATAAACCCTGCACCACCTGTTACGACGATTTTCATAGTCACCTCGCTGGGAAATTAGGAATGAATTATGAGTGAAGAGTGAAGAGTGAAGAGTGAAGAGCTAGGTCATATTGCCTTTCTCGCCACTCGCTACTCGCTACTCGCTGCTCGCCACTCGCTACTCGCCACTCGCTACTCGCCACTCGCCACTCGCAACTAATACGATCATATCGGTTTTGTGGCTTTTGTCCAGTGGGATGAGAACATGACTCTCTGCCGGATTTGTGCCGCCAGCAGTTTGCATTGGCGGAAGGGTGAAGTATGATATAGGCAAATCCGCTTTGTAGCTCATTTTTAGGAGAAATACGATGCAAAACAACACCGACGCTTTTTCGCAGAATCAACGCTTGGGCCGGGGCGTCAACATCATCGGCTACGACCCTTTGTGGCGGTCGCGGGCAGAGGCCCGGATGCAGGCCAAGCACTTCAGGCTGATCAAGGAGGCCGGTTTCGACCATGTGCGTATCAACCTGCACCCGTTCGAATTCATGAGTGATGCGCCCGATTACGCGATCAACCCGGCATGGCTGGAAACGCTCGATTGGGCGGTGGCGCAAACGCTGGACAACGACTTGATTGCCATCCTGGATATGCACGAGTTCACCGCGATGGCGCGGGACTTCGCGGGCTTGAAGGCCAAATATCTGGCGGTGTGGGAGCAGTTGGCCCCACGCTACCAAAACACCCCAGACACGGTGTTTTTCGAGCTGTTGAACGAGCCGAACGGTGCGTTGACGGTGGCGTTGTGGAATGAGTTCCTCATCGAGCCGTACAACATCGTCCGCCGCACCAATCCCGCCCGCACGCTCATCATCGGCCCGGCGTTCTGGAACGGGATAGACTACATCGAAGACCTGGTGTTGCCGGAGGCGGATCGCAACATTATCGTCACCGTCCATTACTACCATCCGATGCCGTTCACGCACCAGGGCGCGCCCTGGTCGGAATTCCGCGATCTCAGCAACGTGACGTGGGACGGTACGCCGGAAGAAGAGCAGGCCATCGCGCGCGACCTGGGTACCGTGCAGGCGTGGGCGGAACGGCAGCAGCGGCCCATCTACCTCGGTGAGTTCGGCGCGTATGAAAAGGCGGATATGGCCTCCCGCGCGCGCTACACCGCCGCGCTGGCCCGTCACGCGGAGTCCCTTGGATGGAGTTGGAGCTACTGGCAATTCGATTCGGACTTTGTCGTCTATGACATCGATCAGGATCGGTGGGTTGCGCCGCTCTTGAACGCCTTGATTCCATAATGTCTGAGAATCCGGCTTTTGTGACCATCGAAGGCAGACGCATCATCGGTATCGATGGGCGACCGCTGCTGCTGAAAGGGATCGGCATCGGCAACTGGCTGCTGCCCGAAGGCTATATGTGGGGCTTCCGGCGGGCCAACTCGCCGAGGCTGATCAACGAAGTGATCTGCCAACTCATCGGCGAGGAAGCGGCGCGCGCGTTCTGGCGGACGTGGTACGCGCAGTTCATCACCCACGAAGACGTCCGCTTCCTCAAACAGGCGGGATTCAACCACGTGCGCGTGCCCTTCAACTGGCGCTTGTTCGTGACCGAGGACGAGCCGCGCCGTTTGACTGGCGTAGGCTTCGAGTGCCTGGATCGCCTGGTGGCGTGGTGCAAGGCCGAAGGGCTGTACGTTATCCTGGATATGCACGGCGCGCCCGGCGGGCAGACCGGCGACAACATCGACGATAGTTGGGGCTATCCCTTCCTCTACGAGTGTGCGGAGAGCCAGGCGTTGACGGTTGCGCTGTGGGCGTCATTGGCCGAACGCTATGGCGACGAGCCTACCATCATCGGCTACGATCTGCTCAACGAACCGATTGCCGGGTACTTCGATCGCGACTTCTTCAATCCCAAGCTGGAACCGCTCTACAAACGCATCGTCGCCGCCATCCGCGCCCACGATCCCCACCACATCATCTTTCTCGGCGGCGCGCGATGGAACACCGACTTCAGCGTGTTCGGCCCGCCGTTCGACGACAAGCTGGCTTATACGTTCCACCGCTACTGGGATCCCGTTCTCTCCACGCTCATCGACCCCTACCTCGAATTCAGCGAGCAGTACAACGTCCCCTTGTGGATGGGCGAATCGGGCGAGAACACCTACGAGTGGATCGCAGCGTTCCGCGAACTGCTGGAAGCGCACGACGTCGGGTGGTGCTTCTGGACGTACAAACGCCTGGATACGGAGCGCAGCGTCGTCTCCATCGAAAAGACGCCAGAGTGGGATCGAATCGTGGCGTTTGCCGAACATCCGCGCGCGACGTTCGAAGAGATCCGCGAACAACGACCGTCACGCGACGTGGTGGATCACGCGCTACGCGATTACCTCGACCGCATCCGGTTTGAGGCCTGCCGGATCAATCCGGGTTATCTGGCGGCATTGGGATTGTAGGGCGAATTTCCAATTCGCCCTACAAAACAGACTTTCAGGGCAGATAATCCTCGCGCAGCGGCGAGAACACCTCGACCGCCACCGCATCCTCAAGGATTTCGGCGCGATGCTCGACATTGCCGGGCACGCACCAACTGTCGCCCGGTTCGGCATCGAACACCTCACCGCCGATGAAAAACCGTATCCGGCCTGAGATCAAGTACCCCGTCTGCTCCTGCGGATGGGCGTGCAGCGGCAGTTGACTGCCCTTTGCCAGGTAAAATTCCGCGGTCAGCGTCTTGTCCCCGTGGACCAGAGTTTTCCGCCGGATGCCTGGAAGAGCCTGGATATAGCCTTCGTGATTGCACTTGTAAGACATCGGCGGCTTTTGCTCCTTCTCAGTCTTTTCTACTGCGCGCGCTTTGCGCGGCGCCAATCGCAACGCCAAGGCAGAGTCCTATGGCCACACCGATGGCGATGTTATCAAGAGCTACCCCTAAACCGGCGCCAATAGCTACACCGATTGCAACCCACATACTTGGCTGTTTGTTTGACTTTCCCTCAGGTACATTGTTCTCTGTCATCTTTCCTCTCCTTTCAAATCGTAATCTGCGGCACACAAATGCCATTTATCAAGAATTCAAAACGCTATCCAGAAAATCCAGCACCTTCGCCACGTTCTCCGGCGCGCCGAAGGCGGGATCGCCGTGCCGTGCGCCAGGGATGAGGTCGAGCGTGACGTGATCGTCGCCCAGAATCGCGCGCGCTGTGGCGACAAAGGTTGCCGACTGCTGGTAGGGGACGGTGTCATCGAGCAGGCCGTGCTGGATGAGCATCGGCGGCGCGCCGGGCCGGATGTACGTCTCAGGATTGGCGGCGCGCACCAGGTCGGGGACGGTGGTGGTCTTGCGGCCCAGGAGCAAAGATTCGGGTGAATCCGCGGCGCTGTGATCCTCCACGTCGCCCGGGATGAGTCCCGATTCCGCCAACTGCGCGTCCATCAACAGGAAATTCGTCGGCGGGAACCAGGCCACCACCGCCTGAACGTCGCTCGGTTGCTCTGGATTGCCCAGGCTCAGATCGTCCAATTCCGGGACGCCCACCGAGACGCCGGCCATCAACGCCTGGTAGCCGCCCGCCGCCCCACCCCACACGGCGATCCTGCCGGGATCGAACATATAAGCGGCGGCGTTGGCGCGAACCCAGCGAATCGCGGCCTTCACGTCGTGCACGAGCACCGGGAACTTCGCCTCGCCGCTCATGCGGTAGTTGACGCCAACCACGGCATAGCCCCGCTCCAGCGCCTCGAGCATCGGCGTGATCTGCACGTCGCGCTTGTCGCCGCCCATAAACGCTCCACCGTGAATCGACACGATGACGGGGAACGGCCCGTCGCCTTCCGCCGGCCAGTAGATATCGAGTTTTTGCGCGGGGGAGACAGAGGCGTAGGGCAGATCGAACAGCTTGCGCCGGATGTGCGCGGTGTGCGCTTCAGGGATGATGAAGGGGACGAGATTAGCAGATTCGGTCATTTCTTCCTCCACCCAACAACGCCGCCTCGACCTCCGCCCACGCTTCCCGCGCACGTTGCGCGGCCTGCTCCCGCAACCGGGCGACCTCGGCGCGGCCGGCTACGACCTGGCGCACAATGGCGCGTTGGATATCGGTTGGGGATAGGCTCACCTGAACCGGCCGATTATCACCACGATCATACCAAGAGCACCCCACGGAAGCCGGCCTACACCAATGGGGCTGTGTACATCGAAGTGCGGCTGCAATGTGGGGAGTGGAGCTACAGCTATGCCCATCGGCTGTACTTGCGGGAGAAGACGGTGCGGCGGCTGAATCGCCAGCGTCCCAAAGCGCAGCGCCTGCGCTTTCGCAGTAAGTATAGCTTGGCCCGCGAAATGTTGGCGGCCTTGCAAGCCCAGTTATCACGGCAGTATCACGTGTATGTGTTGTTCGATAGCTGGTATGCCTCGAACAAGTTGCTCAAGTTTTGTCGGCGTCAGGGCTGGCACGTCATTTGCGCGCTCAAGTCCAATCGCTTGCTGGAGGGGAAATCGCTGACTCAATGGAACCGCGATCTCAAGCACCGGTGGTACCGTCGTGTGACAGTACCCACTACAGGCGGTCGGCAGCGCGAGTATCTGGTCCGCACTGTGCAGGGCCATCTCAAGCAGTTTCCCGACGCCGTCTGTGTTCTCATTAGTAAGCGGCACCCTAGGGACCAACGCCCTAAGTATTTCTTGTGTACGGATTTGACTCTGACCGCACAAGCTATACTGCGTACTTACCAGAAACGCTGGCCCATCGAGGTAGACAACTGGTACCTGAAGCAAGCCTTAGGCTTAGCCGATTTTCGTGTGCAGTCCTACGAAGCGGTGCAGAAGTGGTTCGCGATTGTTTATCTGGCCTTGACCTACCTACAATGGCGGCTGCTCCACGCCGATGAGATCCCGCCAGGCGCAACCCTGGCCGATGTCATCCGCCGCCATCGTCATGAGCATGCCTGTCAATTACTCACTGCCGCATGTGAGCTAGCCGCTAAACTCGGTCAAGTTCAGCCGGTACTGCAACGCTTTCTGGTGCAGCCGCCGGATAGCACTTAACGACACGCGAAGCATTATGCAGTAGCGCTTCTCCACCGCCTGAAACCTGGTGAGGCTTCAGGCTCTGGCGGCGTGCGCCGAAGGTGACATCGGATGAGGTTTGTTAAGGTTCTGTAGCGCTATCAAGCGCCGATTTCGCCAAACTCAAGAATGTGATAGCAGAACTGGCAGAGGATGACCGGGGCGCAAGTGGGGCAACGTTTGACCTTCCGCAACTCGCGAAGGCCTTGGAACTGGCGCGCAGCGGCGCTTTCGATGTGCTGATAGCGCGTGAACTTGATGGCTCTCCCGTGATCTCGCCAAGCAACTGATTGTTGAGCAAGAACTGCGGCGCAGCGGGGTTGTAATTGAGTATGCGCTGTATGATTTTCCAGGCCAAACGCCAAGAGCTTCAAACCGTCGATGAACTGATAGAGAAGCACAAAAAAGAACTGATGCGCTTGCTTGACCTATACCTGAGCGGCGACTTTCCCCAAGAGCTTTTGACAGAGAAAAAGACGGCGCTGGAAGTGACCCTAAGTAGCTTGGAAGATCGACGCGCCGACCTGCAAGCGCAACTTACAGAGCAAGAACTAAGTACGCAGCAAATTGAGAACATTATGCGGTTACGACTCGAAGTGCAAAAAGGTATCTTGGCGGCGCAAGATAACTTCAAGCTAAGGCGTGAACTGATAGAGCTTTTAGATGTGCGGGGCGAGTTGTGCAAAGAAGGTGACAAACGCTGGATAAACGCCAGTTGTATTGTGGACAGTGCGGTTATAAGTTATGATAAGTCGAATTGGATCGCCTCGCCGATGAAGCCGTCGCCGCTCTCGATCACCCGGCCCAGGGCGCTGATTACGCCGGTGGTCAACGTCTGTTCCAGGCCGAAAGGGTTGCCAATCGCCAACACGAACTGCCCCACATCCAGCGCGCTCGAGTCGGCCAGGGGAACTGGGGCAGGTAGAGCATCGCCCGCATCGACGCGAATGACGGCCAGGTCGTTCTTCGAGTCCGTACCGACAATCTCTGCCACATAGACCTGCCCTGTGCTAAACGTCACCAGCAGCTCTTGTGCGTTTTCGATGACGTGGTAGTTGGTGATGATATGACCCTCGGTATCGTAGACAAAGCCGGAGCCGCTGCCCTCCTGCGGAACAACCTGCCCGAAAATGCTGTAGGCGTAGCTGTGGTTGGTGATGTTGACCACGGACGGGCTGGCCGCCTTGTACACGGCGATGATGCGCGATTGGAAAGCCTGTAAGGCCACGCTCTCGTCGATCGCGTTGCCAGGTATGGGGGTAATCATCGGCCGCAGCGGCGTGGGAGTCCATGTGGGCACTGGCGTCGCGGCCGGCGTGGGAGACAACGTCGCCAGGTCGATCAACACACAACCCAGTCCGAATATCAACACGGTGGCAACAACTGATAGCTTCCAAAGTCTGCGATTGCTCACGCTCATTATGTTCTCTCCTACCGTTAATTGTACCTTACTTTGCCACATTAGCACTCCGGGTAAGGTTGCCATCCCGCTTTACATACGCGTCCTGGAGTACGCAAGTTTCAACACAACAGCCCCCGACAGGCGCTGCCCGGCGGGGGCCGTTGATGAATGATGCAGTAAACGGCAATGCTTCAGTTGACTGACTGTTCAGCTCGAGCGAGAAGTTGATAACTCGCATAAGCCTTTTTAGCGACATAGACCTCAAAGTTGGTAGCAGCGCCAGCCTCAAGATAGGTCACGACACCCGTGCCCATACTTACCGTCTGCCCGCTGTCGTCAAGTAGTAAAGCCGCAATGACCACGTTTTTGATCGGATACGTGTTGGGATTTGTCGCCGCGCCGCTAATACGCACGTAGTTTGCGCCGGTGTTGGCAATCCTGGTGTCCCTCAGGGTCACACCAACCGTCTCGCGCCACTCTGCTATCCTCGCATCAGGATGCACGAGGAAAGAGACCATGTTCTGTCCCGCGATCTCAGCGATGAAGGGACAGGATTCCCCGGGGCCAAGAACCGCGCAGCTTATCTGCGCTTCCATTGCGCCGTGCATGATCCACTCTCCACTGGGTCTACCACGCCCACCGGTCCTGGGGAAAGCATAGAACGCCCCCCTGAAACCATCGGCGTCGAAGAATGTGACCTGGACGGCGGCGACCTGGTACGTCTCATCCGTCGGATTGTGCACAAAACCGGCGACCCGGTAGATCAGGGTACCCTCGAGCAGCGGATTCGGCTCCGCGGTATTGGTCGTAATTTCGATCGTCAGCGGTGGAGCAGGGTCGGTGTCGGGTTTCTGGACCAACGCCCCTTGTGTCTGGGCGGTGGCATACGCCTGTGCGGCTTCTTGCCCGGAGACAGATGCGGCAGCTTTCGCCGGTGTGTTTGTCGAGGCGCTCGTTGTCGCAGTCGGCGTCGGCGTGGCAGCGACCTTTGGCTCCGGCGTGCGCCACGGCGCCAGGGTGATGATCGGCGCGGGTGTGTTGGCCTCCGGCGTCGGAGTAGCTATGGCGACCGGCATCACAGTCGCGGCAGGTTCGGCCACTGCCGTTTGTTCAGCGACAGATTGTAGCTCAGTCGCCGCAGCCGGCCCGCTGCGTTCGGTCAACAAGGCGACGACGGCGCGCCTCAGCATCATGGAAACACCGGGCATCGCACCGCCGAACCCACCGGCCGGCGCAGCATCAGCATCCATTGGCCGTCCGCCGTCCTGTCCAAATCGCGCTTGCATTTGCGCGCGTTCCTCTTCGGTCATATTCTCGAACTTCTCACGCATAGCGGCGCGATCTTCGTCAGACATCGCCATCCCTGGGCCAGCGCCTGCCTGTGGGGCGCCGCCGGCGCCCGGAGCAGGACCACCGACTCCCGGCATCGTCGCGGCGCCCTGCCCCGGCTCAACTATGCCCAAGTCTGGGCCTTGCTCCCGGAGCCAGTCCTGCGCGTCATCGCTTGTAAGCTGCATAGCCGCAATCGCTGTGAGTTGAGCCGCCGTCAGCGTCCCTTCGATCTGCTTCGCCAACGCCAGTTGTTCGGCCAGCGGCATCGATCTGTCGTCCTGCAGCATTTTCCACAAGGGAAGCGCTTGCGCGGCCTGTGCGGCTGTCAGCGCCTCCGCTGTGCCTTCCAGCCGCAGCGCGCCCAACGCCAACTGGCTCTGCACGTCAAGCGCGTTCTCGTAATCCACACGTAGGACGCCCGTATAGGTAGGCGCCTCGATAGCCTCGGGCGTGGTACCGGAGGCAGCTTGTTGCTTGCAGCCGGCCAGTACCGCCATCCCAATGATGAATACCACAAACCATACGCTTCTAAGTTTCACCCTCATTCCTCCCTACTTCCTACTCCCTACTTCCTACTCCCTACTTCCTACTCCCTACTCCCTCCGCAACGCCACAATCGGATCCAACTTCGCCGCCTGGGTCGCCGGGTAATAACCGAAAAAGATGCCCACGACTGCCGCCGCGCCAAACGCCAACGGGATTGAAGACATGACCAACTCGGTGCGCATCGAGCCAAACTCGTCGAAGACCCACGAGCCGCCCACTCCGACCAGGACACCGATCAAGCCGCCCAGCAAACTCAACATCACGGCTTCCAGCAAGAATTGCAGTTGCACGTCGCGGGGACGCGCGCCCAACGCCTGCCGCAGGCCAATCTCGCGCGTGCGCTCGGTGACGCTGACCAGCATGATGTTCATGATGCCAATCCCACCGACGACCAGCGAGACTGCCGCTACCCAAGAGAGCAGGTTGCGGAAGGTTTCCGTCGTCGATGCGCGCATGTCGATGATGCTGTCTTGCGTCGTCATGGTGAAGCCGGGTGAGGTCGCGTCCGTGCCCAGAATTTGCATCAGGAGCGTGTTCAACTGCTCCATCACGCTATCCATCACTTCTTTGCTCTCCGCCGAGACGTAAACCACGCGCAGCGCCGTTCCGCCAAAGCGGGCATTGACAAACTTGTTGAAGACCAGGGTAATGGGAATGTAAACGCGGCTGTCATAGTCCGTGACGCCCACCACGCCCTTTTCCTCCATCACGCCAACGACCGTGCATTTGACCGCGCCAAGCGTGACGGATTGTCCCACAGGGTTGACATCACCGAACAGCTCCTGGGCCACGTCGTAACCGAGCACGGCGATTTTGTTGGCGCGGTCGTTGTCCTGATCGGTGATGAAGCGCCCCTGCGCCACGGTGTACTCGTGGACGTTGACGAAGCCCGACGTCGTGCCGACAATCGCAATGCTGGATAACGTCGTCCCGCCGCCTTTCACGTCCTGCGAAGTGTTCTGTTCCGCCGAAACGCCGTTGATCCCCTCGATGTTGTCGCGGATCACCGTCAGGTCGCTGTATTTCAAGCTGACGGACGGGGCGCCCCCCATCCCTGGCCCGGCGCGCTGCATAGACGACATCACCATGATCAGGTTCGCGCCGAGTGCGTTGATCTGATCGGCGATGTCGGCCTCGGCCCCCGCGCTGACGGCCAGCATAATGATGACCGCCGCCACACCGATGATCACGCCGAGCGTCGTCAGAAACGAGCGCACTTTGTTCATCATCAGCCCTTCCCAGGCTACTTTCAATGTCTTCAAAAAACTCATACGATCCTCCGTGAGTTGCGAGTTAAGAGATGCGAGTTAAGAGGTGCGAGTTAAGAGTTGCGAGTTAAGAAGTGCGAGTTAAGAGGTGCGAGTTAAGAGGCGCGAGTTAAGAGGCGCGAGTTAAGAAGTGTCAAGCCCTCTTACCCTTCATTCTTATCTCTTCACTCCTCACTCTTCACTCCTCACTCCTCACTCTTCACTCTTTACTCTTCACTCTTCACTCTTCATCCACTTTCCCGTTATCCCCATTGTGCAGGTGCGCGATTGCTCTGGCGTGTTCTTTATCCGAGACGATTTGTCCATCGCGCAGGTAGATCACCCGCTCGGCGTGCTCAGCGATGTCCAACTCGTGTGTCACCATCACAATGGTCGCGCCGTTGGTGTGTAACTGGCGCAAAATTTGCATGATGTCCTCCGCCGAGCGCGTGTCCAGGTTGCCGGTCGGCTCGTCGGCCAGGATGATCGCCGGATCATTGATCAGCGCGCGCGCGATCGCCACGCGCTGCTGCTGACCGCCGGACAGTTCGTTGGGCTTGTGATGCACCCGACCGCCCAGTCCCACCAGATCCAAGGACGCAATCGCCTGGCGTCGATGTTCCGCCTCGCTCAGACCATTCTCGCTATTGTAGAGCAGTGGAAGCATCACATTCTTGAGCGCATCGAGGCGTGGCAGCAAGTTGTACGACTGGAAAACGAACCCGATTTTTCGATTGCGCACGCGCGCCAACTCGTTTTTGCTCAACTGGCTGACGTCTTCGCCATCAAGTATGTAGGCGCCTTCAGTGGAACGATCCAGGCAGCCCAGGATGTTCATCAGGGTCGATTTCCCCGACCCGGAAGGCCCCATAATCGCCACGAACTCACCTTTCTGGACGCTGGCATCGATGCCCCGCAAGGCTTGCACAGCCACCGCGCCTTTGCCGTAGACTTTCGTCAATCCCCGGACTTCGATCAATGGTTCACTCATCGTCGCATCCCTCTTGACTAAGGCATCATCGGGCCAAAACCGCCCATATCCGGCGGCCCAAATTGTGTCTGGGTGTTAATGTTGGAGCGGATCGCAGTGCTGGATGAAGTCTGTTCAGCCAACGTCACCACTTCGCCGATTTCCAAGCCAGACTTGACCTCGGCGTTGACGAAGTCCATCAGCCCGATTTCTACGGTGCGCATCTCGAGTTCGCCATCAGAAGTCTGGACAAAGACTGCGTACTGTCCATCCCCCATCTCACGCAGCGCCTGCACCGGGACGAGGACCGCGTTCAACGCCTCGCCGGCCACGATTTCGACATCGGCGTTCATATTGCCCAGCAGCTTTACCGGGTGGGATGTCGTTTCGACCGTCGCCCAAAGTTGCACCGCCGAGGCGCCGCCCACCGTGGTCAAGACGGGGTCGACGCGATAGATTTCGCCATGATACTCATAGTCGGGCAGCGCCTCGAAGATGATGCGGACTGCGTTGCCTTTCGCGGCGCTACTCAGATCCGCTTCTTCGATCCAGAACTCCAGAACCGGCGCGCCCAAATTCGCCAGGACGACCGCCGCGCCGTTGCAGGTTTCGCCCACGATACAATTGATCGCCGTGACTGTGCCATCGAAGGGCGCCGCCAACGTCGTCCCAGATAGCGTTCGTTGAGCGGCGGCGAGATTGATTTGGGCCTGTTCCAAAGCCAGTTCTGCTTCACGGGCAGCAGCGGTTGTTCCGGTATCCGCGCCGGCCAGGGCCAGCTTCGCCTGCTCCAAGGTCAGCGCCATTTGCTGGACCTTGATCTGCGCAGCCGTGATTTCAGCGTCATCCGGCGGCGTCTCCGCCTCTGCAAGCGCGGCCTGTGCATTCAACAGTTGCGCTTTGGCGATCTGAATGTCGGCAGCGGCGCTGTTGATCGTGCTCAATTTGTAATTGGCCTGAGCAATCTCCAGACTTTGTTGCGCGTTGTACACGGCATTCGCCGCGTTCGAACGGGTCGTTTCGATATCTCTTTCCCAATCCCGGTCCGGACTCATCGCATTGGTGTAGTTTTCCTGCGCGTTGGTCAGATTGGAAATCGCCTGTTCCAGACTCACCCGCGAAGAGATCGTCTGATCCACACCGGCCTTGGCGAGCGTGTTGTTATAGGAAGTCTGGGCGCTGACCAGATTCGCTTTGGCCAGCGCGATGTCCTCTTCATCCGGCTCCCAGTTGAGCAGATCGTCCAATGTAGCCTGCGCCGAGTCCAGGTTGGCTTGCGCCTGAAGGACGGCCAATTCAGCCTGCGCCTGGGCCACGGCCAACGCCTGCTGCGCCTGCAGTACCTGCAACTCAGCCGCAGCGACACTCTGACGCGCGCTCGCATCATTGACCCGCCCCAACACATCGCCGGCCTGCACTTCGTCGCCAACGGCAACGCGCAATTCTTCCAAAATGCCACTCACACTGAACGTCAAGTTCACTTCCGCAGAGGCGACCAACTGCCCCGATCCTGTTGCGGTGATCGAGAGATTGCCTCTAGTCACGGCGGCCGTCTGCGCTTCGCTGACGGTTTCCACCACAGCTTTCGGCGCGAACCAGGTCTGGTAGGCGAAATATCCCCCGGCAGCCAGGGCCAATACCAGCGGCGCAATCCACAACAATTTCTTTTTCCACATACGCTCTCCTCCTGGAAAAATAGCTCGATTCCAGCTTGTAGTTTAACCAGCCTCGCTGTGAACAACCCAAGAAAGCGCTTAGAGTTTCCTGAGAAAATCGCGCGTTTTCTCAGCCAATTCTCAGGGACTTCCCAGGAAGCTCTCAGATACGGGAGTATAATGGAGGTAGACGGTAGACGGTAGACAGTAGACAGGGTGTACCAGTACGCGCCGACCGATACTGCATCCGAGACACATCTACCTGAAAGGTAAAATTTGCGTTAGTTAAGATATGGTGAAATGAATGACTGTAGCACGGATGCTCTGTAAATGTATTTCAGGACTTGACGTGACACCCCGTCTACTGTCTACCGTCTACTGTCTACCGTCTACCGTCTACCGTCTACCAAAGTGAGGATTTATGGACAAAGTGCTAATTGTAGATGATGATCTAAAGCTGCTGAAGATGCTCGAACGGACGTTGATCTACGAGGGCTTCGATGTGGTGACGGCTGTCGACGGTGAAGAGGCGCTGGACAAAGCGTACCGCGAGCGCCCTGACGTCATCATCCTCGATTGGATGCTGCCGAAATTGGACGGCCTCGGCGTGCTCGAAACCTTGCGCGCGGAGCGCAACGAGACGCCAATCCTCATGCTGACGGCGCGCGATGCCGTGCAGAATCGCGTCGAGGGCCTGGAACGCGGCGCGGACGACTATCTCATCAAACCCTTCGCCTCTATGGAACTCGTGGCGCGCGTCCGCGCTCTACTGCGACGCACAGGCAAGGGCAACCAGACCGTCCTTACGTTCGCCGGTCTCACGCTGGACGTCGCTGCGCGCGAGGTGCGCCGCGGCGAACGCCTCATCCTCCTCACCCCCACCGAGTTCGACCTCTTGGGCGTCATGATGCGCCACCCGCAGCAAGTCCTGGAACGGCGCCAATTGCTCACCCAGGTCTGGGGCTATGACTTTGTGGGGGATGACAACGTGCTCGAAGTTTACATCGGCTATCTACGGAAGAAAACCGAGTCCGCAGGGGAACCGCGCCTCATCCAGACCGTGCGCGGCGTGGGATATGTGCTGCGGGAGGAAGCGTAATGTCCATCCGCTTACGCTTGACGTTACTCTACAGCATCATCCTTGCCCTCACGCTGATGATTTTCAGCATCGCGCTCTACGCAGCGCAGGCGCAGTACACACTCAACCTGGTCCGCAACGACCTGGAAAAAGCCGCCGAACCCATGATCAACGGCCTGGCGCACGCGCAACGCGATTTTGGGTGGCCGATGCCAGTTCCCTGGATCGCTCAACGCGAGGGGCCAGAGGGCGAGCAAGCCCGCGAGGCGCTGCAGCCGTTGGTCAGAGAGCGACGCCCACGCGATATGGTGCGCATCCTCGACGTCGAAGGGAATGTCCTGAATCTGCCCATGATCGGTGAGACAGTAGAACTAACGCTCAGTGAGGAAGGTCTCACCCACCTCAAGAACGGCGAAACCTGGGAAGAGATCTCGCACGACGAAGAAGGACGGCTCTTCATCTATAGCCAACCGTTGATGATCGACAATGAAGTCACCGGTATCGTGCAATTTGCCCGCTCCCTGGCCGACCGTGACCGCTCACTGCGCTCCTTGGGCGTCACGCTGCTGGCGGGCAGCGCGCTCATCACGCTTATTGCATTCGGCATCGGCTGGACGCTTTCCGGCATCACGCTACGGCCCATCCACCGCATCACCCAGACCGCGCGCGAAATCGGCGAGTCGCGCGACTTCTCTTCCCGTGTGCGCCACAGCGGTCCCAACGACGAACTGGGACGGCTGGCGACCACGTTCAACGCAATGCTCGAACGCCTGCAAGACGCCTACCAGCAGGTGGCGCACGCGCTCCAGGTGCAGCGCGATTTCGTCGCCGACGTCTCACACGAACTGCGCACGCCGCTCACGACGATCCGCGGCAACCTGGCGCTGCTCCAACGCCAACCACCGATCCCCCAGACCGAACAAGACGACGTGCTTGCCGACCTCATCAGCGAAAGCGAACGCCTGAGCCGTCTTGTCACCGACCTACTCACCCTGGCCCACGCCGACGCCGGGCGCAAACTGGAGTTGGGGCCGGTCGCCCTCACCCCGCTCGTAGATGACGTGTGTCGCCAGGCGCGCTTGCTGGCCCCAGAGCGAGACATTACCTGCACAGGCGAGGATAACCTGACCGTCCGAGTCAACGAAGACGCGCTCAAGCAGGTGCTTCTCATCTTGCTGGATAACGCCATCAAGCATGGGAAAGGCGCCATTCACGTCATCGTCGAGGAACACGATCGACAGGCCAGCGTGCGCGTTCAAGACGCCGGGCCGGGCCTGTCGCCCGAAATGCAGCAGCGCATCTTCGACCGCTTCCAGCGCGGGGATGTCTCCCGCTCCACGCCGGGCTTCGGGCTAGGCCTCTCCATCGCCCGCGCGCTCAGCGAAGCACAACAAGGCGCCATCGCCGTAGAAAGCGACCTCGGCAAAGGCAGCGCGTTCACCATCACGCTGCCGCAAGCGCCGCCCTGAACCCGGGTC